>Ga0209515_10009336_pt1 | contig 11179 bp, 10 predicted proteins | sample Subgroupgradi54m_FD_187454 | JGI IMG/M metagenome (GOLD analysis project Ga0209515, IMG submission 187454) | Subsurface groundwater microbial communities from S. Glens Falls, New York, USA - GMW60B uncontaminated upgradient, 5.4 m (SPAdes)... ...
TCTATTCTTTTCTGATGGCGCCCGCCTTCGAATTCGGTGATCGACCACTTATCCACAATTTTTTTGGCAAGCTCAGGCGTGACAAAACCCGCCGGAAGCGCCAATACATTCGCATCCGTATGTTTTCGAGCAAGTTCCGCCTGCTCCACCGTCTGGCAAAGGGCTGCTCTAATTCCTTTTACCTTATTGGCGCTAATTGAAACGCCAATTCCAGAATGACAAATCACAATTCCTAATTTCACTTTCCCTTTTGCAACAGCGTCAGCAGCCTTGAGCGCATAATCAGGATAATCCACCGAAACTTCTGAATCGGCGCCTAAATCCTCTACCCGGAATCCTTTGGATTTCAAAAAAGTAACAATTTCGCTTTTTAAACCCACTCCGCGGTGATCCGATGCAATCGCAAATGAAAGACTCATGAAATAATTTTTTCCCAAAGACTCAAAATCTTTTCTTTAATTAAGCGATAACTCCGCTCATAAAACTCAATGGACATCCCAACGGGATCCCCTATATTTAAAACAATGATTCGATCTTTCGCCGGCGGACAAAGATCAGAAATAAATCTTCGGTGCTCCTCAGACATCACCAAAATCAAATCAGCGCTTAACACTTCTTCGCGCCGGCATAAACGCGTTTTGAAATCTTCAAGTGCTACCTCATCGTTTTTAAGCGTCAAAACCGATTCCATGGCAGCGCTTCCGCCGTCACGAGCACAAATTCCGCAGGAACTTACTTCAATTTGTTCTGCTAAACCTTTTCGACTCAATTCATGTCGAAGCCAGCCTTCTGCCATGGGGGAGCGACACGTGTTGCCAGTGCAAACAATCAGGACTTTTTTTCGGGGAAATTTCCCGAGTTTAATTTTTTCAATTGCTTTTCCCACTCGATCCGCATAAACACCACGTCTAAGGATTTGAGGCGGCGAAGGGACTGTATCCACCACGGTTGAGTCCTGTCCCAATTCACACGGGCCGCCATCAATCACTAAATCGATTTCATTCGGAAAAATCCTTAAAACTTCCTCAGCCGTCTTTGGAGAAGCTTCACCTGAAATATTAGCGCTTGTTGCCACAACTAGTTCGCTACATTCATTGATCATTTTTATTGCAATTTCATTTTTTGGAAATCTGAGACCGATCTTTTCATCTTTCCGATTGAGTCCAATTAATGTTACTGGTCCCGGCCAAAACTGATTAATTAAAAAACGAAGCTGGCGGCTTTGTATCATATCTAACCGCTCAAGCATGCCTAAATTGCCAATGTGATATGTAAATGGCTTGTCCTCAGGCCGTTGCTTTAATTCATTAAGCCGTGTCACCGCAGCTGACTGAGTCGCGCAGGCCGCCAATCCGTAAACTGTTTCGGTCGGAAAAGCAATAATCTTCCCTTTTAATAACTGTCCTGCAATTTCATGTAACCGATCAGGATCCGGCCTTCTTGGATCTAATTTAACTATTGTAGTCTTCATTGCCTCCCAAACAATAACTTAATTGGCTCTACTTTTCTTTAGACGATTGTTTTTTTCAATCACTGAACGCAAAAGTTTTTCTTTGTGCTTAAGAAGTTTTTGCTGTAACGCTTTAGAATGAACACCTAAAATTTGAGCGGCTAAAATTCCTGCATTGGCTGCCCCCGCCTTACCAATCGCAACCGTAGCTACCGGAATTCCGCTTGGCATTTGGACGGTGGAAAGAAGAGAATCAAGCCCCTTCAATGAAGATGAGTCTATCGGAACTCCAATCACGGGAATAATCGTGTGTGCGGCAACCACGCCGGCTAAATGAGCAGCTCCGCCCGCGCCGGCAATAACAACCTCAATGCCACGTTTTTTAAGCCCTTTTGAAAATTGCGTGACACGTTCCGGACTCCGGTGGGCTGAGAGAATTTGAATTTCATGCGGAATCCCAAACTCAGAAAGAGATTTTGCTGCTTCAGTCATAATTTCTAAATCGCTGTCACTTCCCATTACGATAGACACTTGCGGTTTTGCCATGTTTATCTCACCCCTGTTTTCTCAAGTACTCGTTTGCCAATGTCTTTTCGATAAAAAGCACCTTCAAAATAAATTTTTTCAACAGATTGATAAGCCCGGTCACGTGCCTCTCTAAATGATTCGCCCAACGCAGAAACAGCCAACACCCTTCCGCCGCTTGTGGTGATCTTCCCTGAATGTTCACGCGTCGTTCCGGCATGAAATACGATTGCGTCTTGCGGCTTAACTTGATCTAAACCTTTAATTTCAAACCCGCCTTGATAAGTTCCGGGATAACCTCTCGATGCCATCACAACCGCAAGGCAAGGACGAGGATCCCATTCCAAACTTTGAGTTTTTAATTTCCCATTTGCAATTTCAAGCATGATCGGAACGATATCCGTCTTAAGCCTCGGAAGAACTGCCTGAGTTTCAGGATCTCCAAATCGCACATTGTATTCCAAAACTTGTGGGCCTGATTGAGTCATCATTAAACCAACGTAAAGAAGTCCTCGATAAGGGCTTTCGCGGCGTTTAAGTTCCTGAATCACCGGACGGGCTGCTTTGTCCAACATCTCATTCACTTCCTGGTCTGAAACAAAAGGACACGGTGAATAAGCCCCCATCCCGCCTGTATTAGGACCTTGATCGTCATCAAACGCCCGCTTATGGTCTTGAGAACTCGCCAAAGGAAGTATTTTGTCGCCATCGGTAAAAAGAAGAATGGAAAGTTCATCTCCTTTGAAAAATTCTTCAATCACTACCAGCTTTCCAGAATCACCAAACAGGCGGTTTTGAATCATTTGATTCACCACCTGAATTCCTTCTTCGCAAGAATTGGCAATCAAAACGCCTTTACCGCTTGCAAGCCCATCCGCTTTAATGACAAATGGTGGTTCACGGTCTACGATAAAACGTTTTGCTTCGTTGACGTTATCAAAAATCTGAAAAGCAGCGGTTGGCACACCGACTTCTGCCATTAAACGTTTAGAAAATGCTTTGCTCCCTTCAAGTTTCGCGGCTTCTCCGGAAGGTCCAAACACCTTTAGCCCAGAACTCTCAAATAAATCAACAATGCCGTTCACAAGCGGTAATTCCGGACCTACTACCGTAAGATCAATTTTTTGATTGAGCGCAAATTGGCGTAAATCATCAAGTTGATCCACATTAATATTGATACACTCGGCGAGCTGATCAATTCCCGCGTTGCCGGGTGCAGCATAAATTTTGGTAACAAGCGGACTCTGAGCAATTTTCCATATTAAGGTATGTTCTCGCCCACCGGATCCAATCACTAAGATTTTCATTAAACTAAAATGTCACTCCCCTGTTTAACAGTACCAATCACCCATGAAGAAATCCGATTCTTAGACAAAATATTCTGCGCCTGCTTAATATCAACTCGTTTCATAATTAGAATCATTCCAATCCCCATATTAAACGTATGAAACATTTGTTGATCTGAATAATGTGCTCGCCTTTGAACTTCAGAAAACAAAGCATCTACCGGCCAACTTCTTTTTATGATCCACGTACCCAAACCTTTTGGCAATACCCGCGGAAGGTTATCGTAAACACCTCCGCCTGTAATATTTGCAATAGCTCCGACTTGTACTTTACAAATAATTTCCAAAATAGGTTTTACATAAATCTGAGTTGGCGTGAGTAATTTCCGTCCAATTTTTCCAGAGAGCTCCTTCTTTGTAAACACCTTTCTCAAAAGCGAATAACCATTGCTATGGAAACCAGATGATGCAAGACCTAGCAGCACATTACCCGCTTTTACCTTTTGACCATTAATTACTTTTGAACGCTCAACAAGACCAACGGAAAATCCCGCCAAATCATATTTCGAATCTGAGTAAAAGTCAGGCATGATCGCCGTTTCGCCGCCTACTAGCGCGCAACCTGCTTGGCGGCATCCTTGAGCGATTCCTTTAATCACTTGAATCGTTTTTGCCCGGTCAAATTTTCCGGCCGCAAAATAATCAAGGAAGATAACCGGCTGAGCACCACACGTGATCAAATCGTTGACACACATGGCCACAAGATCAATCCCGATCGTGTCATGCTTTCCCAAGAGCCGGGCAAGCTCCAACTTCGTTCCTACGCCGTCTGTCGTCGAAACAAGGACTGGATGACGGAGCTTCAGTTTTTGAATATCAAAAAGCGATGAAAATCCCCCAAAGCTGGACCGAAATGTTCCCTGAGTCGAGCGTGCTAACTTCGCTAAAACTTTATTATAAGAACGGTCCCCTTTTAAATGTGGAACGCCTGCATAAGCCTCTACCACGTACGCTCCAATTTAAACTTATCCATCTCATCAAAAATTTTGGTCGGATATTTTCCCGTGAAACAAGCGGTACAATAATTTTCTTTTGGAAACGAAATTGCGCTCAAAAGCCCTTCATGGCTTAAATATCCAAGACTGTCGACGCCGATAAATTCTTTAATTTTATCCACTGTTTTTTGATGACCAATCAATTCTTCTTTCGATGGGAAATCAATTCCATAAAAACAAGGAGAAATGTGCGGTGGACAGCTGATTCGCAGATGCACTTCTTTTGCTCCTGCTTTTCTCAAAAGTCCGACTCGTGACTTAGACGTATTGCCGCGAACAATAGAATCATCAATCACGACAACGCTTTTGCCTGTTACCATTTCTGAAATTGTATTCAGTTTAATTTTTACTTTAAAACTGCGCATTTCCTGCATGGGGTTAATAAATGTACGTCCCACATAGTGATTACGTGTAAAACCATGCGTCAACGGAATACCTGACTCGTGAGCGTATCCCATCGCGGCAAAATTCCCTGAGTCTGGAACAGGAATGACTAAGTCTGCTTTAGCGGGATGTTCCTTTGCTAAAATTCGTCCGAGCTTTTCTCGCACAATTGCCACACTTTCGCCAAACACTTTGGAATCAGGTCTCGCAAAATACACATGTTCAAAAATGCAGTGCGCAAGGCGCAGATTCTTTCCCTGGAAAGGATAAAAACTTCGAAGACCTTTCTCGTCGATGATAACCACTTCACCGGGCTCCACATCTCTGAGGTATTGCGCTTCAATTAAATCAAGAGCGCAGGTTTCTGAGGCAATGACATAAGCACTTCCCAATTTACCAATGCAAAGCGGTCTGAACCCATGAGGATCGCGAATTCCGATCAATTCCTTCTCTGTTAAAAGAGTCATGGAATAGGCGCCTTGAATCTTCTGGACCGCACCCAAAACACTTTCCTGCGTGTTCTTATAGGTTGGCTTCGCCATCAAATGGATAAAGATTTCTGTGTCTGTCGTACTTCCGAAAATGGAACCGTATGCCTCAAGCTCTGAACGCAAGAATTGAGCATTAGTCAAATTCCCGTTGTGTGCAATCGCAACAGTTCCTCTAGAGTAATCCACCATATAAGGCTGCGCATTGGAAAGTGTAGAAGATCCCGTTGTGGAATAGCGAACATGGCCAATTGCGGCCCGACCAGGAAGTTTTTGGAGAATCCCCGGTGTAAAAGCATCCCCGACAAGACCCATCGCCTTGTGTAGATGGAGTTTTTTTCCATCACTTGCGACAATACCGGCACTTTCTTCACCCCGGTGTTGAAGCGCAAAAAGACCAAGATAAGTTAGTTCGGCAGCTTTTTCGTGGCCAAAAATACCAAATACACCACAATGATCTTTGACGCCTTCGCCGCTCATGAATTCATCCTTCTGGGAATTGCTTCCCGATATGTTTTTTCAATTTGTTCGGATGGTAGATGGACTAGAGATTGAATTTGTAGTCCGCCGTTTGTAACTTGACCAATTTTAAAACATGGAACTCCAAATTGCTTTGCTTGTGCTTCGAATTCATGTTCTTTTTTTGGATTTAAACTTACCAATATGCGTGATTGAGTCTCTCCGAATAAAAGTGCATCACGCCTTAACTGTTTTCCGAAATCAAGATGAATGGTAGCGCCCAATGGATGCCCCATTTTCCCCAATAAGCTTTCTGAAAGCGTAACTGCAAGCCCGCCATCCGAAAGATCATGAGCGGAATTTAAAAGACGGGTCTTCGCACAATCTAAAATTAAATTTTGAAGAGCGCTTTCTTTTTTTAAATCCAGTTTAGGCGGATTCCCCTGGCGCAAACCGTGTTCTGCGAGAAGATACTGGCTTCCGCCCAGCTCTTCAAACGTTTCGCCTAAAAGATAAATGGAATCACCCACGTCTCGGAAAAATGAAGGAACTCTTAATTCAATATCATCAAGAATACCTACCATTCCAATCGTGGGGGTTGGGTAAATCGCGCCTTTCGGACTTTCATTATAAAAACTGACGTTACCTCCGGTGATAGGAGTTTCGAAAGCACGACAAGCATCTGATATTCCATCTACCGCTTTACGAAATTGCCAGAAAATCTCGGGCTTCATCGGATTTCCGAAATTAAGACAGTTCGTAACCGCAAGCGGTTTGGCGCCGGAGCAAGCCACGTTTCGCGCAGCTTCAGCCACCGCGATTTTTCCGCCTTCATAAGGATCCAAATAGCAATAAAGTCCGTTACAATCGGTGGAAATGGCGATTCCCTTTTTAGTTCCTTTAATTCGGACAAGCGCGGCATCATGACCGGGAAGAAAAATGGTGTCCGTCCGAACCATATGATCATATTGTTCATAAATCCAAGCTTTCGAAGCGATCGTTGGTGTATCCAATAATTTTAGGAGGACTTGATTATAATCGCGAGGCTCCGGAATATTTTTCAAATCAAGGCTTCTCGCCTTTTTCAAATAATCAGGCTCTTTCATCTCTCGGTTGTAAATCGGAGCCTCATCCGTAAGCGCTTTCGCTGGAATCTCGGCAACCAGTTTTCCATTTTCGAAAACTTTCATAAGATTTCCGGCCTTTACCTCACCCAGTTTCACCGAATGAAGGTCCCATTTTGCGAAAATATCTTCGACAACTTTTTCTTTTCCTTTTTTCACAATCACAAGCATGCGTTCTTGCGACTCAGAAAGCATAATTTCGTAAGGAACCATTCCCGTTTCACGCTTAGGAACTCTTGCTAAATCAATTTCGATTCCCGCGTTCCCGCGTGCTGCCGTTTCGCAGGTTGAACACGTAAGACCGGCTGCGCCCATATCCTGCATTCCGACAATGGCATCCGATTTTGCAAGCTCAAGACAAGCTTCCAAAAGCAATTTTTCCATAAAAGGATCCCCGACTTGAACTGCCGGGCGGTCCTCTTGTGATTCTTCGGTGAGTTCGCGTGAAGCAAAAGCTGCTCCGCCTAAACCGTCGCGGCCTGTGGTGGCTCCAACGTAATAAACCGAATTTCCTACGCCTTTGGCACTTCCCTTCACCAAGTCTTTGTGTTTCATAATGCCAAGGCAAAACGCATTCACAAGCGGATTGCCTTCGTAGGATTCATCAAAATAAATTTCACCGCCTACGGTTGGAATCCCGATGCAATTTCCGTAATGTGCGATACCGCCCACAACGCCGCGCAAATAACTTTTATTCTGCGTTTTATCGAGACTTCCAAATCGAAGTGAATTCATGGAAAGAATAGGCCGAGCCCCCATCGTAAAAATATCCCGGATGATTCCGCCGACACCGGTTGCAGCACCTTGAAACGGTTCTACCGCAGACGGATGATTGTGGCTTTCGATTTTAAAACAAATGGCAAGGCCATCTCCAATATCCACGACGCCTGCGTTTTCTTCACCTGCCTTTACGAGTAGGTTCTTTCCTTCGCGCGGGAAAAGCTTCAAGATGGGTCTAGAATTTTTATAGGAACAATGTTCGCTCCACATTACGGAAAAAATACCCAGTTCCGTAAAATTAGGCTCACGCCCTAAAATCTCACAGATCTTCTTATACTCTTCAGCGGTGATGCCGTGAGATTCGATCAATTTCTGATTAATTTCTGGTTCTTGCATTGTCGTGGTCATTTCAGACTATTTAAAATAGACTCCCAAATTTTTCGTCCGTCATCCGAATTTAAAACTTCTTCGCTGGCTCGCTCCGGATGCGGCATCATCCCGAGCACATTTCCCTCTTTGTTGACAATTCCGGCGATATGTCCAAGCGAACCATTTGGATTAAACCGGTCTCCCAATTCGCCGCGTTCGGAAGCGTATCGAAAAACAATTCGATTTTCCGTCTCAAGCTCTTCTAATGTTTTCTCATCGCAAAAATAATTTCCTTCGCCATGGGCAATGGGAATTTGAAGCACTTCGTCCTTTGCTAAGCGGTTCGTGAAGGTAGTTTTGTTGTTTTCTGTTTTGAGATAAACATGCTTACACACAAATTTAAGAGAACGGTTCCTCAGCATGACTCCCGGCAAAAGCTCTTTTTCAAGCAGAATTTGAAACCCATTACAAATTCCGATGACGGGTTTCCCGGATTTTGCATGTTGGACTACCGCTTTCATGATAGGTGAAAAGCGCGCAATAGCTCCGGTACGAAGATAGTCTCCATAACTGAAGCCGCCGGGTAATACAACGAGGTCAATATTAGGAAGTGAACTTTCTTTATGCCAAACGTATTCGACTTTTGTTTCCATTACATCATTCAGTACATGCCAGCAATCACTGTCACAATTGGAACCCGGGAAAACAATAACTGCTGCTTTCATTTAACTTCTTCCAACTTAAAAGAATATTCTTCAATAATTGGATTGATTAAAAGTTTGTCGCACATTGTTTTAAGATCCCCTTCAGCCTTCTTCATATCACCTGAATTAAGCATCAACTCAAAATGTTTTCCCACGCGAAGACCCTCTACACCTTTAAAACCGAGGGAATGAAGCGCCTGCAAAACCGTTTGTCCTTGCGGATCTAAAACTGATTTTTTTAAAGTGACATCAACTTTTGCTTTGTACATTGCTCAACCAATCTTCTTTCCGGTTAGTTTTTGGTAAATTTCACAATACGCATCGCTTGTTTTCTGAACGATTTCTTCCGGAAGTTCCGGTGCCGGCGGTTTTTGATCCCATTTAATGTCCAAAAGATAATTTCTCACGATTTGCTTGTCATAACTGGGCTGATCGTGACCGGGCTCATAAATGGCGCTTGGCCAAAAACGGGAACTGTCGGGCGTTAATACTTCATCAATTAAAATAATTTCTCCGTTCAGTTCTCCAAACTCAAATTTAGTATCCGCGACAATAATGCCTTTTGAAGCGGCGTATTCTGTTCCTTTTTTGTAAATCTCAATCGAAAAGGAACGAAGTTTTTCGGCATTTTTCTCACCGACAATTTTAGCAGCTTGCTCAAAGGAAATATTTTCATCATGCCCCGACGTTGCTTTGGTAGCCGGTGTAAAAAGCGGCTCCGGGAATTTTTGACATTGCTTCAAACCTTGAGGAAGTTTGTGGCCGCAAACAGAACCGGTTTTTAAATAATCTTTCCAACCGCTTCCGGTGATGTAGCCCCGCACGACACATTCTGCCATGAATGGTTTTGTTTTCTTGACCAGCATGGAACGGCCTTCTAAATAACCGCCGAACTCATCAAGAATGCTCTTGGAAAGCCCCATTTTGGAAACATCTGCGGTAATTAAATGATGCGGTACTAGATTTTTAAAAAACTCAAACCAAAAAACTGAGATGCGTGTCAAGACTTCCCCTTTAAACGGAATAGGGTTCGGAAGAATGACATCAAAAGCGCTTAAGCGGTCTGAAGCGACGATTAAGAGTTTGTCTTCGCCAATCGCATAAATGTCACGGACTTTCCCTCGTCCGATTAACGGCAACGGCAGATGTGATTCCCAAAGTGTTTGTGTTTTCATTTTCTTTCTCCCGAACACTTAAATTCCAACGCGTTTAAGAATTTGTTCAACATGTTTTGTGTGATAATCATAATTAAATACAGAATCAATTTCTTTTTTGCTGAGACGAGCAAGGATCTTTTTGTCTTCAAGGACGGCTTCGCGAAGTGTCCAGCCTTCATCCCACACTTTCTTGGCAGAATCTTGAACCATCTTATAAGCTTCCTCGCGCGTACACCCCTTTTCAATCAGCCTAAGAAGCAACCCTTGCGAAAAAACCATTCCGCGGCTTCCTTCTAAATTTTTGAGCATTTGATCTTTATGAACTTTGAGGTTCCGAAGGACATTCGACATGGTCGTCAGCATGTGATCCAGAAGAATGGTACTATCCGGGAAAATCACGCGTTCCACTGAGGAATGTGTAATATCCCGCTCATGCCACAAAGAAATATTTTCAAGAGCAGCCAACGCATTGCCGCGAAGAATTCGGGAAAGTCCCGCTACTCGTTCGCTTGTGATGGGATTCCGCTTATGAGGCATCGCGGAAGAGCCTTTCTGCCCTGCCCCAAACGATTCTTCCACTTCAAGCGTTTCTGTTTTCTGAAGGTTGCGAAATTCTGTAGCTAATTTTTCTAAAGAACCGCCGACGATCGCAATGGTTGTTAAATATTCGGCGTGGCGGTCGCGTTGAAGAATTTGTGTCGAAATCGGAGCGGGTTTAAGTCCCAATTTCTTACAAACGTAAGCTTCCACTTTTGGCGGTACGTTTGCAAACGTTCCGACAGCGCCTGAAATTTTTCCGTAGGCCACATTTTCAGCAGCGCGTTCAAAACGCACGAGATTGCGTTTGAATTCCGCATAAAATAATGCTGCTTTCAAACCAAATGTGATTGGTTCAGCATGAACACCATGACTCCGGCCAACCATGAGTGTTTGTTTATGCTCACGGGCTTTTTTCTTCAACACCTCAATTAATTCTTTAAGGTCTTTAATCAAAAGAGCGGAAGCTTCTTTTAATTGAAGCGCGAGCGCGGTATCAAGAATGTCGGATGAGGTTAGACCAAAGTGGACAAATCGGCCGTCAGGCCCTACATTTTCGGCTAAATTTGTGAGAAAGGCAATGACATCGTGCTGGACGGTTGATTCAATCTTTTTAACGCGGTTGAGATTAAATTTAGCTTTTGCTCGAACTTTAGCAGGAATACCTTTTGGAATATAGTTATAGTGGGCTAGGGCTTCAAGTGCGGCGAGCTCCACTTCAAGCCATTTGGAAAGCTTTGTCTCTTCTGTCCAAATCCGCCCCATCTCTGGGCGGGTATATCTATCAATCATAGCAGTCCAAGCAACTATCCTTGTGTTACGATAACTGGTAGCGCTAAGGGGATTTGAACCCCTGTTTTCAGAATGAGAATCTGACGTCCTAGACCAACCTAGACGATAGCGCCGTAATCAGCGCTTAAG
>Ga0209515_10009338_pt1 | contig 11178 bp, 8 predicted proteins | sample Subgroupgradi54m_FD_187454 | JGI IMG/M metagenome (GOLD analysis project Ga0209515, IMG submission 187454) | Subsurface groundwater microbial communities from S. Glens Falls, New York, USA - GMW60B uncontaminated upgradient, 5.4 m (SPAdes)... ...
TCAGGGGAGGGTATAAGTATGAAGCGTAGGTGGGATGAGCAAGCAGTAGAAATAGGGTAATAGAAAAAATTATGGACAGGGAAAATTTGATCATAGAAATCAGGTAGTATTTTGATACCTTACTATAGTACACCTGGTTTTATCAGAAAAGTCAACTTATCAGGTAATGGTTTTTAAAAATTGATAATTCATTGATAACTAGGAATTGAAACTTGAAAATTTAAATACCTATGGTTGTGCGCTTGGTTGGGGTGTAGCTTTGGGGTTTTTCTTCACCGCTTCTGGGGTGGCAACTTGGGGTTTTTGGCCTAAATCAACCACATTTGGCAGGTTATCCTTTTGCAATGCGCTATTTTGGGCGGCAGCGGGAGGTGTAATCTGTGCACTACCTGAAGCTGTTTTACTGGCCTGATCTTTTAGATCTGATAGCAGACGCGAAGCAGTCTGATAATCCGGACTTTTTGTATCAGACTGTAACAAACTAACAACTTGTTGGGCAACTGCCACCGCTCCTTTGAGGTCGCCCTTATCCCTTAGAGTAATTGACAAATTGTAATACGCGTTGGCATAATCCGGCTTTAAGTTGGCGGCATCAGCAAAGAATCTGGTGGCCAGCTCATAATTTTTAACTGAGTAATAAATCCCGCCTACATTTAATCTTAAAGTTGGATTGAGCGGATCCCGCTGGATCGCCCGGCCATAACCATCAAGTGAAAAATCAAGGGCGTTCTGGGCCACACCGGAAATTTGACGATAAATGCTGGCTAAAATCTCCCAATTAGCCGCGGATCTGGGGGATAAAACTGTAGCCACCCGGCCTTCAGTAATTGCTTGACTGAGCAGGGTTTGGATATCAGATTTGTCTTTATCGCTCAGTGAGCCTCCAGGAGAGGCTTCAGTTGGGCCTTTGGCGGCAGCAATGGCATTAGCCAGGGCAAAATTGGTCTGGGCTAGATCAGTACGATACAGATCGATCTTGTTGTTTAGGGTTTCAGCCTGTTGTAAGTTGCGGTAAGTATCAATCCCGGATGTTGAGGCTGAATTTAAAGCTTTGCGGTGGTAGTAATCAGCAGCAACGGATTGGCTCAAATTCCAAAAACCCCAAATCACAAACAGCATAACTGGAATAAAGATTAAGATCGGTAAAATGTCGCCGACAATCAGACCCTGCATGGTCGGAGAGTCAGTCAGCTTGCTGGCTTTGATGCCGATAGTCAACTCTTCAACTTTACCGCTCAGCTGCTTATTAATACCCATGAGCATGGCCAAAAACGCCATCACTGCCACCATAAATACCGGGCTTGAGGTATGGACTAAAAGCAGTAAAACTGCCACCAAACCGGAGATCGAAAGTGACTTTTCTAAGTTATTGTGATGGCTTCTAAGCGTTGACCAGGAGAAGCTGGCAATAATAATAGTCAAGACCAAGAAGGCTAAAAATCCTAAACTGCCCAGGGTCCCGAGTATCTGCAGGTATTCATTAAAGGCTTGGTCAAACCTTAAATTCCAGAATTTATTAGTATTAAAATCAACCGGTTTGAAGCTGGTGAAATTAAAAAGATAAGTTGCAGGACCAGACCCAAAGAAGGGACTTTTAACAAAACTTTGGCCGGAAACCTGCCAGGAGGTAGCAAAAGGCAGCTGAATCTCCCGTGGAAAGTTGACCCGTTTGTCATTAAAGGGATTATTGCCAATTGGTAAATAGCCTAAAACAAAAACGATTACAGAGATCAAAATTGGAATCGCAAGCAGCGGCAAAAAGCTATCGATATGGTGTTTGCGGATGATATAAATTGATAAAGCTACAGTTAAATAGAGGGCCAAGAAAATAGGCGAGAGCAGGACTGCGAAACCGGAATTATTATTACCACCAATTAAAACAATCGTCGCCATAAATAAGGAAGCTAAACCCACCGCTGCTATAGAAGATATCTGTTTGTTAGGGTTTGTAATATTTAAAAAGGTATAAGGCAAAAGCAATAATAATAAGGCGGCAGTAGAGAATGAAGAACCGGTTAGGGTAAAGTTTGCAGCTTTGGCAAATGGCAGGGGCAGGTAAAAACCTAAATAAGACAGAACTGTCAGAATTGCCACAATCGTGGAAGAGATCAGCAGGGCGTATAAAAGAGCCCTGACCTGGCTAACTGTTTTAATGTGGGAAGCAGCCACAAAGTAGAACAGAATATAGGTGATCATCGCGGTCGCTGAACCATGGATACGGGGAAAATTACCAAAGATAGAGACATAGCGGGAGTCAGAGATTAAAGTTGAAATCACAACTACGACTAATAATAGAAGTAATGGTAAATCAAGCGGAGTTTTAGTCAGCAGCACCTTACCCTGGAGAACCCAGCTAAAGACCCATAGCAGTACTAAAATAAGCGTCCCGGCAACCAGTAAGATTAACTTTGGAGTTTCAAAATATTCAGTCGTAACGGAACTAAATAAAAGCGGGGTGATACCCACAATCACGAGGATTAAAAGGGTAATTAAGTTATTAATTTGGGCAGCTAAACTATGACGCATTGGATATTATCACAGAAGAACAACAAAAAGAGTAAGAAGCAGTTGTCCGTCTGCACTCAAAGATAACAATAATCAAATTTATCTCCGCTTGTCAAGTAGTCTAAGACCTACCTGATCTATTTTGATAGGTTACGAAATAGATTAATATACTAGCAAAAATAATTAAATTTGGGGATTTAAAAAAGATAATTAAAATTACTTCCCAAAATTACTAACCAAAGTACTGTAATCAAACAGATTAACCAACCCATCACCATTTAAATCTCCCTGTAATCCTATACCAGGGGTTGGACTGCTGTTCATTTTGTACATCGTTTGGCTACCAAGAGCAAGAATTGATTATTATTTTTAGCATAATTTGCTGGGTTTGGATCAATATCTAATTTATCCTCTTTTTGGCTTTCCTGATATATTGACAATATATGCAACATATGCTAATCTATAGGAGTTATGTCCAAACGTCATTTTTTACAGATTTACCACAATTCTACCCAGAAAGGAGCAGAGGAACAACCCCTTTATAGTGTTCCTCAAGTTGCTAGTATGCTCAAGGTAAGTCCATCAACTATTTGGCGTTGGGTTGAATCTGGTAAGTTGCCGGCGTTCAGAGTGGGGGAGAAAATTATCCGGATTAAGGTAGAGGATCTTGAAAAGGTGATCAGCCCGGCTAGAAAGAGTCAAAAGGAGGAAAATATTATGTCCAAACCCAGTAAACAGGAAATTACTAGAAGAAAGGCTTTGGTTAAAAAAATCTTAGCCAATAGAGAGCGAATGGTGATTACACCTTTAACAACCACTGATTTAATTCATCAAGTAAGGGAGCAAGAGAGCAGATCTTATGACCAAGGTAGCTGAGGCGATGGTTGTAGATGCCTCAGTTGCTGCTAAATGGCATCTTAAGGATGAAGAATTTGCTGAGCAGGCGTTGGTGCTGTTAGATCAGTTTTCTGAGGGTGATATTACCCTTTATGCTCCGGATCAGATCCGCTATGAAGTCCCCTCAGCTATTACTCTGGGCACCACTAGCCGTGAGCCTAGATTGAGCAAAGAGCTAGGTTTGAAAGCAATTGAGGGTTTTTTAAGTCTAGGTATTTCCCTTGACAATAGTGATGAGATAATACTAAATGCCTACTCCTTAGTTCACCAGTATGGGATTGCGATTTATGATGCTCTCTATCTTGCTTTGGCCCAAAAACTAAGCATTCCCTTTATTACGGCCGATTTTAAACTTTATAAGTTCGTTCAAGATCTTCCAGATGTAATCTGGATTGGGGATTATCAGTAAATTTTAAAAAAATGTTGACAAAGTACTTGTTTAAAAAAGTTAAACCCAAGGATTTTCGAGAGAAAGTTTCGTGTAACCCATTACTTGCCAAAGTTAGTCACCAGTATAGAATAATCCAATAGGTTAACTATCCCATTACCATCTAGATCTCCTAAGGTGTTTTTAGCTACTGACTTCCCAAAGTTAGTCACCAGTGTTGAGTAGTCAAAAAGGTTAATTTTCCCATTACAATCTATATCTCCCAAAGCAGCTTTAGGACAGGCAGAAGGAGCAGGGGTTGGTTGTGACAAAGGAGTAAACTGCAAAGCATCCATAAATAGAATTGATTGGGTAGTACCAGTTGCGAGAAATGAGATTCTATTAATCATAGGATCAGTTAAGCCCAGAGATGAAAGAGGCACAATAATATGTTCCCATTTACTATTTATTAACTTTGTATCTCCACCTTGGATATACTGATCAATCGGTTTGGTTACGGTTTGGCCAGACACAGTTCTAAAAGCTATATTTACATCACTACCCGTATTTCCTTGATCAGCCAGGACATTAAAATCCAGGGCTTGGTAATTTGCTGAATTTACTCCAGCTGTATTGCAAAGTCCTAAGAAACCATTAGGCCAGGTTCCAGAGTGTAGAGTAAACATCCCAGAGCCACCCATCCCCATCATCGTGTAATGAGTATATTCATCGCTTGAGGAACAATCAGCCCAACCATTTGCTAAATTACCACTCATATCATCATAAATTATTCTACTATTTTGAGTTGTATCGGTTGGGGGTTCCACAAACCGCCAGATCTCACCATTACCACCAGGTCCACCGTTGTAAAGTGACATATTAATAATCCAATTACTGCCGTTATAGGAGGTGGCAATACCATAGGGTGTGACTGAGGAGGTCCAGGCAGAGGGGATATTTGTCATTAGAGGGTAATAATTATGATCAATGGTTGGGTTATTACACCCTTTAGGTAGCCTCCACATAGCTGAGGCACCTGCAAAACTAGCATAAAGATAATTAGGAGTACCAAAAACCTGGCTGGCGTTACCATCCATTATCAGATGCCAATTTGCCCCTTGATCAGAGCTGCAAACCACTCCGCCTGCACCGGCAAAATAAATATCTCCATTTGCAAAATCAACATAAGGGGTGAAGTTACCATGCATATGAGCCAAGCCACTGGCATAGGTTTTAGGAGGTTGATTTGGATAACTTTCATTTTGCGAAGTTAGATTCCAGGCACTCTGACTAATATTGCCGTTATTGTCCCGTCCAGCTGTAGTGGTACGATAAATTCCGACATTATCCTGAGAAATAGCAATCCAATTAGTCGCACTTATCCCTAGCACATAGTCAGAGTTAGCGGCCGGAACTTTATGCACGTCCCAAGTCACACCACCATCGCTTGACTCTAAAAGCTGCCCAAGTCCATAATGATAGGTGACCAAGATATGGTTTGGTGGGTTATCGGGTAAAACATTAATTTGGTAAAAATCCATACAACCGTTGTTGGTATCTCTGGGAATTGCCACAGTCCCACCTCCTTTTTTGGGTATCAAGCAGGTGGAATATTGAGAGTTATCAAAAAGATTGCCCCAATTTTTACCGCCATCAGTTGATTTCCAAACCCCATTATTTCCATAGCCTGCAGGTGCATACAAAGTAGGAGCGGTATTGGGATTACGATTGGGGTTTGGGTCAATCGCTACCCCCCAAGCATTTCCATTAAAAGTAGTCTGATCTGCTTGATTCCAAGTCATGCCATAATCAGTTGATTTAAGGACATGGTTGGTGCCAACATTTCCACCAGGTGTTTCATAAAACATATAAAAATCACTTGGCCGCACCGGATCTCCCACCAACCCTGCACCGGCAATCTTGGGAGTAGTCCAATTCAGCATCGGAGAAAGTGTACCTTGGGAGGTAGCAGCATGGGATGATTGTTTAGGATTTAATTTACCAAACAGTCCATTTAAAGGCAGGGTAGAGGTGATGAGTAAAAAGGATATTATCCCTACTGCAGCAATTATAACTAGCAAAGGCAGGGTATGGAGTACACCTTTTTGGTTGAACAGTTTTGTCATAGATTACTTCCCAAAGTTAGTTACTAAAGTAGAATAATCAAATAAATTAACTACCCCATTACCATCTAAATCTCCTAAGGTATTTTTAGGAACTGTTTTACCAAAGTTAGTCACTAAAGTACTGTAATCAAATAAATTAATTAATCCATTACAATCGATATCTCCTAATTGCCCTTTGGGACAAGGAGGTGGGGAAGGAGAAGGTGTTGGAGATGTGACTATTACTGAGGCAGTCATGGAGGGGTGAATAGTGCAGTGATAGCTAAAAGTTCCTGGAGAATTAAATTGGAAACTAAAGTTTGCACCAGGAGTAATCAATCCCGAATCAAATAACCCTACAGTGTCTGAAGTTACAGTGTGATTGTGAGAAGCAGTAGAATTATTTTTCCAGGTTACAGTTGTTCCGACCGGTATACTAATAATCTGGGGAGTAAAGCTAAAATCAGCAATACTAACTGAATTTGTTGTTACGGGTGATGGTGTGGGTATTAAAGAAGGACTTGGGCTAGAGGTCACAAATTGAGGGGTTTGGACTTGAGGCAAAGCAACCAGTGAAACAAAACTTGAAAAATTATTACCAGCTGGTACATCAGAGGAAGGAAGGACTTCAAACCCCATATTGTCCCAATGACGCTCATCAGAATAAGGGAAACCAAATCCAGGAGAAGTTGTAGTATTACAGAGAGTTTCAGAAGGTGCTCTGCCCCTGACTGGATCGTTATACCAATTCATATTCAGTGGATAACAGAAATTCAGGGTATTTTGACCATGTTCTGTAAAAAAAACGGTCTCGCCAAACTCAGCATCAGAGTGATAAAGATAATGAGTAAAGTAGACCTTGATTGGTTGATTGGCCCAAGGAAAAGTTCCGGCAGGGATATTTCCTTGACTAAGCAACTGCCCGTCTTGAAATAGGGCCGCATGAGTGGCGGAGATGAAGAAATCATAGCGGGATTTATTATCCAACCCCAAAGCGTTCTTGGAAAAAGTTTTTGGGTTATACATATGGAATTCATCACAATAGAATATAGATTGAGAAGGCGCAGAAGCAGTTTTATCACCTGCCGGACCGTTAAAGGCAAGGAGGTTACAGTTGCCATCTTTAGTCTGCATAAAAAGCGCTTGGTTATTATTATTTAGAGCTCCACCAAATTCATTCCAACGCTGGAGTGGGTCTGTAGCTGGAGCCAAATTAATATCCAGCCAGCGCCTGTTGACCGCCTGATGACCATCAACTTCTTCGGTAATATGGGCAATTTTACCGTTACTGATATCGATGGTCTGGATTGGGCTCATAGCCACTGCACCATAAGTGGTATGGGTTGCACCGCTAGCTCCAGGAGTCAGTCCATCAAAGATCACATCCATAAAATGATCGCTCGTAATAAAAGGCATTGTATCCCGGTTATTTGCTTGGGTAATAAGGATCTCCCAGGCTTTTGAGGTTCCGGCATTCAGGGAAAAATTCATATGACCGACGTTGCCAAAAGCATCTGCAGTACCGTCATCTCTTAAAGTTTGTTTGAGAGTTGTCCCTTCGGCATTGTTAAAGGTGTCAAAAAAAGTTTGAGTGGCAGTGGGTTTGGAAGGGATGGCTTTATAGCTTTGGTCTGCTTGGACTACGAACGGTTGAGATTGAGCAATCACCTGAGGATTATTAGTGTATGGACCTTGTCCATTAGTGGAAATTTTACCATCATCTGTTGGTCCTTTATTACCACCTAACATTGCACCGGCTGGAAGCGGGCTTACAAACGGAATATTAGGCTTTAAACCACTTCCGTCATAAAGATTAGCTTTAGGTGCTGGACCAAGTTGATCAACCGCCTCCACTACTAGGGTATGAGGTTGACCATCCCCAAGACCGTTATAATCAATCTCTGTACCTGGTACATCTAACCCTTGAGGACCACCTGTTTGACCGCTTACTACCTGAAGAGGATAAATTGGGGTTACACCATCCGCTTGAGCTGCAAAATGAGTAGTACAATAGCCTGAGTTTGGGACAGGACAATTTGTGCCCGCTATTAAGTGTACCCAACCGGCATATTTCACGTTATTTGGATTTGTCACGTCATAAATCCGGTAATCTTTGGCCCCAGGAACGGGATTAAAATAGATCTTGGCTGCTGAATGATCTGAGGCTACTCCTGTTACTGTTAGTGTTTCTGCTGCATGGGAGGAAGATTTAGGATTTATAATCCCAAACAGTCCATTTAAAGGGAGGGTGGAGGAGATCAGTAAAAAGGAGATTACACCTACAGCAGCAATAATTACCAGTAAAGATAAGGTGTGAATTATACCTTTTTGGTTAAATAATTTTTTCATCCACCCTTATTAATCTCATAACTATCAATATAAATCAACTAAGAAGGGATGTTATCGGATGAATAATATATTTACTCAAATAAAGAGTTTAAGCATACTTAAATGGTTTAAATCATTTCCCAAAATTAGAAACTAAAGTAGAGTAATCAAACAGATTAACCAATCCATCTCCATTTAAATCCCCCTGGGAAGCATTACCTGGTTTACCAAAGTTACTAACCAAAGTAGAGTAATCAAACAGGTTAATAAACCCATCACAGTTAATATCACCTAGGGGTCCTTTAGGACAAGAACCCATTGATGGCATAGGAGTCATAGAAGGTATGGGAGTAGAGGGTGGCATCACTCCATCACAAGGTGCAGCAGTATATCCAGGATATGGGGTAACACAAGGCACAGGTGGGTTCACAAACTTAGTAAAAGGAGCATTATCATTTAAAACTAAATCTAAGTCAATATTGGCAATTGGTGTACAGGAAAAATGGCAGCTGCCTGTGGTGGCAATTTTTACAACATTACTTTCGGTCTTAAGTTCTGCTAAATTTAGGGGGATAGTAACATAACCCCATTGCCAGCCTGTTGGAGCGGGATTTGTATAGGTATGAGTTGTACCATTGATTGTATAATCAATCGCCTGAGTGTTATCAAAAAAGTATGTATTTAAACTAAGGTATGCTTGTTTGACATTGGATAAATTGACGTTATTATATGTGTAGCTAAGGGGGGTTCCATAAGCTGTGTTCACACCAGTTCCATTTTTGGTTAAAGAATCCGGAACTTGATAGGTTCTATCTGCCGGAATTACAGGTCCATCAAAACCTAACCCATGCCAATGAAAGGTACCAGTATTAGTAGGACCGTCTTTGGCCGCATTATATTGGGCGTGTTGGAAATGGAGATAACCTCTGGTAAAAGGCAGATTGACATTAAAAGTATCCCTTTTCTTAAAGTTTGTACCGTCTTTATCTGAGCCCCAAAACTCAATTATATTTTGAGAGATATGAATTTCAAAATGATTTGCCATATCCGGTTCGGTAGTAAAACAATTAAAACTTGTTCCAAGATCGGACTGGACGTAATTTTTAAAAACAGAAATATTCCTTAAGGCATTATGCTTACCATCAAAGGTAGTGGAACCACAGGGAGCGCCATTCATAATAAAACCGACACCATTTTTGGGAAATTGGTGGGTTCCGGGATGATCAAGATGGGGTGCCTGCATTGGTTCATCTGTTATCCAAACCTCCGGCCAAATATCATGTTCCCCTAAAGTATGCGCATCAACGTTAAAGGAAATGACTCCAGTTCTACCTGAAAAATCAAACGGTTGAGTAATCCTAGCAGAATCCATGACATAATTTCCATTATCATTGAATGCCTCCATCCAGTGATTTGGTTCATTAAATTCTAAACCACAAAAAAAGGAATCGTTATCAGCCACTAAAGTTTTATTAATTCTGCAAAATTGGGCATTTACTGCTGGAAAAGTATTAAAAGCTCCCTGGGTAGGATTAATATCTGAGGTCAGTCTGGCAAAGCTCCATCTGCTAATATCCAAATCACCACCTCTGCCTCTTTGAGCCCCAGTTGCCGGCATAATGAACTGGTCACAAAAAGCCATCATTTCTGTTGAAGCTATGTTATTTATTTTACAATCATCTTTGGTTGCACCCATCATCATCTGGGCTTGAGAAGCAGGCTTTTGGTTTAAAACACCAAACAACCCATTTAAAGGTAGAGTAGAACTAATCAGCAAAAAGGAGATAACACCTACAGCTGCTACTACAATAAGTAGGGGAAAAGTATGGATTAATCCTTTTTGGTTGGGCTTATTCATAGCTTTTCCTATCGTGGCACATTGGAGGTTGAATATCAACTTAAAACTACGGTGCGTTGGTTATGGGTCTGGATTTAATTGAGTTAAAGGGAGATCTGAAGTTTGCTGCCGAGTGCCTTGGAAATTTTCTCCAGAAAAGCTACGGAGGGATTAGAGTTACCGCCTTCCAGCCTGGCTATGGCGGATTGTTTGGTCCCAACCTTTTGGGCCAGTTGTTTTTGGGTTAGTCCTTTTTCCAGCCTTTTTTGGATCACTTGCGTTATAATGCTGTATTCTAACTCGAGGTCATCGTAAGCTTTTTTAACTTCAGGATCACTTAATAATTCTTTTTTAAAATCTTTCCAATTTCTCATATAGCTGTACTATAACATATACGTTATACATCTGTCAAGGTTTTTAATTTAGCTTGGGCAATATCAATCTCTTTTTGAGGAGTTTTTTGAGATTTTTTAACAAAAGCATGAAATATGACTTTTAAGATCTTCTTTTGTAATCAAGACGCTTTTGAAAGAGGTTTTCGCTAAACCCGCCCTGGGTTATAAATTTGTTTTCTAGTGACCTAAGCATCTGATCCAACAAATAGTTATCCAGAGAGATCAGGGTAATCATCAGGTTAACCGCTTCAGCGGGATCTTTCGGTAAGTAAGGGAAGTTGGGAGAGTCAGGGAGGTAAGGAGTTTTATTAATTACTTCCCATACCATCCCTAACTCCCTTACCTTCCTTACAACTTCTTCTTTTTCCCAAACCTGAAGTTGGTTTTGCCTAGCGTAGGCTAGAAAGTCCTTTAGTAATTCCTCTAAGGAGCCTTTGTTTACTCCCGTCAGCTTAATATAGCCCTCTAAGCTAGCTTGCTGATTGCCTTCAGCTATATTTTGGGTGCCGGATCTTGCAGCTTGGACCATTTGGTCAAAGGTGCGGTGGGAGGAAAGTTCAGGGAAGTTAGGGTAGTTTGGGGATTGGCAGCGTTTGCAAAAGATAACGGTATAGTCGTAGATAGGTATTGTAACCTTGTAGGCTAATAGGTATTCGTAACCTGCTGCTTTGGCCATGCTGGGATTCTAACATAGGTAGGGAAAGTAAGGAAGGTTTGGGAGGTAGGGGGTTATGGCGATCCTGT
>Ga0209515_10009340_pt1 | contig 11177 bp, 8 predicted proteins | sample Subgroupgradi54m_FD_187454 | JGI IMG/M metagenome (GOLD analysis project Ga0209515, IMG submission 187454) | Subsurface groundwater microbial communities from S. Glens Falls, New York, USA - GMW60B uncontaminated upgradient, 5.4 m (SPAdes)... ...
GACTGTTTGTTATCCTTCCAAAAATCAGCTTCATAAGTCAATTTTTCCAATGAAGAGACCTCCTCCTTTTTAGAGGTTAAATTTAGCTTCTCCAAAACATTCTGTAATCTTCGTTCAAGTTCTTCATCCATAGGTAGATATTATATAAAAAGTAGTCAGGCTTTACTTGAGGTCGGAGCCGACAGTGATTATTACGTCTGAATTTTCTTTTTCAGGCAAGATATCAATCTTAGGCGAAGAAACAGAGTCAGCAAGGTCCTTTTTAAGCTGATCTGCGAGTCCATTAAGAGATTTTTTGACAGCAATCACCGTTTGTGTAAAGTCAAAGTTATCAGCGTTGTCAGTAACGATATCTGCATAGCCTTTTTTGACAAGCAGGTCTTTTACCTCCGAAGCCTTTCCTTTTGTTCCAGACCCGTTAAGGACTTTAATTTTCAAAGTTTCTTTCTTAAAGTTTGGAGTCGGCGTTGGAAGCGGAGTGGTGGGAGTAAGTACAACAGGCTTGATTTCTTGTTTTTTAGCAAAGTTGGGAAGAGTAAACTTGAAATTTAATTTCAAAAGAGCAAAAAATACCCCGAATGAAAGTAAGGCAGAAACAACAAATATCAAAACCTCTCTGTTTAAAATAGGAAGTTTCGGCATAGCTATTGAGAATTTTTCTTTTTCTTTGAATGTTTTTTTGAGAACTTGAAATTCCTTGTTTTCCTGTGAAAAAATAAAAGCTCCTATACAAACATCAAAACCTAAAATAGGCAGAGACATATTGGAGGGAACAACCAGCATTCTTAAATACTCCTGATAAAAGTCAGGGATAATTCGCTTCAGCGGATTGGTCCAAACGCCTACCTCTTTGGTAAAAGTATCTTGTCTTACCCCCGCTGATTGTTCACCCGACAAAATAATCCGGTTTAATTTCATTCCATTTTGCTCAAGCTCTTCCTTTTTTTCTTTCAAAACATCAGCCAGTTGTTCCCCGCCACTTATTTTTTTGACCCACTTTTCATCAGAATAGAGCCCGCCCGAATCATAGAGGTATCCAGAAAGCTCATCTTTTGCAACAGATAGATAAAAAATATTCTCCTTTTTCTCACGCCTTAATGTTTTTTCAAAGAGCTTAAATATAGCAAGACTTTCTGGCAGAAGTGAGGAGATCTTTAGACCCAGAAGATTGAGAGTTTCATGATATTTTGCAACAGCGTCTGCATCGATCGCAAAAAGGGTTACCTGCTGCTGCTTGTTGGTTTCCTTAATAAAATAATCATAGAAGTGATTCTCTATATCTATTGGAAGCGAGACTTTTGCCTTGTCTTTAATGAATGAGTTTATGGCCGAAGGGGCAATGTCGATTGGGATGTCAGCTTTCATAAAAACAAAGCTCTCTTGGGGAAGAATCAAAAAAACCTGTTTTTCCGAAATTGCATTAAGATGGGTTAATCCTTCTTTAATCGCAGATGCCAAGAGGTCTACATTGGTGACTTTACCTTTTGCCAAAAGATCAATCTCGTGTTTTTTATCAAAAAAACTAGCCTCAAATTGACCTAAAAGAGTCTTTTTTAAAAAAAGCAGCTTTATATGGTTGTCATCAAGATAGAGGTACAACATCTTTTGTAATTATAAATTGAAGGCAAGAGTAAATACAAGATGTAAGTTAAAGGCGCCGACAGGAAAGCCGTGGTAAAATAGGGGTGGCATGAACGATGTAATAGATGAGATTAAAAAGAAAATAGACATAGTAGATTTTCTGGGCTCTTTTATCACTCTGAAAAAATCAGGCCGCAACTTCAAAGCCCTTTGCCCTTTTCATCAGGAGAGAACACCATCTTTTGTTGTCTCACCAGACCGACAGATTTGGCACTGTTTCGGGTCTTGTAATGAAGGAGGAGATATCATCAGATTTTTAATGAAGTGGGAAAATATTACGTTTTTTGAAGCCTTAAAAGAACTTGCGGAAAAAGCCGGAGTAAAATTAACCACGCTAACTTTTGAAGATAAGATCTGGAAAAAGAAGGAGAGATTAGTCCAGATAAATAATCTAGCCGCAGAGTATTTTAACTACATTTTGCTCAAAACTAAATTCGGAGAAAAAGTAATCGATTATTTAAAAAGCCGTTCTATCAACCTGCAAATTGCAAAAAAATTTCAGCTGGGTTATTCTCCTTCATCCTGGGATTCACTATTCAATTTCCTAAAACAAAAGAAATTCACTCCAGAAGAAATATTTGAAGCGGGAATAACTGTAAAAAGCCCAAAAGGCAGTTTTTATGACCGCTTTAGAGGAAGATTGATGTTTCCGATAAAGGATATAAGAGCAAATACGATAGGATTTGCTGGCCGAATTTTAGAAAACCCTTCGACAAGCTCAGGGCGAACAAGTTCGGAGGCAAAGTATATAAACACTCCGGAAACCCCCATTTATCATAAAAGAGAAAATTTATATGGTATTCATTTGACAAAGGACGCCATCAAGAAAGAAAAAAATGTAATTTTTGTGGAGGGAGAGTTTGACGTGATCGCGCCTTATCAATATGGAATTGAAAATATTGTAGCGATAAAGGGGTCTGCCCTAACCAGAGAACAACTGATGCTGATTAAACGCTACACAGACAGAATAACTTTTGCTCTGGATGCTGACTCAACTGGCGAGAATGCCATAAAAAGAGGGATCGAAGAAGCAGAAACTTTTGATTTTGATATACAAGTAGCAAAGTTAGACTACGCGAAAGACCCAGATGAAGCAGTAAGAAAAGATGCGGACAAATTCAAAAAAATAATTAAAAAGGCGGTCCCACTGTATGATTTTATTATAGACCATGCTCTAAAAAACTATGAAGAAGATACGCCTTTCAGCAAAAGAAAAATTGGGGATGAAGTTACGCCATTTATTGAAAGGATCAGAAATCCAATTATTCAATCCCATTACATAAAAAAATTGGCAACGATCTTAGACGTTAGCGAAGCAAGTATTAATTCAATAATAAAAAAACTAAGACAAAAAAAGGGTCAAAACCAGATCTTTAAATCTTCGTTTAAAATCACTGGCAAAGACAATCGAGAAGTGACTATTCAGAAATATGTTTTGAGCATTCTGTTTCAAACTCCTGAACCCTATAAAATCGCTGATAAATTTTTTAATATTATTAAACCAACTGATTTTTCAGTTTTATCTTTTCAAAAAATAGCCGAAGCCTTTGTGGAATATAAGAATGAACATCCTAAAAAATTTGACACAAAAAACTTTATCTTACAGCTAAGCAGAGAACTACAAGCAGCTTTTGACGAGATTTATTTATATGCATCCTATGACGAAGATTTTAAAGAAGAAAATTTGGATAAACTATTATATGAAATTAAAAAATATGCTTTGAAAAGACAAATAGCCGAAGCAATTTCTTCGATGGACAGTTCTCCCAACAAACAAGATGAGTTTCTAAAAATGACGAGCGTTATGTTAAAAGATGTAGAAAAAAAGATTTTAGGATTATAAAATATCAACACCATGACTAAACAAAAATTGCCTAAGAATCTAAACGATCTGATTAAACAAGGCGAGGAAGATGGATTTCTAGTGCAAGATGATATTTTTTTGGTCTACCCGGAGCCGGAAAAACACATAGAACAGATAGATGAATTTTTTGATCAAGCTCTCAAGAAAGGAATCGATATTTTTGAAACGGTCTCAACAAGAGATGAAGAAGAAGCAAAAAAATCAGCAGAGGAAATAGAAAAAGAGATAAAACAATTAATTTCAGCACGTCATGGAGAGTCTTTGGACCCAATAAAAAAATATCTCAAAGAAATTGGAAAGACTCCGCTTCTTACTTTTGATGAGGAAGTAAAGTTGGCAAAAAGATACGAAAAGGGAGACGAAGAAGCAAAAGAAAAATTAATAAAATCAAACTTGAGACTAGTTGTTTCAATAGCTAAAAGATATCTAGGGAGAAGACTATCTTTTCTGGATTTGATTCAAGAAGGAAATAAAGGACTTATAAGAGGGGTTGAAAAATATGATTGGAGAAGAGGATATAAGTTCTCAACCTATGCTACATGGTGGATAAGACAAGCGATAACCCGTGCAATCGCTGATCAATCAAGAACTATTAGAATCCCTGTCCACATGGTTGATCAAATAAACAGATTTTATAAGACACAAAGACGTTTGACGCAAAAATTGGGAAGGGAACCTAAGACAAAAGAAATTGCCAAAGAAATGCAGCTTTCAGTCGACGAGGTAGAAAATCTTATGAGAATTTCGCAGCAACCCAAATCTTTGTCTACTCCAATAGGCGACGATAAAGAAACTACTCTGGAGCAATTTATTGCCGATCAAAATCAACCTACTCTGTATGATAAAGTTTCAAAAGAGCTCCTTAAAGACGCTCTAAACAAGGTATTAGAGACACTTTCACCCAGAGAAAAAAAAGTTTTGATTATGAGATTCGGGCTTGAAGATTCTAAACCCAAAACTCTTGAGGAAGTAGGTAGAGAATTTAAAGTTACAAGAGAGCGAATAAGACAAATAGAGGCTAAGGCAATAAGAAAACTCAAACATCCTACAAGAGCAAGACGTCTAAGAGATTTTTTGGAATAGAGTGACAGCCCAAACTTCCGTTTTTGTAGACTATAGTCCTTAGACAGCGAGATTTATATCTACTATCTTCTCCTATTATGAGGGGCAACTTCTTTTATAAGAGAATCGGAGAAAGAATACACACAGAGAGAAAGAAAAGAAATTTATCGCAGGAAAAGCTGTCATTGCTTTCCGACGTAGACAGGACATATATAGCTCGTATCGAGAGAGGTAAAGCAAACCCGACAATGAAAGTTTTAAACAAATTGGCAAGAGTACTTAAGATAAAAATACATCGTCTTATTCGGGGAGTGTAAGCCTCTTGATTTATCTCGGTCATTTATGTAAATTTAGTCAATGGATAGGAAAACTCCTTCTTATATCGAGAAAGTCTTAAATCTATGGGCAATAATTCTGATTCTTTGGAGTCTGTATCGAGCTTATTTTAAGACTGATTTACCTCTTTGGTTTGATGAAATTGTTGCCAAACCAATGATTTTTGTACTCCCGGTTTATTTTTTTATAAAAAGATTTGAGAAAGGCGATTTTTTCTCGTCAATTTATCTTAAATCCACAAAAAGGACGGATTTTTTAATCGGGATAATAATTGGATTTTTATTTTTAGCGGCAGTTTTTATTGGAAATAGACTACATGGTTCTTTGAAACCATTCTCGTTAAATAAAGCTACTCAAGGCATGAATATTTTTGCTCTACTTGGATTGGCATTCATGACAAGTCTATCAGAGGAGATTTTATCAAGAGGGTTTGTTTTAAAACGACTCTATGAAGCGTCAAAAAATATTTATAGTTCGTCTTTTTTTGCTAGTATTCTCTTTTTCTTTCTTCATATTCCGATTCTATTTACAAGTAAATCAATAACGGGAGTTCTACTTCTTAAGGTAATGTTCACTGACCTCATTTTGAGTCTGGCGGTTTCTTTGATTTTCCTTGAACGGAAAAGTTTAATTATCCCATTATTTATTCACACATTCTATAACCTCGGATTGTATTTTTTGATTTAAATATTTTCGTAAATCCAAAAAACCTCTTCTGTACCGCTACTAATCTTTTTTAGTTTTGATGGATCAAGTAATATGTTATTAAAGTCATCAGGATATCCTATAAAAACACTATTTTTTAGTGAGTGGTTGTACCTGAAATTAAAATCAAATTTATCGAATTGCTCAACTTGGCCAAAACCTAAATTGTCAGGAGGTGATAATTCTGCTTGTTTTTGATATTGAGCTGGAGGGTATTTAAGGTAAAAAAGCAAGAAAATATATGGTTGCCCGTTTTTTCTTGTTATATAAAAATGATTAAATCTGTTGTAGTTGTTTTCCACATAATTAGCAAGTTCTTTATTCCCACATTGCCAAGATCGTATTGTCAGTGCTCTTTTTGGATAATGATTTAAATAAAAATCCCAACTATAAAAAAGAAAAAAGACCTCGACTATAAAAAATAAAAAAATCAAGACAATTTTTGAAGCCTGTTTGATTTTTATTGACTCCATCAGATTGATTAACCCATAAGAACTAAGGATTAAGATAGGAATAATAATAAATAAAGACCTTGTTAAAGAATTCCCCGCCCATGTTAAAGATGCTGAAAATGGAGAAGCCAAGAGAACAAAAATAATAAAATATTTCCACTTCTCATTATTTTTAAATAAATAATAAATTCCAATAAAAACAAATATATATTCTAATGGGGTAATAGGAGACATGCCGAGAAATCCAAATCTAGGGTTATTATCTCCTTGGCTCACCAAAAATTGGGGCGAAAAGTAAGTTAAGTATTGGAAAACAAGATCATGTGCACCGACTGTAAGTTTGTTATAGAACAGTCTAGGTCCGCCTTCTGACCTCAATTCATTAATTTTTAGAGAGAATCCTATATTGTTAAAAAACAATAAATTTTTAACTCTTTCAGGTTTGTAGATAAGGTCTGTTATTCCAAATAAGGTAAGAGTTATTAAAAATAGCACAATGAATCTTAATAAGTTTCTTTTATTCGAATAATTTTTTAACCAAAATAAATAAAACAATGCGTAGATAAGGAAAAATAAAGCAATTATTCTGCTTGATTGGTAACTGAAGAGAGAAAGCAAAATAAAAATGCTAAAGAAGAGAGCGCTATAGAGATTAGTTTTTTTCAAGACCTTTACAAAAAATAAAGACGAAACACTTATAAGAAAAGTTGCCAGATAAGCCTCATGGGCCTGTCTGCCAATAATATGAAGTCCTAGATTCACGCTAATTAAAAAAGATACAAGGACCGCAATTGAATTTTTGTTAAATAATTCTTTTGTTAAAAAAAATATTACAAAGGGAAGTAAAAATGCTAGAAATGTATTTAAAGCTCTGGTTGAATCTTGATTTAATCCGAAAGTATTTATAAATGGTACTGATAAATATGAATATAATGGGAGTTTATAATCTCCAAAAGACTTCAATCGTAGAGGGAAAGATGTCCCATACTCGTCCTTTCCAGTTTTAAGAATTGAGTAAGTGTTGTAGCCAAATGCAGCCTCATCTGCAGTAAAACAAGCGGGAGCGGCACTTTTCTTATATACGTTTAGAAAAAGAGAGAGAAAGCAAAATAGAATGACTATTATAAAAATTTTTTTATTCATTGAATTTTTGTAGAATTTCCTGATCTGAAAAACTATAAAGAATTTTTTGAGATTTTCTTTTAGCAAGAATCTTTGGAATCCTTAGCAAGGCCAATAAAAACCCTTTTAAAAATACAAAGTCACCTTTTATCAATCGTCCTAATAAGTTAGGCAGTAAAAAGACAAAATGATTTATCAACAATCTTTTATCAGTAATATTTTTCCAAGTAAAAATAAATTGATTGCGATAAGCTATTTTTTTAACATGAGCTTTAGAAAAATAAGTTCCTATTGTTGATTCATGATGATGTTCCATCATAACAGTTGGTTCGAATAAAATTTCATAACCCTTTTTCCAAGCACGGTAGGATAAATCAATGTCTTCCCAGTAGAAAGGGGAGTAGATTTGATCAAAACCGCCAAGCGCCAAATATTTATCACGACTTAAAATGCAGGTTCCTCCCTCAGCCCAGGCATTAAATCCAAATTTAGTATCGGAAGCTTTTTTATGATGCAAAAAACCGTTTTGCCAATAAATTATGTTTTTACCAACAGTAGTTCCATCTTTTTCTTTTTGGGCAAAACTCACAGCAAAAAGTTTTTTATTTTTTTTAAAATAAATAAGCGCTTTTTTAAAGCTGTCATCGTGTAAAACAACGTCGCTATTTAAAAGTAAAACAAAATTGTTAGAAGCTTTTTCGACCCCCACATTTACAGCTCCTCCAAATCCGAGATTGGTCTTATTTTCTACGAGGATAGCATTAATAACTTCAAGGTCTTTTTTTAAGCTCTCGCCCGGGTAATCGTTGACGATAATAATTTCGATATCTTGAAGATAGGAAAAATTATGTTTTAAGTTTTTTAAAAACATCTCCTTTTTCTTATAGACTGGAATTACAACAGAAATCATAAGATCTGTTTTACTCTTTCCCGAAAAACTTTATAACTGAAGCCATTTTTTATAAAAGCTTTTGCATTCTGCTGTACGCTTTTTGCAAGCTTTTCATTGTTTATTATGCTTCCTGTTTTATCTAGAAGCTCCTTCTCTGTATTGAACAAAAAGCCATTGTGGTTATTTTCAATAACTTCTTTTGGTCCACCCGCATTGTAACAAAAGACCAAACAGCCCATTGACATAGCTTCAAGTGGAGCGATGCCCAAGTGCTCAAGAAATTCCGGATGTTTTTCTTGATCCACTCCGAAACCGGTTAAATGCCAATAAATTAAAGACTTTCTATATAGTTCGAACAATTCATTCGCGCTTATGTTGGTTTTAAATATGATTGATTCATCCTTATTGGCAAGTTTTTTTAATTGCAGAAAATAAGACTCATCACTTTCATTTAACCCTCCCACCAATATAAGTTTGTATTGTTTGAATAAATTGTTAGTTTTCTTAAGCTCTTGAAAAAGTTTAATAGCAAGATCGTGCCTTTTTGTATGTAAATCTTTGAAAAAGCGACCAACTACAAGGATAATTTTTTCTTTTTTTATTTGCTGAATTTCTGTATTAATAAATTCTTGTCCTAAGTATGGATAGATAACTTGCGAGTTTATTCCCCATTTAGAAAGCCAAGATTGAGTGAATTTAGAATGCGAAATAAATTTATAGTTGGATGTTTTAATTTTGTTCAGAAGATCAATTTTATACAATTTTTTTTGAGGAACCATACAATATATAAAATTCTTTTTTGCTGTTGATACAAAATAGCTTCCATCTGTCACATAAAAAAAATAATCAAATTTATTTAATAGTAAGAGTTTTTTAAAAAATGAAGATTTTTTTTTAAAGATATTAGGAGAAAAAGATATTAAATATTTAAAGTCAATATTAAAGCGTATTTTAATCTCATCCTGCAGATTACTATCCCAAAAAATATTAATTTCATAGCCCTTATCTTCAAAAACCTTGATTATTTCAAAGATATATTTTTCTCCTCCCCCAAGAGTATCAAGATAGGGATCATATAGACCGACTGTTTTTTTTCTCATAGAGATATAAATAGGTTATTGTTTTAGAAAAAGCTTGATATATTGCTTCGATTATACCAATTATGCCGTCCATAAATCCTAAGCCCATAAACAATCTTCTATTTAATTCGCCTAAGTATTTTCTGAAAAAAGTAATAGTTGAAGCAGGTTTATTGTTTCTGAGAAGAAGATCAGACTCAATGTTTTCGAAAACTATCGTTTTTTTTACCATTGATTCGATATCGCCATGAAAGTAGTGAAGCAGAGGATTATTGAGGAGGCCAACTTCACCTTTTATCACAGGAGTAGAGTGAATTTCCTTGGGCCAGTTCACAAAAAAATTTCTATTAATAAGTCTTATTTGATAATCAGGCCACCACGCTCCATATTTTAGCCATTTCTTATTACCAAATATATTTTTACGAGGTATTTTATAGTAAGTAAAGTCTCCTCTAACTATTGTTTTTTTTATTTCTTGAACAAGATCGTCTGTTACTCTTTCATCCGAATCTAAGACGAGAACCCAATCAGTAGCTGCATTTTTTATTGACGTTTCACGCACAGGCTCTACATAAGAAGTAAAAGGTAAAGCAAGAATATTTGCGCCAGCTTTTCCGGCAAAATCCGCAGTTTTATCTACACTGCCTATATCAACAACAGTGACATTATCTGTTAAAAGTTTTGCGTTTTCAACAGCATCCGCAATCGTATCTTGATTGTTATATGCTGTTATCACAACAGTAAGATTCTGATTTACTTTATTTCCCATAATTCTAAGCTTATACTGTCGCTGACATGATTTGTACTTATGATTTTTGCTACTCTGGGAATATTTTCCTTGCGCCAGTTGTCAACCCGAAACTGATATGAATCTTTCTCAACAATGTACCAGCATTGTCCTTTAACATAGGCTGTTTGCGGCATTTTAAATCCTTTAGTCTGCGAATAGTGATCGAAAAGATAGTTATAAGTATAAGTGATAACAGGAGGGGTATATATTCTTGCACAAAAGTCATTTTTGCCAACAGTTTGATAGATTTTTTCTACTGTCATGACTTGTTCTATCATCCCTTCATTCTTGTGCGGCTTATTTAACTCTCTTGTAAAAAGGAGGAAAGGAAACAGGATAAAGATAGCCAAGAAAAACCAAGAAGATATTTTTGCATATTTGTTTCTCTCTTTTGATAAGGTGTATATTCCAAAGACAGACAAGATAAGATAAAAATAGGGAAGTCCTTCCACATAATATCCCCAAAAGAAGTTATTTCTATAAAAAAGTGTTATAAAAAACAAAGAGAGAAAAAACAAAGAGAGAAAAAATACAAACGTCTTCTGATATGGTTGGAGAACTTTAAATCCTCTAATAAATAAATAAACAATAAGTAAGACAAACAATAGAGCTAAAACAATATTACTATCAGGAGATAATCTAATCAGATAATCAATAAATAATTTGCTTCGGTCAATCAATGTCCCTTTAAAGGTTGTTGCATTGGTTGAAGTTGGATGGTAAAAAAAATAGAAAAAAGCTTTTGTTTGCATAAAACCATGTTTCAGTTCAAACAAGATTCTTAAACTTAGAGGGACTAAAATCCCCAAAAAACTTAATAGTATTTTTTTAATCTGGCCAAAATATTTTTTTAAACTACCAGTTAAAAGTATCGTGACTAAGTAGGCAGGAATAATAAAAAGCCCAAGAGCTATTTCGGATTCGAAAATAAAACCAAGGCTTAAAAAAACCAAAAATAAATAAATAAAGTCCTCCTTTTGTAAAAATTTATACGTGGAGAAGAAAAGAAGAAGTAAAAAAGGAATTACTAAAAAACTGTTTAAAACAAAAATAGAGACGCTTATAAAATAGGGAGAAGCTACGGTAGAGGCTAAAAAAAATGCAGCAGAGATAGTATTCAACTCTTTCTTTAAAAAATAAAAAAAGAACAGATTAACAAGTAGAAAGGATGTAAAAATAAAAAAATAAAAAGAAGAGAGGGCTCCATTAAATAAAAAATAGGGTAAAAAAAGAT
>Ga0209515_10009341_pt1 | contig 11176 bp, 10 predicted proteins | sample Subgroupgradi54m_FD_187454 | JGI IMG/M metagenome (GOLD analysis project Ga0209515, IMG submission 187454) | Subsurface groundwater microbial communities from S. Glens Falls, New York, USA - GMW60B uncontaminated upgradient, 5.4 m (SPAdes)... ...
TCAAGGCTACCATGACACGCCGCCGCTGTTTCAACAAGTTCATTTCAGGCTCATCTTGTGTTAGAAACAGCATGATTTTCAGGCTCATCTTGCATTGGACAATTCTGAGGATAGGGTATACCTCAAAGCATGGTAAAATTTAAATTTAGACCTTAATTCTCATGGAACGATCCGCACCCCAAACTCTCTCGGGAATAGACGTTGATGTTATTTATAGTCCGCCGTCACAGGACAAGGCGCGAGCTCGCGCCGCGGAATTGCCGGGACATTTTCCTTTTACAAGGGGGATGTCTTCGAGTGGATATCGCGCCAAACTCTGGACACTACGGCAATTTTCCGGGCATGGCTCCCCCAAAGAAACCAACCATCGCCTAAAGTATCTCTTAGCTCACGGCGAAACCGGACTTTCCGTCGCTTTTGATTTACCCACGCTTATGGGTATTGATTCGGATGACCCTTTAGCTCATGGCGAAGTTGGCAGAGAGGGTGTGGCCATCGACACGTTGCGTGATTTTGAAGTTTTATTTGACGGCATTAACTTGGGGCAGGTTTCGACTTCCATGACGATTAATCTTCCTGCCGTAGCGCTGTTCGCGATGTATCTAGCGGTTGCTAAAAAACAAAATGTTCCCTTGGCCCGCATTCGAGGAACTTGCCAGACGGATATTCTGAAAGAATTTATAGCCCAAAATGAATATCTTTACCCTCCCGAACACTCCATTCGCTTGGTTTGTGATTTGATTGAGTATTGCATGAAAAATGTGCCTCGCTATTTTCCCGTTTCTATTTCGGGATACCACATTCGCGAGGCGGGAGCGTCCGCGGTGGAGGAATTGGCGTTTACCTTAGCCAACGGAAGAGAATATGTTCGCCGAATGATGAATCGCGGGCATAATCCGGATGATTTTGCGCGGCATTTATCCTTCTTTTTTGACATTCACAACTACTTTTTTGAGGAGACCGCGAAGTTACGCGCTGCGCGGCGTTTATGGGCTAAATTTATGAAAGAAGAAGCCGGCGCCAAAAAGGAAACATCTTGGCTATTGGCGACTCATTGCCAAACCGCGGGTGTTTCGTTGACGGCGCAACAACCCTTAAACAACATTGTCCGAACCGCGGCGCAAGCTTTAGCGGCTGTTTTTGGGGGAACGCAGAGCCTACACACTAACTCGTATGATGAGGCACTCTGCTTGCCCACGGAGGACGCGGTGCGGGTTGCCTTGCGCACACAGCAAATCATCGCCCATGAATCGGGAGTTACGGGTACCGTCGATCCTTTTGGGGGTTCTTATTATTTGGAAGATTTAACAGATAAAATGGAGAGTGAGGCATTTCAAATCATTAAAGAAGTCGAGGATATAGGCGGGGTCGTGGCGGCTTTAGAGCGAGGGTATTTTCATCGCAGAATCGCCGAAAGCGCTTATCGCTACGAGCAAGATACTAGGGATGGCAAAAGGAAAATAGTTGGGGTCAATTGTTTGACAACCGAGGCATCGCGGCCAAAGATTCTAAAGATTTCTCAGGGAGTCGAAGTTTCGCAGAAAAGAGCTTTGGCCAAAGTTAAGAAGACCAGAGACAATAACAAGGTGACGGGTACTCTCGTTCGTTTGAAAGAAGCGGCGGCAAATCCGAAAGAAAATGTTCTATCTTACGTTTTAGAAGCTGTCGAAGCGTATGCTAGCGTGGGGGAAATTACTCTCGCGCTTAAAGAGGTGTTTGGTGTCTATGCGTCAAGGAATTAAATTTTTAAGCTTTATCATTTTAACCGCGAATGTTTGCGCGGAGCAGAATGTCAATCCGGTGATCAAACGCGTTGATTTGCCTGAGGCCGTGCGTCTGGCGTATTTAAATCACCCCGCTTTGCTTACCTCATTGGAAGACATCGCCATAGCCGACCAGAGGCTTAGGATGGCAATACATCTTCTCTATCCCCAGTTTGGTTTTGACGCTACCGCGGCCACTTCTCAGGCGGATCGAAGCTTAGTGATCACGGAAGGTTTTGGCGGCGCTATCGTGACCCCGCCCGAACCGCGGCACTTCTATTTGGGCCGCGGTTTTGTGGAACAGGCGCTCTACACGGGCGGCAGAAACAGCAATGCCATTATTTTAGCTCGAGCTAATTCCGAGAAAGCTAAAAGCTTGAAGGAGCAAACCCGGCTGCAAGTCTTGAAGGAAGTGCGTTTAAATTTTTTGGAGTTTTTGAAGGTTAAGGAAACAATCGACACTAAGCTTGAACTCCAGGCGTTATTGACAAAATACTCACGCGTGAGCGGGACATTTGAAAAGTTGGTTTGGGAAGATAAGAAAACCGTATTAGAAGAGAATGCCAGCGATCTACAATCGACAAGTTCCCACGAGTCCAAGGTTGCTCTCTTAAAGGCTATGGGGATGGATTTGTCGAGCGAAGTGGAAATCGTGGGCGCTTTAGAGGAGTTGCCTTTACCTAAGACCCTGCCTTCTTTGCAGCAGGCACTTTCTTGGGCCAGGGAGTTTAGGCCTGAGTATAAAGCAAAGGCGCTCGAGAGCGAAATGGACGCGACCCAAGTTGCCATTGCGCTAGCGGGAAGAAATCCCGTGGTGAGTTTGGCCGGACTTTATGAATTTTTGGGTAACGACTTTCCTTTAAGGCAGAATAACTGGACAACAATGCTCAGAGTCCATTTGCCTTTTTCCTGGGACAATTGGGCAACTGTTCGAGAACGCAAAGCCCAGCAGCGCAGGGGCCAGATTAAGCATATTGAGGTCGAAGACCAGGTGGGGCTCGAGGTCCGTCAGGCTTACACGGGTTTGGCGCGGAGCTTGGAGCGATTAGCTAAAGCAAAGAAGCGGCTGAGGTCGTGGAGAGATTTTTCCCAAACAGATCAATTAAAGGACGAACGCCAGAGACTTCAATTTTTTGAAATCTACGAACAAACCACCGCCGATTGGACCCGCGTACTTGTCGATACGCTCAAGCTGAGATATGAACTTGAGTACGCGATGGGTCGCGATTTGCAATAGCGGAATATCGGGATTTACATGAAACGTTGTCTTTTCGCGATTATTATTTTAAGTTTTGGTTTTTGTCTTGCCGGGGCGGACGAACTTTTATTTACACCCTCAGGGAGTCAAGACGAAGCTTTAGCATTGCCTGCGGACAAAGAATTGGCTTGCGAGTTATTATGGGACGTTTGGAAATCCCATAGTCCTTCCACGCGCGGCAAGACCGGTTTGGTGCTATCCGGTGGCGGCGCGCGCGGGTTCGCCCATTTAGGCGTTTTAAGACATCTAGAGGAGATTGGTTTTCCCATTGAAGGTATTGCGGGAACTAGCATGGGAGGCGTTATCGGTGGGCTCTATGCCGCGGGCGTCGGCATTGATCGTATCGAGGTCATGGCTAATGACAAAATTCTGCGTGATTTTTGGGATGTTTCCACGGTTCGATTTTTGGGCGTTGTGTTTCGCGACGGGATGGCCTCGAGCGAGGGCTTCGAGCGCTGGCTGACCAAGGCTTTGGGCAATAAGACTTTTGAGGATCTTCCCATACCGCTTGTTGTCACCGCTACGGATCTGGCTACCGGAGATCTTGTGCTTTTGCGCGAAGGTCCGATGGTTCCCGCTTTGCGGGCTTCCGCTACCGTTCCCGGTTTTTTCGCGCCGGCCGCCCTAAGAAATTATTTTCTGGTGGATGGCGGGTTGATTCTAAATGTTCCGACGGAAGCCGCGGATTTAATAGGTTTGGAGAATGTATTGGTGGTGGATACTTCCTTGCATAAGCGAGGCGAAGTACTGACCCGAGCCCCCTCGGCGCTTAAGGCCTTGTACCTATCCCTGGAAATTCAAGGTGATTATTTGCAAAGTAAAAAAGAAAAAACCGGCGATTTTATTTTACGGGCTTATCATCCCGATATTGTTATTTTTGAATTTAATCGATGGAAGGAAGCCTGGGAAGTAGGTTTACGAGAAGCCAGAAACAATAGTTACGCGCTGCGGCTCGCCTTCATCACCAAGACCATGACCAAAATGGGCGCTAAATTTTTTGAATTAGAGGAATATGCTAAACGGTAAAATCGGAAAAATAACATGCTTTACTTGCGCGGCGCTTGCCTGCTGGCTATGTTTATCCGGCTTTCTTTGGTGGGACGGCAGTTATTCCAGGGAGTACAAAGAGTTAACGAATCGCGCTTCCGCGGCCCTTGAAAAAAGAATGTGGAACGACGCCTTAACGGCTTTAGAGGAACTGAAAATTCGCTACCCCGCGAACGTTCAGGTGCGGCTCAATTTGGCTTACTTATATCGAGAAGTGGGACTACTTCCTCAGGCTCGCGAGGACGCCGAGTGGTCCGAGGAGCACTTGTATTTAGGGAAAAAAGATTTGGCGCGCCGCGCGCTGGCTTGGATTAATTATGATTCGAAACTTTATGAAGATGCGTTAGGCGCCATTGATAGATTGGATGAAAAAACCCGGGCGGACTGGGCTTTGGAGGCTAAGTTGTGGATCAAAAAAGGCAATTGGGACCATGCCTTGGATGCCTTAAAGCATTTACCGAATGATGACCCTAGAGTTGATTTTTGGAAATCTTGGTGTTTTTATAAAAAAGGAGACCGGGAGGCGTTAGCGAAAATTGTTTCAAAGTTGACCGTTACGGATACCAAAGAACCCTGGCAGGTATTAGCGAGGATGGCGGCCAAGGCTTTAGCAAAAGAAAAGGTGGATGCCCGCATGCTGGGCAGCTTTAAAAAACCTCGCGATCTTGATGAGTCCGATCGCCAGGCTTGGAAATTACTTGAAAAAGTGAAGCCGGAATAGACCTAATGACGTTGTCTATTTTTAAGTTCTCGGCGGCGGGGAATGTTTTCGTTTTGGTAGACCGGAGAGATCTGAAAAATAAAGCGGTTAAAGAAAAGGACCGGCCTCGACTCGCCCGGTGGCTTTCTAAAGAGTTCGCGACCGATGGGGTTGTTTTCGTTTCCGGCTCCGGCACCGTAAGGATGGTTTTTTGCAATCCTGACGGTAGTCGCGCTTTTTGCGGCAATGGAACCAGGACAACGGGTTTTTATGAGGTTCGTTTTGTCCAAAAAAAACAAAGGGGCAGGGTTACGGTGACCACGGATGCCGGGATAATTCCCGTTGGCGCTGACCAAAGCCGCGCCACCTTGCAAGACGTGGAATCTCCCAAACATCTTGATACGCTTTCTATCTCAAATCTCACTTTTTATAAAGTTTACTCCGGCACCGATCACGCTGTCGCGTTTGTTGATGATGTTGACGCTGTTGATGTGGAGGGCGTGGGTAGGGCGGTGCGATATCATAAGAGCTTTTCCCCAAAAGGAACCAATGTGGATTTTGTTCAAGTGCTTGGCGGCGGTGGGTTGAATATTCGAACCTATGAGCGCGGCGTGGAGCGAGAGACCGCTTCTTGCGGCAGCGGAGTGCTAGCAAGCGCTTCCATCGCCAAAGCATTGGGTAGACTTAAGGGGGCAAAAGCGCGGTGCCGGACGCGCGGCGGTACCCTTAAGGTTTGCTTTGATAAAAAAGAAAAGCTTTCTTTGGGCGGTGAAGTAAAATTGGTTTTTAAAGGAGAAGCATATGTTTAGAGGAAGTTACGTAGCTTTAGCGACGCCATTTGATAATCAGGCGATCGACTGGGAAAATTTAGAACGACTTGTTCAATGGCACCTAGATAATCAAACTGATGGCTTAGTGCCTTGCGGAACCACCGGCGAAACGCCAACCTTGACGCATGATGAGCAGGTTGCCGTTGTGGAGCGAGTCTTGCAGTTGGGCCGCGGCAAAATTCCGATTATGGCCGGCTGCGGCAGCAATAGTACCGAAAAAACCATCGAGTTGGCCCAGACTTTTGAAAAAATGGGAGTTAGCGCCCTTTTGATTGTCACTCCCTATTACAACCGTCCGAGTCAGCGGGGGCTCTACGAGCACTACTCGACAATTGCTAAGGCGGTGCAGACGCCCATTTTCATTTACAACGTGCCTTCTCGAACGGGATCTAACATATTGCCCGCCACGGTAACGGCATTGGCGAAGGCCCATGCCAACATTGCCGGTATTAAAGAGGCTTCGGGTAACTTAGATCAGGTTAGCGCTATTATTCATGACGCTCCCAATGGTTTTATTGTGCTTTCCGGGGACGATAGTTTAACTTTGCCCATGTTGGCTTGCGGAGCGAAGGGAGTCATATCGGTTGTGGCCAACGTGGTGCCGCGCGAGATAGCCGGCATGGTGGCTGCCTGGGATATGGGGGATTGGGAGAAAGCCAGAAGAATGCATATCAAACTATTTCCAATTTTTAAGGCCTTGTTTTTAGAGACCAATCCCGTACCCGTGAAAACCGCTATGCATAAAATGGGTCTTATTAAAAATCTCGAGTTTAGAAAACCCTTGGTTGCTATGACCAAGGAAAACGAGGAAAAGCTGATGGCGGTTCTTAAAGATTTGAGTCTTTTAGGGACTGCAAATCAATGATACGCGTTGTTGTTTCCGGATTTTACGGTAAAACGGGTTCACGCATAGTCAATTTGCTCCAGGCGGACGCGGAGTGTAAATTGGTGGGTGGGTTGGTCCGCGCGCTCGATGCCAACAAGCCCAAGACGCCGGTTCCGGTCGGTCAGAACGCGAAAACGTTAATGAGCAAGGCTGATGTTTTAATTGAATTCACTAATCCTGAAGCCACCTTGCATCACCTTCGGGCAATTAGCGGCCTAAAAAAAGTAGCTGCCGTCGTGGGAACGACGGCTTTGAGTCCCGGCCAGAAAGAAGAAATCGCCGAAATCGCTAAGCGCTTGCCCGTTGTTTTTGATTCTAATTTTTCCATGGGAATTGCTTTGCTCAAAGAGTTGCTTCGAGCCGGTCTCGCGGCTAAAAAAATGGGAAGTTTTGATTTTCACATCGCCGAGACACATCATAAAGCAAAAAAAGACGCTCCCAGCGGAACCGCTAAAGACTTGGCCGCGCACATTGCGGGGCTGGTCGGTGTTTACCCGGCCATGAGTTCTGTGCGTGTGGGCGATGTACCGGGGGAGCACACTGTTACCATGGCCAACCCGTACGAAGTTTTGGAACTGACGCACCGAGTGTATTCGCGGGATGCTTTTGCCTACGGCGCGATCTTGGCAGCCAAGTGGGCCGTTCACCAGAAACCGGGTCTCTACAGATTCCAGGACGTTCTCAGAAATTCACCCATGTCATCCTGATTCCATGGTGAAAATAAAGAAAGAAGGATCTTCTGCATGATTTCTAGCAACCCATTGGCCGGTAGAATTCAAAATTTAGATACCTATCTTTTTGTCGCGGCCAGGCAACGCGGGCAAAAAACGCTTGGCGAAAATAAATCCCTCATTGATTTATCCGTTGGCGATCCCGATGTCACCATCTCTGCCGGTTTTTTGAGGGACGCGTTTAGTTACGCTCTCAAAAATAGCGCGCAAAGCCATCTTTATCCGCCTAACAAGGGCAGTATGGCTTTGCGTCAAGCGGTAGCCGCTTGGATGCGTTATCGTTTTGGGGCGCGCTTGGACCCTGACACCGAAATCGGAATTTTAAATGGATCCAAGGAGGGGTTGGCGCATTTGGCGATGACTTTATACAACCCCGGTGATCAAGTATTGATGGGGGAGTTAACCTACCCCGTTTACAAGCGTTCCGCCTCACTGGCCGGGGCCAAAGTGGTTTTGCTGCCCATGCCGGAAAAAAATGGCTATCAAATTGATTTTGGTCATTCGAAGCAGTCCGGCAAAAAAGTTTTGATCTTAAATTACCCAAACAATCCTACGGGAGCTATGGCGCCTTTAGAGTATTTTAAGGAAGCCGTTCGTTGGGCTAAAAAAAATGGGGCATTCATTATTTCCGATACCGCTTACAGCGAGATTTTCAATGAAAAACATAAGCCGCCGGTGAGCATTTTTGAAGTGCCGGGAGCCAGTGACGTCGCGGTTGAATTCCACTCGTTTTCTAAAAGCTTTGGTTTGGCTGGCCTGCGCTTGGCTTGGGTTTGCGGCAATGCCCAAGTGATCGCCGGGCTTTATAAGCTCAAAGACACTTATGATTCCGGAGTCAATAATTTCAGTCAATCCGTGGGGGAATTTATTTTAAATAGTAAAAACCGAGACCAAGAACTTTCTCACATTCGCGGTAGTTACGCCAAACGCCGAGAAATTTTTGAAGAAGGCTTGCGTAAGGGGGGGCTATCTTATTTCGCTTCACCGGCCACTTTCTATGTTTGGGTGAAGCAGTCAGGGGGGCAGTTTATCGATGATCTGCTTTATCAAGCCAATATTTTGGCGGTACCCGGCGCCGGCTTTGGTAAACCCGGAAATTCTTACACGCGTTTTGCTTTATGCCGGGATACGGTGGACATTAAAGAAGCTGTGCGCCGCATCCGCGCCCTCAAGGGTTAAAAAGTCTCTGTGCCAACCATTTATCTTTCTTTGGGATCTAACTTGGGTAATCGGCGATTACACATTAAGCAGGCCAAAACAGCGATTAGTCATTGGCCCAAATCAGCCCTACTTGCCTCCTCTTCCTTATATGAGACGCTACCCCAAGGCTTCACGAAACAGTCCAACTTTTTTAATTGTGTCGTCAAGATAAAAACAGACCTGCTTCCCACGGCGCTTTTGCTGTGGGCCAAGATGACCGAGCTTGCCATTGGTAGAAGGCCCGGGATTCGGTGGGGACCGCGCAAACTGGATATTGATATCCTCTTCTATGGCGGCGAAACTTTTAAAAACGCGCTTCTTGCTATCCCGCATCCCAGGCTTCACCAGCGGGCCTTTGTCTTAGTTGGACTCATGGAACTTTGTCCGGGCTTGATTCATCCTAAATTGAAGTCCTCTGTTCGGCAGATGTGGCAAGCCTTGAGCGAGACACGGCGGCAGAGTGTTTGGCGCGGAACTTCCCCATTCCGTCATTGCGAGCCACAAGCGAAGCAATCTCATGAAGAAAATCCTAATGAGATTGCCGCGGCCCCTATGGGGCCTCGCAATGACAGAAAAGAGGTGGTGGGGTGATTTTTTGTATCGTTTTGTCACTTGTTTGTATTTGGACCTTCCGGCAGTTGTGGGATTATTCCAGTTTGGTCATTCACCCGGATGTGGAAGCGGTTGTTAATTTCCCGGACATGTTTGGCTTAAATTACGAGCGCGTTGCTTTTGAAGCCGAAGACGGAGCCAAATTGTTTGGTTGGTGGGTGCCGGCTAAGTCCACGCGAACCATTGTTTTTTGTCATGGTTGGGCTTCAAACAAAGGCGCTCTTTTGTCTCAGACATGGTATTTGGCGCTCGAGGGTTTCAACCTTTTTTATTTTGATTTTCGCGGTTGCGGGGACAGTCCTAAACACGGGCCTTCTTCCTTGGGGTATTATGAAAATCGTGATTTGCGGGCGGCTTTGGAGTACGCGCGGAGTCGTTATCCCGAGGAGACACGGAAAATCGGTATTTACGGGTTGTCCATGGGAGCTTCCACTAGTTTTTTGGTTGCAGGTCAAGAAGGATCCGGGGTATCGGCTTTGGCCTGCGAGGCGCCTTTTGCGAGATTTTACGAGGTTGTGTCAAACTACGGCCGCATTCATTTTCGTTTGGCTAAGTTTCCGCTCATCGATACGGTCAATCTTCTCATTTGGCTGCGTAGCGGTTGCGTGGATCATAAATCGATCAGTCCAATTGCCGTGGCGCCGCGTTTTACCGCTAAAAACTTTTTTCTTTTTTATGGGGAAATTGATGAATTGGCGCCTCCTCGAAACGGCAAGGAAATCTTGGCTGCTTTACCCGTGAGTCCAAAGAATCACCAGTTTTGGTTATGCCCTGACGCTGAGCACGATGACTGCTGGCACAAACATCCCGATTTGTACCGAGAAAAGTTAACTAAGTTTTTCAAAGATAGTTTGTGATACGAGTCATACATTTTTTCCGTCATCCCCGTGAAAACGGGGATCCAGTCTGGATTCCCGCCTGCGCGGGAATGACGAAATACCAGAATTTGCATAAGTCGAGTTTATGAGTAAACAAATCGAGACGGACATTTTGGTTGTGGGTAGCGGTATCGCGGGGCTGTTGTTCGCTTTGCGGGTGTCTCGTTTCGCGCGGGTGACAATTGCCACCAAGAAAGATATTTTTGAGGCTAATACCAACTACGCGCAGGGCGGTTTGGCCGCTCCCGTTGATCCGGGGGATTCTCCCGCGGCCCATGTGCGCGATACCTTGGCTTGTGGAGACGGTCTCTGTGACGAGCGAGTGGTGAATCGTGTTATCGCGGACGCCGCCTCTGTAGTGGAGGAATTGACAAGCTTGGGAGTGCCTTGGAGTCACAAAAACGGAAAAAAACTTGATTTAAGTTTAGAGGGCGGGCACTCCGCGCGTAGAATCGTTCATGCGAAGGATTTTACCGGCAAAGCTTTAGAGGAAACTTTGGCTCATCGCGTTAAGTCTGATCCCAACATCAAAGTTTTGGAAAACACCCTGGTTCTGGATTTAGCCTTAAAGAAAGATCCCGCAAAAATAAAACGAGCGCGAGAAAACCGAGCGCTGGGGGCATTGGTATTAACCGCTCGTGGGCTGATGACCATCACATCACGTTATGTTGTTTTAGCTTCCGGCGGCGCGGGCAAGGTATATTTCTACACCACCAATCCCGATATCGCCACTGGAGATGGCATGGCGATGGCTTATCGCGCGGGTTGCGCGCTGTCTAACCTTGAGTTCGTTCAGTTTCATCCCACGTGTTTGCACCACCCCAAGGCAAGAAATTTTCTAATTTCGGAAGCGGTGCGGGGCGAAGGGGGCGTACTGAGGAATTTTAAGGGCCAAGCTTTTATGAAGCAATATGATCCGCGCGCCGATTTAGCTCCGCGCGATATCGTGGCCCGCGCCATTGATGACCAGATGAAAAAAACGGGAGCCGACTACGTTCTGTTGGACATTACGCATCGTAAAAAATCCTTTTTAAAGAAGCGCTTTCCCAATATTTTTGAGCGGCTAAGGTCACTGGGAATTGATATGTCTAAGGAGCCGATTCCCGTTGTGCCCGCGGCGCATTATTTTTGCGGCGGCGTTCCTACGGACGCGTGGGGCAAAACTGAGCTTCCCGGGCTTTATGCCATTGGGGAGGTGGCCTCCACCGGTTTGCACGGAGCCAATCGTTTGGCGAGCAATTCCCTCTTAGAAGCTTGCGCCTTCGCCCGCT
>Ga0209515_10009344_pt1 | contig 11173 bp, 10 predicted proteins | sample Subgroupgradi54m_FD_187454 | JGI IMG/M metagenome (GOLD analysis project Ga0209515, IMG submission 187454) | Subsurface groundwater microbial communities from S. Glens Falls, New York, USA - GMW60B uncontaminated upgradient, 5.4 m (SPAdes)... ...
GCTTCTGTTCTACAACATGAAGCGCGTACACTATGCGTTTCACAACAAAAAAACTCCAATTCAATTTATGCTATCCTTACCATTATCCACATTATCAACGGAGTGCAAACGAGGGTGGCCTCATACATATAATTGACTACTTAGCTCTGTAGGCATAAAATTAAATCAGCGCACATCTCGAGGCCCATGGATGGGAATAGCAACCGATACGCCGGACTTTGAAGATAAAAAGTCTTGGCAATTAGTTTTACAAGCCGCAATCCACTACAACGACTCTAAAGACGTTAAAGCCAAGAGTTTGATGGAGATGCTGTTAGCCGGAGGCGACTTAAAGCTCCCCGGGGAAGGCGACGCAAAAACCAAAATAGGCATAGTCTTGAAGTATAAATCCTTGAAGGACCCTAATATCACCGGCAAGACAATTTCTTTTTTTGACGACTCTCCTGTTTTTAAAATTTGGGGCAACAACGATAAATCTCGGCAATTGGTAGCCATCCGTTTTCATAAGAGCTGGGTACTACATGATTTGGGCGGGGAAATCTTAAAGACGATTTATATAAAAGATTCGGTTGATAAATCAGCCACGCATATTTATTTTGAGTTTTATAATACCGACAAACGTTGTTATGCCTACATCTTTTTAGAAAATCCTAAACATCCTTTGGTTGAAACCAAATAAATCATTATACGACACACAGGTGTCGTATTTATTTTATATGACACTTCTCGACTCCGCTCCGCTTCGCTTGAAGAATAAAAGGTATTTTGCTCCGCTTGAAGAATGAGCATATTATTGTTCGAGCGAGTCTTCGAGTCGAGAATCTACCTTAGCGAGTCGAGAGCCCACTCTGTCTACAATGCTTTCGTCATTACCTCATCCGCAAGTTTTTTTTTCAATTCCTCAACTTTTGTAACTCCCAGATCTCCTTTCTTTAAATGCCGCACGCTGACAGTTTCGGCGGCGATTTCTTTGTCGCCAACAACCAATATGTAAGGTATTTTTTCCATTTCAGATTCGCGGATTCTTTTGCCGAGAGTAAGATTGTCGGATTTCAATATAGCTCTAATACCGGCCTGCCTCAAGGCGCCGCAAACTTTCTCGGCATAATCTTTATGCGTCTCCCCAACATTTAAAATAGCGACCTGAACCGGAGTGAGCCACAAGGGGAAAATCCCGCCGAAATGCTCAATAATAATTCCTAAAAATCTTTCGGTTGAGCCCAAAATCGCCCGGTGTATCACAACCGGCTGTTTTTTGGAGCCATCGTTGTCTATATATTCCAATTCGAATTTTTTTGGAAGATTCATATCCAGCTGTATAGTTGAGAGCTGCCATTCTCGGCCCAATACATCTTTAAATATAAAATCAAGCTTTGGCCCATAAAAAGCCGCTTCGCCGACGCCCAATTCATGCTTCCATCCGCGATCCTTAATAAGCTGCGCGAGCGCTTCTTCGGATTCCTTCCATATTTTTGGGTCGCCGATATACTTATCTTTATTTTTTGGATCATGAGTTGAAATGCGCACCCAAAAATCCTTAAATCCGAAAGTTTTATAAACTTCATCTATCATGTCAAGCATTAAGTTTATTTCATCTCCAATTTGATCCGACTTCGCGAAAACATGGCAATCGTCTTGAGTTAAGGAGCGAACCCTTGTAAGACCTGACAACTCACCGCTCTTTTCGTAGCGATAGTTAGTGGTGGTTGAAGTCCATCTGATCGGCAATTCTTTATATGAATGCAGATTGGTTTTATAGAGCATCATAAAATGCGGGCAGTTCATGGGCTTAAGGTAATAGTCGGCCTCGTCTTTCAGATGCATCGGCGGGTACATGGCGTCATATTTGTCCAGATGGCCGGAGATTTTATAAAGTTCACTTTTGGTTATGTGCGGAATCCAGATCGGCTCGTAACCGCGAGTTTCTTGAAGTTCAGTTATATAGTTTTCAATCAAGCGTCGCAAGATCGCGCCTTTGGGGTAAAACAAGGGGAGGCCGGGGCCCACTTCGTCAATTAAAGAAAATAATTGCAAATCTTTGCCAAGCTTTCTGTGATCTCGCTTTTGAGCTTCCTCGCGACGCGCGACATATTCATCTAATGCTTTTTTAGAACTAAAAGCTAATCCATAAATTCGTTGAAGCTGGGGGTTCTTTTCACTGCCTCTCCAGTAAGCCCCGGCCACTTTATCTAGTTTGAAAGATTCAGGATCAACTTCTGAAGTATTCTCGACGTGCCCTCCACGGCAGAGATCTATAAAGATATCGCCTGTTTGGTAGAAAGTTATTTCTGATTTTTGAGATACAAATTCATCGTATAATTCTTTTTTGAATGGCTGATTAGCCAACAATTCTTTAAGCTTTGAGGGTGTAAGTTTTTTGAGGGTAAAAGGCAGTTTGGCTTTTATCATCTCTCTCATTGATTTTTCAAATTCCGCCAAATCCTCCGGCGTGAAATTTTGTGAAACTTTGAAATCATAATAAAACCCGTCTTCAATCACAGGCCCTATGCCAAGTTTCGCGTCAGGAAATTTTTTTAAAACCGAGGCGGCCAAAAGATGAGCCAAAGAGTGTCTGATATTATGTAGAATATCTTGGGGCTCGGACTTTTCAGGATTTTTTAAAACAATTTTCTTTTTCATGATAATAGTATAAATATAGAAAAAAATGATTATTTTAGCAAATAAAAAAGTCCCACCGTGTGGACTTTACTAAAACATTTGAGCTAGCGATCCATTAACCCAGAGCTCAAACCTGGTATTCGGTTTATCTTCACCAATGGGGGCCTCCCGCGTCTCGGCTACCAGCATGGCCAAAAGCTTCCCTGCTTTCTCCATTGTTTCGCATTGCATGATGCAAAAATCCGGAGTGAATTCCACTGTCTTCTTTAGCGCTTTAACTCCGGCGTTGCTTCTGATATTGAGCTTAAATACTCGGAGAGTGTTGTCTCTTACGCGATCCGCAAACCACTCTGCTTTTTCCATGAGAATTACGATCGATTCGGGGTAATTTGCCTTAATATGAGCGGTCATTAATTGATAAGCGCTCAAGAACTTAAAACCGGCTCGTCCCTTAATACCTTGTTCCTCGCTGGCGTTGTCCATGAGACCCCTCCTTTCTAACTTCTTGTATTATAATCTAGTTTCAATAATTAGTCAAGTGTTTGTGGAAAACCCCTTACACTTATGAAATGGCATTGAAAGATTGCCCAGAAATGGGGCTTCTTGGAGACTAAGACTTGGGCAAGCGCCCCGGAGCGGGCTCCAAGAAGCCCCATTTCTGGGCAATCTGTTGTTGTGGGTTGTGAGGGGTTACCGTGTGGAGAGATGGGATAAAAAAACCGCTCGTGGCGGTTTAGACAAAAAGCACTTCGCCCTTGTCATAAATATGCATATTCAAATCGGTTTTATCTCTTACTTCTTGCGACAGCTGTTTTAGAATCATCTCTCGCAAAAATTGGGCGTCCTCCACGCTCTCGACTATCAAAAAGAAAAATTCCGGCGGATATCTCTCAAAATCCATTTTCATTTTATGCAAAAACTCCTTACTATCGGGCTGGATTTTACTGCCATCCTCTCCTGTTAAAACTTGTCCGAGTCATGGCGTGTTAATGGCGAATAGAACAACATTATCAGGGTGGTTGGTTTTGATAAAACTCAAAGCCATTTGGTAGGCGCTAGTGGAAATTAGCTCAACATGAAAAGACTCTCGGCTGCCGCTTTCCTCATTTGCTGCGTCCTCCATTGACTCCTCCTAGAGCAACTCCTCGCCATTTACGAAGAAACCAATACGATACTTCTCTCGGTATTCAGGCGGCGCTAGATTAAAGAGGGCCTCCCTGATTTCTTCGGCTTTATTTTTATCTTGACAAGTTATGACGGCAATATCAGGGCTTACATTTGAAAGCATTTGCTTCAAATACCTTTCTTCTTGTTTGTTTTCAAAAAACTTTTGAGCCTCTTGTTCTTTTATATTTTCTATGAAATCAGCGAGCCACCGCGCATTCTCGACCAGCAATACGACATTTTCTTTGTGCGCCCATCTCACAAATAACCTCGCCATCTCATAACCGCTGTAAAAAGCCATATTGACTTGCTCTCGCTTCATAGATATCTCCCCATTAACTCTGATGATATTTTAAACAAAAACAATAACTTTGTCAATCTCGTCTCTATACCCTATACCCTATACCCTATACCCTATACCCTATACCCTGTCCGCTAAAGCTCCTTCCCGTTATCGCACATATATTTTCCCTCCGAGTCTCTCCACGACATTTTGCCGGTCAAAAGCACCGCGTTGTTTTCTTTCCAAATATTCATTGTCTTAGAATAAACATCAGGGAAAACTACCACTTCGATTGAGTCGGCGGTGTCTTCTATTTTGGCAAAAAGCATAGGCGTGCCTTTTTTAGTTATTATTTTTTGGGCGCGGGTTACAATGCCTGCTAAAACAAATCTGTTTACCTCCGACTTTTCGGCAAAAGCCTGCTTCACGGTTCGCGCGTTTACATTTTTAAGGCGTTCGCTATGCATAGTGAGCGGATGATCTGACACATATAATCCCAAGAGTTCTTTTTCCCAGGCGAGCTTGGTTTTGGTGTCAGCCGGGGGTTGAGCTTTTATTTTTAACGTCATATTGGCGTAGTTGACGGTAAATAAACCCGTCTGATTAGAGGTGGTTTGCTTTCTGATGGCCGCTCCAAACTTTAGAATATCGTCGATATTTCCGAGAATTGTATTTCTTTCCATGCCAAATGAATCTAGCGCTCCGCATTTGGTTAAGCTCTCAAGAGATTTTTTATTTAGGTCTTTATGTTGCACGCGGCTTAAGATGTCCGCCAATCCTTTAAACTCACCTCGTTCGTTTTTTTCATTCATAATAGACTGCACAATGGCCTCGCCGACGTTTTTAACGGCCGCCAAGCCAAAGCGGATATTTGTTCCATCGGGGGTAAAATTGGCGAAACTTTTATTTATGTCAGGTGGGAATACCGGTATGCCGGCTTTCTTGGCTTCAGCCATAAGGAAAGACAATCGCTCAATATCTCCTGAATCGGCGTTTAAAAGAGCGGTGTAAAATTCAATCGGGTAATGAGCGCGCAAGTATGCTGTTTGATAGCCAACCATGGCGTAACAGACAGCGTGCGATCGGTTGAAGCCATAGCGCGCAAAAGCGGGGAATAGTTCCCAAATGGCATTGGCGGTTTTTTCGTCAATCCCGTTTTTTATCATGCCCGATACCAATCGCTCTTGTTGCTCATCCAATAGTTTCTTAATTTTTTTGCCGATAGCTTTTCTCAACGTGTCGGCCTCTGCTAACGAGAAACCGGCCAAGTCCCTGGCGATTCTCATCATCTGCTCTTGATAGACGCCCACCCCGTAAGTCTTCCCGAGAATCGGCTCGAGCTTTGAGTGTAAATATTCAATTTTTTCGCGGCCATGTTTGCAGTTGATATATTTCGGTATGAACTCCATTGGCCCTGGGCGATATAAGGCGACCATAGCCACAATGTCTTCGATATTAGTCGGTTTTAATTCCTTTAAATATCTTCTCATGCCGGCGGACTCCAGCTGAAAAATGCCGGTGGTGTCCGCCGCCTGAAGAAGCGTGAAAGTTTTTGAATCGTCGATAGGAATTTCGCTGATGTTTATTTGCTCCGCGTCCGACTTATTTTCATTTATGATTCGCAGAGCGTCTTCGATGATGGTTAAGTTCTTAAGCCCCAAAAGATCCATTTTAAGGAGGCCCAGATCTTCCACGCTATGCATTTCAAATTGCGTGACAATTACGTTTTCATCTTGCGGCGCTCTCTGCAAAGGCAGGTATTCGGTGAGCGACGCCTTGCCGATAACAGTCCCGCAAGCGTGAACGGAGGCGTGTCGGGCCACTCCCTCGAGTTTTTTGGCGGCGTCAATTATTTTTTTGGCGTCGGGGTTATTGGTGTAAAATTCTTTTAGCTCGGCGACGTTCTCTATGGCAGTCTTCAAATCTTGGTTGAAGGGGATGAGCTTGGCCAACTGATCGCAAAAACCATATGAAATGCCTAATGCTCGCCCCACGTCGCGTATCGCGGCTCGCGCGGCCATAGTCCCAAAGGTGATGATATGCGCTACCTGATCCATGCCGTATTTTTCTTGAAGATAGCCAAAAACCTCATCGCGGCGGCGATCGGTAATGTCTACGTCAATATCAGGCATTTGAATACGATCGGGATTTAAGAAACGCTCAAAAAGCAAGTCATATTTTATCGGGTCAACATCGGTTATGCCTAAAATATAGGCGACCATGCTCCCCGCGGCCGAGCCTCGGCCAGGACCCACCACAATGCCGCGCTCTTTAGCCCAGTTTATAAAATCGGCAACAATTAAAAAGTAATCGGCGAAATTCATACTTTCAATAACCGACAATTCATAATCCACCCTCTCCTTTATGGCGTTTGTGACATTGTTGAATCTTTTGCCGGCCCGCTCATCAATTAGTTTTCTCATATAGGCGTTAGCATGCATCTCAAGTGGTACGGGGAATTTAGGAAGCTGTATCTCATTGAGTTTTATACTTACATTGCACCGCTCGGCTATTTTAGAGGTCGTCTCTATGGCTTCCGGCATGTCAGGAAAAATAGAAGCCATCTCCTCGGGGCTTCTCATTGAAAAATTATCAGCTGAAAGAGTCAAGCGATCGGCCTTGTAAATTGTCGCGCCTGTTTGCACTGCGAGGAGTATGTCGTGAGTCTCCGCGTCTTCTGTTTTTAAATAATGAATATCTTGGGTGGCGACCAACGGGATTTGAAGCTCGGTTGAAAGTTTTTTTAATCCATCGTTAACTTTTATAGTTTCTTTAATGCCCGGGTGGTGTCCTATTTCTAAAAAGAAATTATCCTTCCCAAAAATGCTTTGATAATCCAAGGCGACTTGTTTGGCTTCATTGTAACCAACTTTCATCAAAGCTCTCGAGACTTCGCCCGAGAGACATGCCGATAAGGCAATCAAGCCCTCGCTGTGCTCTTTGAGTATCTCTTTATCCATTCTCGGCTTGTAATAAAATCCTTCGAGGTTGGCTCGGGTTATAAGCTTCAAAAGATTTTTCCAGCCGGTATTATTTTCCGCTAAAAGTATCAGATGATAATATAAATCGTCGTTCTTGGGTTTTTTATCGCTCCTGTGCTCGGGCGCCACATAGGCCTCCACTCCTAAAATGGGTTTAATCCCCGCGGCTTTGGCTTTTTTATAAAATTCAATAGCGCCATAAAGATTGCCATGATCGGTCAATGCAATCGAGTCCATTCCCAATTCTTTGGTACGAGCGATTAGATCATCAATTTTAGCGAGTCCATCCAAAAGAGAATAGTGCGAGTGTGTATGTAGGTGAGTAAACTTACTCATGATAAAATTTTATCAGAATTTTTCATAAAGCGATAGAAAATAAAATCCCCTTATAGGGGTTTATTTGGCAAATGTCGGTTGCTGGTAGGGGAATTCGGTTAACTCAATTGCTAAAGTAAGCTCTGCGCCATCTCTTAAAACTTTTATATCCACCATCTCCATAGGGGCTCTATGCATTATTTCTCTCATAAAATCTTTATAATCAAGAATTTTTTCTCCGGCAACTTCTAAAACAATGTCCCCAATTTCTAGTCCCGCTTTGTCCGCGATCCCCCCTGGATGAACATAGGTTATAATCGGCACGTTATTTCGCGGCTGTTCGACTTGTAAATTATCAAACTCGCTTTTAGGTACTCGCGCGCTGTTATCAACCGTTAACCCGCCTATCCAACCGTGTTTAATAGATTTATTAAGCGCCATTTTAGGGATTAGCCGCAAAATATCACTAGCCGGCACCGCCGCGTACATGTTGCTTGAGAATGGGCTCTTGATGTTGCCGTTTATGACCGAAAAGTTTATTCCGACAAGCTTTCCACCTTTATTCAAAAGTGGTCCCCCGGAATTACCGGAGTTTATGATCGCGCTATGCAGTATAAAATCCGGATTGTTGCATTGTTTATTAGGGCGGAATTTAGGGTGAATAATCGTGCCCTTGGTTTCGCAAAAGTTTACCCCAAAGTCCACTCCGAAAGGTGATCCCAATGCAGTGATCTCTTCGCCTGATTTTAGAGTTGACGTTTCGTCTATTTCTAAAACTTCTCCATCATATACAAAATCTTTATTTTTGAATTTCCAGAGCGACACATCAAATACATCCGAGGCGCCCACAAATTGCGCTTCTGTAGATGCCCGGCCATCGGCGAAAAAAACATCAACTCTTTTCACGTAAACATTTCTGGTCATATGCGCCACGCTAAGTATATAAATTTTATCTTCAGATCTGATTATTGACCCTGAAACAGATTCTTTGAATGTTCCGATGGCGGTCCCATCGGTGTTAGAAAAAAATCCCTCCACCTTCATTTGTATAAGATATGGATAATTCTCTTGGCTTTGGTCCGTCTCTTGCCCGTAAGCGGCAGGGGATAATGATAATATTGCTGAGAGGCATAAGCAGTTCAGCCCAAGTTTCATTCGCGATCTCTTTTGTAAAGCTTCTATTTTTATTATATAACAAAACCCCTTTTTATAGGGGTTGGTCTAACGAGATTTAAACTTCACAACCGGAGTCTCGATTTCGATTTCTTCGAGTTTGGTCTCCGCCCCGACTATCGTTTCTCTTATTACTTTGATGTTGACTGTTTCGCCCGGGTTCATATGCAAGATTTTCAGGTAGTATTCGTGGTAGGAGCTTACCGTCACGTCGTCGACTGATTTAATAATATCTCCCAATTGAAATCCGGCGGCGGGAGTCTTATCATCCGCTACGATTTGCAAGACAATAGGCCCGTCAATCGTCGGCAACTTCATGTCCATATTCAAAAAATCCCTTTCAGAAAATTCCCAGCTGTTACCAACCATCAACTCTCTTACGACGCCGTGTTCTACTTCTCCGCCTTTTATCAATTTAGGCAAAATTTTTATAATATCATCAGAAGGGATGGCGATAGAGATTGATCGAGCCGGCGGTTCGAGATATTGAGGGTGATTAAAGGGTCTGGAATCCCATAGCATCATAGAGTTAATGCCCACCACTTTTCCCGTTTTAAGGGATATTAGCGGCCCACCGCTGTTGCCCGGAGATATTTCAGCCGTATGTCCTATAACTTGCGGCTGGTTGAGAGTCAGGGCTCTGTCAGCCCATTCTGAAAAGTATCCCAGATCGAGCTTTGATACTATACCGCATGTTGGCAGGAATTTGACTCCTGCAGGGGAGCCAATCGACACGATGGGCGTCCCGATTTTAAGCTCTGAAGATTCCCCGAGCTCGGCGAATCTTCCGTCGTGCACAAAATCCGGATTTGAAAACTTGAACAAGCTCAAATCTTCCACCGGATCATATCCGACCATCTCTATGGGCTCGGCGCGGTGTCTTCCGCCTCTTATCGCTTCATATATATAATTAGGATGAATTAAGTGAGCTACGGTCAAAACAAAGGGTTTACTTTCTATATCAATCATGACTCCGGCGCCGCCTCCCGCCCTCTGATATCCCATAGGGCCTGCCGCCAATGCTTCAATATGAACAACATGGCTCATGTCTTCGCATAGTTCCTCGAGACTTATAATAACTCCTTCGTTAGTCACTTTTTCCTTAGAGTAGAATTCCCTGTTGAGATTCTCAAGGTATTTTTGAAGCTCATTTTTATATCTGAAAGTTATGTCTCCCAGGTCTTCTTTCAATGAATCTAGTTCGCCTCTTGCCACCCCCAAGTCTCTCATTAAAGACTCCCTACGTTCTTTAGTTAGGGCGGTAGAATTTTTGATTTCATCCGAAACGCTTTTGAGATTCTGGATGATTAGAGTCAACCGCATTTCAGCGGTTGCCATATCCTTGGGCTTATCGGGCTTCCACTCTCCGGCCTCTTCTTTCACAAAGATCAAAATCATGGCAAAAATCGCCACCAACATCGAGTAAGCAATGGCCTTTTTCATGACTTCCTCCTCTTCTTTTGTAAACGATCTTTGACTGATGTATAGTATACCATTATTAATTTAATATTGCAAGTCTTATAAAAAACATCCGCCGAAACGGATGACTATTTCACTAACCCCAAATTAACTCCCAAGACATTTTTAGTCCAAATCCAAAACTTAATGGGCCATCGATAATATGATCTTGCCTTTACGCCAGAAATACCCGAGCCCGGTCCCACGGTTCCTAAAGGAGTGATCTTCCCATCCCAAACGTATATAAATTCCAAATCATAAGTTTCAAATTCAATAAAAGCCGCGTCATGCCCACTAAAGAGCGAGTCGGGTTTTCCCACTTCACTAACATCCTCCGCGTGCAGTAAAAACTTGCAAAGCAAAGTGTTGTTTTTATAAAAATCAATCGCCCATCACGAAATAAGAGAAGCAGCTATCGGGACTATTAGAAGCGTCCGGAGTTTCAACGAAAATTTTTTCCTTTCCATCGCGCTCCCCCCTTTCTTTACTTCGTTTCACCTAGATCTATGCCAAGAACATCTTTTACAAAAATCCAAATCTTCGCCGGATAGTACCACGTTCTTGGAGCTTGGACCCCCTCTCTCCCTCCCACGCATTCCGGCTTTTCTTTCCAGATGATTATATATTTTTCACTAAGATTCCTGCATTTATAATTCGCGCCCCCTCCTTTGTGTCGACTATAATATTCCGAGGTTGGGAATATGCATTCTTTGCAGTAGTGCTCGTTTGTCCATTCCGCGTCTCTTGCCCGCCAAAACATTTTTCCGAAATTCGGCGCTTCTTTTTTGTAATTCAGGTATGTGGTTAGCGTGAGCCCAATGCACCCGGCGATAACTATATACAGAACGAGAAGAGTCCTGAGCTTCCATTTTTTTAGCATTTTGCATCCTCAATGTGCCGACAATTATTATAATACTTTTTGATTGAGTAATCAAGTTTTTGTATATAAATAAAATCCCTGCTTGCCGGCAGGCAGGGGTGCCCGCGCCTTCGAGGGCGGAGGATTTGTCTAATACAGAAAATTAAAAATCTCCGTTTTCGGGGATCGAGATGCAAAGACCAAAATCCAAGGCAGAATCCATCTTAAACATACTCCGCGCCGCGTTCGGAGTGGTTTTTAAAAATACCGAGGCGCGACGAGTAGATTGTAGTCCAACTACATCTACGAGAAGCAACAAAG
>Ga0209515_10009345_pt1 | contig 11173 bp, 8 predicted proteins | sample Subgroupgradi54m_FD_187454 | JGI IMG/M metagenome (GOLD analysis project Ga0209515, IMG submission 187454) | Subsurface groundwater microbial communities from S. Glens Falls, New York, USA - GMW60B uncontaminated upgradient, 5.4 m (SPAdes)... ...
AGCCAGGCCGCTTCGGTGGGCGTCAGCTGGTCGGCGCGTTTGTGCAGGTAGTGCCGCGCGGCCGCATGCGCGCCGCATTGACCCTCGCCCCACGGTGCGATCGCCATGTACAGGTTCAGCACCCGCCCCTTGCCGAGCGTGCGGTCGAGCTCGACGGCATACAGCAGCTCGCGCAGCTTGCGCACATGACTGCGTTCGTCGCCGGCGAACAGCAGCTTGGCGAGTTGCTGCGACAAGGTGCTGGCGCCGCGCGGCGCCTGGGTGTTGGAGAGTGCGGCCGTGATCTCGGCGATGTCATAGCCGCTGTGTTCGAAGAAGCGCTGGTCTTCGGCCGCGATCACCGCGCGTGGCAGCCAGGCGCCGAAGCCGCGGCCGGGCTTCGCGGTGGGGCAGGCGGGCAGCGCGTCGAGCAGCGCCTCGGTGCCGAGGCCGGCGACCACGAAGCCGTCGATCTGCGGCCGCACGCTGAGCTCGCGCGACGGCAGGCGCAGCGTCGCGTCGATCCGGATCCGGCCATCGATGCGGGCCTGGTGCAGCTCAGGCAGCACCGCGTCGAACAGCGCGAAGCCGTCGGCGAGCGGCGTGTCGGGCAGCTTGAGCTTCAGCTCGGCGCTGTTGGCTGCCATGTGCGCGACCCAGTGGCCACGCAGCGCGCGCGGCGCGTCGCCCAGAATGAAGTCGCCGCGCAAGTCGTTCTGGCCGCTGCGCTGCAGGCTGAACTGCAGCCGGGTCAGGCGGAGTGTTTCGTCGCCGGCACGCAGCGTGCACGGCGCGCAGCTCACTTGCCAGGTGCCGGGCGCCGAAGTGGCGCGAACCGTCAGCGGCCCGTACGCGGTCTGCAGCGTGCGGCCATCGAGCAAGCCCAGCACGAAGGGGTGGCTCGCCATGCGAACGACGGTCGGCACGCTCACGTTCATTTCCCATCGGCCGATGTGCAAGGGATGTGACCACTCGCCGGGCGCAGCGCGCAGCATCTGCAGCACAGCCGCGACAAACAACAGCGCTGCCAGGCTCAGGCCGACGATCCAACCGACCAACCAGTTGATCCAGCGTTTCACAGCGCCCTCGCGGTCGTGATGGCCTGCCACGGCCCCATCGATTGGCCGAGCTGGGCGGCCCAGAACCAGCTCGATGCGTCGGTGAACACACGGCCTTGGGCATCGACGATGCGTTCGCAGACCCGCAGCTTCTGGCCGTCGCGCTCGGCGACGAAGCAGCGCCAGAGTTGCTGCGTGGCATCGGCTTCGAGACGGGCCTGTGCGATGCGGTAGCCGAGCCCGCGGTAGCAGTCGGTGGCAGGGTGCAGCATGCGGGTCGGCGCGCGCACTGCGCGCCACACCAGCACCTGCTCACCATCGGTCAGGCGCGCGATGCGGCCCGGAAACCGCGCTGCGAAGCGCTGCTCGACGGCGCTCAAGGCCATCGGCCTCAGCGCTCGGCCTTGCCACTCGGTCGGCCATTCACCGCTGTCCAGGTTCTGCTGCGCGGCTGGCGCCAAGCGCGCCAGCGGCAACAGCGCACAGGCGAGCAGCGTGGCAGCGAACAGCAGCTTCCATTCGTACGGGTGCAGCGGATCAAGCAGCTTCATCGCGGCCTCCACGGACCACGGCGACGACCGCCAGGCACACCAGCGCGAGCACCGCCAGGCCGATGCCCTGGTGCAGCGCCTCGGCGACATCGCCGCGCGCTTCGAGCAGCACCAGAGCGCTGTTGCGCAGCACGTTGCCGGCCAGCACCAAAGCGCCTATCCACGGCAGCTTGCGAACGAAGCGAGCGTCGCCGACACCGGTCAGCGCGGCCACGGCGCAGGCGCAGAAGTAGGCCATCCAGACCATCTGCACACCTGAGCACGGTGCGTCGACGACGATCAAGCGGCCCTCGACCCACATCGCGCTGCCGCTGCGCAGCGCATCGACACCGGCGAGCTGCAGCCCCCAGGCGCTGAGCTGCGCGGTCAGCAGCCGCATCGGATAACCGGCGTAGAACTGCAGCGACGAGATCAGCGGCAGCGCCAGCACCGCCAGGCCGGCGAGCGGCAGCATCGCGCGCCCCGACGGCATGAAAGCGCGCAAGCCTGCAACCAGCGCCAGCACCGCGAGCAGCGCACCGACCAGCGGCGGCGCGAGAAACACCGACACGGTGGCCGCCACGCTCGAGGCCAGTGCCAGCGCAAGCCAGCCGGGCCGCGGTGCGGCGCGCAGGTCGGGCGCCAGGCGCGTCAGCGCCCACACCAATGCGGCCAGCGCGACGAGGCCGAGCGGGTCGTCGGAACCATCGGCGACACGTGCCGCGGCCCAGCGCCAGTGGGTCCACAGCGCCGCGGCCTGCAGCGCCAACCAGGCGAGCGGCGGCACCGCGTCGATGCGTGCCTGCCAGCGCCCGGCGGGGGTGGTGGGAATGACGAGGCTCATCACCATCTCCTCAACGCGGGCGGCGCGCGACGACGGTCGCGACGACGATGAAGATCACGACGAACAACGCGACCCACGCGGCCGGCTCGGGTGTGCTCGGTACCGCCGCGCCGATCGCCAGATTGCTCACGCCTTCGGGCAGCGCCGACGGCTGCTGCACGCTCGGCGCCAAGGCAGGGTTCGGGTTGCGCACCACCTGGTCGACCGCGAGGAAGCTGGTGTACTGCGTCAGCAGGCTGTATTTCAGGCCGAGCTCGGTGATGGCGGGCTTCTGGCCGCTGCCGCCTTCCAGCGCCTCCTGATCGCTGAGCGCCGCGATGCGCTGGCGTGCCCACAGGTGGCGCAGTGCGGCGGTGGTCTGGCTGTCGCGGCCGTCGACAGCGACCTCATGGCGAAGCGCTCCCTCGGCGTTGCGCCCTTCGATGATCAGCTTGGCGCCGGTGGTCGAGCCCTGGTCGCGCCACTTGCCGAACACCACCACCGGGCGGCCGCCCAGCACGTCGGGCAGTTGCGCCGGCTCGACGTCGTAGACATCGAGGCCTTCGAAACGTGCCTTCACCTGCGTCAGCACCGGCGCATCGATCATCTTGCGCAGGCGCTCGGCCTGGGCCGCGGCTTCAGCGGGTTTCGTGACGATGAAGGCCTCGCCATAACCGGCGCGTGCGATGCCTTCGATCAAGTGCCGGTTCACGCTGGTGCCGATGCCGAACGCGAACACGTTGGCCTGGTTGAGGTTCTTGCGCACCAGCTGGAACACTTCGTTCTCGACCGCGACATAACCGTCGGTGACGACGATGACGCTGCGCGACACGTCGGCCGATTTGGGCAACGCGGCGATGCGCTTGAGGGCCGGGACGATCTCGGTGCTGCCGCTGCCGCCCATCTCGTTGATGGTGCGCAGCGCATTGTTGATGTTGGCGCGGGTGGCAGGCACCGAGGCCGGCGCGAGCATCCGGTTGCTGCCGGAGAACAGCATCACGTTGAAGGTGTCGCTGGCGCGCAGGCCGCCGATCAGGTGCTGCAGCAGCTCCTTCGCCGTGTCGAGCGGGTAGCCGTGCATCGAGCCCGAGATGTCGACCACGAAGATGTAGTCGCGCGGGCTGATCTGGCGCAGCGGCACTGCCTTCGGCGGCTCGACCAGCGCGAGGAAGAAGTTCTCTTCCTCGCCGCGGTACAGCATCAGGCCCGACTCGATGCGCTCGCCGGCCAAGCGATAGCCGAGGATGAAGTCGCGGTTGTTGGCCGGGCGGTCGGCGCGGTCGCTCGCGAGCGTGACGCTCGCGTGGTTCGTGCCGCTGCCGTCGATCGCGATCTCGTGCGACGACGACGTGATCTCCTTCAGCGGCACCGGCGTGTCCAGCGTCACCTTCAGCTCGAAGCTCGCGGCCGGCGCAACGCCGCTCGCGAGGTGCGGCGCGGCGACCCACTTCTCGTTTGCCGCCGCACCCTGCGGGCTGTTGTAGCGCGGGCCGACCACGGTCGGGAACACGAAGCCGTACGAGGCGTCGTGCGGCGCCAGCAACTCGGTGTAGCGCAGCTCGACCGCGACATCGTCGCCGGGCAGGATGTTGGCGACGTTCATCTCGAACACGTTGGGTCGCTGCTGCTCGAGCAGGGCGCTGGTCTTGCCCTCTTTCTTCGCGGCGTCGTATTCGATGCGTGCCTGCTGTTTCTCGCGGATGCGTGCAGTGAGCAGCCGGTCAGCCAGGCGCACGTTCATCGCGTAGACGGCGGCCTGGGTCGAGCCGGGGAACACGTAGCGTGCCTCGATCGCGCGCTGGCCTTCGTTGCGGTAGTGCTGGGTCACGGTCACGTCGGCGATGACGCCGGCGATGCGCACATCGACCCGGGTCGACTTGAGCGGCAAGCGGTCGGTGCCGGGGTCGTCGCTGTGGACGAAGAAGTGCGGGCTCTCGGCCTTCAGCGCCTGCGAGTCGTCGGCGTGGCTCGGCGGGCTCACCAGCATCAACACGGCGGCCAGCAGCGACAGCGCGATGCACAGCAGCACGCGGCCGGTCTGGCTGAGCGGGCGGACGGGGTAGCGGAACAAGGCCATGACGAATCTCCTGGGAAGCCGGCCGCAACGGCGGCATGGCGCTCAGGATCGATCCGGCATGCGAAGCGAGTAGGAAGGGGGTGCGGGCCTTGTGTGAAGTCGGCGTGAAGAGGCGAGCTGTCATCCCGGCCCTTCGACAGGCTCAGGACAGGCCGGGCTGCGCCCGCGCCGGGATCCACTCGTCAAGGGCCTGAGCGCTTCGTCAACGCTCGCTGGGTCTCATGCAGTGGATCCCGGCGTTCGCCGGGATGACGGCAGCGTGGCCGTGTCGCCCAACGGCAGCGACAGCTTCGCCACCGCCCCGCCGTCCACCGCGTTCTTCAGCGTCACCCGCCCCTGGTGCAGCTCGGCGATCTCCTTGACGAACGACAGCCCGAGGCCGGTGCTCTTCTTGCGCGAATGCGGGCGCGCCAGCGAGTAGAACTTCTCGAACACCTTGTCCTCGGCGTAGTCCGGAATACCCGGGCCGCGGTCGCGCACTGTCACGTCGGCGCTGCGCCGCTGCTGGATCAGCGCGATGCTGACCGTGCCGCCGGGCGGCGAAAAGTCGAGCGCGTTGTCGATCAGGTTGGCGATCGCGCGGCGCAGCAGGAAGGCGTCGCCCTCGACCGTCGCGTCGGCGGTGCCGAGCACCTCGACCGTCAGCCCGCGCGCCGCGCCGCTCGCCTGCGCGCTCGCCGCCAGCTCGTCGATCAGCGCTCGCAGTGCGACCGGCGCGGTCTGGTCCAGGCTGCGCCGCGACTCGAGCGCGGTCAGCTCCATCATGTGGTCCACCAGCTCCTGGATGCGCTGGGTCTCGCGCACGATGTTGGCGACGAAGCGGGTCCGGTCGGCGTCGGGCATCGGTTCCTGCAGCAGCTCGGCCGCGCCGCGGATCGCGGACAGCGGGCTCTTCACTTCGTGCGTCAGCGTCTGCACATAGTCGGCCACGTAGTTGCGCCCGGCCAGCGCGTCGCGCATCTCGTCGTAGGCCGCGCCGATGACACCGAGCGCACGCCGGCCCAGGCGCGGCAGGCTGAACGAACGCTGGGCGCGGACGTAGCGCACGTAGTCGGCGATCAGGCCGAACGGGCGCACCAGCCAGACCGAGACGATGACGACCAGCAGCAGCACCGCGACCACCGAGGTCGCGCCGACCAGCATCGTCTTGCGGCGCGCCGCGACGACGAACTGGCCGAAGGTCTCGACCGGCTTGCCGACGCTGACCGCGCCGACGATCTCGTTGTTGACGCGGATCGGCACCGCCACGTACATCACCGAGCTGCGCGGGTCGCCTTCGACGTCGGGCGTGGTGCGCGCGCCGTATTCGCCGGCGAGCGCGAGCCTCACGTCGTGCCAGCGCGAGAAGTCCTTGCCTTCGTCGCGCGCCAGCGAGTCGAGCAGCACCCGCCCGGCGCGGTCGACCACCGCGACACGCAGCTCGACGCGGGTCTTGCGCACACCGTAGATGTCGGCCTTGAAGCGGCGTGCGTAGAGCGACTGGAACACCGGGCGCAGCGCGTCGGGCTGCAGACCGCCGTCGCGCGAGTTCTGCTCGATGGCGGACGCCAGCAGGTAGGCCGTTTCGACCAGCGAGTCTTCGGCCGATTCACGGTAACGCGGGTCGATGTCGCCGAGCAGCCGGTACATCAGCACGCCGACGCCGACTGCGTAGGCGAGCAGGATGCCGATGAAGATTCGGGTGCGTTTGCTCACCGCTCATCGGCCATGAACTCGCACAGCAGACGATGGAAATGGTGCACACCACGTTCGCGGGTCGGCGAGTAGCGGCCGCCCTGGTACCAGTGCGAGCGCACGCCGCGCTGCACCGCTTCGACCGCGGCTTCGTCTTCCATCTCGACCTGGTCGAGGCCGTTGCCGGCGCCGCTGTCGAGCTTGGCCGGGTCCCACACGTAGGTGCGGAACGAGACCCGGCAGCGGTCGATGCCCTGCGGCTGCACCAGGTTCAGCGACAGGCCCCAGGGGTAGAAGTTGAGCATCAGGTTCGGGAACACCCAGTAGTAATAGGCCGCGACACGCTGGCCGTGGTCGGGCGAGTCGCCGGGCAGATCGAACGCCGATTCGCCGTCCTTCGCAAGCGCGAGCTGCAGGTTGGCGTAACGATGCAGCTCGTAGCTGTAGTTGCGCATGTCCAGCACCTGGTTGAGCGCTGGGTGCAGGAACGGGATGTGCAGCCCTTCGAGGTAGTTCTCGACATACAGCGCCCAGTGCGCCGCGACATCGAAGTCGCGGTCGCGCGATGCATCGTGGCGGAACGTTTCGAGCGGCATCCAGCCGAGCCGCGCCTGGATGTCGCCGAAGAAGTCTTCGATGGCAGCGGCTGGAGACACCGACGCGAAGGCCTGGCCGGCGAAGCGGCCGAACGGAACCTTGGGCAAGTGATCCGACGCCGACGGGAAGTTTTTCGCCAGCTCGAACTCGGGCATGAAGGTCATGCGCCCGCTCATGTCGAAACGCCGCGAGTGGTAGCTGCAGCGGATCTGCTCGGCCCGGCACGCCGCCTTCACGAGCAGGTTGCCGCGGTGGGTGCAGACATTCGACAGGCAGCGCAGCTCGCCGGCCGCGTCACGCGCCAGCAGCAGCGGCTCGTCCAGGCAGCCGCGCAACAGCTCGCGCGGCGACAGCGTTCCCGGCTCGGCCACGTCGGCCAGGTCGCCGATCCACTGCCAGCTGCGTGCGAACACCCGTTGGCGCACCAGCGCGTAGGCCGCCTCGTCGCGGTAGAACGAGCTGGCGATCGTGCTCGCCAGGGTGATGTCGGGGTCGACGCTGTAGGTGGGATTCAAGAGGACTGCTCCGGTGCGCCGCCCGCAGTGACCTTTTTCAGCGTCGGCGGCAGGTCTTCGGCCAGCGCATAACCGGTGCCGCGGTGGGTGCGGATCGGGTCGAGCAGCGGCGCGATGGCTTTCAGCTTGGCGCGCAGCGTTTTCACATGCGCGTCGACCGTGCGGTCGAGACTTTCGCCGGGGTCGTCCCAGACCCGTTCGAGCAAGCTGTCGCGCGTGAACACATGGCCCGGGCGCGACGCCAGGGTCTTCAACAGGCCGTACTCGTAGCGCGACAGCTCGAGCAACTGGCCGTAGAAGCGGATCTGGCGCCGGCCGTCGTCGATGTGGATCGGCGTCGCGGCCGCCGGCGTTTGTGCCGACGTCCCGGCCGGCTTGGCCGCGCGGCGCAATATCGAGCGCACCCGCGCCACCAGCTCGCGCGGCGAAAACGGCTTGGCGACGTAGTCGTCGGCGCCGAGCTCGAGGCCGACGACGCGGTCGATCTCGTCGCTGCGCGCGGTCAGGAACACGACCGGCACGTCGGCGATTTCGCGCAGCCGTTTGAACACCTCGAAGCCGCTCGCATCGGGCAGCCCGACGTCGAGGATCACCAGCGCCGGCGGCGTCGCGCGAACGTGGGCCAGCGCCTCTTCGCCGGTCGCCACCCAGGCCGGCTCGAAGCCGTCGGTGCGCAGCGCGTACTGCAGCGTGTCGGCGATGCCGGGCTCGTCTTCGACGATCAGGATGCGCGGTTTCATGACAGCCCCTCGTCCGCGGAGTACCGCGGCCGGTCCCCCGGGGGTGAGCCGGACGCGGATCGTCCAGTGGACGATCCGTGCCTGCGAACGGCTGGCTTGGGGCGGCCCGGCGCCGCGCTCGTGTGCGTCACTGTCACGTCCTATTCGTTGGGCAGGAAACCTTCGATCGACAGATACCGCTCGCCGGTGTCGTAGTTGAAGCCGAGCACCGTCGCGCCTTTCGCGAGCTCGGGCAGCTTCTGCGCGATCGCGGCGAGCGTCGCGCCCGAGGAAATGCCCACCAGCATGCCTTCTTCGCGGGCCGCGCGGCGCGCCATCTCCTTGGCCGCTTCGGCCTCGACCTGGATCACGCCGTCGAGCAGGTTGGTGTCGAGGTTCTTCGGGATGAAACCTGCGCCTATGCCCTGGATCGGGTGCGGGCTCGGCTTGCCGCCGCTGATCACTGGCGAGGCCGACGGCTCGACCGCGTACACCTTGAGGCGAGGCCACAAGCCCTTCAGCACCTGGGCACAGCCGGTGATGTGGCCGCCGGTGCCCACGCCGGTGATCAGCGCGTCGATGCCACTCGGGAAGTCGGCCGCGATCTCTTGCGCGGTGGTGCGCACATGCGCATCGATGTTGGCCGGGTTGTCGAACTGCTGCGGCATCCAGGCGCCGGGCGTTTGGGCGACCAGCTCGGTGGCGCGTGCAATCGCGCCGTTCATGCCCTTCTCGCGCGGCGTCAGCTCGAAGCGTGCGCCGTAGGCCAGCATCAGGCGGCGCCGTTCGACGCTCATGCTTTCGGGCATCACGAGGATCAGCGGATAACCCTTGACGGCGGCCACCATCGCGAGGCCGACGCCGGTGTTGCCCGAGGTCGGCTCGACGATCGTCGAGCCCGGCTTCAACAGCCCCGAGGCCTCGGCCGACTCGATCATCGACAGCGCGATGCGGTCCTTGATCGACCCGCCCGGGTTGCTGCGCTCGCTCTTGATGTAGACCGCGTGGCCGCTGCCGAACAGCCGGTTGACGCGGATGTGCGGCGTGTTGCCGATCGTGTGCAGGATGTCGTTGGCGAGCATTCGGTTCTCCGAGGGCGGTCCGCAAATTATGTATGCAGGCCTTTGCGACAATGGCTGATGTTTGCCCCGCTTCGAAACGACACCTTCCTGCGCGCTTGCCTGCGCCAGCCCACCGACTACACCCCCGTGTGGCTGATGCGCCAGGCCGGCCGCTACCTGCCCGAATACCGCGCCACCCGGGCCCGCGCCGGCAGCTTCATGGGCCTCGCGACCAACCCCGACTACGCGACCGAAGTCACCTTGCAGCCGCTCGAGCGTTACCCGCTCGACGCAGCGATCCTGTTCTCCGACATCCTGACGGTGCCCGACGCGATGGGCCTCGGCCTCACGTTCGCCGAGGGCGAAGGCCCGCGTTTTACGTCACCGGTGCGCGACGAAGGCGCGGTCGGCAAGCTCGAGGTGCCCGACATGGCGCGGCTGCACTACGTGTTCGACGCGGTGACCGCGATTCGCCGCGCGCTCGACGGCCGGGTGCCGCTGATCGGCTTTTCGGGCAGCCCGTGGACACTCGCCTGCTACATGGTCGAAGGCGCGGGTTCGGACGACTATCGCCTCGTCAAGACCATGCTGTATTCGCGGCCCGACCTGCTGCACCGCATGCTGGCGGTCAACGCCGATGCGGTGGCGCAGTACCTGAACGCGCAGATCGCCGCCGGCGCGCAGGCGGTGATGATCTTCGACAGCTGGGGCGGGGTGCTGGCCGACGCCGCGTTCCAGACCTTCAGCCTCGCCTACACCGAACGGGTGCTGCAGCAGGTCAAGACCGAACACGCGGGCCAGCGCATTCCGCGCATCGTCTTCACCAAGGGCGGTGGCTTGTGGTTGGAACAGATGGCCGCGATCGGCGCCGACGTGCTGGGGCTGGACTGGACCGTCAACCTCGGTGCGGCGCGTGCCCGGGTCGGCGACAAGGTGGCGTTGCAGGGCAACCTCGACCCCAATGTCCTGTTCGCTCAGCCGGAGCAGATTCGCGCCGAAGTGGCCGCCGCGCTGAAGAGCTTCGACCTCGGGGTGGGCAGCGCTGGCCACATCCTGAACCTCGGGCATGGCATCAGCCAACACACGCCGCCCGACAATGTGGCAGTGATGGTCGAAGCGGTGCATGAGATGTCGCGCCGGCCCGGGTCGGCCGGCTGGACCCGCAACGGCGGCAACCCGGGTCAAGCGTGAAATTTTTCGGTGAATGCGCGCTCAGGGCTTGACTTATCCCCAAATTTCGGCGTGACGACGCACCGCGATTGGGCTGCTGCGGTGCAACATACGGTTTCCACCAACGCCCGCTAAGTGCTTGATTTCATTGAAGGTGGCTGAATGCTGCGAAAGCAGGCAGCGCAGTCCGAAGCCCGCCAAATCAAGCGTTTAGCGTCGCTTTGTTCAGTTTGCCCACAAAGTTATCCACAGCTGGCGTGGAAAGAATTGAAAGCCTTTCCGAATCAAGGACTTAAGCGCTCTTTCGGAAAACTTTGAGAGCTTTAATGCGTAACTCCAACATCGCGTTTCATGGCTGAGGCACAGCGCCTTCGAGTCGCTGTGGAAACCCCTCAACACACCGGTTTGGGCGCGCCGCTGGACTACACAAGTGAGCGCCAGCTGACGTCAGGTACCTTTGTTCGCGTGCCATTGAAGCGTCGTGATGTGCCGGGCATTGTCTGGCCAGGCGCTGCCGACTGCGCCTCGCCGCTCGAATTGCGGCCGGTCACCGCGGCTTTGACCTCATTGCCGCCGATTGCCCCGAGCTGGTGCGAGATGGTGGAGTTCGCGGCCGGCTACTACCAGCGCGGGGTCGGCGAGCTGGCCTTGGCGGTCTTGCCGCCCGAATTGCGCAAGCTCGACGACGCCCAGATCGCGAACCGGATCGCCAAGCTGCGCAAAGCCTTGCTCGCGCCGCCGGCGGGCGCAGTCCCGGCGCCTGCGCGGCCCGAGCTCAGCGCCGAGCAGGCGCAGGCGCTGGCCAGCTTGGCTGCGTTGGGCAGCGAAGGCGCGGCGCCGACGGTGCTGCTGCACGGCGTCACCGGCAGCGGCAAGACCGAGGTCTACCTGCAGGCGGCCGAACGGGCGCTGGCGGCGGGCCGGCAGGCGCTGGTGCTGGTGCCCGAGATCAACCTGACGCCGCAGCTCG
>Ga0209515_10009346_pt1 | contig 11173 bp, 7 predicted proteins | sample Subgroupgradi54m_FD_187454 | JGI IMG/M metagenome (GOLD analysis project Ga0209515, IMG submission 187454) | Subsurface groundwater microbial communities from S. Glens Falls, New York, USA - GMW60B uncontaminated upgradient, 5.4 m (SPAdes)... ...
CACAGTATCAAGAATCATTACATGAAAATTAAATGTATTTAATAATAAAGCACTAATTGCTACTTCTTTAGAAAAAAGTTTTTTAGTTACATAAAATATAACTCCGAAAGTAAATAAATTACTGATAACACCAACTATTTGAGAAGCAATTGGATTTAAGTTAAAAATCCAATAGAAAAATGCAACAATATAATAATAGGCAGGACCTATATATATTCCGCTGTTTGTCTTAGCAACCATACCGACAAGAGGATATTTTTGATTTACAATTAAGTTTTTTGCAGCCCATGCATTATCAACCTGATCGTATCCGAAAGGATTCTTTAAATCTAATTGATATGTACGAAGAAAAAGTTCAAATAAAAAAATTACCAATACTATCATCAATGGTTTATTATTTTTCAATAACTTCAAATACTTTTTAAATTTTTTCATAAGCTAGTGCGTTCTCGTTTGAACTACAATTCCCCCTTTTATTGTTTCCGATCTTATTACTTTTCCATCTTGCTCTCTTTGCTTTAGCCAATCTGTAAGTCTTGAGGGATGCTGAAAGTCTGGCTCCAAAATAAAATAGGCAAGGTTTGCCTGACTGCTTGGCGAATAATTATATTTTTTTGGACCGTACCATTTAAAAAGATACTGATATGTGTAATCGTGGACTGGAGGAGTATAAACTATATATTTAAATTTTCTTCCATTTGCATCGCTGTAGATATAATCAATAACCGCTAATTGATTTCTGTAAACTGCAGCATCTCCTTCCCATAAGGGCTCCTTCAAACTTTTTATTAAATCAATTGGATTAAGGTTTACAGCAAGAACAATTATTAAAATTAAAGCTGAAACTAAATCGTTTGATAATTTTTTAGATAAAAGATACAAACTAATACTAAAAAGCAAAATATAAAAAACAGGAACTCCAACTAAATAATGTGGCCAAATATCATGGCTAAAAAATATTGTTCCCAATAAAAAAACTGATATTGCTATTACCGAAGTATTGATAAAATTTTTAATTAAAACATCTGTTTTTCTATATAAAAACAAAAGAACAAATAAAATGAATAACAAAATAAGTAAACCTAGGAATTTATTTCCTGCTGCAATAGTTGAATTAAATTGATCAAAAAGAATATTAAATCGATTCATGAAGACGCTTGAAATCGCTGATACCCCGTGCGATGAATTTCCGCTTAAGAAAAAACTTATAAAAGATTTTGTCATTATAAACTGATGTCTTATTTCAAAAAATATTCTAGGAGCAAGAATAATCAGTCCACCTAGAACAATATAAAATATAGACTTAATAGATATTTTTCTTTTTACTGTAAAAATAACTGAGAGAATAATTCCAATAGATAATAAAAATCCAAAAACTATTTCAAAATCTATAATTAAAGTAAGAATAAAACCCAGCAGGAAATAATATTTGGATTTATTTTTTTTATCCGGTAAATAGATTTTGAGTAAAACAAGTAAAACAAAAATAACAAATAAAGGAGCAATATTGGGACTCCAGATCTGTGAAGACAAAGAAACAAAAATTCCGGAAACACTAATTATCGATGATAAACAAAACCCCAGGAAATTACCTCCTAATTTTTTACCCAAAATGAAAGCGAGGATAATTGATAAAATTCCGACTAAAGATATTACAAGAGCAATTCCTTGCGGGTCGCCTGAGGCGGCTATAAAAAAGGGGGTAAGCAGATAGTACCACCATGGTCCGTAAAATACTCCCGGAAGCCCTGTGGTTGCTCCAATCAGTGGGATTTTATGGAGATATACGATGTTCCATAAAGCCAACATGTCTCTACCAACATCGTAAGTAAAAGCAAACGAGTTGGTAAATACTCCTTGGAGCCTTAGAAATGCACCAATTAGAATTGGTAAATATAAAACTAAATAATTATTTGTAAGCAAATTCAAAAATTTAATCTTCATTAATTTATCTTCCAACTATTTTTATTGCGGGAGTACCATCTAAGTTAGCGATGGTTTTTATGGTATTTATATCATTTGGGATATCATTTGGGATATCATTTGGTGTTCCTATATATAAAACGTTTCTTCTTAACGAATCCTTGGGCCAATCTATTGGTCTAAAAACATATTTCCCAAATGCATGATGAGCGGCATAGCCACCAGAACTGAATTTACCTATTTTTTGATAATCTTGAGGCGGATATTTAAGATAGAATAAAAAAAACATATAGGATTTATCCATTGGCCGTCTATCTGAAACCACTATTTCTTTATATTTATTCTGAATAAGTTTAACTTCATCAACTGCCTGTTGATACCCATACTTCCAATTCTGGGAATTATAATAATTTAGCTGAGCAAAATATTGATTAAAGTAATAAGAAAAATTAAGAATAAAAACCAAACAAAAAATAAAATAAAAGGCAAACCTTACTTTTTTATATTTATTAACTAATAAAAATGCTGAAAGTATTCCAAGTCCGGAAAATATTTGCCATGTTGGAAGGAAATTAAGAGTTCTGACTGCATGCGGCACACCAGTTGTAATAAATGCCGGTATCGGAGCAATTAAAAACCAGAAAAAAATTGTAAGTTTTGTTTTTTTATCAAATCCGCCAACTGGCGAACCAAAAATTAAAAAATATATGCCTAATAAAATAAAAGGAAATTCGAATAGATATAAAAGTCCCATGTTGGGAGCATGATGCCTTGCTATATCTCCCGTAATAAACAACCAATTTAAATCAAAATGAGAAATATAGCCAGAAACTATGGTTTTTCCATAAATAAATCTTCTGTTATCCAGGAGTACTCCCAGTTTATCGTTGTGAACAATATCTCTTTGTAATTTTACAATATCCGATTTAAGAAGTTCTGTCTGATATGAAAAAATGCTAGTTCCTGTTACTCTTAGAAGCGCTGCTCTGTCATTTTCTATATAAAAAATCATAGGAGTTACAATTATCAATCCTAAAATAATTGCTGAAGTTAAATATTTTTTAGAAATTGAAAAAAATTCTTTTCTGTAAATTACTACAAGAGCTAAGACCAAAAGTGGTGTGAAAACTTTTTCGCTTTGGTAAGAATATATATTAAATCCCGCAAAAAAAGCAGATAATGGCAATAACCATGGTTTTTTTAATCCCTTTACAAAAAATAGTGCGGTCAAAATGTTCAAGGTATCTCCGACATTTGCTTCAAATCCCACTCTTGAAAATTGTATTGACCATGGAGATATGGCAAAAAGAAAACTGGATAAAAGCGCTAGATAATCTTTACGGTTGTATTTTTCAAAAAGTTCCCGCACCAGATAAAATACAGCTAAAACAGATATTATTCCAAAAACCGCAGACGGGAGTCTTACGGCAAATACATTAAGACCGAAAATTAAAATTGACGGAATGGTTAAATAGGAATAAAGGGCGGGCTTATAATCATCGAATGAACGCAGAACCACGGGCAAAAACTTCCCGAATTCATCTCTTCCTGTATGAATTATTGAATATGCATCGTACCCTAATGCAACTTCATCCCAGTCCGGAGACGGAGGAACATTTCCTAACTGCCAAAGTCTCAAAACCGAAGCAAAAATTACTATTGCAAGCAAAATCCAAAATGTCTTTTTATTATTAATCATATTTATATGCAACTAGCACCGTCTGTCCGTTTAACAAGCTGAAGGTCTTTAAAATTTTTATGTTTTTTGGCAGACTATAAGAAGTATTTATGTATAAAACTTTCTTATTTCTGCTTAAGGAATAACTGTAATATTTTGGGAAAACATATTTGCCAAAACTTTCCACGCTTACAAAACCCAGAGCTTCTCTTTTAATAATAGCTGTATTTCTGAAGTAGCTTGGATCAGTTTTTGTGTAAAAAAGATAATAAACATATGGACGCCCTAGTGCATTTGTTATTTGAATATAGTCATATTTATCCTGGACAGTTTTTACATAATCTATTGACTTTTTATAACCGTATTGCCATTCCCCTGAAAAATCATATGGATAATGAGAAATGTAATCATGGTAAAAATATAGAAAATTTATCAAAAGCAGAAACGCCAATAAATAAATTACAATATTCCTATATTTTTTTATTGAATCCACGAGATTAATAAATCCGTAAGCTGAAAGAATCTGAAAAGTTGGAAGAGTTGTTTCTATCCTTAAAGCATGCGGAGTTTCCCTTGCTGCTGCAGCGGGAATTATCCCTATTGCAAGCCACAAAGGAACTAACCACCAATAGCCTTCTTTTCGTCTAAAGATAAGAAAAGCGCCTATTACAAAAAACGGAATATCCCATATATACATTTGTCCGACATTTTGCGTAGAAAATTTAGGATTTCCGTCTCCTTTTATAAAAAGGAAGCTTGGGTTTAAGTTGTCGAAATAATGTTTGGTGTAGTCCAAAACATACAGTAGTCTTCTGTTATGAATTATTTTCGACCAAAAAGCATTATTATCATTCTGAATTTCTTGATTTGCTGTTTTAACTACATTTATGTCTGAGAAGATATTAACTTCTTTAAATCTTAGACTTGCCTGTGGACTAATAATAAATTTTGAGATTGGTATAAAAATTATAAGGCCTACGAGTACTGCAATAATAGCCTCTTTTTTTCTTGCAAATAGTTCTTTTCGCAAGAAAAAAACTAGAATCAAAACTAATAATGGAGAGACAATTCTTGCTGTATTAAAAGTATAGAAGGACAATGCAAAAGATATTGCGGAGATAATAAGGTACCCTTTCTTATTTTGCACTCCTGCCAAAAAAGCCCATACGCCAAAGATTATGAAGAAGGTCGCTACATTTGCTTCAAACGCCGCGCGGGAAAGCATAATATGCCAAGGAGAAATCGCAAGTATTAATGCCGACATTAAGGCATAAGATTCTTTTAATTTTGATTTCCAGAAAATTCGTTTTACAAGAAAGTAAGTTACAATAACGGTTAATGCCCCAAATAGAGCAGATGGAAATCTAACTGAGAATTCCGAAAGTCCAAAAATTTTAACAGGCAACACATCTAAATAAGCGTAAACCGGGGGCTTGAAATCTCCAAACGATTCTAAATAATCCAAAGGCAAAAATCTCCCAAATTCGTCTTTTCCGTCAATTCCAATTGAGTAAGCATTATATCCCCAAGCTGCTTCATCCCACGTAAGACTCGGCGGATTACTACCAAGCTGCCAAAAACGAAGAAGAGCTGCAAGAAAAATTATTATCAATAAAAACCAGATATTTTTCTTCATAATCAATTTTCTATTTCAAAACCTAGAATTACTTCTCCTGAAGGCAGAAAAATCTTATTTTTTCTATTGATTACTTTTGTATCGTCAATATAAATAGTTTTGGGCTTTAGCTTAGTATAGTCAATAGACTCCAGAAAGCTAAATTTTCCAAAACTCTTAACAAAATAAAATCCTTCGTTGGTAGGTGGATAATATTTTACTTCTTTCCTAAATTTTATCGGATCGTACTGATTATAAAAAAGAAAATAAATATAGGGAAAATTATCTTGTCCCCTCATTGCCACATTATACGTTGGATACATCTGTGTTAATTTTACGGCTTCTCGATATCCATAGTGCCAAAAACGAATTCTCTGATGATTAAAATGCACAAAATAATATTCAAGAAAATATACAACGATTCCAATAAAAAGCAGTACAAAAATCCCACAAGCAACATATCTTAATTTACCTTCCTTCCATATAGTAGCCATTTTGTATGCACCATAAGACGCTATCAGCATAAATAAGGGGACTATGGTAAATAATCTGGTCCCGCTTAGCTCTCGTGTTATAGCAGACGGGATGGGCGCAATAAGCAACCATGGCACAAGAAACAATAACGGCTTCTTTTCTTTATTCCACAAAAGAAATGCCAGACCAATAATGACAAAAAATGCATCAAATATATAAAAGTACCCGACATCTCCAATATTGTGAACAAGTTTTTCCCCTCCTTTATCAAAGAGGAAATTAGGAGAATACGAATTAAGGTAGTTAAGGGTAAATTGATATGCTCCCCCGGAGTATTTTGTATGAAATATTCGTTCTAGAAAATTATTTTTGGGAGAATTATCGCCCCGCAATTTCTCTACTCTGTTATAAATAGTGTTTCTATCGTTAAATATATTCAGATTTGATACCTTTTTTCCTCCTCCTGCCGCAATAGACATATATGAAGCGGCGATTAAGATTGCAAAAAAAGCAATTGTTGCATACCATCTACGGTTATACAAAATATTTTTTCTAAAAAGAAATAAAACTGTAAATACATAGAGCGGTGTAAATACAATATAGTTATGCTGGGTAAACATTGTTACTCCAAAAAGAACAAAGCTTAAGAAAAGGTACCTTACTCTTTTCTTTTGAAAATAGTGCAGTAACGCAAGAAAACCACCTAGGAAGATTGTCGTTGCTACATTGACTTCGTATGCACCGCGTGAAAAATAAATACTCCAGGGTGAAACAGAGAGAAATAATGCGGAAATTAAAGCAATGCCCCTTTTATTAAAGAGCTTTAAGCTAATAAAATATATTAACAAAACTGCAATAACCCCTGCCATCATACTTGTAAATCGAACAGAAAATTCATTGAGACCGAACAATGCTACCGGGATAACTCCGATATACGAGTAAACCGGCAATTTCCAATCTCCGAAAGATTGAAGCGACAGGGGAAGAAATTTACCATGCTCATCTGCTCCGGTTTTTAAGATGGAAAAGGATGTATAACCAAGAGATGCCTCATCAGGATTGAGACTTCCCGGAATTTTGTCCAGAGCGTAAAATCTGAGAAAAAAAGCAAGAACTATAATTAAAAAAAGAAAAAATAAATTTTTTTTCATTAGTTTACAAATCTGTATTTAAGTAGAGTCCAAAGTGCAATTGAGCCATCTTTAATTGTGTTAAGTTTTTTTCCCTCATCGTATCCTCTTGGTTTTGTAGTGATAGGAACTTCAAGTATTTTATATCCTTTTTTTAATAATTTTGCTGTTATCTCCGGTTCAAAATCAAATCTTTTTGCAGAAAGTTTAATTTCCTCAACAGCTTTCCTTGGAAATAACTTATAACAAGTTTCCATATCTGTAATCCATTGCCCATAAAGAATACTGGTAATTAAACTCAGAAATCTATTCCCAAAATAGTGCAGGAGAAACAGACTATTTTTTTCATCCCTTTTTAAGTTAGGGAGTCTATTAAGTCTTGTCCCATACACGACTTGTGCCTTCTCTTCCTGTATTGGTTTTACAAGATCCCTAATCTGCAAAGGGTCATACTCTAAATCTGCATCCTGAATTATTATGTAATCTCCCGTTGAATTTTTAATTCCTGTTGATATTGCCGTGCCCTTCCCCATATTGTTCTTGTGGATAATTAATTTGATATTTTTTCGCCCAGAGGACGATCCGCCTCTGGCGGAGATATTCGATATTTGATTCTTGATATTTGCGACCGAATGGTCGCTTGATCCGTCATCTACTACTATAATTTCTTTATCAACTCCATCGATTTTAAGTCGCTCTACTCTTTTTAAAAGCTCTGGAACAGTCTTTTCTTCGTTAAAAACGGGAATAATTATAGATAATTTCATTTACTCAAATTCTTTTACAATTTCGTAATCAGTTTTGACAAACATCTTCTGTGCTTTAAAACTTGATACTATAATTTTTGGAAGCAAAATAAAAGCCTTAAAAAAACCAAGAAAGAATGGGATATCCAGCCGAACAAGAGCCTTAAAAAAATGGTATGGCAACCATATTATATGAAAAAACTGAAGATTCAAATCCGTAGCATTTTCCCAGACAAAAATAAACTGATTTTTGTATGCTATTGTTTTTATCTTAAATTCGGAATAGTGAGTTTTTATCGCTCCCGCTGAGTGTTTATGATAGACAACGCTTCTTTTTTCAAACAAAACTTTATATCCTGACTTTAGCGCTCTATAGGAAAGGTCTATGTCTTCCCAGTAAAAGGGGTCGTAAAGCTCATTGAATCCCGAAAGCTTGTCCCAAATTGATTTTCTAAACGCGCCGCTTCCTCCGCTTACCCACAAGGTATTTTTTTTATCAACTTCTCCTCTTCTATGAACAAGAAATCCCTTTTCCCATCTGCCGATTCCCCGCCCGCGCAATACAACTTTTCCATCTTCATTGCTCTTATCCATACACCCTACAGCAAAAACCGATTCATCATTAAAATGCTCTATCAAAGGCTCTAAAAAATCCTTTTTCGGAACGACATCAGTATTTAATAAAACTACAATTTCTCCTTTTGCATTTTCAACTCCTTTATTTATCGTTGAAGAAAAGCCTAGGTTTTTTTCGTTTTTAAGAATAACTACATTCTTGTCTTTAATAACATCCAGGGAATTATCCGTAGAAGCATCATCAACAATGATAATCTCTACCTTACCTTTTTTATAAAAACTTGCCGCTTCAAAAACTTTTGGCAAATTTTTTTCTAATAATTTTGTCCCGTTATAGTTAGGTATAACTATATTTATATTCATATTTAGAAAAGTTTATCGTAAAATTCTATTATGTGATTTCCTTTTGGAACAATTATGCCTCTAAAATTAAAATCTGTAAGATATATTTTTGTTTCTACTTCATCTATTTTTGCATGCCAAGTTGGGTAATAGCTATCGGTAAATACTAAAAACCCTTCTCCGGGATTATTTGTTTTCAATATTACCTTTTTTTCACTATAGTTTATAAAATTAACCTGACCAATGTCCCAATTAGATTTAAATAAGTTCTCGCTAGAAATATCTTCAATAACTGCTCTAAAATTCAATTGATAGTTAACTTCAAATAATGCATTTATGGCTTGCTGCTTAGATTTAGCAATCAAAGTCTTATTTACAAAAAATGCTCTTGGTAAAACAGTGCTATTTTCGTAAACTTTAACAAATCCGTCCGTAAAAACCAGATTTAATTTTTTATTTTTTAAATCTTGCAAGCTTAATACATATTTCACTCCCAATAGATCGTTTATTCTAGACAAATAATCTTGAGGAGTAATTATTCTGTTAAAACCAAAGGGAGGTTTTATATCTGGTACTCCCCTGCCTGATGCCGCCATAAGCTCACCATACCTCTGAAGATATAAAGGGTCATAACCATCAAGTGTTTGTATTTTATACATAATGGAAAAATTGGGAGGCAAAATTCTTGAGTCTGTTGACATAATCCTAAAAGGTTGTTTCTGATTTTGCAAAAAAGTTGTTACAGAGGTTGAAGGAAAAAGATATTCTTTCTTGGTAAAAGGCTCAAATTTCCAACCGAATCTAAAAAGATCGATAACGGTTAATATAATTAATCCATAAATTAAAGAAGGTACAGTTTTTTGTTTGTATTTATTTTTTTCCGGAAAGAATATAAAAACTAATATTAAAAGGGAGGTAATTAAAAAAAGAATAGTCGGAAAGATAAGATTTTGTCTTGCAACTTTAAGATTTTCTAAAGAAATTAAATTGCCGTGAAAAATTATAATAAATCCCCAAAGTAGAACAAAAAAAACGGAAAATAATCCTAAAATATATAAAACCTGTTTTTTGTTCTTTAAGAAAATGAAATAATCCAAACCTAATGCTGCCAGAATACTTAAAGAAAAATCAGTAACAAATAATAGTCTTGTCGGTTGTGATGTAGAAATAAGAGGCAAATCAAATTTAAAAGGGAGTTTTGCAAAAATAGTTGGAAAAGCAAGAATCAAAGAAACAAAAAATGCAATTCCAAAAAATATAGTCTTTTTATCTTTTCTAAAAAACAATGCAAGGAATGCAATTATAATAGGGGACATCCCAACATATCCTATAAACTCTCCATAATTCCATATTCCGTAATAATTAAGAGTTGCGGGATTGCCAAAAAAATCAGGGGCAATAAATTGGATTAAATTTTGCCATGGGATAAACCATCCCGGATTTTGCCATGGAATCTGATCTAGATTTCTGCCGGATAGATAAATAAATTGAAGAGTTGGGAGCCATTGAATCGCAGTTGCGATAACAAATAACAAATAACAAATAACAAATAACAAAAGCGTTTCAAGTCTTCTCCCAAATTGCACATAGCGTGCTAAAAAGTAAGCTATCGAAAAAATAAAAAGGTAAACGAAAATCTGTAAATGGCCTGCAAAAAAAGAAGAAACCAAGGAAAACAAAAAAACAGCACACCATATCAAATAATTTTTACTTTTAAATTGTAATTTTGAGTTTTGAGTTTTGCCCGCCCCGCTTCTCGCCTCGCTGAGTCGAAGCGGGCGCTTGTCGAGGCCGGGGAGTTTTGAGTTATCAAAAGATGAAAAATGGTAAAATATCTTATCAATTGATAACAAAATCAATGGTAACCACAAGCTTGTGTGTAATATTGTTCCCCATTCCATCCAAGCAATAGAAAATCCTGAAAAAGAAAAAACTATTGCCCCCAGCAAGCTTGCTTCTTTTCTTAGTTTTAAATTATTTAAATATAAATATAGAAATATTCCCGCAAGTAATGGTTCAAGTAAAATAAGAAGACTCCATGAGATTTGAAATGGCAAGATAAAAAATAAAATATTAAAAGGATAAAAAGCAGCTGATTGGAAGTTAGCAAGAAGAGGTGTTCCTGTAAAGTTATATGGATTCCAAGTTGGTAAATTTCCTTTTTTTTCCGCTTCAATTGTAATTTGTCTCCATGGATAAAGCTGTCTTACAGGGTCTGTTACTAAAAAATTTTTATAAGGAAGGCCATTAGGATTTGTTTTAAAATATGCATCTCTAAAAGGATAATACAGACCAATTATTGTATCTGCCGGAATAGGTAACAATCCTTTTATAAAAAACTGCCAAAAAAATATAAAAGGAATTAATGCAATAATAGCAAATGGAATTATTTTTTTCATAAATCTAAGATTTTATACAATTCTTCGCAAAATCTATTTCCTGCAAAATCCTTGGCTCTTTTTACTGCTTGTTGCGACATCTTCTTCCATAGATTTTCATCATTGATCAATAACTGAGTTTTTTCTATCAGATCATCTAAACTGTTCCATAAAAATCCACTTTCCCCATCATTGATGATTTCTTTTTGCCCTCCGGCATTTATTACAACCGGAACTGCTCCCGCCCCCATCGCCTCAACCGTAGATATACCAAAATGCTCGGCATATTCCGGATTTTTTTTCAGATCCTC
>Ga0209515_10009347_pt1 | contig 11172 bp, 12 predicted proteins | sample Subgroupgradi54m_FD_187454 | JGI IMG/M metagenome (GOLD analysis project Ga0209515, IMG submission 187454) | Subsurface groundwater microbial communities from S. Glens Falls, New York, USA - GMW60B uncontaminated upgradient, 5.4 m (SPAdes)... ...
TGGGCGATTGTGCGATCATGCTCGTCGTGCGCATGATGCTCGCGGCAGCGCTGGGCGCGTCGTTGTTCACGATTGACGCGCGTGGTGTTCGGGTCCAGCCGGACCGGCCGGACGTTGTGGAACGCGGGACGCTGCGGCTGCACTACGTTCAAAAGCCAATCGGCTACGAGCGGTATGAGGTCGTCCACGACGGCGCCCTTCGAGAGCCTCAGGGCGGCCTGAGTTCATCGAAGGCCGACGCGCTGAAGCTCACGTCGGACTTCGATTTCACCGATCGCGGCGGGCGCGTGCAGTTGACCGCGACGCTGCGCACCACGCCTGACTTCACGCCCCTCTCGTTCAGGGCAAGCGGCAACAGCTACCGGTTCGTCAACGTCGACTCCGACGTGCGCATCGACGGCAGCGATGCGATCGTGAAAGCCGACGGCGCCGAATCGCGGGTGACGCTGCCCGCGCAGTTCTACACGGTGGACGGCTACGCGCCCTTCGCGGTGCAGATGATGCTGCTTCGGTACTGGAAACAGCACGGCCAGCCGCGTGTGATCCGCACCGTTCCCGGTCTGCCGACCAACGACGTCATCATCGAAGCGCGCGGCCGCGAGGCGATCCAGATCGGATCGACCGTCGTCCGCCTGGAGCGCTACGCCATCGACGGCGTCGTCTGGGGACGCGAGACCGTGTGGCTCGACGAGCGCGGCGCGATCGCCGCGGCGATCACGCGCGCGGGCGGGCTCAGCTTCGAAGCGGTGCGCGACGATCTCGAGCCGGCACTCGTCGGGTTCGTCCAGCGCGCCACGCGCGATCGCATTGGCGATCTCGAAGCGATCACCCAACGCACCACGCTGCTGAAAAGCGGAACGTATGCGATGGTTGGCGCGACGATCGTCGATGGCACTGGACGGCCGGCGATTCAGGACGGAGTCATCGTCGTGCGCGACGGACGGATTGCCCAGGTCGGGCCGCGTGCTTCGGTGACGATTCCGCAAGATGTGCCGCCGGTCGCCGTGGACGGCAAGACGATCATCCCGGGCCTGTGGGACATGCACACCCACGTCACGCAGATCGAGTGGGCGCCGGTGTACCTCGCGGCCGGCGTGACGACGGTCCGCGACATGGGCAACGAGTTCGAGTTCATCACGGCCCTGCGCGACGTGATCGGGTCACGGCGCGCGCTCGGGCCGCGCATCGTGGCGGCCGGCCTGATCGACGGCGGCGGGCCGAATGCGTTCGGCGTGTACGGCGCGGCGACGCCGGAGGAAGCCAAGCAGGCGGTCGCGAAGTATCACGACGCCGGCTTCCAGCAGATCAAGATCTACAGTCTCGTCACGCCGGCGATTGTCGAAGCGATCTGCGCGGAGGCACACCGGCTCGGCATGACCGTCACCGGCCACGTGCCCAACGGCATGACGATCGAGCAGGCCGTGGCGGCCGGCATGGATCACGTCGCGCACCTCGCGATCCGCGGCGAGGCGGGATCGGACGAAGTGAACAAGACGATCGCGTTTCTGCGGGACCATAAGACGGTGATCGATCCGACGCAGTCGTGGAACGAGCTGCTCGGCCACGCGGCCGGGACTCCGATCGCGGCGTTTCAGCCCGGCGTGCTGAAGATTCCGGCGCCGCTCAACCGGGTGTTCTCGAACGCGGGCGCAGCCGGAATCGATGCGGCGACGGCGCGCACGCGGCTTGATCGCGGCTTGCGGATCGTCAAGGCGCTCCACGACGCCGGCGTGCCCGTCGTCGTCGGGACCGACGAGGGGATTCCCGGTCACAGCGTGCACCGGGAGATCGAGTTGTACGTCGAAGCGGGGCTGACGCCGATGGAGGCGTTGCAAGCGGCGACGATCGTCCCCGCACGCGCGATGAAGATGGACGGCCAGCTTGGCACGATCGAACGTGGCAAGCTCGCGGACATGGTCGTGCTGAACGCGAACCCGCTCGACTCGATCCGGAACATCCGCAGCGTGCGGTGGACGATCAGCGACGGCCGCGTGTACGACGCGCCCACGCTGTGGCAGAGCGTGCGGTTCCAGCCATAGACGCCTCGAACCGCGGAGCTCGTTACAAGCCGAGCACGGCTCTGAGACGCTCCCTCACATCGGTGAGAACATCCGTCGGCGCCTTCGCCTCGAAGACCACATGTCGCGCCTGCCAATCGAGATTCTTGACGTGGTCCGCGAGGACGACGCCGACGATTGCTCCGGCGGGTGGGAGCGGGACCTCGAACGGATAGCCCTTCACCTGGCTGGTAATGGGGCAGGCGATGGCAAGGCGAGTCTTCGCGTTGTAGGCGCGCGGTGAGAGGATGAGTGCCGGCCGGCGGCCGCGTTGCTCGCGCCCGGCTTGCGGGTCGAACGTCAGCCAGACGAGGTCGCCTGCCTCGGGCACGTACGCTCGGGTTACCACGGCTCGCGGCCGATGGGCGTGCCCCAGTCACTCTCGCCGTGGCGATTGCGCGGCGTAATCCTGGCGACAAGCGCATCGAGCGAATACGTGAGACGTGCCGGACTGACCACGATGGTGCCGTTCTTGACCGACACCTGCACCGTGTCACCTTCGTCGATCTGTGCCTCGAGCGCGATCGATTTCGGGAGCCGAAGACCAAGACTGTTGCCCCACCTGGCGATTCGTGTCGATGTGGCCATGTATATACATTGAATATACTCCGGCTTCGCTGGATCGTCAACGGCCTCGCAGGCGATGTCTGCCGGCCGGCGTTCCTCGCGAGATCGGGCGTTGAACAGGGCTGATTCAGTCCTCGCTGGCGACCGCCACCGGTGTAATATCCACGGCGACCCTTGGCCCTCACCTCCGCTCAACGACGATGAATGTGGTCGACGATGAATGTGGTCGACGATGAATGTGGTCGACGATGAATGTGGTCGACGATGAATGTGGTCATTGAGTCATCTGGTTATTTGGTCATTGATTGGGAGATTTGGTGCTGACGGCAGGAACGAAGCTCGGGCTGTATGAAATCGTCGCGCCGCTCGGCGCGGCCGGCATGGGCGAAGTCTATAAGGCGCGTGACACGCGGCTCGACCGGACCGTCGCGGTCAAGATCCTGACGGCCGCGCTGCGGCTGACCCGCAGTTCCGCGAACGCGTCGAAGCGAAGCGCGCGCGATCTCGCAGCTGACCCACCCCAAGCATGACGGACACCGTGATCCTTCGCAGAGAGAACCCCGAGGAGCGCGGTGCCGTCCGTTTACTCATCGAAGCAGCGTTCGGACGCCCCGACGAAGCCGATTTGGTCGATCGCTTGCGAAGCGAGGGCGTCGTCCTCGCGTCATTCATTGCCGCGAGGGAAAGGCGAATCGTCGGACACGTCCTTTTCAGTCGAATGTGGATCGAGACGGCCAGCGGGCCAATTTCGGCGGTGGCATTGGCCCCGATGGCCGTGTTGCCGGAACAACAGCGGCGGGGTGTCGGTGGACAGTTGGCCCGACACGGCCTCGATTGGTTACGTGAACGGGGCGAGCACGTCGTCATCGTCCTCGGCCACCCCGAGTACTATCCGCGCTTCGGTTTCTCGACTGATCGCGCACGCTGTCTCGTGAGTCCGTTTCCCGCCGAGGCCTTCATGGCGCTTGAACTCGTGCCCGGTGCGCTCGATGGCATCCGCGGCAGCGTTCGATACCCGGATGCGTTTGGACTCCAAGAGTTGCCACGGGGCAGGTAACTCAATTGGTCAGCATGTTGCGGGATCGCGCTCGAGGCCCCAACGCTCTGGCAGAGTGTTCGTTCGGGCCAGCCGCGATCCACTCTAACGCCGAGACGCTGTCAGCGAAAGCCCAAGACACACGGCGACCGCCACGTCGAACACGATCGGTGTGATGAAGAAATACTTCCAGCAAAGCGCCGCGTGCACGACGTTCGCCGCTATGAACAACAGGACAATCGGCACGACCCGGCCGATGTCGCTCGTCATGAGCGGAGCCAGTTGCCAGAGGAGCGCCGCCTCGACCAGGCAATTGAACGCGGCCATGAGGCCGTAACCGTAGAAGAAATCCCAATAGGTGCGGCTGAAGCCCTGGAAGATGAACGCGTGGCGCTTCATGGCTTCGACAGCCGCAACTTCGAGATCGCCTCGCGTCGGCTTCCACGACATGACGAGGAACCCATGTCCGGCGCCTTGAAGCAGCGCGAGAGCCGACGCGACGCGCACCCACCACATGCCGGTCACCGTTCGCGTTCCGACGCGATGACGCCCAGCACCTGACCACCGGGTATGGCGACGTAGAAGGTATCGGTGGCGCGACGCCCATGGGCTTCGTCGAGAGCGTCGTCGGTGGACTCGACGCTGAGCGATCCGCCACCCGGAAAGCGGAAGGCGAGGATCGGCTCCGGCCGCGCGAGGATGTGTGTGCGGTTGCCGAACGGGATGTCCATAACAGGGAGGATGCGCCGACGTTGTTTATATTGTCAAGTTATAACTTGAATTAGTAAATATACGAGGATATGCTTGCGATGGTGACTCAGAAACGTGTGCGTGCGAACACCCGTCCTCGTCGCGGCTATGGACAGTATTGCGCGCTCGCGAAAGCGCTCGACGTCATCGGAGACCGTTGGACGCTGCTGATCGTCCGCGAGCTGTTGTTGCGCGGGCCGTGTCGCTATACCGACGTACGAAACGGCCTGCCGGGCATCGCGACGAATCTGCTCGCCGAGCGCCTTCGCGAGCTCGAGGCCACGGGCATCCTCCGCCGCGAGGACGCGCCGCCGCCGGTCGCGACAACCCTCTTGCGGCTCACTGCACGGGGCGAGGCGCTCCGCAGCGTCGTGCACGCGATTGGACGCTGGGGCGGGTCGCTGCTCGGTGAACAGATCAAAGACGATGCCTTCTGCAGCCATTGGCTCGCGATGCCGTTGGATCTGTACCTCACCGACCGCGCGCCGAAACGGCCGCCGATCGCGATCGAGGTGCGCAGCGGAGACGAGCCGATCGTCATCGAGACAGCCAATGGAGCGGTTCGCACGCGCATCGGCCGTGCCGCCAATCCGGATGCTGTACTGACCGGTCCCGCTCCGTTGGTATTGCGCGTTCTCATGGGGAAGCTGACAGTTGGGGAGGCGAAGACGCACGGGGTTCGTTACGTCGGCGATCCTCGGGCTCTGCAACGCGTGCGACCTGTCTGAAACGCCGAGCGACCCGCCTTCATTGTCAGCTCTTCCGCGCGTCACGGATGCGGCTTGCTCTTCGGCCGTCGATGCAACTAAATGCCGCTGTCAACATCTCGAGCGCCATCCCACTTGACGGGCGAAAACTGTTACCATAGAGTTCTATGGTAATGCTGCGCCGACGCAAGAAGCCCGACGCGCTCCAGGGCACGCTCGATCTCCTGGTCCTCAAGACGTTGAGCCACGGTAGGAGAGCGTGATGGGATGGCTTCGGCGCCTGGGCGGCACGTTCTCGCGCAGCGACGGCGACGTCGACGAGGAGATGGGCTTTCACCTCGACGAGCGGACCGATGAGTACGTTGAAAGGGGAATGACCAGGGACGAGGCGCGCCACGCAGCGCTCCGCCGCTTTGGGAGCGCGACGCTGGCGAAGGAACGCACACGCGAGGCGGACACCGTGCGCTGGATGCACGACTTCGGCCGCGACGCGGGGTACGCGCTACGCATGTTGTGGCGCAGTCCCGGATTTTCCCTCCTGGCGATCCTGTGCCTTACGCTGGGCATCGGCGCCAACGCCGCGGTGTTCAGTTGGATCGAGGGCATCCTCCTTCGCCCGTATCCGCTGGTCGCGAATCAGGACCGGCTGCTTGCGGTGACCGGCACGAACCGTGGCAACCCTGGCACGGACGACGTCTCGTGGCCCGACTGGCTCGAACTGCAGCGGAACTCCACGCTCGTCGACGCGTTCATCGCGGAAAAAATCACGGGGACCACCTTGAGCATCGGCGACCGCGCCGAGCGTGCGCCGGGCAGCATGGTCTCGGCGAATTATTTCGACGCGATCGGGGTACATCCGATGCTCGGGCGCGGGTTCGAGCCCGGCGAAGACTCGGGTCGCAATGCACATCCGGTGACCGTCATCAGCTACCAGATGTGGCAGAACCGCTTCCACGGCGATGCGGCCATCATCGGGAAGACGCAGGTGCTCAACGGCCTGCCACACACGATTGTCGGCGTCACGCCGAAGGGTTTTTTCGGGACCTTCGTCGGCTATGCGTTCCAGTTCTGGGTGCCGGCGTCGATGCAGGCGCAATTTGACGCGGGCGTCTACAAGCTGGAGGACCGCGGCGCTCGCTGGATTGAAGGGTACGTGCGGCTGAAGCCCGGCGTCACGCTGGAGCAGGCGCAGGCGGAGCTGTCTGCCGTCGCGTCGCGGTTGGAAACCGACTACCCGGACACGAATCGCGGCCGCGGGATCCGGCTGTTCCCGCTCTGGCAAACGCCGTTCAACAACGCCGGTGCCCTGCTCCCGACGCTGGGGATCGCGTTGGTGGTCGTGATGTCCGTGCTGCTCATCGCCTGCGCGAATGTCGGCAATCTGCTGCTCGTCCGTGCGTTCGCGCGACAGCAGGAGATGACGATCCGCCTTTCGGTCGGCGCGGGCCGCGGACGGCTGGTGAAACAACTCCTGACCGAGGGGCTCATCCTGTCGACGCTCGCCGCCGCCGGCGGGCTCGTCGTGGCGACATGGCTGCGTGACGCGCTCGCCGTGCTGACGCCCCCGCGCGGCGGCACCTTGTTGCGTCTGCCGGGCGAGCTTGATTGGCGTGTGATCGCCCTGAGCGCCAGCCTGTGTCTGGTGTCGACGCTGCTCTTCGCGCTGGTGCCGGCGATCGTCACCAGCAACATCGATCTCGCTGGGGCATTGCGATCCCAGTCGGGCGGCGTGGTCGGCACGCGCAGCCGATCGTGGGTGCGCTCGACCCTCGTGTTGATCCAGATGTTGCTCAGCTTCGTGCTACTGGTTGGCGCCGGCCTGCTGATCCAGAGCCTCCAGGCGGTGCGAACGGCGAGTCCGGGCTTCTCGGCGCAAGGCGTGCTGACGACGTCGGTCGATCTGTTTACCGCGGGATACGACGCCCAGCGCGCGAAGAACTTTCAGGAGGCGCTGATCGATCGCGTCCAGGCGCTTGGCGGCGTCGAGTCTGCGGCGCTCTCGCGCATCACGCCGTTCAGCTATCGCAGCTATGCGTCCGCGCCCCTCGCCGTCGACGGGTATGACGCTCCGCCTGACCAGCAGCCGACGGCCGAGTACAACGAAGTCGGCCCGGGATTCCTCGCGACGATCGGCATTCCGCTCGTCGCGGGGCGCGAGTTCACCCGCGCCGACAACGAGACGTCGCCGCTGGTCGCGATCGTCGACGACACGATGGCCGCGCAGTTCTGGCGCGGTGTGGATCCCGTCGGTAGGCGCGTGCAGGTGAAAGGGCGCTGGATGCAGGTGGTGGGCGTTGCCCGAGGCGCCAAGTACCACAACCTCCTCGAGACGCCGAAGCCGTTTTTCTATGTCGCCCTGCGTCAGAACTTCTCGGCGACGACGGCGTTGCAGATCCGGACGCCGCAGGGACCCGGGATCATCGCGCCGGCGCTGACGCGCGAAATCCATGCGCTCGACGCCAACGTGGCGCCAGGCGAACTGATCACCATGCGGGAGCAGGTGGATCGCACGACCGCCTCGCAGCGGATCGCGGTCACCATCCTGGTCGTGTTCGGAGGGCTCGCGCTGCTCCTGGCCGCGATTGGGCTCTACGGCGTGATGGCCGCCACGGTGTCGCAGACCACGCGCGAGCTGGCTCTACGCATGGCGCTGGGCGCCGGCCGATCGGACTTGTTGCGGCTCGTGCTTGCCAAGGGCCTCGCGCTGACTGCCGCCGGAGTCGTCCTCGGTGCCGCGGCGGCGCTGGAATTGACGCGGCTGATGGGGTATCTCCTCTATAAGGTGAGCCCGCGGGACCCGCTGGCCTTCGGATCGGCCTTCGTGGTGACTACGGTCGCATCATTGCTCGCGTGCGTCGTACCCGCCTGGCGTGCGACGCGGACCGATCCGCTCCGGGCGTTGCGGGGGTGACCACCCTCCCGCCCCGTCAGCTTTCCGCCGTGAAGTGACGGCCGCGTGTTTCCGGGCCGAGCCACAGCAGCAGAATCACCAGCGCGCCCGAGCCGGCGATACAGGCGGCCATGGCCGTCGGCAGCGGGAGCCCGCGGTCCTGCAGCATCCCGACGAGCGTCGGCGTGAACGATCCGAGTCCGGCGCCGACGTGGTACGCGAAGCCGGCGCCGACCGCGCGCGCGACTGTTGGGAAGCGCTCGGTCAGATAACCCGGTACGACCCCGAAATTCCCGGCCCCGAAGAACCCCATCGCCAACGCTCCGATCAGCAGCAGGCCGGTGTTCTGCGTGAAGACGTACAGGGGTATGGAGAGGATGCCGACCACCGTGGCGATCGTGGCCGAGCCGCGGCGCCCGAGGGCGCCTTCCGAGATCCGGCCGAACGCGATGGCGCCGGTGATGCCGCCGACGTTCAGCGCGGCGAGAAACGGCAGCGTGGGGCGGTGCATCTGCGTGAGCAGCGTCGGATACCAGTACGTGATCGAGTGGTACATGAAAAGGAATGCGCCCATCAGCATCGATGTGTGCACCGTCGTCCAGATCAGATCGGGCTTGAACAGCCGCACGAGCGACAACGAATCGCGTTGACGGTGCTCCTTCAGATGCCGCTGGCGGTCGAGCCACACCGGGCTTTCCTTGACGCCCTTCATGATGAAGAACACCAGGAACGACGGGAGGATGCCGATCCACAGCATCACGCGCCAGCCCATGTCGGTGCCGTGATTGACCAGTGGATAGACGAACTCGAAGACCAGCGACGAGAGCAGGAACCCCATCGAGTACCCGCCCTGCATCAGGCCCGATGCGGTGCCGCGCAGGTGCGCGGGCCAGTGCTCGAGCGTCAGCGGCATGCCGGCGGCCCACACGCCGCCCATCCCAATCCCGAAGAGCGCGCGGATCGCAAACAGCATCCCGTACGACGTCGAGAACCCGCCGAGGAACGAGAACACGGAGTACCACAGGATCGAGAACATCAGCGGGCCCTTGCGGCCCCACCGATCCGCGGCCGTGCCGGCGCCCATGCCGCCCGCCACGCGGAAGATCAGCGTGATGGTGCCGAGCGCACCCGCGAGCGCCTTGTCCACGGTGAAGCTGCGCTGGATGTCGACGAGCAGAAACGTGACGATCGTGAAGTCGAAACCGTCGAGCACCCATCCCAGGTAGCACCCGAGGAACGCTTTCCATTGCGTCCGTGTGACGTCGCGATACCAGGCCATGGCCCGCGATGATACCTTCAGATGCGGATGAAAATGCGGCGCCGGTACATTTCGCCGAGAATCACGCCCCACAGTGCCACGTAGGCGATCGCGTACGCGAGCGACGCGCCTTCCGCGCCGCAGCACGGCCGGAGCCACGGCACGAACGTGCTGCGATAGATGATCCCCTTGAGCGATCCGGCGTTCGCTGCGTTCACGCGCGTAAGGATGCTGTCCAACCCGACGGAGAGGAAATAGGCCGCCAGCGGATTCCGTCCGTAGGCCATGAGCGGCCGCGACCAGGCGCGCCACCCATCCACGTCCACGAGCCAGTGACAGAGCGCGAGTGCCTGCGCCGCCAGCCCCGCGCTGAAGAGCGCGAATGAACTGGTCCACAGGTTCTTGTTGATGGGGAACACGCGGCCCCAGGCGAGCCCCGCGATCATCGCCGCGAAGCCCACAGCCCAAAGCCACGCGCTGTGATGCGGCTGGCGCCGCTCGTTCAGCCAGTCGCCCGCGAACACGCCGCACATCGCCGTCGCGATCGCCGGCAGCGTGCTCAACAACCCTTCAGGGTCGGAGAGCGTGTTGAGCAGGTGGTGACCGAGCAACGCACGGTCCATGTACGACGCGAGGTTGCCGGCCGGCGTCAGCACGCCGGCGCCCGCTCCTGGCACGGGGACCAACGTCAGCGCGGCCCAGTAGCCGGCCAGCACGGACACGACCGTCGCGATCTGCGCGCGCAGCGATCCGTGTTCGGTGAGCCACGCCACCGCGAGGAAGACGATCGCGATCCGCTGCAGGACGCCTGGGAGGCGGAACGTCGCCCAGTGGATCGGCCGCACCGCCTCGATGGCATTCAGCACGAGGCCCAATGCGAACAGGATCACCGCCCGGCGCACGATGTGCTGCCCGACGCGGCGTGGCGTGCCGCGCCGGCGCGCCAAGGCGAACGGCACGGCGGCGCCCATCGCGAACAGCAGAAAAGGAAAGACGAGATCGGTCACGGTCCAGCCGTTCCAGAGCGCGTGGTCGAGCGGCGTGTAGACCGTGCTCCACGTCCCCGGCGTGCTGACGAGGATCATCGCGGCGAACCCGCCTTCCGAGAGCCTGGCCTGCGCCTTGAGCAGCGCCTCCCGGAGTTTCGGCTCCTGCCGCTTGAACGCCTCCTTGCTTAGCGCCGCTCCGACCTCAGCCGCTTCGAACATGCGGCCAGAATAGCATTACCTCGACTTCACCTTCGCCTTGGCCTTCACCGGCCGGCGCGACCGGCGCCCGCCTCGGACCATCTTGCTGCGCTGCTTCTTGGCGCGCGCCGCGGCGATCGCGCTCTCGACGTGCTTGCGCTTTTCCGGCGGCGGAAGCACCGCGGGCACGCCCATGCTCTCGAGCCAAAGCTCGCGGGTCCAGCCGATGGTGTGATAGAGGTGCTCGTCTTCCTCCTCCTCCACGTCGTCGAAGGCTTTCTGCAATACTTCGGCCTGCTCGGGCTCGGCCTGCTTCGCGATCTCGCCGATGAGCTCCCAGTTCAGGTGATCCTTCGTCTCGGCGTCGACGACGCACTCGGCCGCGACGATCTGAGCCTGGTTCCGATCGCCTCCTTGGAGCGCGGTCTCCATCGCCTCGACCATCGCCTCGACTTTGATCCGGAGGATCTTCTGGCCGGGGACCTCGTCCTCGGGGTCGAAGCCGAGGGTCTGCATCATCCCCTGCACGACCTTGACGTGCCGGCGCGTCTGCTCCAGGTACTTCTCCCACTCCTCCCTCAGCTCCGCGTTGGCCGCGCAGCGGAGCGCGGTCTCGTAGACGATGACGCCGCCTTTCTCGGTCTCGAACGCCTCATAGATGAGGTTCCGCAATCCTTCCGGGTTCATAGAGTCCTCCCCGTTTATAGGGTAGCGGCGGGG
>Ga0209515_10009348_pt1 | contig 11171 bp, 8 predicted proteins | sample Subgroupgradi54m_FD_187454 | JGI IMG/M metagenome (GOLD analysis project Ga0209515, IMG submission 187454) | Subsurface groundwater microbial communities from S. Glens Falls, New York, USA - GMW60B uncontaminated upgradient, 5.4 m (SPAdes)... ...
CCCGCCGATCGGTTCTGGCCATCAGAACACCCGCTCTCCTTCGCCGTCGGGCGCGTCGTCGAGGGCCCCCGCGAGGGCGCGGGGCGGGCCGCAGATGCCGCGCTTCGACGTCTCGATGAACTCCAGCAGCCGGGCGATGTGCGGGCTGGCGGGCAGCTCCTCGCGGATGCGCGCCACCGCCCCGCGTGGGGACAGCCCGGCGCGGTAGAGGATGCGGAAGGCCGCGCGCAGGAGCTGCCGGTCCTCGGCCCCGATCCCGCTCCGGCGGAGGCCGATCACGTTGATGCCCCGCGCGGTGGCCGGCGCGCCGTCGACGGTGGTGTACGGCGGCACGTCCGCGGTGATCTTCGAGCAGCCGCCCACGTAGGCGTAGGCGCCGATGCGGCTGAACGGGTGCATCCCGGTGAGTCCGCCCACCGTCGCGTACTCGTCGATCTCGCAGTGACCGGTGATCCCGGCGTAGTTGATCACGATCACGCCTTCCCCGAGCCGGCAGTCGTGCGCGACGTGGCACATCGACATCAGAAGGCAGCCGGGGCCGATGGTGGTGAAAGCGCCGGCGTGCGTGGCCCGGTGAACGGTCACGTACTCGCGCAGCGTCGCTCCCGCGCCGATCAGCACGCCCGACGGGGTGCCGTCCTTGAACTTGAGGTCCTGGGGCAGGGCGCCGACGATCGAGCCGTGGCCGACCTTCGCACCCTTGCCCACCACCACCCGCCCCTCCAGCACGACGTGGTGCCCGATCTCGACGCCGTCCTCGAGGACGACCTCCGGCCCGACGATCGAGTAGGCGCCGACACGGACACACGCGCCCAGCTCGGCCTTGGGGTCGAGGATCGCCGCCGGGTGCGCCCCGTCGGGGGCGCTCACCGGGACGCGCTCTCGCCGGCTCCCTCGCCGGGCCGCTCGAGCGCCGCGAGCCGGCGCTCGAGCTTGCGGACGCGGCGGACCAGCTCCGGGAGCCGGGACTCGAGGACCCAGACGCGCTTGGCTTCGGCGGCCGGGCGTGCGGGGTAGCCGAGATAGCGTCCGCCCTCGGGGAGATCGACCACGACGCCGGCGGCGCCGCCGAGGACCACGTCGTCGCCGAGCACGATATGGTCGCCGATGCCCGACTGGCCCCCGACCACGTTGTGGCGGCCGAGTCGGCTCGAGCCGGCGATGCCCGCCTGCGCCGCGATCACCGAGTCCGCGCCCACCTCGACATTGTGGGCGATCTGCACCAGGTTGTCGATCTTGGTGCCGCGGCGGACGAGCGTATCACCCGTCGTCGACCGGTCGATCGTCGTGTTGGCCCCGATCTCCACGTCGTCCTCGATCACCACGCTGCCGATCTGGGGGATCTTCAGCCAGCCGCCGCCGTTGGGGACGAACCCGAAGCCGTCGGCGCCGAGCACGGCGCCCGCGTGGACGATCACCCGCCGGCCCAGGCGGACCCGCTCCAGCACGACCGCGTGCGGATGGAGCGTCGAGTCCTCGCCGATCTCCGCGGCGTGCCCCACGTAGGCGAAGGGCATGACACGCGCGCGCGCGCGGACGATCGCGCCTTCCTCGATCACGGCGTAGGCGCCGACGCTGGCGGCCGGATCGACGAAGGCGCCGTTGGCGATCACGGCGGCGGGGTGGATGCCGGCCGGGGCGGGCCGCGCCTCCTCGAAGAGCCGCAGCATCGCCACCAGGGCCAGGCGGGGCGCGGCCACCCGGAGCACCGTGGCCGGGAGCCCGTGCGCCTCGGGGCCGGCGAGGAACGCCCCCGCCCGGGAGGACCGGGCGGCCGCGAGGTAGCGCCCGTCGGTCAGGAAGGAGACGTGCTCGGGGCCGGCGTGCTCGAGAGGCGCGACCCCGCTGACGACGACGTCGGGATCACCCTCGAGGCCGGCGCCCAGCGCCTCTGCGAGCGCCCGCAGAGTGAACCGCGCCCCGTCGCCCATCGTCGCCTACTTCTTCCCCTTCGCCGCTTCCTGGTCGTAGGCCTTGATGATCTCCTCGGTGACGTCGGCGTCGGGGGAGGCGAACACCACCGCCGACCCGCGCTTCTCGACGATCAGGTAGTACTTCTTGTCCTTGCCGATCCGCTCGATGACGCCGGAGACGTCCTGCAGAACCTTCTGGAGGAGCTCGCGCTCCTTCTTCTCCAGCTCCTTCTGGAAGTCGTCCACCATCCGGGTGGCGTCGCGCCGCTTGCGGTCGAAGACGTCCTGCTTCTGCGACCGCGCGTCGGCCGTCATGAGGGGTCCCTTCTTCTCCAGCTCGTCCTTGAGCGCCTCCAGCTCCTTGCGTCGGTTGTCCACTTCCTTCTGCATCGTGGTCTTCTCGCGCTCGAGCTGCTCGCGGGCGGCCACGCCGGCCTGCGACTTGGCGAGGATGCGCCCGACGTCGACGACGCCGATCTTGGCGGCCTGCGCGGCCGCCGTCGTGGGCGCCCAGCCCGCGACCGCCAGCACCAGGGCCGCGGTGACCACCACGTACATCCCGTTCCGCATGCGACTCCTCCTAGAACGGCGAGCCGACCGAGAAGTTGAAGGTGGCATCCCGCTCGCCCGGCTGCGGGTTCAGATTGAAGCCATAGTCTACCCGGATCGGGCCGAAGGGGGAGACCCATCTGATGCTCGGGCCCGCCGCGTACTTCAGGTCCGACAGGCCGAACTTGGTCCCGAAGCCGTACACGTTCCCGACGTCGAAGAAGCCGGCGATCCGGAAGTTGAACGGCAGCGGGATGACGTACTCGAGGCTGCCCAGCACCTCGCTGGTGCCGCCCGTCTTGACGCCGTTCTCGTCGACGGGCGAGATCCCGCGGAACTTGAAGCTCCGGACGGAGTTGGGGCCGCCGAGGAAGAAGCGCTCGAAGAGCGGGACCTCCGTGCCGCCGTAGCCGAAGACGTAGCCGGCCTCGGCGCGCCCGGCCAGCACGTGGTTGAACCAGATCGGGACGAACTGGCTCATGGAGCCGCTGAACTTCACGAACTTCGAGTCGCCCCCCAGCCCGGCCACGTCCGTCCCGATCGTGGCGAAGTTGCCCTTGGACGGCGTGAAGACGTTGTCGCGCGTGTCCCGGGAGACCGACCCGGAGACCGCCGAGGTGACGCGCTCCCCCCGCTCGCTGGCCAGGCTCACCGCCGCCACCCCGGCGAGGTCGCTGATCGTGTCGCTGGTCAGCCGGTAGCTCAGGTACCAGCGGGCGAAGTCGAGGAACGGGTGGCTGAAGCGGACGTCGCCGCCCAGGCTCTCCTGGGTGTAATCGTCGAAGATCCGGCGCGTGTCGAAGAGATCGGCGCCGGCGGAGAGCGGCTGGTCAAAGAGCCACGGCTCGGTGAAGGAGATCGTGCCCAGGGTCCCCCGGGAGCCCCCGCGGAACTTGACGGCGACCTCCCAGCCGCGGCCGAGGAAGTTGCGCTGCGTGAGGTCGACGGTGCCGATGAGGCTGTCCACCGACGAGAAGCCGCCGCCGATGCTGAACATGCCCGTGGGCTTCTCCACCACGTCGATGTTGACGATGATCTTGGTCTTGTCCGCGCCGGGGGTGGTGGAGGTCTTCACGGTCTCGAAGAAGCCCAGGTTGGTGAGCCGCTGCTTGGCCCGATCGAGCTTGGCGCTGGTGAAGAGGTCGCCCTCGGCGAACGGGATCTCGCGCCGGAGGATCTTCTCCTGGCTGCGGGTGTTGCCGGCGATGTTGATGCGCTCGACGTAGACCTCGGGGCCCTCGGTGATCTCGAGCTTGACGCCCACCGTCCGGTCCTCGAGGTTCTGGCCGACCAGCGGGGCCACGTCGACGGAGGCCCGGCCGATGGAGCTGTAGAGCCGGGTGACCCCGTCCACGCTGGCCCGGAGCCTGGACCGCGAGAACACGTCGCCGGGCTTGAGCAGGACCTGCCGCCGGATGTCGTCCAGGGGCAGCACGCTGGCGCCCGTGATGTCGACGCTCTTGATGTGGAACTGCGGTCCCTCCACCACCGTGACCGTGACCGTCACCCGCGCCTTCTCCCGGTCGACCACCACGTCGTGGGACTCCACGCGGACCTGGATGTAGCCGTGGTCGTTGTAGAGGGCGAGGATCCGCTCGACGTCCTCGTCGAGCTTCTGGCGCTGGACGGTGCCCCGCAGGATGTAGTACTGGCGCTCCTGCGTGACCATGACCTTCTTGATCTGCTTGTCGGTGAGCCCCGTGTTGCCCTTGATGACGATCTTCTCGATGGTGATCCGCCGGCCTTCGGCGATGCGGAAGACGACCTTGACGTCGCCGTCGGGGAACTTCTCGGTCTCGGGGGTGATCTTGATCTCGAAGTAGCCCTCCTCCTCGTAGTGGTCCTTGATCCGCTCCCGCGCCCGCTCCACCTCCACCGGGTTGTACACGCTCCCGAGCTTGACGTCGGCCTTCTCCTGGAGGGTGGCGGTGTCGACCTTCTTGTTGCCGGCGAACTCGACGTCGCGGATGAACGGGCGCTCGACCACCACGAAGGTGATCTTCACCCCGCCCTCGAACTCCTCGACCCGCATCTGCACGTCGTCGAAGAAGCCGAGGGCGAAGATGGCGCGGAGGTCGTCGGCGAGACGGGCGGGGACGAAGGGCGAGCCGACCGTGGTCTGGATGCGGCCGAGGATGACCGCCTCCTGGACCCGCCGGTTCCCCTCGACGGATATCACCTTGATGGGGATCGGCGCCGGCGGGGACTGGGCCCAGGCGCCGGTGGACGCGAGCGCCGCCAGCGCAAAAAAAATGGCGAGAAGCGCTCTCCCCGCTCGGGTCAACGAAATGGGCTCGTGCGCTCGACGATCTTAGTGCTGTGCGAGCTCGAGAGAGGGCTCCGGGGTCTGGGCCTCCCGGAACACGAAGTTCTCCCCTTCGATGTCCACCTCGATGCGCGCCCGCGCGGGCACCTGCCCCCGCACGATGGCCTCGGCCAGCGGGTCCTCGATGTGCTTCTGGATGGTCCGCCGGAGCTGCCGGGCGCCGTACGTCGCGTCGTACCCCTTCTCCACCAGGGCCGCCTCGGCCGCCGGGGTCAGCGCGATCTCGATACCCTTGTCCATCAGCTGCTTGTTGATGCGGTCGATCATCAAGCGGACGATCTGCTTGATGTGCTCGAGCCGGAGCGAATGGAACACGATGATGTCGTCGATGCGGTTGAGGAACTCCGGCCGGAAGGCGCGCTTCAGCTCCTCCATCACGCGCGCCTTCATCTTCTCGTAGTCCTCCTGGTCCGACTCCTGGAGGAAGCCCGGCGTCGTGCGCTTGCCGATCAGGCCCGTGCCGAGGTTCGAGGTCATGATCAGGATGGTGTTCTTGAAGTCCACCACGTGGCCGATCGAGTCCGTGAGACGGCCGTCGTCGAGCACCTGCAGCAGCATGTTGAAGATGTCCGGGTGCGCCTTCTCGATCTCGTCGAAGAGCACCACCGAGTACGGGCGCCGCCGGACCTTCTCGGTGAGGAAGCCGCCCTCCTCGTAGCCCACGTAGCCCGGAGGCGCTCCGAGGAGTCGCGACACCGAGAACTTCTCCATGTACTCCGACATGTCCATGCGGATCAGCGCGTTCTCGTCGCCGAAGAGGTACTCGGCGAGGGTGCGCGCCAGCTCCGTCTTGCCCACGCCGGTGGGGCCCAGGAAGATGAACGAGCCCACCGGACGCTTGGCGTCCTTGAGGCCGGCCCGCGAGCGGCGGATGGCGCGGGCCACCGCCACCACGGCGTCGTTCTGGCCGACGATGCGGCCGTGGAGGGCTTCCTCCATCCGCGCGAGCTTGGCCGACTCCTTCTCCTCGAGCTTGGCCAGCGGGATGCCGGTCCAGCGGGAGACGATGTACTCGATGTCCTCCTCACCGACGGACTGCGTGCCCTTGCCCTTGTTCTTCTCCCACTCGCGCTTCAGCTCCTCCTCGCGCAGGCGCAGGAGCTTCTCCTTCTCGCGGAGGGAGGCCGCCTTCTCGAACTCCTGGGCTTCCAGGTACATGTCCTTCTCCCGGACGACCCGCTCGATCTCCTTCTCGATCTCCTTGATCTCGGGCGGGGGCGTCAGCGCCATCAGGCGGGTGCGGGACGACGCCTCGTCGATGACGTCGATGGCCTTGTCCGGGAGCTGGCGGTCGGTGATGTACCGGTCGGCGAGCTTCACCGCGGCGTCGACGGCTTGGTCGGTGATCTTCACGCGGTGGTGCGCCTCGTACTTGTGGCGGAGGCCGCGGATGATCTCGATGGACTCCGGCACGCTGGGGGCCTTCACGATCACGGGCTGGAAGCGGCGCTCGAGGGCGCCGTCCTTCTCGATGTACTTGCGGTACTCGTCGAGGGTGGTGGCGCCGATGGTCTGGATCTCGCCGCGGGAGAGCGCGGGCTTCAGCATGTTGGAGGCATCGATGGCGCCCTCGGCGGCGCCGGCGCCGATCAGCGTGTGCAGCTCGTCGAGGAACAGGATCACGTTCTCCGACTGGCGGATCTCCTTCATGACCGCCTTGAGCCGCTCCTCGAACTGCCCGCGGTACTTGGTGCCGGCGACGAGCGCGCCCAGGTCGAGCTGGAGCAGCCGCTTGTTGGCGAGCACGTCGGGCACGTCGTGGCTCACGATCTTCTGGGCCAGGCCCTCCACGATGGCCGTCTTGCCCACGCCGGGCTCGCCGATCAGCACCGGGTTGTTCTTGGTGCGCCGCGCGAGGATCTGGACCACGCGCTCGATCTCGGTCTCGCGCCCGATCACGGGGTCGAGCTTCATCTCGCGGGCGAGCTGGGTGAGGTCGCGCGCGAACTCGTCGAGCACGGGCGTCTGCGAGCGCTTCTTGGGCCGCGGGTAGTACTGGTCGCCGAGGAGGGCGAGCGTCTCCTGCCGGACCTCGTCGAGCCGCGCGCCGAGCGACTCGAGGATCTTGGCGGCGATCGACTGGCCTTCCTTCATCAGCCCGAGCAGCAGATGCTCGGTGCCGATGTAGTTGTGACCGAGCTGCCGGGCCTCCTCGATGGACAGCTCGAGGACGCGCTTGGCCTGCGGGGTGAACGGGACCTCGCCGAACGTCAGCGTCTTCGGGAACCCGGCCAGCGCCCGCTCGACCTCCGCCTTGACGGTCTCCAGGCGGAGCCCGAGGCGCTGCAGGACCGCGGTGGCAATGCCCTCGCCGTCGCGGATCAGACCGAGAAGGATGTGCTCCGTGCCGACGAAGTCGTGCCGGAAGCGCCCCGCCTCTTCTCGTGCCAGGATGATGACTCGCCGCGCGCGCTCGGTGAACCGTTCAAACACGTAGGACCCCCCACCCCATGACCTTCCGGTGAGCGAACCGTTTTTCTTTTCCCGGACAGCTAGTTGCCACGAATTGAGTATAGAGCACGATCGCGGCCTTCGGCTAGCCTTTTATTTCACTTGCTCCTCAACATCACGAAAGTGCTGGTCAATCGGACGGGCTCGGCCGTCCACCAGCCGGTAGCCCCGGTCGGCCTTCCGCGCGAGGTCCTGGTTGTGGGTGGCGATCACGAACGCGATGCCCCGCTCGGCCTGCAGCCGGAGGAACAGATCGTAGATCACCTCGCTCGTCTTCGGGTCGAGATTCCCGGTCGGCTCGTCGGCGAGGATCAGCCGGGGCCGGTTGAGCAGGGCGCGCGCGATGGCCACGCGCTGCTGCTCGCCGCCGGAGAGTTCGCCCGGGCGGTGGCGCAAGCGATCGCCGAGGCCGACGTCGCTGAGCGCGTCCGCGGCCAGGCTGCGCGCCTCGCGCACGGACTTCCGCAAGAGCAGCGCCGGCAGCATCGCGTTCTCGAGCGCGGTCATCTCGCCGAGCAGGTTGTAGAACTGGAACACGAACCCGATCTCCTGGCGCCGGAACCGGGCGAGCGCGGCGTCGGACCGCGCGAAGATGTCCTCGCCGTCGAAGCGCACGCGGCCGGCCGTCGGGCGGTCGAGCGTGCCCAGGAGGTAGAGAAGGGTCGTCTTGCCGATGCCCGAGGCCCCGACGAGGGCCACCACCTCCCCCGCCCGCAGCGAGAGGTTCACGCCGCGGAGGACGCGCACGACCTCGGGCCCCGTCCGGTACTCCTTCTCGAGCTCCTCGGCCTGGAGCAGCGCGGGCGGCGGCGTTGGCGTTTGTTCCATCGCGCTCACGCCCGGGGCTCCGCCCGTTCCGCGGTCTGGTCCGTTGTTCCCGCCGCCTCATCACCAGCGACGCGCCGCGGCCGCGGCACTTGCGATATGGAACGCTCGCCTTTGGCTCGCACCTTCAGCATCGCGACGCGCCGCGGCGGCGGCGCTTGCGATATGGAACGCTCGGCTTCGCCTCGCACCTTCATCATTATTCGTATCTCAGCACCTCGGCGGGGGCGAGGGCGCCGGCGCGGCGGGCCGGGAAGATCGTGGCCAGGAACGAGATGGCCAGGGTGGCGATGATGACGAGGGCGAAGTCCGACCCCGTCAGCTTCATCGGCAGGTAGTCGATCTGGTAGACGTCGCCGGCGAGCCGGATGATCTTGTAGGTGTTCTGCACCCACATGATGGCGAGGCCGACCGCGCTCCCGGCGATCGTCCCCACCACGCCGATCGTCATCCCCACCGCGAAGAAGACCGTGGTGATGCTTCCCCCGGGCGCGCCGATGGCCTTGAGGATCCCGATCTCCTTCCGCTTCTCGGCGACCAGCAGCACGAGGTGGCCGATGATGGCGAAGGCCGCCACCAGCACGATGATCGTCACGATCACGAAGAGGGCGAGCTTCTCGAGCTGGAGCGCGTTGAACAAATTCTTGTTCATGTCCATCCAGTCCCGCACCCAGTACGGCCAGCCGAGCTTGGCGGCGATCGCGCGCGCGATCTGGCGCGCCGCGAACGGATCGTCCAGCTTCACCTCGACGCCCGTCACCCGGTCGCCGAGCCCCGCGAACTCCTGGGCGGCGCGCAGCGGGAGGTAGGCGGTCGACGAGTCGTACTCGTACATCCCGATCTCGATGGTCCCCACCACGGTGTAGCGGCGCATCTTGGGCACCATGCCCACCGCGGTCATCGCGCCCTGGGGCGAGATCAGCGTCACGGTGTCGCCGGGCGCCACCCCCAGGTTCCGCGCCAGCTCGCGGCCCAGCAGGATCCCCGGATCGCCGCGCTCGAGGGAGGCGAGGTCGCCGCTCCGGAGCTGCGCGCGGAGGTCCGCCACCATCCCGGGGGCGTTGAAGTCCACGCCGCGCAGGAGGCCGCCCTGGGCGGCCCCGCCGGGCGACGTGAGGAGCGCCTGCTGCAGCACGAACGGCGTGACGGCCTTGACGCCCGTCATCGCGCGCACCCGGTCGGCGAGCGCGCCCGCGTCGGCCACGCCGCGGCCGCTCGACTCGAAGATCAGGACGTGCGGGTTCGCGGCGATGATCTTGTCGCGGATCCCGTCCTGGAAGCCCGTCATCACGGCGAGGACCACGATCAGGGCCGCCACCCCGAGGAACACGCCGCCGATCCCGATCCAGACGAAGAGCGAGAGGTTGGTGCGCTGGCCCCGCGCGCGCAGGTACCGGAGCCCGAGGAACAGCTCGAACGGCACGCTCATTTTCCCTCGGAGGGGGGCCTTGCCCCCTTCCGAGCCTGCCCCGGTACCGGTGGCGCCGGCGAAGCCGGCGCTCGAAGCGCCGAGACCTCGAGGGAGACCGCGCCAAGAATCGCCATCATTCGTCCTCGGGGCCGCGGCCGCTCTGCGGCCGGAGGTGGGGGAAGAGGATTACTTCCCGGATCGACGGCTGGTCGGTGAACAGCATGACGAGGCGGTCGATGCCGATCCCCTCGCCCGCCGTCGGCGGCATCCCGTACTCGAGGGCCCGGATGAAGTCCTCGTCGAACCAGTGCGCTTCCTCGTCGCCCCGGGCGCGCAGCGCCGCCTGCTGGACGAAGCGCTCGCGCTGCTCGATGGGGTCGTTCAGCTCGGTGTAGGCGTTGGCGATCTCGCGCTGGGCGACGAACAGCTCGAAGCGGTCCACCAGCCGCGGATCCTCGCGCTTCTTCTTGGACAGCGGCGACAGCTCCAGCGGGAAGTCGATCACGAAGGTGGGCTGGATCAGGGTCGGCTCCACCAGCGTCTCGAACAGCTCCTTCCAGGCCTGCCAGCGCTCGGCCCCCGCCCGCACCTCCAGGCGGCGCCGGGCCCCCAGAGACCGGAGCGTGGCGGCGTCGGTGTCCGGCGTCACCTCGGCGCCCAGCTCGCGCGAGAGCCCGCCGAAGAACGGCAGCCGTGGCCACGGGGGCGTGAGGTCGAGCTGGTGCTGCTGGTAGGTGAGACGCGTGGCGCCCAGGAGGGACTGGGCGAGCTGGGTCAGGAGCTCCTCCGTCAGCTCCATCAGGTCCGCGTAGTCGGCGTAGGCCTGGTAGAACTCCAGCATCGTGAACTCGGGGTTGTGCTGCGTCGAGGTGCCCTCGTTCCGGAAGTTGCGGTTGATCTCGTAGACGCGGTCGTAGCCGCCGACCACGAGGCGCTTGAGGTAGAGCTCCGGCGCGATGCGCAGGTAGAGGTCCATGCCGAGCGCGTTGTGGTGGGTCTGGAACGGCCGGGCCGCCGCCCCGCCCGGGATCGGCTGCATCATCGGCGTCTCGACCTCGATGAAGCCGCGGGCGTCGAGGAACTCGCGGATGCCCTTGATGATCCGGCTCCGCATGACGAAGATCTCGCGGGTGCCGGGGTTCACGATCAGGTCCACGTAGCGCCGCCGGTATCGGGTCTCCACGTCCTTGAGGCCGTGCCACTTCTCCGGCAGCGGGCGCAGCGACTTGCCGAGGAACGTGAAGGACTTGACCCCGATCGTCAGCTCGCCCGTGCGGGTCCGGAACATGTCGCCGGTGACGCCGATGAAGTCGCCGATGTCGGCCTCGGTGAACTGCTCGTAGGCCTCGCCCAGCTGGTCGGCCCGGGCATAGAGCTGGATGCGTCCCGTGTAGTCCATGAGGTGGGCGAACGTGGTCTTGCCGTGCCGCCGCATCGACACGATCCGGCCGGCCACCGAGACGGGTCCGAACGCCTTCAGCTCGTCGTCGCCGGCCGGCTGGAGCCGCGCCGCGAGCTGGCCGGCCCAGTGCGTCACGGGATAGCGCGTGCCGAAGGGATCGATGCCGCGGCCGCGCAGCGCCTCCAGCTTCTCGCGCCGGTGCCGGATCAGGTCGCGGCCGGGAGCCTCGTCGCTCATTCGGTCCGTCCCCGCGCCCTCAGGAGGTAGCCCTTGATCCGCTCGGAGGGGGGCTCC
>Ga0209515_10009350_pt1 | contig 11171 bp, 8 predicted proteins | sample Subgroupgradi54m_FD_187454 | JGI IMG/M metagenome (GOLD analysis project Ga0209515, IMG submission 187454) | Subsurface groundwater microbial communities from S. Glens Falls, New York, USA - GMW60B uncontaminated upgradient, 5.4 m (SPAdes)... ...
CCGCCGCTGCCGATGCCGATGCCGATGCCGCCGCTGCCGATGCCGCCGCCGCCGCCGCCGCCGCCGCCGCTGCCCGCCGCCGAAGCGACCAAGCATGCGACCCCGGGCCGAGGCCGAAGGCCGCGGGTCGGGTCATCTTTGGATCCGAGGGAAGAAGGGAGCGAGCGCCGGCCGACGTGAGCCGGCCGGCGCCGTGGGGAAGGGGAGGGGGAGGACTACGAGCCGGCGGCCGCGGTGACCGGCTGAGCCGCCGTCCCGGTCTCGCGCGCGGCTTCCACGTCGGCATGGCCGATGGCCGTGTCGTCGTGGTAACCAGCCTCGCCGTGGTCGGTCCCGTCGAGACCGAGCTCCTCGTCCTCGGTGGCCGGACGCAGGCCGAGGACGGCCTTGATGGCGTACGCGATCACCACCGTGGCGCCGATCGACAGCGTCATGGTCAGGCCGATGGCCTTGAGCTGCTCGATCCACAGCGTCTTGCCCACGATGCCGGCCAGGTTGGTGTTGAGGTTCGCGTTGACCTCCGGCGTGGCGAAGATGCCGGTGACCAGCGCGCCCATGGTGCCGCCCACGCCGTGCACGCCGAAGGTGTCCAGCGCGTCGTCGTACTTGAAGATCGCCTTCAGCTTGGTGCAGGCGAGGAAGGGCACCACACCGGCCAGCACACCGATGATGACCGCGCTGGTCGGGGTGACGAAGCCGGCACCCGGGGTGATGACGACCAGACCGGCGACCGCGCCCGAGCAGAAGCCGAGCACGGTGGCCTTGCCACGGGTGATCCACTCGAGACCCGGCCACACCGCCGCGGCCACCGCGGTGGCGAGCGTGGTGGTGGTGAAGGCGTTGGCGGCGATGCCGTCAGAAGCGACCGCGCTGCCGGCGTTGAAGCCGTACCAGCCGACCCACAGCATGCCGGTGCCGACCATGGTCAGCACCAGGCTGTGGGGCGCGAACGAGCGCTTGCCCCAGCCGGTACGCTTGCCCAGGATGATGCACAGCACCAGCGCCGACCAGCCCGACGACATGTGCACGACCGTGCCGCCGGCGAAGTCGATCGACTTGATGGCGGCCTTGGCATTCCACACGCCGTTCATCATGCCGTCGATGCCCCACACCATGTGCGCGAGCGGGAAGTAGACCACGAACATCCAGATGCCGATGAACGCCATCACCGCCGAGTACTTCATGCGCTCGGCAATGGCACCCACGATGAGCGCCGGAGTGATGATGGCAAACATCAGCTGGTACATCGCAAAGACATTCTGCGAGACCCAGGCCGCGTAATCGCCGTTGGGAGCCGATGTGACTCCCTTGAGCAAGGCGAACTTGGTCCCGCCCAGGACCGACGAGCCGCTGGAGAACGCGAAGCTGTAGCCGATGGCCCACCACAGCACGGTGACGAGACCGGCACAGCCGAGACACTGCGCCATCACCGAGAGCACGTTCTTGCGCCGCACCAGACCGCCGTAGAAGAGGGCCAGGCCGGGCAGCGTCATGAACAGCACGAGCGCGGTCGAGGTCATCATCCAGGCGTTGTGACCCGGGCCCGCGGTGCCCGTGAGGGCCGTGGGCGCGGTGTTGTTCACATAGGCCTCGAGGTCCTTGATGCGAGTCTCGAGGTCCACCGGGGGAGTGGCCGCAGGCGCTGCAGCAGGAGCGGCCTCGGCCTGCGCCGGTGCGGCCGCAGGAGCGGTTTCCGCCGGAGGCGTCTGCGCGAGTGACAGGCCCGAGCCGACGATGGTCAATGCCATCAGCCCGGCCCCGATTCCGATGATGGCTTTCCGACTCCTGCTGAGCATCATTATGGTCAATCCTTTCGAATGGTTCTCTGCGAAGACTTAGTTACGAGCGCCTAGTTGTCGTAGTAGAGCTGGAACTCGAGTGAGGTCGGGCGCAGCCGCGACGGCTTGATCTCGTTTTCTTCCTTCCAGTTGATCCACTCGTGGATGACTTCGGGGGTGAACACGTCGCCCTTGAGCAGGAAGGCGTGATCCTTCTTGAGGTTGTTGATCGACTCCTCGAGCGAGCCGGGCGCCTTGGGGATGTCCTTCAGCTCCTCGGGCGAGAGCGCGTAGATGTCCTTGTCGAGCGGCTGACCCGGCTTGATCTTGTTCTGGATGCCGTCGATGCCGGCGAGCAGCATGGCGGCGAAGGCCAGGTACGGGTTGGTGGTCGCGTCCGGGCAGCGGAACTCGAGGCGCTTGGCCTTGGCCGAGTTGACCACCGGGATGCGCACCGACGCCGAGCGGTTACGCGACGAGTAGGCCAGGTTCACCGGCGCCTCGAAGCCAGGGACCAGACGGCGGTAGCTGTTCAGGCCCGGGTTGGTGATGGCGAGCAGCGAGGGCGCGTGCTTGAGCAGACCGCCGATGTAGTAGAGCGCGGTCTCCGACAGGCCAGCATACTCGTCGCCGGCGAAGAGCGGCTTCTCGTTCTTCCAGATCGACTGGTGCACGTGCATGCCCGAGCCGTTGTCGCCGAAGATGGGCTTGGGCATGAAGGTCGCGGTCTTGCCGTTCCTGCGCGCGACGTTCTTGACCACGTGCTTGTACCAGAGGGTCTGGTCGGCCATCTTGGTCAGCGAGTTGAACTTCATCGACAGCTCGTTCTGACCGGCGGTGGCGACCTCGTGGTGGAAGACCTCCACCGAGATGCCGACGGCCTCGAGCGCGAGCGCCATCTCGACGCGCAGATCCTGGAAGGTGTCGATGGGCGGCACGGGGAAGTAGCCGCGCTTGTAGTCGGTCTTGTAGCCGAGGTTCGAGCCGCCCTCGTCCTTGCCGGCGTTCCAGCGGCCTTCCGCCGAGTCGATCTTGTAGAACGACTGGTTGGGGCCCTCGCCGAACTGGATGTTGTCGAAGACGAAGAACTCGGGCTCGGGACCGAAGTAGGCCACGTCGCCCAGGCCGGTCTGCTTGAGGTAGAGCTCGGCCTTCTTGGCGATGTAGCGCGGGTCGCGCGCGTACGGCTGGTGGGTGACGGCGTCGTGGATGTCGCAGATCAGCGACAGCGCCTTCTCCTTGAAGAACGGGTCGATGGTGGCCGTCGACGCGTCGGGGATGAACGTCATGTCCGACTCGTTGATGGCCTTCCATCCGCGGATGGAGCTGCCGTCGAAGTTGTAACCCTCGGTGAAGGTCTCCTCGTGCAGCTTGTGGAGCGGCATGGTCGTGTGCTGCCACTGACCGAGGAGGTCGACGAACTTGAAGTCGACCACCTTGCAACCGTTGCTCTCTGCGAACTTCAAGACGTCCTTGGGGCTGCTCATTCCGTATCTCCTTCCACCGAGGTGACTGCTGGGCTTCGATCCAAAAACTTGCGCCGCACCGCGTCGCAACCGTCACGCTTAGCAACGATGATGCCGAAACCGAAACGGCCGCGAATGACGTCTGTAGTCTCAAGTAGTTAGACGCGTGCGGGCACGCCAGACCCAGCCCAGAATCGGAGCAGTTACGACCACGAAATCTGCCGGATACGAGAACGCGACGGGAGCGGCGGACGCGTATGCAAAACGCGAATTGTGCTTTGCAAGATGCGAAACAGGCCAGGGAAGGGGATCGGCAGGCGAGAAATGACGCGGACGGTCAGCCGCGGTTCTTCTCGCGCCGGTAGAGCGTGGACAGGTCGATGCCCAGGATCTCCGACGCCTTGGGCTTGGAGCCGCCGACCTTCTCGAGGATGGCCTCGATGTAGCGGCTCTCCAGCTCGGCCAGGGTGGGCGGCTTGCGCAGCAGGGGGGCGATGGGGTCGGGCTCGCGCACGCTGCCCAGGGCGTGCTTCACATCGGTCAGCTGGGCGAGCGGGTTGGACGCGGTCACCACCAGGCGCTCGATGAGGTTCTCGAGCTGGCGGACGTTGCCCGGCCAGCTGTGGCGGGACAGGAAGTCGAGCGCCTCGGGCTCGAAGCCGGCCAGCAGCGAGCGGCTGGCGCGCTCGAGGCTCTTCTCGAGGAAGTGCTCGACCAGCGCGGGCAGGTCGTCGGTGCGTTCGCGCAGCGCCGGCACGGGCACGCGCAGCACATCGAGGCGGAAGAACAGGTCCTCGCGGAAGAGGCCGCGCTCGACCAGCACGGAGAGATCCTTGTGGGTCGCCGCGATGATGCGCACGTCGACGGTGCGGATGGTCTCGCTGCCGACCGGGCGGACCTCGCCCGACTGCAGCACGCGCAGCAGCTTGCCCTGCAGCGGCAGGGGCAGATCGCCCACCTCGTCGAGGAACATGGTGCCGCCCTCGGCCTCGACGAAGAGGCCGCGCCGGGCCTGCGCCGCGCCGGTGAAGGCACCGCGCGCGTGACCGAAGAGCTCGCTCTCGAGCAACGGCTCGGGCAGGGCCGCGCAGTTGACCGCCACGAACGGCTTGCGCCCGCGCGGCCCGTCGGTGTGGATGGCCACGGCGACCATCTCCTTGCCCGTGCCGGTCTCGCCCGAGATGAGCACCGGCGACACCGCCGCGGCGACCCGCTCGATGAGCGCACGCAGCTGGCGCATGGGCAGGCTCTGGCCGATCAGGCGCTGCGCGGTCAGGCTCTCGCGCAGGGTGCGGCGCAGCACCTCGTTCTCGCGCGACAGGGCGCGCTCGCGGCAGGCGCGCTCGACCAGAGAGCGCAGCGCCTGCATCTCGAACGGCTTGCTGATGAAATGGTAGGCGCCGCGGCGCATGGCCTCGACCGCGGTCTCGACGGTGCCGAAGCCGGTGATGAGGATCACCGGCACGCTCGAGTCGGCGCGCTTGACCCCGTCGAGCACGTCGAGGCCGTCGACGTTGCCCATGCGCAGGTCGGTGACCACCACGTCGGCGGGCTCGGCGGCGAAGCGTTCGAGCGCGGCCGCACCGCCATAGGCCACATCGGTGTCGAAGCCGATGGACTCGAGATCACTGGCGATGGCGCGCGCCATCTCGATGACGTCGTCGACGACCAGCGCGCGCAATTTACGCATCCTGCGACTTCATTTCAGCGACCTGGGGCGACAGAACCTGCATCCGCCGTCATCTTAGCGCGTCGCCCGCGCACGCGCGGCTATGACTGCCGGGACAGGACCAGCTTGCCGCGCATCTGGCCGCTCTCGACGCGCGCGTGGGCGTCCTTGAGCGTGGCCGCGGTGATGCCCTCGAGGCGCTCGCTGACGGTGGAGCGGACCACCCCGGCGTCGACCAGGCGGGCCACCTCGTCGAGGATGGTGTGCTGCAGGACCATGTCGGCGGTCTGGAAGAGCGTGCGCGTGAACATCAGCTCCCACGCCAAGCTGGCGCTCTTGCGCTTGAGCGGCACCACGTCGAGCGCAGGCGGATCGTCGATGACGGCCAGACGTCCGAACGGCGCGATGACCCTGGCCAGCACGGGGAAGTGACGCTCGGTGTGGGTCAGGCCGGCGATGTATCTGACCTCGGGCGCGCCGATCGCGGCCAGCTGCTCCGCCAGCGAACCGCGGTGATCGATGACGTCGTGCGCGCCCAGCTCGCGGCACCACGCCACCGTCTCGGGACGCGACGCGGTGGCGATCACGCGCAGCCCGGTCAGCTGGCGCGCCAGCTGGATGAGCATGGAGCCCACGCCGCCGGCACCGCCCACGACCAGCAGGGCGTCGCCGCGTGCGTCGCGCTCGCGCAGCACGCCCAGGCGCTCGAACAGCAGCTCCCACGCGGTCAGCGAGGTCAGCGGCAGCGCCGCGGCGTCGGCGAAGCTGAGCGTCGCCGGCATGTGCCCGACCACGCGTTCGTCGACCAGCTGCAGCTCGGCGTTGGAACCGGGCCGATCGAGGGCGCCCGCGTAGTAGACGCGCTCGCCGGGGCGGAAGAGCGTGACCTCGGCGCCCACCGCCTCGACCACGCCGGCGGCGTCGAAGCCGAGCACGCGCGCGCTGCCCTCGGCGGGTGCGGCGTGGGCGCGCAGCTTGACGTCGACGGGATTGACCGACACGGCCTGGACCGCGACCAGGAGATCGCGGGCGCCCGGGCGCGGCCGCTCGAGCTCGAGCTCGACCAGGCTGTCGGCGTGGCTGATGGGGGACGGCTTGCGGTATCCGATGGCGCGCATGGTCTTCTTGCCTCCAGGGAAAGAGATAGCCCCGCACGGCCCGGGGAAAAAGCGTTGCTGGCGACCAGGACTCGTGACGAAATTTCACATATGGAAGGACGACGCGACACGATCGGAGGCATGGTGGCGCTGGTCGCGCTCGTCGACGGCGGCTCGTTCTCGGCGGCGGCGCGCAGCATCGGGCTCACGCCCTCGGCGATGAGCAAGCTGGTGTCGCGGCTCGAGCAACGTCTGGGCAGCCAGCTGGTCGAGCGCACCACGCGCAGCATGCGCCTGACCGAGGCCGGACGCGGCTACTACCTGCGCGCGCGCGCGGTGCTCGACGCCATGGACGAGGCCGAGCTCGAGCTCGACGGCCACCGGGCCACGCCGCGCGGCCTCCTGCGCGTCAGCGCGTCGGTGCCGTTCGGCTTGCGCATCGTGCCGGTGCTGAGCAGCTTCCGCGCCAGGTTCCCCGACGTGCACGTCGACCTCGATCTGACCGATCGTGCCGTCGACCTGGTCGAGGAGGGCATCGACGTGGCCGTGCGCGTCACCGCGTCAGCGCCGCCGCTGGGTGTGGTCGCGCGCAAGCTGTGCACGATCGATCGCCTGCTCTGCGCCAGCCCCGGCTACCTCGAGGCTCACGGCCTGCCGCGCACGCTCGAGGCGCTCGCCAGCCACGACTGCATCGTGTTCACCGGCTCGCCCACGCCGCGCACCTGGCACCTCGCTGCGCCCGGCGCCAAGGATCGCTTCGTCGCCGTGCCGGTGCGTGGAACCATGGCGGTCAACAACGTGCTCGCCGTGCACGAGGCCGCCCTCGCCGGCGCCGGCATCGCCGATCTGCCCCGCTACCTGGTCGCCGAGGATGTGAAGGCGCGCCGGCTGACCGAGGTGTTGCCCCGGCACGCGCCGCCCGGCCGCACCGCGTTCGCGCTCTTCCAGCCCTCGCCGTGGAAGCCGCTCAAGGTGCGCACGTTCGTGCGCTACCTGGAGGAGACGTTCGCGGGGCCAGGACGCGGCCTACGGGCGCGTGCTCACTCGGCCAGCTCGCCCTCCTCGAGGTAGATCTGGGCGCCCACGTCGAGGTCGACCGGCTTGCCGTCGAGCTGCGCGTGCTGGCGCTGGCCGGCGAGGAGCGGCTCGCCCGGCGGCTTGCCCGGGAAGGTCACGATGAGTCCCCGGGCCAGCGCGTCGGCGGGGATGCCGGCGGGCGCCACCACGGTGAGCACCTGGTCGAAGTCGGGCGGCGCGACGATCCGGTGCACCAGGAAGGCCTCGTCGGGCCGTCCGAACAGGACATACTCCAGCTCGGCCAGGTGGCCATCGCCGGGCCGGAACTGGCGGAAGTCGACCACCCGCGCGACCTCGATGGGCACGTCGGTGACGATGGTCTCGCCGCCGCGCTCGAAGTGCCCACGCACCAGATCGGCGTGGAAGCTGAACCCCGGCTCGAGCACGTCCGCCAGCACGAACGGCCGGGGCGCGATGGTGTAGAGCAGGGTGCCCCTGGCCTGGGCGCGCGCGGCCGCGAGCTTGGCCCGCGCCTGGTCGGGCAGGCGCACGGTCAGCAGCACCTGGTAGTCGTGGGGCATGTGGAACATGGGCAGGTGCGACAGGTGGAATGCCTGCGTGCCCATGAGCACCATGCCGTGCACGGCCGGCTTGTCGACGCGGCGCGCGGGCGGCTGCGTCGCGGCCGCTGGCTTGCGGGCGTCGTGACAGGCGAGCAGGACGGTCAGGGTCGAGAGCAGGAGCCGCCGGGCGATGCGCATCGCGTGCACCGTAGCACCAGGCTGGCGAGCGCGAGCAGGACGAGGAGCAGCGCGAGCGCCGCCGGGCGAGCCGGTCGGCCCACGCTGCAGCCGCAGCCCGCGCCTGGCTCGTCCGCGGTGCCGGTGGCGGCGCGCGCGTCGGGGTGGCCGGCGTCGGGCTCGCCGGCCAGAGGAGCGATGGGCTCGGGCGCGGGCGCGGGCCCGCTGTCGAGCTGCAGCAGGTAAGCCACCAGCTGGTCGAGCTCGCCCGCGTCGAGCGTGCTGGTGACACCATGACGGTCGTCTGGATTCGCGCTGGTGAGCACGTCGCGCAAGCTGGGCGCCGAGCCGTCGTGCAGGTAGGGCGCGGTCTCCCACGCCCCCAGCAGCGTGGGCGTGTCGAGGGTGAGCTCGCCGCCCAGCCGGTGACCCGAGGTCGGCTTGATGGTGCCCACGTCGTGGCGCACGCCGGCAAAGCTGTCGGTGAAGTCAGGCCCGGCGTGGCAGCTGGGGCAGCCGAGCTGCGCGAAGATCAGCTGGCCGGCCGCGCCGTCAGGGGTGAGCGCGCCGCCCGGCGCCCGGAACGGGCTCGGGTGCACATGGTTCAGCGACGTGACGTACGCGGCCAGCGCGTCGAGCTCGGGGCTGAGGCCGGCCTTGCCGTCGCCCAGCGTGGTGTCGCGTGTGCCGCTGTGGAACACGGCGTCGGGCAGGAAGCCCTTGCCGCCGAAGGCGTTGCGGATGTCGTGCTCGAAGTCCTGCACCTCGTCGAAGTTGGCGCTCCAGTGCAAGGGGCCCATGCCGGTGCCGCGCCGGCCCAGCAGCGACGTGGTGTTGCGCAGACCCTCGCCGCGATCGGTGAAGTCCCAGACCCGGCCGTCCTCGAAGCCGTCGAGGTGGCAGGCGGCGCAGGCCAGGTAGCCGTCGCGCGCCATGCGCAGGTCGGCGGCGTCGTAGAAGATGCGCTTGCCCATGAGCACGTCGGGGGCGAGGCGCTCGCTGGCCACGCTCGCCACCGCGCCCAGGCGCGGCAGGACGAAGTCGCGCGCCGACAGCAGGCCGCGCGCGTCGTAGACCTCGACGGTGCGGGAGATGAACGCGTGCACGAACAGGCGCCCGCCCGGGGTCAGCACGAGCCCGAGCGGCGCGTGGCCCACGTCGCGCGCGCCGGCCACGATCTTGCCCGAGTAGGCATCGAGCACCTCGACGTGGTTGCTGCCTTCGAGCGCGACGAAGACCAGATCGCCGAGCGGGCTGAAGGCGACCGACATGGGCAGGGAGCGGTTGTTGAGATCGACGCGCGCGGCGGGCAGCTCGCCGCCGCCGGCCTCGAGGTCGAGCTGCGAGACGATGGCGCGCACGCTGGTCTCGAAGCTGAGCGGCTGGCCGTCGCGCACACCGCCGCGCAGCAGGTTGTCCTTCTTGGACGGGATCCAGGCGCGCCGGCCGTCGGGCGAGATGGCCACGCTGACCAGGTAATTGGGCACGCCGCGCGCGCGGTCCTCGCCGTCGCTGCCCTGGTCGACGGCCAGGGTGTGCACGCGCGTGAGCGCGAGCGTGGGACCGTCGATCTCGGTGACCTCGCCGCCGCCGTCGGGCGAGATGAAGCGGGTGACCAGGATGCGCGCGCCATCCGCCGAGACGGCCAGGCCGGTGGGCAGCTTGCCCGCGGGCACGCGCTGCACCAGCGTGCGTCCGACCGGGTCGAGCACGGCCAGCTCGCCGGTGGCCTGCAGGGTCACGTACGCGGCGGTGCCGTCGGGGCTGAAGGCGAGCCCGTACGGGCGCGACGCGTAGGGCAGCACGATGTTGGCCAGGCGCGCGCCGCTCTCGGCGTCGACCACGGTGATCGACGACGAGTCCTGCGTGACCACCCACAACGTGCCGTCGGGGGCGAAGGCGAGCGTGCGCGGGGTCGGCCCGACCCGCTGCTCCCAGCGCCGCGTCAGCGTCTCGGCGTCGATGCTGGTGATCGTGCCCTGGTCGGGGTTGACGTGGTAGACGCGCGCGCCCGTCGCGTCGCACACGATGGAGCTGGACGCGCGCGCCGGCGTGGCCGTGGTCGGGTAGTGGACGATCTGCAGGAACGAGGCGCTGCGCACGCTGCTGGCGTCGCGCACGCTGACGATGACGGGATGGTGCCCGGGCGTGGCGTAGGTGTGCGTGGCGGTCGGTTGGGGGGAGGGACCGCTCGAGCCGCCGTCGCCGAAGCTCCACGTGTACATGAGCTGGCCCTGGCCCGAGGCGGTGACGGCGAATGTGACCTCGGCGCCCACCTGGGCGGGCGCACTCGCTTGCGTGTGCACGGTGACCGCGTGCGCCGTACGCACGTGGAGGAGCGCGGCGCCCACGAGCCCGAGCAGCAGGCCCACGGCGCGGGTCATGTCGCGCTCCGGCCCCGCCGGCGTGCGAGCAGGAGCAGCGGCGCGGCCAGCAGCAGCGCCGTGGGCGCCGCGCCGTCGTCGCGCACGGCCGCGCGGCAGGCGCACCCGCCGGTGGCCTGGGGCGCGTCGGCTCCCGGTCCGGCGGCGTCGATGGCCGCCGCGTCGGTCGCCTCGACGTCCGGCGTCACGCGCGCCGCCACCGCAGCGGCGCTCAGACCGAAGTCGGCCAAACGAACCATCTCGACCTGGCTCATCGGAATGCCGCCGACGATCTGCGCGAGGTATTCGCCAAGCCCGATACGGACGGTCAGCTCTTCGATCTCGCCAAGTCCGCCGGCTCCCCGAAGCCGCTCCGCATAGGCGGTAAGCTGGCGGATCGCCTCGACATAGGTGGCGAGCCAAGCCAGGCCGTGAGCGGCACGCTGCTCGCGGTCGAAGGCGCGGGAAACGATGCGGCCGCCGACCGAGACCCGGTCGCGCACCAGAGCGGTGGCATCGGATTGCAAGGCTTCGGCCGCCGCGACCGCGCCTTGCGCCATGGTGATGAGATCATGGCCGGCAGCGATGGGTCTTGGGGCGGTGGACATCGGCAACCTCGCGATCAGCCCGTCTAATGTGCAGTGCACAATCGAGACCCGCAATGCGCCTTGCGGTCTCCCAGACAAACTGCTGTGCAATCCTTGGGCCGCGGCGGACGTAGACCTTGCCTAAGTCTGCGTCAAACCCCTGACATTGCGACATTATTAACCATTAACGCGCTTAATTCCCCTTCGGTTACCGCCGGTCGGCGCCCCAGCGACCCGGCACCCGAGGGCGAGACTCAACCGATGATCCTGCCGGTCTACCGCCTGGTCACCAGGCTGTCGGTGCGCACGCGCATCGTGGTGCTGGCGATGATCCCGGTGATTGGCTTTTTGGCCAATGGCGCGTCGTTCGTGCTCGGCCAGTCCGAGGTCGAGGCGTCGTTCGACCACGTCAAGCGCGCCAGCGACATCGCCGACACCAGTCAAAATCTCAAAG
>Ga0209515_10009351_pt1 | contig 11171 bp, 13 predicted proteins | sample Subgroupgradi54m_FD_187454 | JGI IMG/M metagenome (GOLD analysis project Ga0209515, IMG submission 187454) | Subsurface groundwater microbial communities from S. Glens Falls, New York, USA - GMW60B uncontaminated upgradient, 5.4 m (SPAdes)... ...
TGGGCTCCAGCGAATATACGTGAGTCGATTTTTGGCTATGTGGAGTTTGATCAGGCCCTAGACCGAGAGCTTCGAAAGAACACGAACCAGGATCCTAACCACTATGAGTTGAAGTGGCGACAGCCAGTTCCCAGAGCGATTAAGTGTTACTTACAGGAGCAACTGAGAGAGTTTGGAATCCAGAAGCTCGGCATAGGCATAGACCCCAGAGAGAGGAAAAAGCGAGTCCAAAGCGCTGCTGAGGAATGGGCGATGAGGCGGCTTACGAGATTCGCGCATGACCTAGATCTTTTCGGAGCCAAAGGAATTGCGCGCCCACCTACAGAACCACCACCCCCGCCAACAACCAAGAAAAAAGGAGTGATACTAAGCGCCTTCGCCTTTCCCGAGCCTGAGAGAGCGCCCCGGGTCAACTGGGGCGAGTCAGTCCAAGGTTTTCGTGTTTCCATCTTCAATAAGACAGGAAGCCCATTCTCCGCGCAGTTGAAGGTCATGTTGCTGTTCGGGGATCGAGTACTCGTCGACCTCGAGAATCAAGGAGGCCTGAATGTTCCAGGCAGGGGATCGCTTGGGCCGTTTGGTCCCTACAGCATAGAGTTTAAGAAAAGCGCATTCCCGAACCCCGGGGTTTATAAGTTGCGAGTGCGCCTGATTGACGAGCACGACAAAAGCGAAATCGATGCGTTGACGAGGAAAATATATCTGGAGAAGGAGCCTGAACTTCGAGTACCGTTTGGAGTGATGGGTAACTCCGGGTTCGACGTACCTCATGACAAGAGACAGTGGCTGGCGACGGGAGAGCTTGGACACGATCCGGTGCTCTTCTACAATACTCACCATCCCGCTTATGCTCGGGTTGAATCGGAAGACGACGAGGACAAACTCGGTTGCTATTTGTTTGAAGTGTTTCTCGAGGGTAGTGTCGACTATATACTTGGGCGGCCGGATCGTGAAGATGGTAGCCCGGACTTTCATCCGCTTGATGGGAAGAGAATCAAGGGCGATCCGAAAGATGCATATGACGAAGTGATCGCAAAGATATCTGAGATCAAGGCGCGTTTCTACGAGGAGCTCTAGACCTTGGCAGTCTTGGTAACTAAGAGAGCAAATCTTGACGGGAAGGAGATTTTTATAAGAGCTTTTCTCCCTCCAGGAAAGCTATCAAGGGCTGGCCGGGAGAAGGCTGAAAGACTTGACAGCTTCCTGAGTCGGAGGATGCGCGAAATTGAAAAGGAGATGATGTCGGAAGGTTCTTTGAACGAGCAGGCGCTGAAGAAATGGCACGCATTAGGCACGCGCTTGCAGTTCGTAGATGACACGGAATTAGTTGAGCCGTCCGACGTAAATGAAAGATTTATATGGCAGGCCATTCGCGATCACTGCCCTCCGAGCCTATTACCGAAAGGTGAGCTCGAAGGTGATACTGGAGAAGGGCGGGGTCTTAAGAGGGCGGGAAAAAAAAACGATCACTTCGAGCTTTGCTACAGACTTGGAAAGTATAAGCGGTCTGATGTTGATTGGTTGCCTACTTGGACGGAGTGGGTCGATTTGATAGAAGCTCCTGGTTTAATAAGGGACGAAAGGATTGTGCGTAGAATTGCGGAACTCGCGAGGATAGTCTATCGAACGCTTGTAAAAGAGAATTTTCGAGAAGTTATTAAAGAACTGCGGAGGGAATTCCCCACCAAGTCGAGAGCTATTGAGTCGTCAGAACTTGAGGACTCCGAGATAAAGGAAAAGGTGAATAGTGCTTTCCGAAGGGCATGGGACAAGACACAAGGTGCAGGGTAGCGGATTACCCAGATAGGCCTAAGGTTCGATTACTGGTCCATCTGAGAGGATGAAGAAGGTCCGAGCGATCACCCACCGAGAGGTTGTAAGTCGGTTGATCAAGAAGCCGGGCTTCCGCCAGGGGTACGAGGAGGAGCTGGACAAGCTGCGGCTGGTGGATGCTCTCGTAGCCTTACGGCAGCGACAAGGTCTCACCCAAACCACGCTTGCCAAACGCCCGAAGGTGAGCCAACCCTTCATCGCCAAGCTGGAGCGGGCCGAGACGCACAACTTTACACTCGATACGCTCCTGAAAATCGTCGAAGCCCTCAACGGGGAACTCGTCATCAAGATCAGGCAGCGAGCGCCCCACCACGTTCACGCCTAACTGTCCAAACGTCTGCTGCGGGATTAGGACTGGTGCCACTGGGGGTTGTGGCGCGATTCGAAGGCGGCGATGGCGGATTCGTGCTTGAGGGTCAGGCCGATCTCATCCAGCCCGTGAGTCAGGCGTGTCTTGATCGCGGGATCGATTTCGAAGTGAAACGCCAGCTCCTCCGGCAGGTGTAAGACGACGCGTTGATGCTCCAGGTCCACCGTCGCCTCAAGACCGGGGTAGCGGCCCACCATCTGCACGATCTCTTCCACTTCAGGCTCAGCCAGCTCGACGGTGAGCAAGCCGTTTTTGTGGCTATTGTTGCGGAAGATCTCCGCAAATGCCGGCACGACGGTCTCGCCACGCTGCTGCCACGGGGCGATGACCGCGTTGAACCCGTACTGGTGGAGCGCCCAGACCGCGTGCTCCCGGCTTGAGCCGCAGCCGAAGTTATTGCGCGTGACGAGGATGGAGGCGCCGCGAAACCGTGGCGCGTTGAGCTCGAAATCCGGGTTGGGTGTTCCGTCCGGCAGGTAGCGCCAGTCATGGAACAGATGCTCCCCGAAGCCGGTCCGCGCGATGGACTTCAAAAACTGCTTCGGGATGATCTGGTCCGTGTCAACGTTGGCACGATCCAGCGTCGCAACCAATCCGCGACAGGTTTTGAACGGCTCCATCAGTGCATCTCCGGCCAGGTCCGAATATCGACGAAGTGTCCGGCGATGGCGGCCGCCGCGGCCATCTGTGGGCTGACCAGATGCGTGCGTCCGCCTTTGCCCTGGCGGCCTTCGAAGTTGCGGTTCGACGTGGAGGCGCAACGCTGGCCCGGCTTCAACTGATCCGGGTTCATCCCCAGGCACATGCTGCAGCCGGATTGCCGCCACTCGCAGCCGGCGGCTTGGAAGATCTCGTGCAGCCCCTCCACTTCGGCCTGCGCGCGCACCTGCTGCGAACCCGGCACCACCAGGACCTGGACGCCTGAGGCGACCTTGCGCCCTTTGACGATCCGCGCGGCCGAGCGCAGATCTTCAATGCGCGCGTTGGTGCAGCTGCCGATGAACACCACGTCAATCGGGATCTCGGTCATGGGGGTTCCGGGTGCCAGGCCCATGTAAGCCAGGGACTGCTCGACGTCTTTGCGGTTGTAGCCCGGCACCTGGTCCGGCTGCGGCACGCGCCCCGTGACGTCGACGACCATGCCGGGGTTCGTGCCCCAGGTGACCTGTGGGGCGATCTGCGAGGCATCGATCGAGATCGCCCGGTCATAGGTCGCATCAGGATCAGAGGGCAGCGTGCGCCAGTATGTCAGCGCGCGCTCGAACGCCTCGCCTTTGGGCGCAAAGGGGCGCTTGCCCGAGGCGAGGTACTCGAACGTCGTTTCATCCGGCGCCATCATTCCCGCCCGCGCGCCGGCCTCGATGCTCATGTTGCAGATGGTCATGCGGGCTTCCATCGAGAGCGCCCTGACGGCGTCGCCGCAGTATTCCAGCACGTAGCCTGTCCCGCCCGCCGTCCCGATGGTGCCGATCAGCTTCAGGATCAGGTCTTTGGCGTTCACGGGGACCTTGAGGCGCCCGCTGAATTCGACCTTGAACGTCTTGGGCCGCTTCTGGGGCAGGCACTGGGTCGCCAGGACATGCTCGACTTCCGAGGTGCCGATGCCGAAGGCCAGCGTCCCGAAGGCGCCGTGCGTGGACGTATGCGAATCGCCGCAGACGACCGTCGTCCCGGGGAGGGTCAGGCCCAGCTCCGGCCCGATGATGTGCACGATGCCCTGGCGCTCGCTCGTCAGGTCGTAGAGCGTGATGCCGAACTGGGCGCAGTTGTGAACCAGCGCGTCCACTTGGGCGCGGGAGATGGGATCCCGGATCGTGAGGCGGTCATCCGTCGGCACGTTGTGGTCCATCGTCGCGAGGGTCAGTTCCGGCCGGCGCACGCGGCGGCCGGAGAGGCGCAGCCCCTCGAAGGCCTGGGGGCTGGTCACCTCGTGAACCAGATGCCGGTCGATGTAGAGCAGCACGGTGCCGTCCGACACGGTCGTGACGGTATGTTGCCGCCAGATTTTCTCGAAGAGTGTTTGACCCATGGTTCATCCAGTATATCGGCATCCCCCGTCGGTGCGCAAGCCCCGGTCACAGACGCTTCCCTGGGGTCGGGTCTTCTGGTATGATACACGCAGAGTCGTGGGGTCGAGGCAAGCAACAAGGAGGGCGCGATGGTCTCTGGAACAGGAGTGCTCTTACTCTCAGCGGTGGCGGGCTACTGGGTGCTGGAGCGCTCAGCGACCCATCCAAAAAAGAACCTCAAGCAGGTGGGACAGGCGCTCGGGTGGTTCGTGATACTCTGCAGCGTCCTCGGAGTGGTCTGTCAAGTGTACTCGTCGGCATCCTGTAAAGGCTGGTCCTGCCCGTATAACCCAAAGACCGCTACCTCGGCGTCACCCGCGAAGTAACTCAAAACACACGTCAGGCGCCGAGGAGAATTATTTGTTCGCGACGGCGATGACCCCGCAGCCGATGCGCCCGCCGGCGTTGCCGGTCGGCTGACCGAAGTCATCGGTCTTTTCGTGCAGCACGATCGCGCGATTCGCCACCGTGTATGTGCCCTCCTGCAGGCGCACGTTCTTCAGGGTGAGCTCCAGCCGTCCTTTGCCGTCCTGGCCCACGTCGATATTGCCCAGGTCTCCCGGGTGTGCCTTCATGAAGCCATCTTTTGGGAGAAATCCGTGCGGCGCGTTGTCTGGATTGTAGTGTCCTCCCGCCGCGTTGCCGGCCTCTTCACAACTACCTCGGTCATGAATGTGCAGCCCGTGCTTGCCCGGCGGGACGTTGCGCACCTGCACGCTGACCCGCAGCCCTCCCCCAGTTTCCGTCAACGTCGCCTCGCCTGAGACCGCCGAGTTTGGTTTGGTCGCCTGGATCACCGCCTTGCCGGATGCGGCAGACGCCTGGGAGGCGCCCATGAGGGTCGCCACCATCACCAACCATACGTGTCGCATTCGCTCCTCCTTGTGTTGAATGCCTCAGGCTATTATCTCCAAAAACGCCCTGCCACGCAACCTTCGCAGTTGCCAGAAACGGACCTTGCGCATATACTGAGCACACCCGCATACGCAAGCGGGGAGCGCGTATGCCTGCCACCGACCTGCCGCAAGCTCATCGGAGTGTCCGCCTGACGACGCGGCTGCGCCGCTATTTTCTCACCGGCCTGGCGACCCTGTTTCCCGCCGTCGTCACGCTCTATCTCCTCCTGGTCATCTTTCGATTCGCCGACGGCTTACTTGGTCATTTTATCAACCGGTACTGGCTGGCGACGTACGGCTATGAGATCCCAGGACTCGGGCTGGTCATGACCGTGGCGTTGATCCTCGTTACCGGGGTCCTCTCCAGCCATCTCTTCGGGCAACTCCTTTTTCGAGGGGTGGAGGCGTGGTTCGGGAACCTCCCATTCGTCCGACGCATCTACCAGCCCGTGAAGCAGCTGGCGAAGTTCCTGTTTGACCAAGGGGAGGAGTCGGCGGCGTTTCGGCGGGTGGTGCTCGTGTCGTATCCCCGGGTCGGGACCTACTCGATCGCGTTTGTGACCAATGAAACCACGACCACCGCCACCGGCGAGCCGCGCACCCTCCTGACGGTCTTAATTCCCACCCCGCCCTCCCCGCTCACCGGCCCCGTGATTTTTATCCCCAAGGAAGAGGCCATCCCGCTGACCATGTCGGTGGAAGAAGCCTTCAAGTTGATCGTCTCGGGGGGCATTGTGGCCTCCCCGCTTGAAGCCGCCGAGAAACAAGCGGTGTAATGTTCAATACACATTCCACATTCCAGATTCAACAGCATGCGGGGATCTGCTTGCTGACGGTTCTGTTGGCAGGATGCGGGCAGCAGCGGTCACCGGTCGTAAAAATCGGATTCGTGGCGCCCCTCACCGGGGACCAGGCGTCGCAGGGCGGGAGCATGCGCAACGGCGCGACCCTCGCCCTGGAACACGCAAAGGCCCACGGCGACATCCTGCCGGGCTATCGGGTGGAGCTCGTTGAGCTGGATGATCAGCACAGCCCCACCCAGGCCGTGGCGGCGGCCAAGAAACTCGTCGCCGATCCGGACGTGGTGGCGGTCGTCGGGAATCTGAACTCGTCCTGCACGATGCCCGCCTCGGCGATCTATCATCAAGCCCGGATGCTGCAGATCACGCCGGTGTCCTCCAATCCGCAGATTTCCCGCCAGGGGTTTGACACGTTTTACCGCACCTGCGCGACGGACGATCTCCAGGGGCCGGCCGCGGCGCTGTTCGTCGTGCGGGAGTTGGGAGCCAAGCGCGTGTTTCTCCTGGATGACATGACGACGTATGGGCGGGGGCTCGCCAACGAGTTTGAAAAGAAACTGCGCGCGCTGGGTGCGCAGGTGCTGGACCATGAGGGCATCACGCAAGGCGACAAAGACTTCACGCCGCTGCTCACCAAGATCAAGGCGCTGGCGCCTGACCTGGTCTATTTTGCCGGGATGTTTCCGGAAGGCGCGCTGCTCATCAAGCAGCGGGCTGAGGTGGGGCTCGGCGGCCGTTTCATGGGAGGCGATGGGCTGTTCGATCCGGTGTTGATCGAGCTGGCCACCCCCCAGGCCGCCGAAGGGGTCTACCTGACGACGATCGGGTCCGACGTGCACCAGACCCCCACGGCGAAGGACTTCGTGCAGGCCTATGAGGCGCGCTACGGGTCGATTGGCGCCTACTCGGCCTACGCCTATGAGGCGACCAGCATCGCGTTGTGGGCCATTGGGCGAGCCGGAACAAAAGACCGCCGGGCGATCTTGGCGGCCATGAAAACCTTGAAAGATTACCCGGGTGTGTTCGGCGTGCAGAACTTCGATGACAAGGGCGACTCGCTCATCCGCGACATCGGGCTGTTTACCGTCAACAACGGGAAGTTCGTGTTTCTCAAAACCGCCTCATGGGATTGACGTCGTCAATCCTGATGTCCCCCTTCCACCTCTTGCTCCAACAACTCGCCAACGGCTTCACGATCGGGGCCATCTACGCGCTGATCGCCCTGGGCTACACGATGGTCTACGGGGTCATCCGGCTTATCAACTTCGCGCATGGCGAGGTCTTCATGGTCGGTGCCTACCTGGCCCTGACGGCGTTGCTCATCCTCGGTGTCGCCCAGCCTCTCACTGGGGTCGCGCTGGTGGGCGTGCTGACGGCGTGCATCGCCCTGGCCATCGGTGGGTGCGGGATGCTCGGGTTGGGCATTGAACGCCTGGCCTACCGGCCTCTGCGCCCCCGGCCCGCCGAGAGCAGTGGCCGGAGCGGGCAGGCCCCGCGCTTAGCCGCCTTGATCACGGCGATTGGGGTGTCGTTCTTCTTGCAGAACGCGGTGATGCTGCTCTACGGGGCGACGGACCGGCGCTTTCCCGCCTTCATTCCGGCCCGGCGATGGGAGTGGGGAGGCACGAGCCTGACCTTGCTCCAGGTGGTCATCTGGCTCACCAGCGGCGTGCTGATGGTGGCGCTGCAGATGCTGGTGATGTCCACCAAGCTTGGCAAAGCGATGCGGGCCACCGCCCAAGATCCGACCGCCTGCCGGCTGCTGGGGATTCCGGTGGACCGGATCATCGCGCTCACCTTTGCGCTCGGATCCGGTTTCGCGGCCGTCGGGGGAATGCTCTTCGGCCTGTACTATAACACCGTCAACTTCCATGACGGCTACTTGACCGGGTTGAAGGCGTTCACCGCGGCGGTCCTGGGCGGGATCGGCAACATCCCCGGCGCGATGGTGGGGGGGCTGGTGCTGGGCATCCTCGAGGCGCTGGGAGCCGGGTATCTGTCCTCGCAGTGGAAAAACGTCTTCGCATTCGTCGTGCTGGTCGGGTTGCTGTTGTTCAAGCCGACGGGGCTCCTTGGCGAACGAGTCGCAGACCGCGCGTAACATGACCTCGAAACTTCACCACCCGAGGCGATGGGGGTTGGTGAGCGTGATCGTGGCGCTGATCTTTCCCCTTGTCCATCCGCATTCCTACCATATCGATGTTGTGACGACCGCGGGGATATACGTCATCTTGGCCCTGGGCTTGAATGTCGTGGTGGGATTCACCGGCTTGCTCCACTTAGGCTATGCGGCCTTTTTTGCGATCGGGGCCTATGCGTATGGGTTGCTGAACCTGCGTCTCGGATGGCCGTTCTGGGTGGGCCTGGGGCCCGCCGCGATGGCGGCCGGATTGTCCGGGGTGCTGCTGGGGATTCCAGCCTTGCGGGTCCGGGGCGACTACTTGGCGATCGTCACGCTGGGCTTCGGAGAGATTGTCCGGATTGCCGTCACGAATCTGGAGCCCTGGACCGGTGGGCCCAACGGCCTCCTGGGCATCGCGCATCCGGTGATACAGATCCCCGGCGTGGACCGGTATGACTTTGGCGTGGAGTCGATGCCGTATTACTATCTGGTGCTGGTCGTGGCGGTGTCGGTGATGATGATCTGCGTGCGCATGGGCCGCTCGCGGGTGGGGCGGGCCTGGGCGGCGATTCGCGATGATGAGCTGGCGGCGTCGTGTTGCGGGATCGACACCTTCCAGCTAAAGGTACTGGCGCAAGGCGTCGGAGCGGCCATCGCGGGTCTGGCCGGGGCCATCTTCGCCGCCAAACAAGGCACGATCACCCCGGATAGCTTCGATTTTATCCTGTCGGTCATGATCTTGGCGATGGTGGTGCTGGGAGGGTTGGGGAGCGTCCTTGGAGTGGTCGTCGGGGCGCTGGTGCTCGGGACGCTGCCGGAGCTGTTGCGCGGGTTTGAGCAATATCGGATGCTGGTGTTCGGGGTGATCATGATCCTCATGATGCGCTGGCGCCCCCAGGGAGTCTTCGGCCATCCCCCTCGTCTTCGGGCGTGATCCATGGCCGCGCCGCTGCTTGAAATCCGGCATCTCAGGAAACGCTTCGGCGGGGTGACGGCCCTGCACGACGTGAGCCTGGCCGTCTTCCCGCATGAGATCGTCGGCCTCATCGGGCCCAACGGGGCCGGCAAGACCACGCTCTTTAACTGCGCCACCGGCGTCTTGCGGCCGGAGGCCGGCGAGATCTGGTTTGGCCGCGGGACCAAGGACTCGCTCATCGGGCGCGCCCCCCACCAGGTCATCCAGTACGGCCTGGCCAGGACCTTCCAGAACATCCGGTTGTTTGCGACGATGACGGTCATGGAGCACGTGCTGGTGGGCAGTTACGTGCGCACGCACACCGGACTCGTGGGGGCGATCCTCAACAGCCCTGAGGCGCGCCGTGAGGAACGCTGGGCCTTCGATCGCGCGATGGGGCTGCTGGAGTTTGTGGGACTGGCGCACGCGGCGGACCGGCCGGCGAGTGCGTTGCCGTTTGGCTTGCAGCGGCGCTTAGAGTTGGCCCGCGCGCTGGTGTCGGAGCCGGAGCTGCTCCTGCTCGATGAGCCGGCGGCGGGCTTGAACCCGACGGAAAAGCAGAAGCTGTTGGCGCTGCTGCAGCGGTTGCGCGCGCAGGGCCTGACGCTGCTGCTCATTGACCATGACATGCAGTTCGTCATGCCGATCTCCGATCGGGTGATCGTGCTCGACGACGGCCGGAAGATCGCCGAGGGACGTCCGGCCGACGTGCAAAACGATCCGCGGGTCATCGAAGCCTACCTCGGGAAACAGTGACGAGTTATGTTACAGTTAGTTAATGTGGTGGCGGGCTACGGGACGACCACATGCCTGAAGGGCATCACCCTGTCCGTGCAGGCCGGGGAAATCGTCACACTCCTGGGCGCCAACGGGGCCGGGAAGAGCACGACGCTGCTGGCCGTTTCCGGCCTGGTGCGGCTCAGCCAGGGCGCGATCGCGCTCAACGGCGCGCGCATTGACGGGCTGCCACCCGAGGCGATCGCGGGCCGCGGCGTCGGGCACGTGCCTGAGGGCCGGCGCATCTTTCCCCGCCTGACGGTGCTGGAGAATCTCCAGTTGGGCGCGTACCTGCGCAGGGATCAGACCGGGGTGGCGCAGGATCTGGCGTGGGTCTTTGAGTTGTTTCCACTGCTGCGCGACCGCCGGCGCCAGCTCGCGGGCACGCTCTCCGGAGGCGAGCAGCAGATGCTGGCGATGGGCCGGGGTCTGATGGGGCGGCCCACGCTGCTGTTGCTGGATGAGCCCTCGCTGGGCCTGGCGCCGAAACTGGTGCAGGTGGTCTTTGACGTCATTCGGCGGATTCACCAGGCGGGCACGACGGTGCTGCTGGTGGAGCAAAACGCCCGCCTGGCCTTAGCCATCGCGCACCGGGGATACATCCTCGAAGCCGGCGCCATCGCCCTGGCGGATACCGCCCCGGCCCTGGCCCACAACCCCAGAGTCAAAGCCGCCTACCTGGGTGGTTAACAAAGGAGCGTGTGAGGGAACGAGATGGAACGCGTGTGGGAAGCGTTGGCCACTCTGTATCGTTTCGACGAGCTCATTCGATGGGGCGGGTATGCCGTTCTCATCGCGATCGTGTTCGCGGAGACCGGATTGCTGGCGGGGTTTTTCTTACCCGGCGATTCATTGCTGGTGACCGCAGGGCTGCTGGCCACGACGGGGGAGCCGCTGAATATCTGGCTGCTGATCGTGATGCTCTCCGCTGCGGCGATCGCCGGCGACAGCACCGGCTATGCCATTGGGTATCACCTGGGCCCCCGGCTGTTCCGGCGGGAGAATTCCTGGTTCTTCCATAAGGATCACGTGGCGCGCACTCAGCGCTTCTACGACAAGTATGGGCCCAAGACGATTGTCCTGGCCCGCTTCGTCCCCATCGTGCGCACGTTTGCGCCGACGCTGGCGGGGGTCGGCAAGATGCGCTACCGGACGTTCCTCCTCTTTAACATCGCCGGCGGGACGGGGTGGGTGGCGGGCATGACGCTGGCCGGATACGGCCTGGGCCGGTTGGTTCCTGATATCGAGCGGAAACTGCATTGGGTTATCGCGATCGTGATCGGGCTGTCTCTGCTTCCGATCGTGTACGAGTGGTGGCAGGCCCGCCGGGCCGGCGTGTCGCGGGCCCG
>Ga0209515_10009352_pt1 | contig 11170 bp, 8 predicted proteins | sample Subgroupgradi54m_FD_187454 | JGI IMG/M metagenome (GOLD analysis project Ga0209515, IMG submission 187454) | Subsurface groundwater microbial communities from S. Glens Falls, New York, USA - GMW60B uncontaminated upgradient, 5.4 m (SPAdes)... ...
GAGCTTGCTGCCCTCGTTGCGTCCGTTGTGCGCAAAAAAGAGCCGGGTCAGGATCCGGCCACGCGCACCTTTCAAGCTATACGGATTCACATCAATCGGGAGCTTGCGGAGCTCCCGCATGGTCTGAACCAGGCTTTTGATTTATTACGTCCGGGGGGACGATTGGTGGTCATCAGTTTCCATTCGCTGGAAGACCGGATCGTGAAGCGCTTCATGCAACAGCATGCCAGGCCGGAGGCGCAGCTTTCGGTGCCGCGTCATCTGCCCTTGCGCGCTGATCAGTTGCCCCAACCACGGATGCGCCTGCTCAAGCGCAGCCACCCTTCAACCCTGGAAGTCGCCGCCAATCCGCGCGCACGTTCTGCGGTGATGCGGGTGGCAGAGAAGTTGCCGGTTGGTCTGGCGACGGGAGCGCGGACATGATGGCGCGTGCCAATTTCGTGCTGCTGCTGGCGCTGATCGTGTGTGCGTTGCTACTGGTGAGTTCGCAACAGCGTGCGCGCAAACTATTCGTCGATCTGGAGCGCGCGCAGCAACAGCAACGGCAACTCGAAGTGCAGTGGAACCAGCTGCAACTCGAGCAAGGTTTGTTGACGCAGCACGATCTGGTCGATCGCACCGCACGCAAAACGCTGGGCATGCAGAATGTGACGCCCGCGCAAACCCATTATCTGACCCTGACGCAGGAGCAGCCTGCAGCGACAGTGGTGACGGTCGTCAAGGAGGTGCGCTGATGGCTACTCCGGTCAACGCCCGCTCGCTGCCCTTCACGCACAATCCACTGCTTACGCTGAGCCTCAAGCCATGGCGCTCGCGGCTGGTATTCGTTTTGTTGGCGGCACTCTTTCTCTGGCTGCTCGGACGCGCGTTTCAGTTGCAGGCGCTGTCCACCGAGTTCCTGCAGAAGAAGGGTGAATTGCGCTACGCCCGCACACTCGAACTGCCCGCCACGCGCGGCAAGATCAGCGACCGGCACGGCGTGGTGCTGGCCTCCAGTGTGCCGGTCAAGACCCTGTGGGCGATTCCCGAGGATGTCAACGTGACGCCGCAGCAATTGCACGCGCTGGCGCAATTGCTCGATCTGTCCGAACCCGAATTGCAAAAGAAGCTGGCCGAGGCCGATCGCAGTTTTGTCTATCTCAAACGTCAGGTGACGGACGAGGTGGCCGAGCAAGTCAAGGCGCTCAAGATCGACGGTATTTACGAACGTGGCGAATACAAACGGTTTTATCCCGAAGCTGACAGCACGGTGCAACTGCTGGGCTTGACCAACCTGGACGACAACGGTCTGGATGGGCTGGAATACGCATGGAACCAGCAACTGGCGGGCAAGACCGGCACGCGCCGCGTGATCAAGGATCGGCTGGGCCATATCGTCGAGGATATCGGCGCCGCGCGTCCGCCGCATGATGGCGTGGATATGACGCTGGCGCTCGATGCCAAGCTGCAATACCTGGCCTACGCCAAATTGAAGGAAGCGGTGCTGATGCATCGCGCCAAGGCTGGTGCGGCGATTGTGCTGGATGCCAAGACCGGCGAAGTGCTCGCGCTCGCCAACCTGCCCAGCGTCAATCCCAACGAGCGCAGCAAACTGAGCCACGATGCGCTGCTCAGTTTGCTGCGTAATCGCGCCATCACCAACAGCTATGAACCGGGTTCGGTGATGAAACCGCTGGTGATCGGTCTGGCGCTGGAGCAGGGCCTGGTCAAACCCGCAAGCGTGATCCAGACCGCACCCGGCAAGCTGACTATCGGTACCGCCACCATCGGCGACGCCCATCCGCACGATGCATTGACGGTGGAAGAAGTGCTGCAAAAATCGAGCAACGTCGGCACCGCAAAAATCGCCCTGCGCCTGCCGCCGCAAATCATGTGGGAGATGTTCACGCAAGTGGGTTTCGGGCAGGCGCCGCAGATCGAACTGCCGGGCGCGGTCGCCGGTCGTGTGCGTCCGTACAAGAACTGGCGGCCGATCGAGCAGGCGACGATGTCCTACGGTCACGGCATCTCAGTTTCACTGCTGCAAATGGCGCGCGCCTATACAGTGTTTACCAACGATGGTGTGTTGTTGCCGGTGCAGTTGCTGCGTCAGCCACCCGCGACTGCGGCGAGTGGTATTGCTGGCACGCGTGTGTTTTCGCCCGCGACGGCGCAGGCCTTGCGCAAGATGCTGGAAATGGCGGCCGGTCCTGGCGGTACGGCACCGAAGGCGCAGGTGGTCGGTTATCGCGTCGGCGGCAAAACCGGTACTGCGCACAAGCTTGGCACCCATGGCTATGAAGAGCGTTATGTCGCTTCCTTCATCGGCTTTGCGCCAGCTTCCGATCCCCGGCTGATCATCGCCGTCATGATCGACGATCCTTCGGCTGGAAAATATTATGGTGGCGATGTGGCCGCGCCGGTGTTTGCCGAAATTGCCGGCGGTGCCTTGCGGGCCTTGCAGATTGCGCCGGATGCGCCCTTCAAGACGCTGGTCGTCCCGAGCGAAACCATCGCGGAGCGCACCTGATGACCCACCCCCTTATCGCTTCCGCTGAACAGATCGCCGCCTGGTTGCGTGAACATTGCTCTGCGCAGGCGCAACTCACCAGTGACAGTCGTGCTGTTAAACCGGGCGATGTGTTCTTCGCCTATCCCGGATTGGCGGCCGATGGCCGCGCCTATATTCCGCAAGCCTTGGCCAATGGCGCCAGTGCCGTGGTCTGGGATGCGCAGAAATTCGCCTGGGAGGCGGGATGGAATTGCCGCCAGCGCGCCGTCAATGATCTGAAACAACAGTGCGGCTGGATCGCCGACGCCTACTACGGTCACCCGAGCCGACAACTGCACAACATCGCCGTCACCGGCACCAATGGCAAGACCACGTGCAGCCAGTGGATCGCCCAGGCGCTCAGCCTGCTCGGTAAAAAATGCGCGGTAGTCGGCACGCTCGGCATCGGATTTTCCGGCGAGGCGGCGCGGCCGCTGTTGCCCTCCTCCAATACCACGCCCGATGCCTTGCACCTGCATCGCAGTCTGCTGACCTTGTGTCAGCAGGGAGCACAGGCACTGTCGATGGAAGTGTCCTCGATCGGGCTCGATCAGGGGCGCGTCAACGGCATGCAATTTCAAACCGCGCTGTTCACCAATCTGACGCGCGATCATCTGGACTATCACCACACCTTCGAACGTTATGAAGCGGCGAAGAATATTCTGTTCGATTGGCCCGGGCTGCAACATGCTGTGCTCAACCTTGATGATCCGATGGGCCATCGACTGGCGGCGAGGCTGGCGAAAAATAAAAGTGCTGCCACCGTGGGTTATCAACTCGGGGTGCAGGGGGCGCCGACTGAGACGCTGATCCGTGCGCGTTTCGTTCAGGCGACCGCGCGCGGTACCGCGTTCACTCTGCAATCGGATTGGGGACAGACTGAGTTGGAAGTTGCGCTGCTGGGCGAGTTCAATCTCAGCAACCTGCTCGGGGTGGCGGGGGTGCTGCTGGTGTCGGGTTACAAGCTCGATGAAGTGAGCCGTGTTCTGACTCGGCTGCAACCGCCGCCCGGGCGCATGCAGCGTTTGGGTATCGAAGGGGAGCCGATGGTGATCGTCGATTACGCTCACACGCCGGATGCGCTGCAGAACGTGCTGGAAGCACTGCGTCCGGTGGCGCATGCGCGTGCGGGCGATCTGGTGGTGGTGTTCGGTTGCGGCGGCGATCGCGATCCTGGCAAACGTGCGCAGATGGGCGACATTGCTGCACAACTCGCCGACCTGGTTCTGTTGACCAACGACAATCCGCGTAACGAAGATGCCAAGCAGATTCTCGACGATATTCGGCAGGGAATTACTCCGGCCTATGCCGAGCACTCGCTGTTCGTGATCGAAGACCGCGCCCGCGCGATCGAGATGGTGATCTGCAATGCCGAACCGGCCGACGTGATTCTGGTCGCAGGCAAGGGCCACGAACCGTATCAGGAAATCAGCGGGATCAAGTATCCCTTCTCCGATATTGAGCAGGCGCGCGCCGCCTTGCAAAAGCGCGCACAAGGGAAAGATAAATGATGACGACAAAGCTTAACCGCCAAGACGCCAAGAGCGCCAGGAAAACCCCGGGGAATCTTTTGGTGTTCCTGGCGCCTTGGTGCTTACAAGGGGTTCGCGCATGATGACGCTGCAGCAAGCGCAGCAGTGGATTTCCGGCAGCCAGTTGCAGGGTGCTGGTGACACGCCGCTCGCCGCCGTCTCCACCGACAGCCGCAGCTTGCCGGAGGGCGCCTTGTTTGTCGCACTTAAGGGCGAGCGTTTTGACGCGCATGATTTTCTTGCTGATCCGGTCTTGCAACAGCGCGTCGGCGCCGTGATTGCCGAACGACTGCCGGCAGGATTTTCCAAGCCAGCCCTGCTGGTGCCCAACACCCTGCATGCGCTCGGTGCACTGGCGACCGGCTGGCGCAGTCAGTTCACTCTGCCGGTGATCGCGGTGACCGGCAGCAATGGCAAAACCACCGTCAAGGAAATGATTGCCGCAATTCTCGCGGCCCATGTTGGCGCAGCCGATGCCGACGAGAAACGACTCGCAACGCAGGGAAATTTCAACAATGAAATCGGCGTGCCGCTGACTCTGTTGCGCATGAATGCGCAACATCGTGCAGCGGTGATCGAGCTGGGTATGAACCATATTGGCGAAATCACTACGCTGGCCGGATTTGCGCAAGCCACCGTGGCGCTGGTCAACAATGCCCAGCGCGAGCACCAGGAGTTCATGCAGAGTGTCGAAGCCGTGGCGCATGAAAATGGCTGCGTGATCAGTGCGTTGGGGCCAGAGGGTGTCGCCGTATTCCCGGCGGATGAAACGTATACGGCGATCTGGCGCGCACTGGCAGGCACGCGCCGCGTGATGGATTTTGCGCTCCACAGCACCGCCGCCGTGACCGGCTACTACAAAGCCGCGCCGAATGGAGTGCAGCTCAAACTGTTCACGCCGCAAGGCGATATCGAATGCCTGCTGCAAGCACACGGCGAACACAACGTGCGCAACGCGCTCGCCGCCACTGCCTGCGCGCTGGCGGCTGATGTGCCGCTGGCAGCGATTCGCGCCGGCCTGTCCGCTTTCCAGCCAGCCAAGGGGCGCCTACAAATCAAGCACACCGGCACCGGCATCACACTGATCGACGACACCTACAACGCCAATCCAGATTCGGTGCGCGCCGCCATCGACGTACTGGCGAATGTACCGGTGCCGCGCCTGCTGGTGCTGGGCGACATGGGTGAAGTGGGCGATCAGGGTCCGCAATTCCATCGCGAAATTGGTGCCTATGCGCGCAGCAAGGGGATCGACATCCTGCTCGGTACCGGTCCGTTGATGCGCGATGCCGTCGCCGCCTGCGGCAGCGGCGCGCGCCATTTCGACGACATGGCCGATTTGATCGCCAATGTGCAACTGCAATTGCAGCCAGGCATGACGGTACTCGTCAAAGGTTCACGTTTCATGCGCATGGAACAGGTGGTGAATGTGCTGGTAGAAGAACACAAGGAGACACACTAAATGCTGCTCGAACTGACTCAATGGTTGTCGCAGGATATGCACATTCGCTTTTTCACGGTGTTCAACTATCTGACCTTGCGCGCCGTGCTTGCCTGCGCCACTGCGTTGCTGATCGGACTGATCGCCGGGCCGGCGGTGATTCGCAAACTGGCAGAACTGAAAATCGGTCAGGCGGTGCGTACCGACGGGCCGCAAACGCATTTGATAAAGAGTGGTACGCCGACCATGGGCGGCGCGTTGATTCTGATCGGCATTGCCGCTGCGACGCTGTTGTGGGCCGACCTCTCCAACCGCTTCATCTGGGTGGTGCTGATCGTGACGATGGGCTTTGGCATGATCGGCTGGGTGGACGATTATCGCAAGGTGGTCTATCGCGATCCCAAGGGCATGTCTTCGCGCGAAAAATTTTTCTGGCAAACACTGATCGGCTTGCTCGCCTCAATCTACCTCGCATTTGCGATTTCCGCGCCGAGCACGGAAAAAGTATTGCCGCTGGTGTTCCAGTGGGTACAAAGCGGTTTCACCATGGCGCTGCCTTCAAAGACCGATTTGATCGTACCGTTCTTCAAGAATGTCGGTTACCCGGTCGGCATCTGGGGCTTCATTTTACTGACCTACTTCGTGATCGTCGGCACCAGCAATGCAGTCAACCTGACCGACGGCCTCGATGGGCTGGCGATCATGCCGACGGTGATGATCGGCTCCGCGCTGGGCATCTTTGCCTACGTGATTGGCCGCGCCGATTACTCCAAATACCTGTTCTTTCCGCACATCCCCGGCGCTGGTGAGTTGATGGTGTTCTGCGCAGCGATTGCCGGGGCCGGGTTGGCCTTCCTCTGGTTCAACGCCTATCCGGCGCAGGTCTTCATGGGCGATGTCGGCGCCCTCGCGCTCGGTGGCGCGCTGGGCACCATCGCCGTCATCGTGCGCCAGGAGATTGTGCTGTTCATCATGGGCGGCGTGTTCGTCGCCGAAACCGTGTCAGTGATGATTCAGGTCGCGTATTTCAAATACACCAAACGAAGATATGGCGAGGGGCGGCGCATCTTCCTGATGGCGCCGCTGCATCACCACTACGAGCAAAAGGGTTGGAAGGAAACGCAGGTGGTCGTGCGCTTCTGGATTATCACGATGATGTTAGTGCTGGTGGGGCTATCCACCTTGAAACTGAGATGAAAGGCGATAACCGCAGAGACGCAGAGAACGCAGAGCAAATCTTTTTTGTCTTTCCTCTGCGTTCTCTGCGTTCTCTGCGTCTCTGCGGTGAAAGATTTTAAGGTTTATGAAACATACATTGATTCTCGGACTCGGTGAAAGCGGTCTGGCGATGGCCAAGTGGCTGGTGCGTCAGGGCGCGGCTGTGCGTGTGGCGGATACACGTAGCGCGCCGCCGCAGCTGGCTGCATTGAAGGAACATTGCCCGCACGCCGAATTTGTCGGCGGTGCCTTTACGCCAGCACTGCTGGATGGGTGCGACATGCTGGCGCTCAGCCCTGGCTTGTCCGTGCATCAGGACGACATCCGGAAATTGCTCGAAGCGGCCCACGCAAACAACATCTCTGTCGTGGGCGAAATCGAATTGTTTGCACAAGCCTTGGCGCACTTGCGTGCGACGCAAGACTACGCACCGAAAGTGTTGGCGATTACCGGCACCAATGGCAAAACCACCACTACGCGCATGACCGGCCTGCTGTGTGAACACGCGGGCAAGTCGGTGGCAGTGGCGGGCAACATCAGCCCGGCGGCGCTCGATGTATTGACAGCAGCATTGGACGCCGAAAGTCTGCCCGACATCTGGGTGCTCGAACTGTCCAGCTTTCAGCTCGCCACCACCCACAGTCTGCATGCCGATGCCGCCGCCGTATTGAACATCACGCAAGATCATCTCGACTGGCACAGCGACATGGCTGACTATGCGCACGCCAAGGAAAAAATCTTTGGCCCTGATACGGTACGCGTGCTGAACGTTGACGATGCCATGGTTGCGCAGATGCAGAGCGGCGATGCGCACATCATGTGGTTTGGGTTGAATGTGCCAACGCACCCCGACAGCTATGGCGTGCAGCACGAGGGCGGTATGCGCTGGCTGGCGGAGAGTGTGGCCGAGGTGGTGGAAAAACGCGGACGCAGGAAAGTGGTTGCACCGGAACAGATGCATATCAACAAACTGATGCCAGCCGATGCGCTGCGCATTCGCGGCACGCACAATGTTGCCAACGCGCTGGCCGCGCTGGCGCTGTGCCGCGCGATTGGTTTGCCGATGGCGTCACTGCTGCATGGCTTGCGCGACTATCAGGGCGAGCCGCATCGCGTTGAGTTGATCGCGACGATCAATGACGTGCAGTACTACGACGACAGCAAGGGCACCAATGTCGGTGCCACGGTGGCCGCGCTCAACGGCCTGGAGAAAAACGTGGTGTTGATCGCCGGTGGCGATGGCAAGGGTCAGGACTTCGCGCCGCTGGCGACCCCGGTGCAACGCTACGCACGTGCCGTGCTGCTGCTCGGTCGCGACGCGCAGCGCCTGCAGGGCACGCTGGCGCACACCGGTGTCGAGTTGATCGACTGCGGTCAAGACGCGCATGCCCTGCACACAGCGGTGCAACTGGCCGCGCAAAAAGCGCAACCCGGCGATGTTGTCCTGCTCTCGCCGGCCTGCTCCAGTCTCGACATGTTCCGCAACTACATCCACCGCGCCGACGTGTTCGCCGCAGCGGTGCATGAGATCGCACGGGAGGCCGGACAATGCTAGCGTCGATGCGCAGTGCCGCCTCCCAGCGCAGTTTTGCCAAGCCCGGCAGTCGTACCGCACCGGTGAATTTCGATCTGCCCTTGTTGTGGGTGGTGGTGCTGTTGCTCGCACTCGGTCTGGTGATGGTCTATTCGGCTACGGTGGCATTGCCCGACTCGCCCAAATACGCCAGCTACAAAACCACGCACTTCCTGCTGCGCCATGGAGTCGCGATTGGGGTGGGATTTATCGGCGGACTGGTTGCCTTCTCGCTGCCACTGTCGTTGTGGCAGCGCGTCGCACCGTTGCTGTTTCTCGGTGCGCTGGCGTTGCTGATCGTGGTGTTGATTCCCGGCCTGGGCAAGGGCGTCAACGGCGCGAGCCGCTGGATTTCGCTTTATTTCATGAACCTGCAACCGTCGGAGCTCATGAAGCTGGCTGCCGTGGTTTACGCCGCCGACTTCACCGTGCGCAAGCAGGAAGTGATGCACCGTTTCTCCAAGGGTTTTCTGCCGCTGGCCACGGCGATTGCGGCGGTTGGCTTCGCCTTGTTGCTAGAACCCGATCTCGGCGCTTTCGGGGTGGTAGTTTGCATCGCTATGGGGATTCTGTTTCTGGGGGGCGCCAACGGCATGATTTTCTCCAGCATTCTGGGCCTGCTCTCGGTGACTTTCCTGCTCGTCATCTGGCGCTCACCCTGGCGGCGCGAACGAATCTTCGCCTATCTCAATCCCTGGGATGAACATAACGCGCAGGACAAGGCCTATCAACTGACCCACTCGCTGATCGCCTTCGGGCGCGGAGAATTGTCCGGCGTCGGGCTCGGCGGAAGCGTGGAAAAACTGCACTACCTGCCCGAAGCCCACACCGACTTCATTCTTGCCGTGGTTGGTGAAGAGCTCGGTTTTATCGGCGTAGCGACGGTGGTGGCCTTGTTCTTCTTTATCGTCTGGCGCGCGTTTGAAATCGGCCGCCAGGCCATCGCCCTCGAACGCGTATTCGCCGGCCTGGTCGCGAAGGGCATCGCTATCTGGTTCGGTGCTCAGACCTTTATCAATATGGGCGTCAACCTCGGCCTCCTGCCCACCAAGGGGCTGACCTTGCCGTTGATGAGTTATGGCGGCAGCAGTATTTTGGTCAGCTGCGTGGCGATTGCCGTGTTGCTGCGAGTGGATTATGAGAACAAGAAATTGATGCGGGGAGGGCGGGCATGAGCGCATTGAAATCCACACGCACCATCCTCATCATGGCCGGTGGCACCGGTGGCCACGTTTTCCCCGGTCTTGCGGTGGCCGACGTGATGCGCGCGCGCGGCTGGAACATCGTCTGGCTCGGTAATCCCGGCGGCATGGAAACCGTTCTGGTACCGAAATACGATATCGCGGTGGAACTGGTGCGTTTCGGTGGGTTGCGCGGCAAAGGCTTGCTGACGCAATTGCTGCTGCCGCTGAATCTGTTGCGCGCTTTCTGGCAGAGCTTGCGCGTGCTCCGGCGCATCCGGCCGAACGTCGTGCTCGGCATGGGCGGTTACATCGCCTTTCCGGGGGGCATGATGGCGGCGTTGCTGGGCCGGCCCCTGGTCGTGCATGAACAGAATTCGATTGCAGGGCTGACTAACAAAGTATTGGCACGGGTTGCCGACCGGGTCTTGCAGGCATTCCCGAATGCCTTGTCCGACGCCACGCTGACCGGTAATCCAGTACGTGGACCGATCTCGCAGATCGCACCCCCGGCGGAACGTTTCATCGGTCGCACCGGCCCGTTGCGTGTGCTGGTGGTGGGTGGCAGCCTTGGCGCGCAGGCGCTCAACGCTACCGTGCCGCAGGCGCTGGCGTTGATTCCGGCATCGCAGCGTCCGCTGGTGATGCATCAAGCGGGTGAGAAACATCTGGCGGCCTTGCAGCAGAATTATCGCGATGCGGGTGTGGCCGGTAATCTGGTGGCGTTCATCGACAACATGGCAAGCCAGTACGCACAGGTTGATCTGGTAATCTGCCGCGCCGGTGCAATGACCGTCGCAGAACTTGCGGCGGCGGGCGTCGCCAGTGTGCTGGTCCCGTTCCCGCACGCCGTGGATGACCATCAGACTACCAATGCAATTTTTTTAAGCGACAGCGGCGCCGCCCTGCTGATCGCGCAGCAACAACTGAACGCGCAGAGCCTGGCCGACATCCTGTCCAACCTGAAGCGCGAAGAACTGCTGGAGATGGCGATCAAGGCCCGCGCCCTGGGCAAACCTGAGGCGGCGGAAACGGTGGCGGATATTTGCGAGGCGGTGGCGCAATGAACCTTTATAAAACCTCAACGCAAAGGCGCAAAGAACGCAGAGTTTCGCAAAGAAGTTCTTCGCGTCCCCTTTGTGGCCTTTGCGCCTTTGCGTTGATAGCCTTAATTGTATGAAACATAAAATCCAACACATTCACTTCGTCGGTATCGGTGGCTCGGGCATGAGCGGCATTGCTGAGGTCTTGCTCAATCTGGGTTATCAGATCAGCGGCTCCGATCTGTCGTGCAACGCCGCGACCGAGCGGCTGGTGGCGCTGGGCGCGCGCGTGATCGAAGGTCATGCGCCGGAGAATATTGTTGATGCCGATGCCGTGGTGACTTCCACCGCCGTGAAAGCGGATAACCCGGAAGTGATCGCCGCACGCGAACGCAAGATTCCCATCGTGCCGCGCGCCGTCATGCTGGCCGAGCTGATGCGCCTGAAACGCGGCATCGCAATTGCCGGCACGCACGGCAAGACCACTACCACCAGCCTGGTCGCGAGCGTGCTTGCGCATAGCGGGCTTGATCCCACCTTCGTCATCGGCGGCCGCCTGAACAGCGCCGGGGCCAACGCCAAGCTGGGGCAGGGTGATTACATCGTGGTTGAAGCGGATGAATCCGATGCCTCGTTTCTCAACCTGCTGCCG
>Ga0209515_10009353_pt1 | contig 11169 bp, 8 predicted proteins | sample Subgroupgradi54m_FD_187454 | JGI IMG/M metagenome (GOLD analysis project Ga0209515, IMG submission 187454) | Subsurface groundwater microbial communities from S. Glens Falls, New York, USA - GMW60B uncontaminated upgradient, 5.4 m (SPAdes)... ...
TTCAACCACACTCCCAGCCGACCCGAGGCGGCATAGGTCATCAGCACGAGACCGACGATGAGGAGCAGCCAGGGACCCGCTGCGACGGCATAGAAGAGTCCGCCGGAGAGGATCAACACGGCCTCGCGCCGCCTCACCGGGACGAGGAAGAACGCCAGGACGGTGCCCACGAAGAGGAGCATGAACCAAGGTTCGCTGAACATCATGTGCGGCCCAGCCCGAAGGGGCCCGCGGTGCGCTCAGCGATCAACTCCGCAACCCCGCGACAGCCCTCTGGGGTCAAGTGGATTCGATCCGGCTGCAACCACGAGTCGGGAATGGTCACCCGGGCAAAGATCACGTAGGGGTGGAAGGCCACGTTGAGCAGCGCCCGCTCGTGTTCGTCCGCGACCGTCGTCTCGATGCTGGTCTCGATAATCGCACCGTGCTTCTGGTGCGTCGAGAGCAGCGTGGCGTAATCCCACAGGAGCGGATACCGCTGCGCCAGCGCGGTTTGCTCGGACTCCGACGGCGCCCGTTGAGCGACAGGGGCGTCCCACAGCGCCCGTCCCTCTGGATGGGGGGCGAGCGGTGGAAGCGGCCGACCTCCGGCGGGTGGGGCCGGCTGGAGCAGACGTCTCAGCCATTCTCCCTTATGCAAGTAGAGACACTGCCTCGTCGACGTGCCGAACCACGCCCCTTGCAGCCGGTAGGCATAACGGCTCAAGCGCCAACAGCTCCGCAGGCGAGTGAAGGCGCGCTCGGCGGGAGACAACGGGGCGAGGTTAAACCGCGTGAGATCTTCTGGGCTGACGTCGATGACCTTCGGGAGGAGAGGATCCGCCGGGCCGTCGTGGTGAAAGAGATACACGGCATCGGCGCCGTCGATCACCGCTTTCGACATGAGGTAGGCGCTCCCGTCAGTAAACCCGTTCACCCCGAAGTTCAAGACCCGCGCCTCAGGCACCAGACGCTGAAACGCCGCGGGGATCGCTTCGTGCGATTTGATCTGGTAGCCCCAGACGACGGAATCACCAAAGAAGAGCACGCGCGGCGTCCTGCCCGCCGGGTGTTCCCGGAGATACTCAGCTAAGGGGCCCAAGAGGAACAGATCCGAGTTCTCGAAGCGGACCTGCACGTCGGATTCGTAGCGTCCGGCTTCCGAGATCCGCAGGATGGGCACGACCGCCTGATCGATGAGTGCGAGCACGATGAGGCAGACGCCAAGGCGACGCCACGCCGATCTGGGAGAGAGGCGCGAGGAGCCTATGGCAGCACTCCTGCGCGATGCGGCTCTGAGGCGCGGCGCTCAGGAAGCTGTGGGGAGGGAGCGAACGTCATCAGCGCCTCGGAGAGGCAGATGAGCTTTCGATCGCTCGCCCGAGTCAGCTGATAGCGAAGTCCCAGCTGGTCAGGTCGGGCGGGCGACGCGAACCGAGACACGGCAATCGCCACTCGGTCGGAGAGCCCGGCATTCTCGAAGTAGGCGACACGGCGATGCAAGAGCTGCCGGCCGGCAGGGTCGGCGGAGGTGGAAGGATGCGGCCAGGCCGACGCCCTGGGGAGGACCGAGCGCTCGCCCATCTCGAGGAACGCGATGTAATTGGCAAAATACACGAGCCCTGCGGCATTCGTATCGCGGTCCGGGTCGATCGTATAGCTGACTTCCGGAGGGGCGTCAGTCTCCAACGAGACCCAGTCAGCAGGAATGACGTCGAGTCGACCGGTCTCCTGGGCTCGGCGCGTCACCTGGATCGGGTTGTCCTCAAGCGGAAGGGCCGCGAGGTGTTGAAACGCGGCGTTGGCGGGAACCGTCAGCTTCAGCCGCCCGTTCCCCGGGCCCGGGGCAGCGAAGATGCTGCCAAAACGCACGACCGGGTACGGGGGCGCGCCGTCGAACGAGAGGGCGGCGTCGAGCGGAGCCGCCAGGCGGTCCTCACGGTCGAACATCATCAGGCACTCTGTGGCGAGATTCTTGATCGCGCGGATCCGGAGGAGACATCGCAGACGGTCATCCAAGTGAAAGGTCTGAAGCGTTCGGTCCATGGGGAACCGCTCCTCGACGAACACAATCGTCGCGTATACCGGGTCACCCTGGGCGCTGCGCAGTTGCGCCACGGGGCACTGGATCGCCTCCCCCAGGCCCCGCCAAAAAAAGTTGCAGGCTTCCATCAGCAGCTTCGCCTCAGCGAGGTTGCGGTAGTTCGTCTGAGGAAGGCCCACGGTCAGCGCATACTCCCGCCACATCAGACACGCTCCCGCGCTTGTTGGAGCCGTTCGATTTCGCGCGCGAGGTTGGCCGCGGTATCCAGCTTCGTCAGCTCATCAACCGTGGCCTCCAGCGAGACCCCAAACTCCTTCTCGAGAAACGCCAACAGCTCAATCAGGCCCATGGAGTCAATGAGTTGACTGGAAAACAGCGGCGTCGAAGACGACAGCCCCTGTTCGGGATCCAGACGATTCCGAAAGGTCTCCTGCACGAAGGCAAGGATGCGGTCGCTGGTGCGTGCAGACATGGTCACCTCTCGAGTGAGTGCAGAGCCCACAAGCACTTCCTACGGAATCCCCTACGGCGACCCATTTCCAGACCCGGCCCGCTGCGACGCGTACCTCCCAAGGGGATCGGCCGACGAGACCAGCAACATGAGCGGCATCAGGAACTGGAGACGGAGCCGGAAGAGCGTGCCGAGATTGGCCACCGTGAGGCTCATGGGCACTATCATCAGGACGATAAAGAGCCACACGATCGCCATCTGAGGTCCTAGGGACTTGCGAAGATCACGGGGTCGTAACAGGACGTCCAGTAAGAGGAGGTAGACCAGTGCGACTTCGATGGAGGCAAGCGTCCGGAAGATCCCAGATTGCCCTCCCTGCTCAGACCAGTGCCAGGGAAACGGAGCAAGGAACGCCACCGCCAGGCCGCGCGGGAGATACTTCACCACGTCCCAGATCGTGTCCATCCTCACCTCTGGGTCGATGCGCGAGGAACCGCCCGAGTCGATGAACCCCTTCCTGAGGTTCCTCAGCGTGTTCGGCATCGGATGGGACTCGGCATTCCCCCTGATGACCAGTACGCCGCGCCCTGCCTCGGAGCCGCCCGTGCCCGGGGAGGACTGCGCGGGGCGAGGTGCTGACCACGTCGCGCTGGCGGCGTCCACATAGCCGGCGAGGAGGAACGCGAGCGAAATCGCGACGGCCACGCCCAGCACTCGCCCGGAGCCTCCGGCGGCCTTGCGCCGGAGCGCCTGGACCCACCAGACCACAGCGGCCGCGACGACGGTGATCGCGAACGCCAGTCCGGTGAATTCCCGCAAGAGCCGCAGGGCGACGGTCACGCCCGCCACGCACACGAGCGATCCGACCATGACTGGACGCGACGCGGCCGGCCAGCGCACCAGATGGATCACGGCCGCGAGACCGAGCATGATCAGCGCCAAGACCATCGGGTCTTTCAGAACTTGCGATGACCAGAGCAAGAGCGATGGCCAGAACCCCAAGACCGCAGCCCCGAACCGAACCGCGGCCTTTGGCGCAGACCACTGCGTGAGCATCGACACTCCTGAGCAGACCATGACGGCATTGTACCACGCGTTCAACACCGCCACGTGCAGGGGGTGAGCGCCCAGGACGCGGTAGACGAGACCGACGTAGAGGATAAACCACCAGTTGGCGGGCTTGCCCTCGGTGGATACCGCCATGCCCTCCCGCCAGGCCTGGGCGAGGTCGCGACCAACGTCATGGTGGTACTGCGCATCCTGCGCAAACTGCCAAAATCCTGGTCCCACTTGCTGTTCCACAAATAGGGGCCAGTGGTGGAGTGACGCCATGTAGAGCAGGCTTGCCAGAGCCACGTTGACCCCGTACGCGCCCAGGATGAGCCGGACGCAGACGGCATCCCGCGTGACCCGAGCCGCGAGCCATCCGGCCACGACCGAACCCATCATGGCGAGTGCCACGACCATCATCGATCCCCGCCTTCCCCAGCGGCCACCGCCGCATACACCTCAAGGGTTTTGCGGGCGGCAGCCTCCCACGCAAACTCCCGCACCCGTTGAAGGCCGCGAAGTGCTAGGTCCTGTCGGAGCCGGTCCGATGTGAGGAGTCGGTGCAGACCATCCGCGATCGCTTCTGGTGAGAAGGGATCCACGAGGAGAGCGCTATCCCCCGCGATCTCAGCCATCGCGCCCACGTTGGAGGTCACGATGGGAACCTGCGACGCCATCGCTTCGAGGAGCGGCATCCCGAACCCTTCGGAAAGTGAGCAGAACACGAAGGCATCCGCGACGCGATAGGCAAGCGGCAACTCCTCCTCCGGAAGGTAGCCGAGATGCCGCACGATCCCGTCAATGGCCCTGGCCTTGCTCAGCTCTCGAAATCTCCCGTTCTCCTTGGTTGAGCCGACGAGGAGGAGCTTGTGGGGAAACGAGGATTGCCGCCGGAGCCTGGCGAAAGCCTCTAGCAGGCGGTCAAGGTTCTTGTGGGGCCGCTGCGTTCCCACGTACAGGATGAACCGATCATTGCCGAGCCGGTACTTCACTCGGAATGCCAAGACGCGATCCGCCGAAGGGGACGTCTGAAAATTCTCGTTCAACCCAAAGTAGACCACCGAGATCTTCCGTGGGTCCAAGGAGGGGAACCGCTTGAGGAACTCGCTCTTCGTCGTATTGGAAATCGTGATAATCCGGCTGGCCTTCACGAGACTCAACCGGGTCGTCCAGTACGAGTAGAATTGCTTCAGGCGACGCTGGGAATCGAAGTAGCCCGTGAAGCTGATGTGGTTCAAGTCATAGATCGTGACGACGGACCGCGGGTGCGCCAGGAACGGCATATCGAAGTGGGGGTAGTGGTAGACATCCGCGGGCGGCAGCCGGCGCGCGAGCCATGGGACCCGAACCTGCTGTGCGAGCCCCATGAACGGAATCGAGGTGAGGACCACGTGGACGTTGGGATGTTCCAACAGGCCGGCCGCTTCCAGGTCCTTTCGGAAGGCGGGAGCGAGCAGCACCACATACTCGTTCGTCCGATCCACCGTGAGGAGACTCATGAGGATGTGTCGGACGTAGTTGCTCAGGCCGTCCGACCAGCCCTGCACGCCTCGTGCGTCGAAGAGGATTCTCATGGCGGCCCGGTGACCTGGGTCAGCAGCTCCGTGTAGAGCGCTCCATACGCCTCACCCACCCGAGGGAGCGCAAACTGTTCCTCGGCCCTGCGGCGGGCAGCCTGAGCCAGCCGGTCGGCGACCTCAGGCGAGGTCAACAGGGTGATGATCGCGCGAGACAACGCCTGGGCATCGCACGGTTCGACCAACAGCCCGTGCTCACCCTCGGTGATAACCGCGCAGTTGCCCGGGATTCTCGTCGCGACAATCGGCAGCCCGGCCGCCATCGCTTCCAGTAAGGCATTGGACATCCCCTCGGTGCTCGAGGGGAGCACGAAGCAGTCCGCGGCAAGGAAGAAGTCGAGCGTCTCTGCGACCCGACCCATGAAATGGACGGACTCCTGCAGGTGCAGGCGGGTCACCTGCGCTCGAAGGGATGGCTCGACGTTGCGGAAGGTCCCGCCATCTCCGACAAACAAGAGGTGGGCCTCAGGGTGCCGCTGAACGACCTGCGGCCAGGCCGCGATGAGAACCGGCAGGTTCTTTTCCGCCGAGAGCCGTCCAACGTAGAGCACGATGCGACCCCACACAAGCCCCAGCCGCTTGCGGGCCGCGGCGCGGGCCGACGGCTCATAGGCCGCCGCCGAGGGGATCGCGACACCATTCGGGATGTGCGCGATGCGATCAGGGGCAATCCCGAGCTGGGCGAATTCGGCGTGTGCGTGACGATTTACCGTGACGAAGCGATCCACCCGTCGCAGGAGAAACCGGCGCATCCGAAAGAACGGCAGCCGCTCGAGCATGCGCCGCTCGCTGAACTCATCCGCGGTCGAGATCTTCACCACGACCGGGGCTCCCCACAGCCACCGCGCGAGGCCTCCGATCGTGGCTGGGGCGTAGGACTGATGGCAGTGGATGAGCTGGTAGTCCCGACGGTGCGCCCACAGCCACCCGAGTGCTTGAAGGAGGTAACTCAGGGACGCCATGACCCGGGAGCGGCCCCACAGGGGGAGGCGGATGACCTCCACCCCGTCAATGACCTCGCGGGCCTGCAGCCCATCGTAGTTCCTGGTGAGGACGACCACCCGCCAGCCGCGCGCCAACAGCTCCTGGAAGAGCCGGCGGGCGGAGCGCTCAAGGCCACCGCCCATATCCGACGTCGCGTAAAACTTCGTGGCCAGCATGCACACCGTCGGCCGCCGCGGCCCGGCGTCACGGGCCTGGGTCTGGGGCAAGAGCGGCCGAAGGGTCTCGGGCTCGATGGGACGGGTCGTCCCCTTCCGCGCGAGCACGATGAGCTCGCCTCGGTAGACGTAGCGCGCGTCCAGCGCCTCATAGCCCATGCGCCGAAGCATCTCCTGCAGCGACGCGCGGGTATAGTGGGCAATGTGCTCATCCGCGTAGCCGCCTGGCATCAGCCGGTGGTAGCACCATTCGATCGCAGGCCAGGTCCAGGTGCCGTAGTCCGGAGTACCCAGGATGAGCAGCCCCCCCGGCTTCAGAACCCGGTCGAGCTCGGTGAAGATCGACGGATCCGAGGGGACGTGCTCGATGACCTCGGAGCACACCACACCCTCCATGCTGCAATCGGCGAACGGGAGGGCGAAGATCGACCCCGTGACGACCGGCAGGCCGTAGCGGCGCATGTAGCGCATCTTCGTGTGCCGGATGTCCAGCCCGATGGCATGGTTGAGGCTCTGGAGGATGACGCTCGACCCGCACCCGACGTCCAGGATGCGCCCCCCGACCCCGCGCGCGAACGCGGCGATGATCTCATGGCGCCTCCGCTGCCAGAGCCGCTGGGGGGGGACGAGGCTATAAAACGCCCGCTCGTCGTAGTCCGCCGCCTCGATGGAGTTGCGCAACCGCCAGAGCCGGGCGAACGTCTTTGCGAGATGCCAGCCGACTCGAAGAATCCTGGCGGAGGAGCTGCCCTTGGCCCGCGGAAAGTACGTGAAGGGAACTTCCGCGACCCGCCAGCCCGCGATGTGCGCCCGGAGCACGATCTCCGGCAGGACGTCGAAATCGATCCCGCGAAGCGGCAGGTCCTTGAGGACGTCGGCATGGTAGAGCCGGAACCCGCTCGAGATGTCGAACACGTCGAGCGCCAACCCTCTCGTGAAGGTCCGGTTCAGCACCCGACTGAGGAGTTTTCGGAACAGGGGCATATAGGCGACACCGCCCCGCACGTAGCGCGAGGCAATGATGACCTCGGCCCGGTCTCGATTGGCCCAGAGCTTCGCCACGAAGTTGGGTTCGTGGGAGAGATCGGCGTCCATCGTGAGGAGATAGGCCCCGCGCGCCTCGCGGAACGCCTGCCGCAGGGCGCCTCCGTATCCCGGCAGCGTCTGGACAATCGGCCGTGCCCCGAGATCCCGCGCCACCGCGAGCGACTCGTCCGGGGCTGAGCGGCCGATGACGAGCACCTCCGCGGAAATCCCCAGCGCTCCAAGCACCCGCCAGAGGCTGGGCAGCAGCAGGCGAAGATTCTCCGCCTCGTTGATCGCCGGAATCACGACGGTGAGCTCGCAGATCGTCTGCGGCTGTTCCGCCACCTCAGACCTCGCCAGCCGTTCAGTAGTTGGCATCATAGTACCAAAAGGCGCCGACGTTGACGCTGGAGAAGAGCTTATCCCAGTAGGCATAGGTGCGATCAAATCCTCTGTTTCCTTCCTCGATCGACGCGGTACGTCGTGGCAGCGCGCGCGGCGACCAGATGGTCGCGCACACGTCCTCGCCTGTGCCGATCCGGTAGACCTCATGGAGGCCCAGGGCGTGCGCGTCGGCGAGGACTTCGCGCTTGAAGGGGAATGCTTCCTTCGTGAAGTCGACGTAGGCATCAAACCGGTCGATCCCGATCCGCTTCGCGATGGCCGAGGGGACATACCGGGGCGACGGCTCTCTGATGTGGAAGATGCGGGTGGGCTGATCGTCATCCGCCGAGGCGTTCATCCCCGTGTAATACTCCATCGTCGGTGGGATGTACACCTGATCGGAGAGGAACATGACCCGGATGTCCATGTTGGGCTGCCCGAGCTCCCGCAGCGCGTAGCCGACCGCTTTCACGCACTGGTAGGACTCGGCGGCAGCATCACGCACGGCGAGACGCCACGGAGCCACGATCAGGGCCACGAGGCTGACGCAGATGAAGCCGGAGAGGGGACCCGCAACATCCCGCGTCGCCCGCACGCGCTTGAGACCTTCCGCCACCAGGTGAGTGGCGGCACCGCTCACGACGATTGCTGCGGGGACGATGAGGTGCATAAAGTTTGGTGTAAGCGAAAACCGCATGACGTACGCGAGCGCCATGAGCCCGACCAGGTACGCGGAGCACGTGATCGCGTACGGGTTGCGGCGGTTCAGCAGGGGCAGGAGCAGCGCGGCGGCCAGCACGAGCGGGAGCGCGTCCGGCAGCTCCGAGAACGCCAGATTGAAGTAGCGGTGGAAGTCAGCGAGGCCGTAGTGGGGGATCCACGAACCGCCCAAGTGACGTTTGACGGCCAGTTGACCGAAGAGCGTCAGCGGCAACCGGCGTCCCACATAGAAAAACAGGATGGAGTCAACCAGCAGCATGAGCCCGTACGCCCCCCACACCGCTGCGTTTTTCGCCTCCGCCAACCGGACGGGTCGCGCTCCAGATTGGGGGTTCTGAGCCAGGACGGTCCGGGTGGCGGCGTGCAGCAGCAGGAACACAGGGCCCATGTAGAAGAGTTCGCTCCCGGCGCACAGGAGCATGAGAAGCGCCATGAGGAGCGAGGATCGCCAGCGGTTGTCGGAGACGTGGCGCACGTACGCATAGAGGGAGGCGACCTGCAGGAAGATGACGAAGTTGATCTGAAAGCCCTTCGTGGAGAAATCGATGAGGGCGTGGTTCCACGCGGCCAAGGCCAGCGCGAGCACGGCGGCGCCGAGCCCGAATAGACGGCGGACGAAGAGGAACAGGAGCGCCAGCGTCGCCACGGCGAGCACGGCGCTGGCGGTAAACAGATTCGCCTCGGTGATCGGCAGGTGGAGCGTTCGGAAGAGCGCGACGACGAGGTAGAAGAACACGTTGTCCCCCAGGCCGTGGATGGGCATGACGAGAGATTTGAAGAAGTTCTCGCGCGCATCGGCTGCGGCGAGGTTCCACAGCGGCAACAGGTGGAGCCGGATCCCTGCCATGAGCGTGACCATCTCGTCGCTCGCCCACAGAAGGTGGTCGACGTTCGCGAACCGATGCATCGCCCCCGAGACCAAGATCCCCAAGATCGCGGCGGCGCTCAGCCCCCGCACGAGCGTCGAGCCGCTGATGTCCCGCCACCTCCGGGACGCGGCCACAATCGCCCCGAACGCCGTCAGGGCGGTCGTGAGTGGTGCGACAAGCGCCATCATCCGCCCATCGCCGGGCGCACGCGCGCCCGGAGCCGGTCACGCCCCTGCTTCCCGAGCAGGGCCAGGGTCAGCACGCGAGGCCACGAGAACGACCGGGCGAGCATTGGATCGTGCCGGATCCCGCTCGCGTACACCCGCAGTGCCAACATCCGGATGGCGGGCGAGACCTTGTATGCGATTTCGTCGTATTGCCGGGCGAGCGTCCGTCGGAAATCTGCAGATCGTACAGCTTCCGGGAAGAGCATTTCGTACCGCGCCCGGAGCCGATGGAACAGTGCCAAGAAACCGCCGAGGTCAGCCTCGCGAAGTCCTAGCCGAAACTGCGCAAGCAGCTCGACGTCACTTGCCGACCATCCGCGATCGCCGAAGAGCGCCTGCAGGTTCCGCTGGATGATCCGGCGGTTGCCAGCAGCCGATGCCGCGGCCTGCTCTGATGTGAGTCCGCCATAGATCGACTGGGGGTTGGCCCGATAGTCGAGGAGCCGTTGCGGCAGGTTCGCGACCGGATACGCGAGCGCCATGCGAGACCACAGCGCGTAGTCCTCGCAGTGCGCCAGTGGCTCGTAGCCGCCGAACGCTTGAGCGGCCTCGCGCCGAAACATGACCGAGGAGTGGATGAAGGCGTTGTCAAACAGGTGGTACCACCGGATGCTCACGGACTCCTGCGGGCGGGTGAGCTCGCCGATGACTCGGCCGTCTGGATCGATCACCCTCGCCTGCGTCCCGACCAGCACCAGTTGCGGCTGCTCTCGCAAGCGCTGGACCTGATCGGCCAACCGTCGCCGATGAGATCGGTCGTCCGCGTCCTGCCGGGCGATCCAAGTCCCCCGGGCCAGCGCGAGTCCCTCGTTGAGCATGGGCACCAACCCGCGATGACCCTCGTTCCTGACGAGGTGGATGCGTGAGTCTCGAGACGATGCCACGAGTTCCTGGGAGCCGTCAGTCGAACCGTCATCCAGGACCAGGAGTTCGAAGTCGCCGAAAGTCTGCGCCAGCACGCTCTCGATGGCCTCCTGGAGGAAGCGAGCGCCATTGTACACCGGTATCAGCACGGTCACCTGCGGGTCGTTCATGGCCTCTGGCGGATCTCGTACAGGCTGGCGAAGCGATAGCGCTGCACCAACGCCGGCTCTGTGTACTCCGGCCCACGCAGCGACGGTCCCACGAGCGCGTCAATCGTCTGCCGCGGCTCGTTCACCACGATGAAGAGCCGGTTGGTAAATCCCAATCCGGTGAAGAGGTACGTCACAGGGACTTGGTGGCGGTAGAGGTAGTACTCCAACGGCGCTTCGGACGGGGTCGCCGCCAAGATCCGATCTCCGGGCCGGAGTTCTTCCTTGAGGAAGCGCGCAATCTGTTCGGCGTCACGCAGCCCCGTTCCGGTATCGTCCGAGTAGTAGACCGATCGGGTCCGGATCACATTCAGCCCGACCCCGACCGTAAGCATCAGCGCCGTGACGCAGACGGCGTATGATGGCACCGCCTTGACGGCGCGGGCGATGGTCTGCACGATCCGATCCATGAGGGCGATCAATCCCGACGCCGCCGCCGCGAAGTACAGCGGCAGCAGGAAGAGCCACATCCGCACGGGCGGGTGGATGCCCTGGAGCGCGAGGAGCGGCAGGCACCACAGGGCAGCCGCGAACACCCACGGGATTCGATACCGTCCAAGGCGCCGGTGCGCGACGGTCGCGATGAGGCATCCGATGATGAGCAGGAGG
>Ga0209515_10009354_pt1 | contig 11167 bp, 16 predicted proteins | sample Subgroupgradi54m_FD_187454 | JGI IMG/M metagenome (GOLD analysis project Ga0209515, IMG submission 187454) | Subsurface groundwater microbial communities from S. Glens Falls, New York, USA - GMW60B uncontaminated upgradient, 5.4 m (SPAdes)... ...
GGGGCGGGAATGACACCAAACGCGAAAGCCTAAACGTAATCAGCACCGGGCGATTTCGGAACAAAAAAAGCGGAGGTTATGAAAACAGTTTTAACGCCGCGATATCCGCCAGCCAGCGGAAATGTTTATCAAATGTATAAAGGGGGAGATGATGTTGCAGGGCGTTTTGCGCCACAATCAGATCGGGAATGCCGATTCCGTTGAACCCTTTTTTCATGCATCTGGTCTGGATGGATTGGATTTCGTCCCAGTCGATGGAAAGGGGTTGTATGGGCAAAAGCCGCAGCAAGGCAATAAGTTTTATTTGTCCTTGAACGGTCAAAGCCGGAATAAGTTCGGAAAGGACAAGTTCATTGATCACGATCAGGTCTTCGTCAATGAGGACGTCAAGGCCCTCACTACGCCGGCCGCCGCGCAAATAATGGATCCAGGCGGAAGTATCGACGAGGACTCTCACGCGCGGTCCCGCAGTGTATCGAGGTCGATTTTAAGATCGACGGCGCCTTTGAATTTTTTTAACGCGCCGAGTTTGTGTCTGCGAATCAACTCGCGCACGGCCGTTGTGACCAGTTCCGTCTTGGTTCTTAAATGGGTTACTTTCAGCCCTTCATTGATGATGTGTTCAGGGAGATCAAGCGTTGTTCTCATGATTTTCGCCTCCGGTAGTGGTTATGCCAGCAGTATATCATAAACCCGGATTTTGCAAAGCAAAATCCGCCCAAAGGGCTGAACCAGACCCGTCTTCGACGGGTCGGTTCAGGGTTAATCCCGATATTTTGCACGCACAATTTTGTGCATGTTTTGTGTGTGCGTGCAAAATTTGGGATAAAACGTATGCACAGGAAGATTTTTTTGTATGTCCGTGTTTTAAGCAACAACAGGTTACGGTTGAGCACAGGAATGTCAAAAGAGATTCCGCGCCGGGTAATTTCGGAACAAAAAAATGGAAGAGATTCCGCAAGTAAAGACAAGTCCCATACAAATCCTACGACCGGGCAGAAATGTGTCTGGCGATGGAAAAATACGGATACCCTGGCGGCTCACACTTTGACCCTGACCACCACGGGCACCGGCTCTTTTAGGTTTGGGAGCACGATCACCGGGACCTCGGCGACGGCCGTCGGAAAAACGGATTACATCGGGGCCATTGACAATGCCACCGATGCGCTATGGGATGTCATTGCTTATTCGAAGGGTTATTAATATGCATAATCTGACTAAAGAAGGTTGGAGAAAGGTTGTAGAGTTACAAGAAAGGATACAAATAGCTGTTTCTATCGTAGGTGCTTGGGATGAGTTTTATCATAACGTACAAATAGAATCCCCACAATTATTGCAATCAAGGCAACACTTAACATCAACATTTTTGACCTCACTTTTCAGGATAGAGCCAGAAACTTACAAACATCAATATAAAGAAAGCAATCGCGCAGCCTACTCGGATAGCTATTGGAAAACTGCTAAAGAAATAACTTGCAAGACCGACAGAAAAAACAGCCTTTGCCAAGTCTCCAAAGAATTTGGCAATATGTTCTTGGCGTTTGGTCAAAATCTCATCCATTGGCTAAAGTATAGTATAGGCTCTAAATTATGTCAAGAGACTTATGCGGATGTAGTGCGGATGTAGCAGGCAATGTAACTGATAATAGGATGGGACGTCATTGCTTATTCGAAGGGGTATCAGGGGATCGGAATTGTGAAAAAATAGGTTAATCGAGGGAGGTGAATGGATTATGAGAGAAGTCGTCATATATCGTGGAGAAGACGGATATTGGATTGCGGAGGTTCCAAGCCTCCCCGGCTGTATAAGTCAGGGTAAAACAAAAGAAGAGACTATCCAGAATATTAAAGAGGCAATTTCCTGTCATGTTCATGCCCTGGAGGAAGACGGTCTCAGCGTGCCTGAAGAGCGTTTTGATCTTACGGTGGTCGTGGTATGAGCAAACTGCCGGTTATTTCAGGACGAGACTGTATAAAGGCGCTGGGTAAAAGTCGGTTTTATTTTAAACGCCAGGAAGGCAGTCATATCACATTGCGCAGGGACGATCCTTTTGCGCAGGTGGTTGTTCCCGACCATAAAGAGTTAGACAGGGGCACATTAAGGGCTATTATCAGACAGGCTGGTTTAGCAGTTGATGAATTTGTAAGATTAATGGAGTGAATGGGGTAGTGTCAAAAATTCTATGAAAAGTAAACATTGATATGCATAAATCTGCGCTGACTCTGCGGTGGTTTTCTTTCGGGCCCGGCACTCGCGGGAGACAGACGAATGAGAGCCTGATCATGGTACGGCTCTTTGCCGCTCTGATAATGTTAATCATATCGGTCGGTTTCGTCCCTGCAGCCGAGGCGGCGGTTACCGCTACCAACCTCTACAGCGGTGGTTCAAACGCCGCCTCACAGTCGAGCTTTGTAACCTCCTCTACATCACCCGGCGCGAACAAGCTCATCCTCCTCGCGGTCGGGTACTACACCGACGGCGCTGGCGCCACCATCTCGTCGGTCACCGGGAACGGGCTCACCTGGGTAGTGGTGGCGAGTACCTCGTTCGTTTCTGGTTTCTATAGAACATACCTCTTCCGTGCCATGGGGTCTTCGCCCTCGAGCGGAGCGGCTACCATCAACTTCTCGGTGGCTGATATTTACAACGTGGCGGTAGGCATAAACGAATTTTCGAACGTGGACACCTCGGGTACGAACGGCAGCGGCGCCATCGTGCAGAGCGCCACGAATACGAGCGACAGCGCAACGAGCCTAACCGTTACGCTGGGCGCATTCGGCAGTACCGATAACGCCACTTTTGGCGCTTTTGGCCATCCGAATGCCAGCCCGACCGCTGGCACCGGGTTTACTCAACTTTCGGAGTACCACTCGGTTGGCTGGAACAGAAACATTGGCACGCAAACCGAGTGGCGGAGCGACAACGATACCACGGTTGATATATCCGTCGGCTCGTCGGCTGTGATGGGCATTGCGGTGGAGATTAAATTTGCGGCAGCGGCGGTTGCTGATACTTCAGGCGCTTTTTTTGAATTCTTTTAACCCGAATTTTGCAAAGCAAAATTCGGGATTAAAATTAAAAGAGGTGAAGTTGAAGTATTATTAAAAAGGAATATAATGAAAGACAGCGGGGCGGAGCCGGAAATGCAAAGCGTAAAGCGAAAAATAAGAAACAGATATTTGGAAAAATTGAAAGAACTGACTTTAGCCGCGTTGAAAGGCGAAGAGGTAAAGATTATACTTTTCGGTTCGCGCGCCCGGCAGGATCATCACAGCACTTCCGATGCAGACATAGGGCTGATACCTTATGGAAACCTTGATAGGAGGAAAGTGGTTTCCTTAAAAGAGAGGATAGAAGATTTAAATATTCCTTATAAAGTTGAGATTGTGGATTTCTCCGCGGTCTCGGAGGATTTTAAAAAAGAAGCGATGAAGGGGGCGATGGTATGGAGAGACTGATGCTGCGTCACGGGGACGCGCTGAGGGCGTTGGATACGTTTAAAGAGATTGTCCGGGAGCCGTTCTCGGTTATTATCAGAGATGCGACCATACAGCGGTTTGAATATACCTTTGAGGCCTTCTGGAAATTTATCCGGGAATACCTGAAAGAAAAAGAGGGCATTGTGGCCAACTCTCCCAAGGCCTGCTTTAAGGAGCTTTTTTCTTTGGGCTATGCTAATGAAGAAGAGACCGTAGAGCTTCAAGAGATGACCGATAAGAGGAATGATACCTCGCATACTTACAAAGAAGCGGTGGCGCAGGGTATTTATGAGAAATCCAAAGGGTATGTTTCGTTGATGGAAAAGGTGTTGGAGAAATTCAAGTTGAGCGCTCGATGAGGCGGGGATCCTCGATGCCGGCAAGTGTTTGACGGCCAGAACAAAAGGGACAGAGCCAAACGGCATGTGTCTTTGCGAGGATGAATTTTTTGGGCGGAGAACGAAGTCCGTCTTCGCCCCGCCGAAATGCGGCGGGGCTTCGCCGAGATCTCGCCGAAGCTTTAGCGAAGGCGGGCAACCCCTTCTGTCACCCCCGAAATCTTTTATCGGGGGTCTTATTCAGCAATATTAAGATTCCCGCTTAAAGATTGCGGGAATGACATTTATGAGATAACTTCTAATAAATAATCGATTTGATCGAATCAATGAATAAAAACTGGCAGGATTTATATGATGAAATTTGAGCAGTCGAAAAACTTCGGGATTGCTTCCTGCCTTGCCGGCAGGCAGGCTTCGTCCCGCACCGCCAGAAAATGGCGGGGCAGTCGCTCGCAAAGACAGCGGGATGGGAATGAGAAGAGCGGATATAAGGAAACAATGGAATGGGATTATAAAACAGGCGGGAGATGACCCCGCAGTTTTGGCGGTATTTTTATTCGGGAGCGCAGCCCGTGGCAAAGGGCGAAAAAATTCCGACGTCGATATTTGCCTGGTGATGAAGCGCAACGGCTATACCGGCCTTGATCTTTCGCAGAAAAAAATGGAATATCTGAAATCATTCAATGTGGATTTGCAGATTTTTCAGCAGCTACCTCTCTACATTCGAAAAAGGATTATTCAGGAGGGAAAGACGCTGTTTTGCAGAGATGAAGATGAATTGTATCGTGTTGCTTTTCGCACGATTGCTGAATTTGAGGATTTTAAGCATATCTACTACGATTACCTGAAGGAGATAGAAAGTGTTAGATAGGGAGCGAATTTTAGCGAAAATTGACGAACTCGATACGTATTTGAACGAACTGACTCAGATCATCCCCGCTACTTTTGAAGAATATCAACGCATTGAGACAAAGCGCGCCTGTGAAAGATTATTACAGCTTTGCATTGAATGCGTCATTGATGTGTGCAGGTTTTTTGTTTCCGGTTTAAGATTGGGCCTGCCCTCCGAAGAAAATGACCTGTTTGACAAGATGCTAAAGAAAAAAATATTATCCAAAGAAATGAATTCTCTGCTTAAAGAAATGAGAGGCTTTAGAAATATCCTGGTGCATGAATACACGGCCGTTGACGACGAACTGGTATTTAAAACGATGAAGGAAAAATGAGATGATTTCAAGAAATTCAAGAAAGAAGTTATGAGGCCGCAACTTATGGAGCGAAGTGAAAAGACAGCAGGATGGGCGCGCCTCGCGGCGACGCGGGCGCGCCGGGTGGCACATGGCAACGGCCGTCGGAAAAACGGATTACATCGGGGCCATTGACAATGCCACGGACGCGCTATGGGATGTCATTGCTTATTCGAAGGGGTATTAGCCGTGATACAAATGCGGAAGAAAGTCATAGATGCACCGGTGGGATAGGAAACAGCAGTGCCGAGAGAGATTAATGGGCGTGTTTTTTATGGCTGCGATGGTCTATATAAAATAAAATCATTACGAATAAAAGAAAAGCTAATGCTCCAGCTATGGCAATCATTGGTTTTCTCCTTTCCAGGAATAAATAATGACACTAGAGATAAGGAAAATAATGGCTGAGAAGATAGCAGTGCTGAAGGAGATTAATGGGCGTGTTTTTTATGGCCGCGATGGTCTATATACATTAATATCAAAACCACAGCGAGAAATACAAAGACGCCTGAAAGAACAAGCATATCTATTCGCCTCCTTTGCCTCTAGGTTGAATAAAAACACTGATGAACAACAAAATAGTCCAGAGAAAAGACAAGACAACTCTCAAATACAACGGAAATTTTTCAAAAAAATAACTGGCGAATCCTACTGTCAAAATGGCCTTGCCAAGGTCGGCTATAATTTTAGCAATAAATTCCCCGCACGATTTATCGAGGAGTATCATAATTTCTGGAAAAAATATATCACGCGCTTAATGACCTGTCAAGCCGATTCCTGGAGCCAAATGGCAAATCATAAAATTTTAGGAGTTTCGTGGTTGAATACCATTCTTAGTGTCTTTGCGAGATGGACAAACAATCTAAAGACTTCGGGATTGCTTCCTGCCTTGCCGGCAGGCAGGCTTCGTCCCGCACCGCCAGAAAATGGCGGGGCAGTCCTCGCAAAGACAAAAGGTGCTTGTCACTGCGGGCCATGAACCATGACGGTTCATGGCGGGGAGGATGTTAAAAATAAAAAAAACGGATTCGCAAGAATAAAAATGGTATCATAGAAAAACAAGAAAGGGGAAGGAAAAATGAAAAAACAGTTTCAAATTTTAATCGCGTTAGGTTTTGTGATGAGCTGTTCAGGGGCGGTGATGAGTCCGGCAGCCGCGGAAGAAGCGGTGAAATCCAGTCAAGCCGTGTCAGTAGGGAACGGTTTAAAACCGTTCTCTACTATGCCCGAAGGCATGGGCAAAGATGTCGAAGACGCGGCCAGGGAAAACAGCGCTGTTATCAAAGATGTTTATCAGCTCCTGGCTTTGAGTTACAGGACGATAGGCCAGGACGATAACGCCATTTTGATGAACGAGAAGTTAAATAAATTTGCCGGCGATGAGGCCCCGGCTTTATATCGCATCGCGGAGATTCATCTCAAGTATGATAGAGTCAAAGAGGCAGAGGCCGTTTACGAACGATTGGTCAAGGCGACACCGCAGATCATTGAAAATTATTATCCTTTAATTGAGGTTTATCAAAATACACATCAGGACGATAAACTGAAAGCGCTTTTAAAGGAAGCAGAGGCCGCCAATAGCGGTAATCCCATGGTATTAGCGCGGATTGCCGAGATGCGCTCAAAGATGACGGGCGTGCCTTTAAAGAAAAGCGAGCCCGCTTCGTCCCGTAAAGCGGCTGAGGCCACCGTTTCAAAGAAAAGCGAGCCCGCGGTTTCCGTACCCAGCGAGCCCGCGGTTTCCGTACCCAGCGAGCCCACTTCACCGCGAAGCGAGCCTCGTGGTAAAACCGCGAGCAAATGGGGACTTTCTCGTAGCAAAGCGGCTGAGCCCGTGGTTTCCGCACCTATCGAGCCCGTGGTTTCCGCACCTATCGAGCCCGTGGTTTCCGCACCTGTCGAGCCTGCCGCTTCACAAGGCGAGCCCGCGGTTTCTGTGCCCAGCGAGCCCGCTTCACCAGTGGCCCCGGAGCCGCCGGTTTCAGATAAAAAGGAAAAAAATAAATGGTTTTAATTGTAGAGACGGGTCAGGGCCTGCTTTAACAGGCCCAGAACCCGTCTTTGTAGAGACGCATTATAATGCGTCCCTACTTTGAGAAAAGGAGGTGAGAGCGTAAAGTTAATGGAATAGGAGTTTCGCGGTTGAATATCCTTTCTGTGTCTTTGCGAGCCATAAACCATGATGGTTCATGGCGAGGACAGCCCCGCCAAAGGCGGGGCAGGACGTGGCAATCTTTTTAAAGGATTGCTTCGCTCACCCGTTGCGGGGACTCGCTCGCAATGACACCAAGCGCGAAAGTCCCATAAGAATGGGTATGGGTTTGTAGAGACGCATTATAATGCGTCTCTACTTAGAGATTTTAAAAACATAACGTTTAAAGGAGTCATAAGATGAAACGATATTTGATTGGTATGATTTTCGCAGGAATATTTTTATGTTCTAGCCTCGCATTCGCAAAGGAGACGACAGGGGCTCCAGGAAAGGCCATTCAACCGGCGCCCCTCGTGACACCAAATCAGCCGGCCGGTCAAGCGGCTGCACAGGAGAAAGAAGCCTTGGTTACCAATATCAATAATCTGCGCAATGCCGACCTTCGGGCCATGGTCTTGCAGCAGTTATTAAGTGAAGAGATGGCGAGGCGTCAAAACCTCGAGGCTGTCTTTTGCGACCGTTATAAATTAGATGTCAATAAATTCCGAAAAGGGCTTTATTCTTACGATGAAAAAGAAGGTAAATTTACCGAACAGGCTATGCCGGCGCAAGAAAAGAAATGAAGGTGATATGAGATTCCCCTCCCCTTTTTGGGGAGGGGTTAGGGGAGGGGATGACAAAAAAAATTTTTATCGGTGCGTTGTGGGCTCTTAGTTTTTGGCTGGCAGGCCCCGGGGACCGGAACGCCCAGGCGGTTGTGCCGGATAGTTACCTGGAAGATTTTGACGGCCGCCTTGATGGTGCCACCATCAACGGCGTAGATTCCTGGACGGTGATGCAAGGCGATGCGAACAATGCCATGGTCAAGTCCGGTGTGACCTTTTCGGGTTCAGGCAAGGCCTTAGAACTCAAAGGGGCCCCGACAACGGCCCGCCTTAAACGCCCCCAGGCCTATGGCCATCTCAGCCCGACGTGGATCCGTTTCAAGGCACGCCCCTCAGCGGCCTCTCAAACAACAGATGTTCCGGCCACGGGTATCGCGGCCATCAGCTATGATTATACGGGCAAGGTTCTGGCCAGCGACGGGGCTTCCTGGGCGGATACGGGCAGGACCTACAGCGCCGGCCGCTGGTATGATGTTGCCCTGAAGGTGAATTTTGAGACCCGCCGCTATGACTTTTATTTTACGGATTCGCTTGTTCCCGATGCCGCATTTGTGCCGGTCAAGAGCAATTTAAAATTTATTAACAGCTCGATTAATTCGCTCTCCGGCTTAGGATTTTTCGGTTCGTATTCGACGACTCAAGCCTCCGATGTTTATATTGATAATGTCGCCGTGACTTATATCGACCGTCTGGCGATGATCACGGTCCCTCAAAAACTCCTGGTTGACCAGATTTATGGGCCGGTCACGGTGCAGCTGCAAAACGCCCTGTCGGAACCGCAGACGACTTTATCCGATATGGTCCTTGAGTTAAAATCCACGTCCACTAAGGGAAAATTTTCCGCAACGCGCGATCCCTGGAAGGATGTGGTACAAATCACCATCCCCCAAAATGCGCAGAACGCTTCCTTTTATTATAAAGACAGCGCGGCCGGTAAACCTCTCCTCACGGCCTCCGAGTCTCCTGACCAGGGTTTTACGGATGCCAGCCAACAGTTAGAAATCGTTAATAAGGTTTCCTATTTTGATGTCAGGGTGGCCACCACGCAGGTGGTGGCCGGTGAGAGCTTTAAGATTAAGATCACAGCGCAGGATGAAAACGGCCAGATCCTCGAAGGCTATAACGGCACCGTGAATTTATCCGTCGATTATCTTTCGCCGCCGACGGGGCGTTTGACTATTTCACCGGAAAGTGTTACGGGGTTTGTCAAGGGAACTCTTGAGGCCAGTGTGGCCTATCCGGACTGCGGCCTCGTCACTTTTACCGTGGCCGACACAGAAAATCCGACGAGAACAGGGACAGGCAATCAGGTTTTATTTCTACCCGCTCGTTTTAGCGTTACGGCCGATAGCCCGCAGACGGTTTCAAAACCATTTTCCCTTAAAGTAACCGCGCAAAATGTTTCTTCGGTAACTACTCCCAATTATAACGGCAATGTTAACCTTACTCCGCTGGCCGTCAGCCCCCCCAATACCACGCCGGGTTCTTTAGCGCCTTCCCTGGCCGCGGGAAGCGGATTTGAAAACGGAACGGCCAATGTGACTGCGGACTATCGTCTCTACGGCACCATCAAGATTAGAGTGGAAGATCAATTGGATAAAACCAAGCAGGGAATCAGCGGTGACATAGCCTTTTTACCTCAAGGCCTGTCCATCAGTGTCAACGATCAGGGAAACGGGCGTGACTTTTTCTATATCGGCGAGCCCGTTGGCATTAGCGTCAAAGTTGTTGATGCCCTGGGCCAGCCTATTTTGAATTACCCCGGCGTTGTTACCTTAAATACAAGCACGGGTTTATCCCTGCCCTCCGAATATACCTTTGTCAGCATTGATGCGGGCCAGCATATCTTTTCGGCAAAGCCGCTGCAAATTGGGAGTTACACGGTCGTGGTGAAAGCTGAAGGAGACGTGTTAAGGGCAGAATCGCCGGCGATAAAAGTTAAAGGCGCAACCCTGCAGGTGATTAACACGACCTCGCCATTGGGGACCGGTGAGATCGTTATTCAGCTTGTCGATGACCAGGGCAATGTCATTACGAAGGAGAATAATCTCACCATCGGTATCAAGGCCATCGAGGATGTGGCCAATAATAGCGTTTCCCTGTCGGGGGCATCGGTGCGCTTAAGAGAAGGCAGGGCCATCATCCCGATATCGAACAGCGAAGCAGAGATTGTGACGATCATACCATCGTCGACATTTAAGATAAAAGTTAAAAAAGGCACCATTACCTTTGGCCGGGCCGGTAAAACGGGCATGAGCACGATCATGTGGAGGGAATTGAAAGGAAAGAAATAGGGGTTACACTGCTTCTGGGGCGCATGAACCAGATACTTTCCGGCAGCACGCTGGATGATGTTTCGATTGAGGCACATTCTGCAGGCAATCTAACCTTGCAACTTGTTGAGGGGGTCGCAAAGACAACTGTCTTTGCGAACACTATGACTTTGTCAAGCGTTCTGTAAAATTAAAGGGCTGACGGAACGATAACCCTTGATGTAACTTTGACGGTCTCGGACTAAAGCAAAACTGATTTTCACGAGTTTGTTGGCAATGTTATTAAGAGCTAAGGATTTGCTTTTACCTTCTTCAATTTTACGCAGATAATACTTTCTAAATTCGGGATGATGAGTCGCGACAGATCTGGCCGCGAGATGAAAAAGTTTTTTGGCATAAGGGGGGCCGAATGGCCGGCAATGGGATTGCCGATGAACGGATTTGCCGCTTTTAAATTCAAAGGGGCAGATTCCTAAAAAGGCAGCAAACTGTTTGTGATGCGTGATATCTTGAAACCCGTTGGTCATGACCAGCATGTAAGCGGACAATAAAACGCCAACGCCACAAAGACTGACTAAGAACAATGACAATTGATGGAGGGAAGGATTTTGGTTAATGAGCCCTTTGATGTGGCCATCAACCGCAGCGATGTGTTCTTTAATTTGAGATAAGTTTTTTTGTTGGATTTCAATGAGTGACTGATCTTTGAGGATATGATGCTGATAAGCCTTCAGAGAATTTTGAACGGCAACCGATTGTTTTACGAGCCCCTCACGCACGGAAAGGAAATGTTTCAGTCTTTCGATATTATCGTCGAGCGGACGCCGGAATCGCAATTGATCGAAAAACCGATAAGCATATTCCGCGATCTGAACACTGTCGACCCGGTCATTCTTATGGCCGTGAGGATAAAAGGCTCGTTTGACTTTCAAGGGAGGTTCAACGGCCACGGAAAAATTCTGGGAGGCTAAATAATGCGTTACGGCTTCCCCGTAGACACCCGTGGCTTCCA
>Ga0209515_10009356_pt1 | contig 11165 bp, 8 predicted proteins | sample Subgroupgradi54m_FD_187454 | JGI IMG/M metagenome (GOLD analysis project Ga0209515, IMG submission 187454) | Subsurface groundwater microbial communities from S. Glens Falls, New York, USA - GMW60B uncontaminated upgradient, 5.4 m (SPAdes)... ...
CGCCGCGCACGGAGGTGTTGGGCGGTTTTTCGCGATGCCGAACACCGAGCCCGCGATTGATAATGTAAAGACCTTGCGATGGGTTTTGGATAGGGCCAAAGCCCAAGAACATTTGGCGGATATTGAATTTATCGGGGCCGTTACCAAAAAACGCGCGGGCAAAACATTAGCCGATTTGACCGCGATGCGTGAGAGCGGCGCCGTTGCCTTCAGCGATGATGGCAATCCGGTGTCTAATCCAAAAATTTTGAAGCGTGCCTTGGAATTAACCGCTTCTTTTGACAGTTTTGTTATTGATCACGCCGAAATTCCAAAGCTTTCGCGCGGCGGCGCTATGCACGAGGGCGCGCTCAGTCGCAAACTCAAGCTTCCCGGAATTCCGTCTCAAGCCGAATTCGCGGCCGTTGCCCAAGACATCGAGATTCTAAAGAAAACGAAGGGCCGTTTGCATATAGCGCACGTTTCCACCAAAGAATCCGTGGATTTGATTCGAAAAGCTAAAAAAAATGGTCTGAGCGGTCGCTTGACGTGCGAAGTCTGCCCACATCATTTTTCTTTAACTGATGAGGTGGTGGGAAAGTTTGGATCTTTGGCTAAGGTCAATCCTCCCTTACGCGAGCGCGAAGACGTCTTAGCGCTTTTAGAAGCCATCGCCGATGGCACCGTGGACGCTATCGCGAGCGATCACGCGCCCCACGCGAAGCGTGAAAAAGATTTGGCAATGATTAAGGCCCCTTTTGGCATGATCGGCATGGAAACAATGTTTTCCCTAGCCATAACCCATTTGGTTAGGCCCGGCGTCATTCCATTGGCCAGAGCAATTTACCTACTGACCGCGGGCCCGGCCAAAGTTGTTGGCAGGAAGTCCCCTAGCATCGAGCCCGGGGAGCCGGCTAATTTAGTTTTATTTGATCCCGCCGCGCGAACGAGTTTTCGCCGATTTGTTTCTAAATCGCAAAATAGTCCTTTCTTGGGCGCAACTCTCTATGGGAAAGTTTTGGCTACAATTCATCGGGGCCAAGTGGTCTACAATGCATTTTAGAGGGGACAGACTCCAAGGAGCCTGTCCCCTAAGATTGAAGTTAGGTAGTGACATCTTATTGAATCCCAGTTAAACTCTTAAAACGATGTTCATAAGCCATTTTAAATACATTGTGTTATCCTGCACGTCGCTTTTCGCGATTATTAATTCCGTCGCGGCGATCCCGGCATTTTTAGCTATGACCGCGAAAGAGGATACGAAAACGCGAAAGCGATTGGCCAAGATGGCTTGCGCCACATGCGCGGGAGTTTTGTTCACTTTCGCGCTCTTGGGCCAGCTGATTTTTAAAATTTTTAACATTACCATGAACGCTTTTGAAATCGCGGGTGGATTGGTTTTGCTTCTGGTGGCTTTAGATATGTTGCGCGCCAGACGCTCCCCTTTTCAGGAATCGGAATCAGATACCCGGGATGCTAGCAGGAAGGCCGATATCGCCATTACTCCGCTTGCTATCCCGATGCTTTCCGGTCCGGGCGCAATTTCGACGGTGGTGGTATTAAGCGGGCACGCGAAAGGGCCAATCCAAGAAATAATGCTTTACATTTGTATTCTTATCGCTTCGGCGGCAAGTTATGGCGTGTTTCGGGTGGTGAGTTCGGGGGCGGCGCGCTGGCTTTCTCCGATTGCCATGAATATCATTGAGCGTTTGATGGGACTTCTGCTTGCCGCGACCGCCATACAGTTCATGCTAAACGCCTTCCCTTCCCTGCGCTAATTCCTCCTGGTATTTTAGGGAAATTCCTGGTATATAAAGGGAGTGTCTAAGTGCTTGGTTGTTCCTCTCTTCGTCATGCCCGCGAAGGCGGGCATCCAGTTTGTTCTTGCCTTGTTGTTTTTTGCATTATCAGTGACCGCGCTTTTTGCCGATCCGTTTTTTGAAATTGATCGCTGTATGAGAAGCGCGTCCGAGCTTCAAAAAAGTTTTGCCATAGAAACATGCCAAGATAGCGCCCGTAAGGAGAGTTGGTCCAACGCGGAATTCCAGCGTTGCGTTCAGAAAAATGCCACACAAGAATTAAATCCAAATGTGCGTGCGCATTGCGTGGAGCGGGAAAGGGACGCGGGAAGCAAAAATTTATGCGACTTAACGTCAGAGGAGCTGCGTGGTGGCGCCATTGCCGGTGTTAATTACAATAGTCCGGAGGACGTTGTTTCAGTGATCAAAGAGTTCTGTAGTAAAGATTCAGGGGAAGTCGTGACGCGAGATGAAGAGGACGGTGAAAAACTGACTTCTGCGGGTGATGCCAGGGAAAAATTGGCCAGCGCGCTGGAGGCAAACAATGAAGTTTTGGAGAAAGTCGAGGAGATTCAAGCCGAATCCGATGCTTGGGTTGATTTGGCCCGCGGCGTTGTTGGCCGTAACCGAAAAGCAAAAGAGCTGGCCCAGGCGTCGTATAACGGTATACCCGTCAATAGTCGAACCAGTGCGTTTGAAGGGCGTTACGGGGGTGTCGTGAAAGCTCTAACGAATGCCGAAGCGTCTTATAGGCGAAGTTCTGGCGTTTTAAGAACAATTAAAAAATTGAATAACCAAATCGGTGATGACCGCAGTGATATTATTTTGCTTAATCGTTGTTTAAGGGGTGCTGAACAAGCGCAATTGGAGGGCGGATATTTTAATCAGTTGCAAGCCGCTCAAGAGAAATATCTTAGCGAAGCGCAAAGTGCTTTAGATAGAATTCGACGTACTCAAGGCGCGTTAAACGATAAGCCCGCGCGAAGGGTGATCCAAGGAAATTTAGAATCGATTAAGCGTATTCAGGCGCGTTCTGCTGAAGTTGATAGTTTCGCTCTAGGTAAAGATCGGGATACGCATCATCAGTGCGATCGAGTTTTGCAAGGCCGACAGGGACCCACGGAATCGGACGAGTAAGGCCTCATTTCCTATAATAAAACCTCTCGTTGAGTTATGAAAACACGTGTTGCTTTTGTTGTTCTGTCTTGCCTATTAAGCGTTGCGACCGGTTTTGTTTTGTCACGCGGCGGCTTACCTCAGCAGCAAAAAAAGGACCGGGATCATGTCTTGATCGGGCTTTCCATGGACACCTTGAAAGAAGAGCGGTGGCAGAATGACCGCGATCTTTTTGTGAAGCGAGCCAAGGAATTGGGAGCTGAAGTGCTGGTGCAGGCCGCCAACAGTGACGACACTCGCCAAATCCAGGATGTAGAAGCTTTAATTAGCCGTAAAGTGGACGTTCTCGTTGTCGTTCCCCATAACGGTGAAGCCATGGCGAAGGCTGTTCGCTTGGCTCATGAGGCGGGCATCCCGGTCATCGCTTATGATCGGTTGATTACCAATGCCGATCTTGACCTCTACATTAGTTTTGACGCCATCACGGTGGGCGAACAACAAGCGCGCTACCTTGTCAGCAAACTTTCCGGTGCCCCTGCTAGCAAACCTAAAAGCCGCATCGTCAGGATTCACGGAGCCAAAACCGATAACAACGCGGTTTTATTTAAAGTGGGCCAAGATAATATCTTAAAGCCTTACATTAAATCAGGCCAGATTGAGGTGATTCATGAAGACTGGGCGGAAAACTGGAAACCCGAAAATGCCAAAAAGATCACTCAAGCCGCCATCACCAAGTTTGGTTCTAATTTTGACGGGATTTTAGCCGCCAATGATGGCACTGCCGGCGGGGCTATCCAGGCTTTATTGGAAGAGGGGTTGACGGGGAAAATCTTAGTAACGGGCCAAGACGCGGAGCTTGCCGCTTGCCAGAGAATTGCCAGCGGCGCTCAGGCGATGACTATTTATAAGCCGCTCAAGATATTAGCTGAGCGCGCTGTTGAGGTCGCCGTGGCTATGGCTAAGAGAAAGCCCGTCGTGGCTCGCTTTGAAGTTGATAATGGAAAAGTCAAAGTACCTTCCATTTTGATTGAGGTCCAAACCGTGACCAAGGATAATATGATGGAAACCGTTGTTAAGGACGGTTTCCATAAACGTGAAGATGTCTACCGTGGCGAGCACCGAGCACTTTAACACTCCTGCTGTTCTGCCTGTCCTGCGCGCGCAAAATATAACCAAGAAATTTGGTGGTGTCACCGCTTTAAACGGTGTCAGTTTTGATCTCCGCCCCGGAGAAATCCACGCTCTTTGCGGTGAAAATGGAGCCGGCAAATCGACTCTGATTAAGCTTTTGTCTGGAATTCACCCTCATGGTTCTTACGAGGGTGAGTTGTTCGTTAACGAGAAGACCATTGCCTTGCGCGGCGTTGCTGACGCTGAGAAATCCGGCATAGCCGTTATTTATCAGGAGCTGGCCTTGGTTCCCGAAATGTCGGTTGCCGAAAATATTTTTTTAGGCGCCGAACCTACCCGTTTTGGTTTCATTGATTGGGACGAAGTTTATAGCCAAACGCAGGTTTGCTTGGAGCGCTTTAATCTCAAAGTTAAACCAACCGTCAAGATCAGTCATTTAGGAATAGGCCAGCGTCAACTGCTCGAAATTATTAAAGCCTTACGGAAGAATTCAAAGATTCTTATTTTAGATGAGCCGACCGCGGCTTTAACGGAAACCGAAGTTGCTGTCTTGCTTGAAACCCTTAGGGATCTCAGGGGACACGGGGTTTCTTGTATTTATATTTCTCATAAATTAGATGAGGTGTTTGGTATTGCCGATCGCGTTACCGTATTGCGTGACGGCCAGAGCATTATTACGGCGCGAGCGAGCGAGATAACCAAACAGGCGGTTATTCGGCATATGGTAGGCCGCGAGATCCAAGACTTGTTTCCTCGCAAGGCTCCCATTCGCGGCAAGCCCTTGATGCGCGTCGTGGGTCTAACGGTAGCCGATGAGCAAACGGGAGACGTTATTCTTAAAAATATTTCCTTCGAAGTTCACGCGGGCGAGGTTTTGGGGTTGGGCGGCCTCATGGGCGCCGGGCGTACCGAACTTTTGATGCATCTTTTTGGGGCTTGGGGAAAAAGACTTAAAGGAGAAGTTGAAATTAATGGTCAGTTGATTAAGTCGGAAGATCCTCGGGCAATGATTAAGCGCGGGCTGGTATTAGTGAGCGAGGATCGCAGGCGCTACGGGCTCTTCTTTGAAAAAACCGTTGGGTTTAATCTTTCGCTTTCAACGATTTCTCGTTTCAGGCGGCACCTTTTTGTTGACGCGTCTTACGAGTTGGACGTGAATCAAAAACTTTTCGCTTCCTTGCGCGTTAAGGCGACCGGTTTAGAATCTCCCGTCGCGGGCCTATCCGGCGGCAATCAGCAAAAGGGGGTTTTGGGTAAAGCCCTGATGACCGAACCTGCTATTATTTTGCTTGATGAACCCACACGTGGAATTGACGTGGGCGCCAAACAAGAAGTTTATGAGATCATGAATCAATTAACGCATGCCGGCAAAGCCGTTGTTTTGGCTTCGAGCGAATTGCCTGAGTTAATCGGTATGAGTGAGCGCATTTTGATGATGCGTGATGGCGCCATCACAAAAGAGTTTTATCGCGTTCAGGCTAGTCCGGAAAGTCTAATGGCTGCGGCGCTGGGCCATACTAACGAGGCCGCTGTTTAGAGGACATTACATGGCGGCCTCGTTAGTACCAAAAGTCCTAATTGTATTTTTAATGGAGGACTTGTTAGTAACACAATGAATTAAAAATATGAAAAATCAACGGTCTCTTCGAGATTTCTCAATAGGCATCGCCCTTTTGGCGATTTGCGGCTTTTTCGCGATTGCCTCGCCTCAATTTTTAAGTCCGAGAAACATTACGATGCTGATGATTGAGCTTTCTATTACCGCTACCTTGGCTTTGGGGATGTTTTTGATTATTTTACCAGGACATATTGATTTGTCTGTGGGAAGCGGCGTGGGCTTAATCGGAGGAATCGCGAGCGTTCTGGTTTTTCATCATCATTGGCCGGCGCCCGCCGCCATGGCGTTTGGGCTTGTTTTGGGCGTGTTGGTTTGGTTTTTGATGGGCCGCTTGGTGATCAAACAAAAAATGCCCGCTTTTATTATTACCTTGGGCGGTTTACTGATTTTTAAAGGTTTATTTTGGCTGGTCATTCAAAGTACGACTGTGCCTATTGTCGAGGGGGGAAAGAGTAATCTTTATTCCCTCTTAACAACCTATTACCTACCGCGTTCTTTAGGCTATTTATTGGCTTTTTTGGGGGTTCTAGCTTTAGTGTTGGTGAAGTTACGCGCGCGCTGGCGTCAGAAAAAATATGGATTTAGCGGCGAGAGTGGCGAGATGCTATTTTTAAAACTTTTTATCGCGGCTCAGCTGATATTTCTTTTTGTTTTAGTCATGAGTCAGTTTAGAGGCATTCCCCTTGTTGTTGTGATTTTGGCCGCGGCCACCCTGGCGGTTACCGCTCTTACCGAGCACACGCCTTTCGGGCGCTATCTTTACGCTATCGGCGGCAATGAAGAAGCGGCTGTCATTTCCGGTATCCCTGTTCAAAAAACAGTCATCACCACTTTTGCCATCATGGGCGCGGTTGTGGCCGTGACGGGATTCATGCAAACGGCTTATTCAGGGGCCTCTACCACCACGGTTGGCGATTTGATGGAGCTCGACGCTATCGCGGCTTGCGTGATCGGGGGAACTAGTTTAAAAGGCGGCCGCGGTTCGGCGATGGGTGTGCTTTTTGGGGCCCTCATTATGGCCACCTTGCTCAATGGCATGACTCTTTTGGCCGTATCTCCGGAGTTCAAATATATTATTCGCGGAGTCGTGCTAGCCTTGGCCGTCTGGATGGATGTGCGCTTAGCGCGCTGAAAATTTTGTCTTGCAATGCTACCTCAAACCAGCTAAGCTACTGAGGTGATGGCATTGAGATTGGATTACGACAGGAAAGCACTGGATTCGACAGCCAAAAAATTGGGACTGAGCTTAATCCTCGTTTACGGTTCGAGAGCTTTGGGTAGCCCGCCGCCCAATGAAGAAAGTGATTTGGATATCGCGGTGTTGGATTTGAAACCTTATTCCCCAATCCGTTATTCTGATTTACACCGGGAATTATTTAAGGTATTTGGAAATTATGAGTTGGATTTGGTGTTGCTGAGTCAGGCGGACCCTCTTTTTCGTTATGAGATTTTGAGTCGGTCGCGTCTTCTCTGTGGGCCGGAGGCGGAGTTTTTGGAACAAAAGGCTTTTGCTTATCGCAATTACATGGATTCCCGCGATCTTAGACAATTAGAAGACATTCTCTTTGAGAAAAAATTTGCGTGGATCCAGTCTCAACTTCATGGTACGACCTGATTTCGTAAAACGCAAAATCCATTTGATCACGGAAGATCTGGCAAAGCTCGTGGGGTTTAAGGATATAACCTACGAAGATCTTCTGGATGATTTTGTCAAACTTGCCGCGGTGGAGAGACTCATAGAGCGCATTGTTACTCGCGCCATCGACATCAACGCGCATTTCATTGCGGAATTGGCCACGGGGCGAGAAGAGAAGGCTACGCGACTTACCTATCACGACACGTTTTTAAAATTGGCGAGCTTGGGTATTTGTTCCAACGAATTTGCCAAACAGATTGCGAAAAGCGCCGGGCTGCGCAATATATTAATCCATGATTATAACGACACGGATCGCCGGGTTCTTTACTCTTCCATCGGGGATTGTTTGAAGGATTATCAAAGTTATACTCGCCATATTCTCGCCTTTTTAAAAAAATACCAATAGAAATGCTAGCGGCTATATTTTTCAACTGAAAAATCCGGGCTAGGTTATTTTCCGGAGATTCTGGATTGGAGATAGACCGCGGCGGCTCCCAGGAGGCCGGAGTTTCTTTGAAGCTTGGCTTGGACAATCGGCACTTCGTGGGCGCGGGGATTGATCGAATATTTTGGAGTGAGTTTTCGCAGGGGTTCAAATAGCATCTTGCCCAAGAAGGAAACCCCTCCTCCTAAAACAATCACATCGGGATCAAAAATGTTGATCATATTGCCAAGCCAGACGGCCAAATAATCGGCCGTTTCTTTAATAAGCTTGACGGCGGTTTTGTTGCCAGATTCAGCAAGGTTTTGGATATCACGCGCGCTGGCGGAGGGCGGAAGATTTTTTATGACAGCTTTTGCACGGCGAACTATCGAGGGTCCCGAGGCGTAGGCTTCAATGCAACCTTTGAGGCCGCATTTGCAAAGCGTGCCTTGATAGTCAATCGTGCTATGGCCGCCTTCCAGCGCCATTCCCGTTCTGCCTTGGTAAACCTTTTTATTGATTACCAAACCTGTGCCGATGCCGGTGCTGACTGTGGCGTAAAAAACATGACGGTAGCCTTTGCCGGCTCCCCAAAGGGCTTCGGCCAAGGCCGCGGCATTGGCGTCATTTTCCAGGACAACCGGTACCTTGTAGCGTTTCGTGAGCGCGGGCCCCAAAGCCAAGTTTTCCCATCCCGGCAGGTTGGGGGCCTTAAGCAGGAGCCCTCTGTTGACATCGAGGGGGCCGGGGGAGGCAATGCCAATGCCGTCAATGATTCTCGAGTTTCCGGTCAGTGCGTCTATGGTTTTGAAAAGCTGACTAAAAATTTCCCCGCGGACGCGAGGGGTGGGGAATTCTATGGATTTAAGAATCTTAGGCTGGCTGTTTAAAATGCCAACCATAATCTTGGTGCCGCCAATGTCTAAACCGAGAACTGCCATAGCGTCAGTATAAAACTTTTCCGGATTTAGAATGGTTCCGGTTGATATTTGGCTAACAGGTTTCCGGTTTTTTTATCAAGCAAGAGCAAAATACTATGTTCGGCAGGGACGTTCACTTTGAAAGATTGATTGGCGATAGCGTCCATGATTGTGACAGTTTGATCTGTGTTGGTTTCGCTAGCGACAAGGTACAAAATCGCTTTAGGAAACACAGTTTGACGGATTAAGATACCGGGATTGGTGTTATCGGTTGTGAAAGTTGGTTGGATTTCCGCTTTTGCGATTGCCGCTTTATAAAGCTCGCCTATGCTCAGTAAGTTGTCATTTAATTCCGCCGGAAAGGGGCAAATTAAAATTTTGCCTTTGCCGTAGGGAATTTCTTCAAGTTTGGTCGTACCTTCGATATATTCTAAGTCTGCGCGATCTTTTTTGTGGCCACTATACGAGAAAAGCAATTTTGAATTTTGAATTTTAAGTTTTGAATTATTGGAATCCAATTCCAAAGTGGCTTCGCGGGCGGTGAGAGTTTGGGTTTTAAAGTTTGGATTGAGGGTGGCGAGGCGGGGGACAGGTTGGAAGTATTCGTCACGATCGATGGGGCCCGTGATAAGCAGGGTTGAACCTTGCTCAACTTTTTCTAATAAGTTTTGCCAAGCGGACTCTGAGAGAATTTGGGCGGATGGGAGGATAAATAATTTTGCGTTGACGGATAAATCGCTTTCGGACACGGTAAGGAAATCGGTTTTAGCGTAATATCCGAGGGCGCGGACGGCTTTTTGGGTAGCTTCTACGTAGAGGTCATTGTAAAGAGATAACTGAAGGGATTGGGGCAGGATGAGCGCAATTTTTGGGGTTTCGGGAGGGCTGAAATAAGGCGCCGCTTCGCGGAGGAAATCCGCGAAGCGGCGTAAAACATCCGCTTCCGGTTTCTCCGTACCATCCCCCCGCACGGCTCCAATAGTGGCCTCGTTGTCATCTTTCATGTAAGTATTAATATTCCAGGCCCACTGGATAACGCCTGCCCCGTTGGCGCCTAAGGCCAAGGCGCACTTTCTCTCCAAAAGCTTTGCTTTTCCTTCTTCATCCATCCGGCTTGTTTCTTGGGGCGTTTCCGTATGCATGATTCCCGTTTCTTGGATTAGATTTGGTTTTGTTGGCGTTTTGGCGGCAAGTGAATCCCAAAGTAGCGCGTCATTTAGCCACCAGCTATGATTGGTGGTAAAGTCAACCGTATCTCCATAAAACTGATTGAGAATTCTATTAGTCACGCCCCCTTCGTCTTGGCCCACCGTAATTAACTGTTTACTGCCTGTGACGCGAATGGAGGCGGCCATTTCTTTCGCCCATTCGTTAAATTTTTCTTGGGCGAACAAATTGTAGTCGTACGCCTTTAAAGGTTTTGTCCATCCCCAGTAAATAGCGTTCCAGTTAACTTTCGTTTCCCAGGAATTTGGCAATGGGATCAGCCCTTCCGGCGTTAGCGTTTCTTTGAGCAATGCTTCGCTCATATTCCATGCTTTTGCCATATTCTCTCGCGATCCATGTCGCTTCATTAGCCAGCCGTTCCAGGCGGCAAGCTCGATCTCATCTTTATTTGAAACATTTCCATTAAAGAGTTGGGAAGGATTGCTAAAGCTAGGTTCGTTTAGTAAATCCCACATCAAACCCGGATTGTTCTTGAAGCGGTTAACAAAAGAAAGAATGTAATTTTTTTGTTTTTGTTTGGTCTCGGGGTCAAGATAAGGATTTTTGCCTCCGAAAATATCCGGAATAAAAGAAAAAAAGCAAAACTGAACCGGCATGTGGTGCGTTTTGGCGCTTAAGAGAAAGGCTTCCAGGGCTCGCAAAGTTTCTTCTTTTGCTGAGCCGTCCGAATTGGTCATTTGATCGTAGCCGGTCCAGGTGCCCGTGCGAATCATGTTTAAGCCGGCTGCCTCCAGTTGCGCGAAGTCCTTCTCAAAAACGTAAGGATTAGGGGTCAGCAAAAAGTATCGGTGAACGTCGCTTGCCATATAAGTTGTGCCAACGACGGGATAACTTTTTCCATCACGCGTGAGGTAAGTCGCGTTAGCGCCGAAGGATTTTCCTTTCGCCAGAGCTTTCAAATCCTCTCGCCAGAAACCTGTTTTATAAGTAAAGGGGACAGACTCCTTGGAGTCTGTCCCCTTTTTGATGGATATTAAAACTTCATAAAACCCCGATTTTAGGTCTGTTTTAAATTTAAAAGTGTCTTCAAGGTGTTCCGCTTGAAAGCCGCGAAACTTTTTTAATGTTTCCACGACTTGTCCTTTCCTAATTAAGTCGAGACTGATTTCGAAAGACTGTTTTTTAATTTTTGGATTCTCAAAGGTAACGCGGATTGCCGCCTTTTCTTTCGCTCGGTAATTGGCCTTTGTGGGCATGGCTTTAAAACCGATCGCTCCTTGCGCCGCGAACTGGGCCAAATTTTGAATCAGCTCTTTTCCTTTTGGGCTTTCCCAGTAACCTGCTTTGGGCTCAAAATTCGTGAAAACCCAGCGTG
>Ga0209515_10009357_pt1 | contig 11163 bp, 12 predicted proteins | sample Subgroupgradi54m_FD_187454 | JGI IMG/M metagenome (GOLD analysis project Ga0209515, IMG submission 187454) | Subsurface groundwater microbial communities from S. Glens Falls, New York, USA - GMW60B uncontaminated upgradient, 5.4 m (SPAdes)... ...
CGAGGCCGTCCCGGAGAGGGCCACCCCCGAAGCGGGGCCAAGGCTAGGACAAGAAGGCGCCGCGGAGGGCCAGCGCCAGTTTGCGGGGGGTGGAGAGGCGGATCGGATGGGTCAACACGTCGTAGTGGACCGCGGCCATCCGGTCGAGCAGGCGCTCGTAGACAGCAGCCATCGCCAGCGCCGGGGTCAGCGCCCAGCGGTCCTCGCGGGTGATGGCGGCACGCGCCTGCGCGAAGAACCCCCTGGCCCGCTCCACCTCAAACGCCATCAGCGCGGCGAACCGGTCATCATAGCGGCGCTGGCGTAACGACTCCTCCGTCACGCCGAACCGCGTCAGATCGTCCTGCGGCAGATAGACGCGCCCGCGCGCCGCATCGCCTCCCACATCGCGCAGGATATTCGTCAGTTGGAACGCGGTCCCCAGCGCCCGCGCGAATTGCTCGCTCTCCGGCCGCCGGCAGCCGAACACCTTGATCGCCATCAGCCCGACGACCCCGGCCACGTAGTAGCAGTACTGCGCCAACTCCTCGAACGTCGCGAAGCGGCGCGGCGCCAGGTCCCACGACATCCCGGTGATCAGATCGCCCAGCAACCCGCGCGGGATGCCATAGGTCGTGACCGCCCTGCGGAGGGCTTGCCCGACCGGATGCGCCGGCCATCCCTCGCAGCAGGCCGCCACCTCCTGCCGCCATCGCGCCAGCTCCTGCGCCGCCGCCTCCGCAGGGCCGCCGTTGTCCACGACGTCGTCCACCACCCGGCAAAAACTGTAGACGGCGAACATCGCCTCGCGGCGGGCCGGCGGCAGGAGCCAGAGGGCGTAGTAGAAGTTACTGCCGCTGGCCCGGGCCGTGCGGCGGCAGTAGCCGGACCCAATGTCAATGAGCGGCATGACCGTTCCGGGCCAGCGCCCGCACCGCGATCCGCAGGGTATCCATCGTGGTCAGCGCCGGGCGATGGCGGAACGTGTCATAGCCCGCGGTCTGGACGCGCTGGAGGATCGTCATCCCGCCGAGCCACGTCGCCCGCAGTTCCCACGCCAGCCGGCCCTCCACGCATTCCGGCAGCGCCGCCCCATCGAGAAAGAGCTGTTCCGTCCGGTCGGCCGCCTCCGCCATCGCGGCGCGGAACCGGTCGTCCACGACATGGGCGAACAGGTCCCGTTCGGTCACGCCGTGCCGGGCCATCGCCTCCTGCGGCAGGTAGATGCGGTCCTTCTTCAGATCAACGCCCAAGTCCTGCCAGAAGTTCGTCATCTGGAGTGCGGTGCAGATGTAGTCGGACAAGCGGTGGAGCTCCGAATCGCGATAGCCGAACAGCAGCAGCACCAAGCGGCCGACCGGGTTGGCGGAATAGCGGCAGTAGTCATCCTGCAGGGATGCCCACGTGGCGTAGCGATGGACGGTGACGTCGCGCGTGAAGGCGGTCAGCAGGTCGCGGAAGAGTTGGATCGGCAGATGATAGGTGCGGATCGTCTCGCCGAGGGCGACGAAGACCGGATGGTCGGCGCGGCCGGCAACGCACGACTCCAGCGACTCGCCCCAACGGGCCAGCCGGGTCAGCGCCCGCTGCGGGTCCGATTCCTCGTCGGAGAGATCATCCGCCGTGCGGGCGAACGCATAGACGGCCGCCACGTGCGGCCGCAGCGGCGCCGGGATCAGCCACGAGGCGACCGGGAAGTTCTCGTAGTGCGCGGCGGTCAGCCACCGGCAGTAGCGATACGCATCCATGACACCCCGTGGAACGCAACGGCCGCCAGCAGCGCCGACATCGGGATCGTCAGCAGCCAGCCCCAGACCACCTGCCGGGCCACGCCCCACCGCACGGCCGAGAGCCGCTGGACGGAGCCGACCCCGACGATGGCCCCCATGATGGTGTGCGTCGTGCTGACCGGAACGCCGAGCTGGGCGGAGGCAAACAGCGAGACGGCCGCCGCCGATTCCGCGCAGGCCCCGCTGTACGGCCGCAGTTTGGCCACCTTCATGCCCATCGTCTTGACGATCCGCCAGCCGCCGGCCATCGTGCCGAGGCCGATCGCCAGATGGCACAGCAGGACGATCCAAAACGGAAAGGTCACCTGCCCGGCCTGGAAGGCCCCCTGCTGGCCCTTCCACACGCTGGCGTACAGCAGCGCCGCGATGATACCCATCGTCTTCTGCGCGTCGTTCGTCCCATGCCCGAGACTGTACGCCGCGGCCGACGCCAGCTGCACGACGCGGAACCGCCGGTCCACCTGCGACGCGGTCATCCGGCGGCACGCCCACATCACCGCGACGATGAACAACCATCCCAGCACCAGCCCGATCAGCGGCGCGATCACGATGAACTGCACGGTCTGCCACACCTTGTCTTCCCTGAGGACCCCGTGCCACCGCCCGGCGAACGCCAGGGCCGCGCCGCCGAACCCGCCCAAGAGCGCGTGCGACGAACTCGTCGGCAGCCCCGCGCGCCAGGTGATGAGGTCCCACGCGATGGCCCCCAGGAGCCCGGCGAGGATTACTTCCGGCGTGACGTACGTTTTGTCCACCCACTTGGCGACGGCGTTCGCCACGTGGACGCCGAAGAACCACGCCGCGACGAAGTTCCACCAGGCCGCCCAAACCACCGCCTGGCTCGGCCGCAGGACCCTCGTGGAGACGACAGTCGCCACGGAGTTGGCCGCGTCGTGGAACCCGTTGACGAAGTCGAAGGCGAGCGCGACGACGATGATGAGGGCGATGTAGGGAGTGCCGGCAATGGCGAGGAGAACCTTACCCATGCTTGAGGACGATGCCTTCGACGACGACGGCGACATCCTCGCACCGGTCGGTGGCCGTCTCGAGCATCTGATAGAGGTCCCGCCACTTCATCACCTCGAGCGGATCCTTGACCTCGTCGAACAACGCGGCCACCCCTTCGCGGAGCAGGCGGTCGCCGGCATTCTCCAGCCGGTTGATCTCGATGCAGTGCTGCAGAATGTTGGCGTGCTTGAGCTCCTTCAGGCGGGGAATGATCTCGGCAATCTGCCGGGCTTGGGCGAGGATCACCCCGGCCAGCTCCCGGAACGGCGCCCGGATCTCCGTAACCTTGTAGAGCACGAGATGCTCGGCGGCCTGCTCGAAGAAATCCAGCACGTCGTCCATCGTCGAGGCCAGCTCGTGGATGTCCTCGCGGTCGATCGGCGTGATGAACGTCTGGTTGAGCCGCGCCATGATCTCATGGGTGATCTGGTCCCCGGCGTGCTCGAACCGCTCGAGCCGGCTGGCCTTGGTCGTGACATCCTGAAAATTGCGGGCCAGCTCATCCATCGCCTGCGCTGCTTCGAGCAGGTTCTGCGCGGCGCGTTCGAACATTTCGAAGAACGCGGGCTCTTTGGGGATGAACGAGAACATCAGACGACAACCTCCCTTTCGTGGCTCGTGCTACTGTAAACGGCGCGCCGCGTTTTGTCCACGGCGTTATTCGCTGAAGGTGCAGGCGTAGAGGGCCGTGCCGCGCGGGAGGGTGACATCCAGCGTGTGCGCATCGGCGGGAGCCCCCGCCACGACGGGATAGGCCCTGGGCTGGTCGAGCACGACGAGACGGCGCGCGCCGTCCACCTGCACCTCCAACACCGCCCCGGGCTCCCCCTCGACGACGAGATGGCATCGGGCCGCCCGGTAGTGGACCACGAACCGGCCGGTCGGCCCGATCACCCGGGCCCGGTCGTCGTCAAACTGCCACACGCCATCGAGCGCCGCCGTGTGCAGCGGGAGCGGCGCCGGCGCCTGGTAGACGCGCGGCTGGTCGCTGACCGGCGGCTGCGGACCGGTAAACCAATCCCCCAGCGGCAGCTGGAACACCATCTCCGGCGACCGGAGGGAGCCCCCGGACGACCAGAGGAGGTCCGGCTGGGACGACCGCAGGGCGTGACCCAGCGCCGACCGCAGGCCGACCTGGTGGGCCACCGGCTCTTCGACGGGACGATGCCCCTGCTCCGTCAGGAGACCGCGCAGATAGAGCTCCACCTCCGGCTCCCGCCCGGCGCCAGCCTGAAACCCGAGCAGCGCGCCGTCCGGGTCCGCCACATAGTACGACGGCCACTCGTAGGCGCGGAAGGCGGTCCAGATGCGGCGGTCGCTGTCCACCGCCACCGGGTACGGGATCGCCAACCGCTCGATGGCTTGCTGGACGTTGATCACCGACCGCTCGAACGGGAATTCGGGGGTATGGACGGCGACGACCTCGAGCCCGAGGGCATGGTAGCGGGCATACCATTGCGCGATCACCGGCAGGACCGGCAGCACTTGGGCGTTGCTGTAGGCCCAGAAGACGACCAGCGTCACCCGGCCGTCGAGCGACGCCGGTGTCAGCGGCTCCGACGTGTTCAACCACGCCGTGGCCGAGGCCAGCGACGCCAGCGGCGAGGGGGGCGGAGCTGGGTGGGGATGGAGCGTGACCAGCCGCACGCCGAGGACGAGCAGGGCAATCAGGATCACGACGGTCAGGGCGCGGCGTGCCATCAGGCCGTCCCCAGGTCGAGCAGGAGACATTTCACGGAGCCGCCCCCCTTGACGGTGAACTCCGAGACATCCACCGGCACCGGCTCGACACCGCGTGCGCGGAGGACCGCGATCAGCGCCGGGCGCGTCTGCGCGGCGATGAACAGTCGAGGACCGGAGGCCGTGTCCGCCTGCCAGGCGTTGGCGGCGAACGCCTCGGCGTCGGGCCGCTCCAGCGGGATCAGCCGGTCGCCGAACCGCGCGGTCAGGCGACGCTGGGCCTCGGGCGTCAGCGCCGGCAAGTACGCCAGCAGATATTCCCGGTGCGGGCCGAACGCGCAGAGACAGGTGTCGCCGTGGTAGTACCGCTCATCGGCCAGCTCGAGCGGCAGCACCTCGTGCGGCGCCGTCACCGTCCGGATCGCCGGCAGTACCCGCTCGTCCGTCCGGAACCCGAAGACGCGGCGGTACGGCGGCCAGCCGGCGCGCCACGCCCAGCGCAGGCGCTCAAGACGGCCGTGCGTGAACAGGTAGAGAGTCTTCGCTGGGTTCCCCGACGGATCACCGATGGGGAACGTGTCGGCCGCCCCTTCCCACTGGTGCGGCGGACCGGGCAACTCCTCGACGCGATAGCCGTGCTGTTCGAGGCACGGGCGGAACAGCGCCCGCTCCCCCGCCCTGGCCGGATTCGGCCAGCTGAGGTAGACGGTGCCGCCGACCCGCAGCCCGGCGTTCGCCGGGAAGACCGCGCCGGGATGGGCCTCCGACGGCGGCAGCACCAGGACCCGCACGCCGAGGTCCACCAGCGTCTGCCGGAATCGCTCCCACTGCGCCAGCATCCGGCCGCGGTCCACGATGCGGCGGCGGCCCCACCGGTCGCGCGTGTGCGGATTCGCCCCGTGGACGATCCGAAAATACCGGGGATGGCCGAGCAGGACCGTTGAGGTCATGCCGCGGGGAACCCCGGCGGCCGCTCGCGCGCCGACGGCGGGCGGCAGTCCTCCAGGATGGCGACCGGATAGACGCATTGGTGGATGGCGAAGAGTCCGGCCGGCTGCTGATTGCCGCTTTGCTTCGTGCCGCCGAACGGGAGCAGGCCGGAGCTGAAGATCGTGCCGCGGTTCCAATTGATGAGGCCGGTGTCCACGCGGCGGGCGACGGCGTCGAACGTCGAGCGCCGGCGGGTGAAGACGCTCGTCACGAGACCGTACGGCGTTTCGTGGTTCAGCGCGATCGCCTCGTCGAGCGACCGCACGAGATAGATCGCCACGTCGGGCCCGAAGATTTCCTCGAGCCGGTACGGGGCGTGTGGTCGTATGGGGGGGGTCGGCCCCGGCCGTTCGCAGAGATGGACGCTGGGGCGCACGTAGTGGCCGCGGTAGCCGGGCACGCGGGCCGGGCCGCCGGGCCTCAGCGGCTCGTACCGTTCCCGGCGGGCGTCGGCGAGGGCCGCACGGTATTTCTCGACGGCGGCGCGGCCGATCAGCGGGCCCATGAAGGTGTCGGGCGCCAGCGGGTAGCCGATCCGCAGGCGGTCCACGAGGCCGAGGAAGACGTCGAGGAACCGGCGGGCGTGGCGGCGATGAAGCATGATGCGGCTGGTGGCATTGCAGCGCTGGCCGGCCATCGAGAACGCCCCGATCGCCGCCTCACGGGCCGCCAGCCCCACGTCGGCGTCGTCGAGCACCAGCGCGGCGTTCTTGCCCCCCATCTCCAGCGCCAGACATTTCGCCGGCTGGCGCCACAGCGCCTGCTGGATGCGGCGGCCGGTCGCCGACGAGCCGGTAAAGAGGACGGCGCGCACCGCCGGGTGCTGGACGAGCCGCGCCCCGACCGTCCCGCCCCCGACGACGACGTTGAAGACCCCCGCCGGGAAGCCGGCCTCCGCCGCGCACTCGGCCAGGAACTGGCCGACGAACGGCGTGTATTCCGACGGTTTGAAGACGACGGTGTTGCCGGCCAGCAGTCCCGGCAAGAACTGGCTGCCGGGGATATGCGCCGGGAAATTGAAGGGGCCGAGGATGGCGAGCACGCCGTGCGGTTGGTACCGGCAGCGGCCGCGGACGCCGGCGGCCACCGCCACCTCGAACGGCCGGATGCGCGGCCAGGCCTGCGTGATCGTCTCGTCCACGCGGGCGATGAACCGGTCCGCCTCCCGCGCCGCTTCCCACGCCGGCTTGCCGACCTCGCGGGCGATCAGCGTCGTCAGCGCCGACTGCCGGCGCCGGAGGGCGCGCTGGAATTGCTTCAGCACCCGACGGCGCCGGGCCACCGAGGCCGCTGCCCACGACGGCTGGGCCCGTGCCGCGGCCGCCACGGCGGCGTCGGCCGCCGACGGGATTTCGCGGACCGTGCCGACCGGATGCGCGAGATCCCCTGGGTCCTCGCTGACGAGCGGCGTGCCGCCGGCCGGCGCCACGAACCGCCCACCGACGAAGTTACCGCGCCAACGGAGTGACATGGACTCGCATCCCGGGTTGTCCCTCCAACATCCGCATCACCGTGGCCGACACCTCCACGACCTGCCCGCGCACACGATACCCGGCGGTCACAGCGCGGAATTCGCCGCGCGCCGGCTCCGTCCACAACAGCCCGGTGCCGGTCGTCGGCGCCGACGCCACCGCCAGCCGCCCGGCGCGTGCGCGCCGCACCAACGTCAGGTCAGCCAGCCGCGCGCCGTAGTACGGGCCGCCGTCGAATGGCTCCACCTGCCGCAGGAAACGGAACCCGACCGCCCGCAGCATCCGGCACGCCCCGGCCGCCGCCGGGTGCACGACCCCGAGGTCGCGGCGCACCGCTGCCGGCAACGTGTCGAGCGGCACCGGCGTCTTTGGAAACACCCGCAGGATGAATCGCTTGTCGGTGATGCTCCGGCGGTCGGCTTCCCGGTACGAGAGCCCGGTCAACGGCCCGCCGAACACCCGCCACAACCGGCTGTCGCCGCTCGGCGTCAACGGCGGGAGATATTCTACCAAGATCTGCGCCTCTCCCCGCGTCGGATGCGTGGCGAGATAGGCGAGGCGGACGCAGGAGAGTTGAAACCCGAGCCGCTCCGGATGGCCACGAAACCGCGGCAGGACGATGAGGCCGCCGATCTCCGTCGGTCCGTCCATGGTTACCCCCAACCGCAGGGCCGGTCCCCACCCCGGCGCCCTCGTGAGGTCGAGCCACAGATGGGGGAGCCGTGGCGTCCCGTGCTTGGCGATGATGAGGGAACAACCGACCACACGGCGGTCCCGCCACCGCTCCATCACGAAGAGGTATCGGGCTTCGGCCTTGGCGACGTCGCCGCGGAACGAGCAGACGGAGGTGGCGACGAGCCGTGTCAGGAAGGGGCGGTCCGCGGGGAGGTTGTAGGAGTCGAGCCGCCGCGCCAGCGGCCAGAGCGCCGGCAGATCACTCGTCCTGGCCTGCCGTATCCGAAACCTCGGCGTCACGTGCAGCAGGATTCGAGGGCGGCGCGGTAGACGGCGATCGCCCGGCGGAGCTGGCGCAGGGAGTTGTGCTCGTTCGGTTGATGGATGTTGCCCTGCGCCTGCCCGGCCCCGAACACCACCGACGGGATCCCGACCATCGAGTACCACCCCGCCTCGGAGCAGCCCGCCTTCGCCGCCAGCGTCGCCGGCACATGGGCCTTCCGCATCGCCGCGCGCATCAGCCCGACCACCGGCGCCGTCGCCGACGTGTTGAGGGCCGGATTCTGCCGCTCCCGCCGGAACTGCCAGCGGTCCCCCGGCGGCCCCAGCAAGGTCCATCCCAACTGCTCGCAGCGCTCGGCGATACGGCCCAGGTCCTGCGACGGCAGCGTCCGCACGTCGAACGTCAGGACCAGCGCCCCCTCGACGACCCGCAGCCGCGTGACCGCCGACGTCAGCCCCGGCGGGGCGAACGCGCGGTCCCGCACCTTCTGGTACGGCGCCAGCACCGACGACAACCCCTTGAGGTACGCCGCCACGTCGGGCCACGGCAGGGTCGGATGCCAGCCCGCCGGCAAGCGCCGGGCCTTCACGGTGACGCCGCGCCGCCGGGCCGTGAGCGCCGGGCGGACCGTCGACGAGGCCGAGACCTGGGCGACACAGCGGGCGGGGATGATGTTCTCGGCGGTCCCGCCCTCGACATGGAGCAGGCGCAGCGCGCTGGGCGGCTGACCAACACGCTGCAGCACTTCCAGGAAGCGGAGGACCGCATTCTGCCCCAACTGCGGCGCGCTGGAATGCGCGGCCGCGCCGCCCACCTCGATGTCGTAGACCGTCTCCGCCGTCTCGGTGCGGTAGACCCCCCGCCGCAGCAGCGCCAGCTCGCCGACGAGCAGGCCTTTGTGCCGGGTCACGAGCTGGAGATTCGATGGCTCCCCGACGATCGCTAACGATGGCCGCACCGTCGCCGCCTGACAGAAGCGTGACGCCCCCACCAATCCCCGCTCTTCCCCGAACGTCCCCAACAGCAGGACCGGCCGGGTCAGCCGGGCCGCCGGCAGTTGGGTGATGGCGATGGCCTTGCAGAGGAAGTCCAGTTTGTCGTCGGCCGAGCCGAGGCCGTACATCGAGTCGCCGCGCACCGTCGCCTTCCAGGGATTCTTCCCGGTCTTGGTCCACAACGCGGGGTCCCCCGCGTCCACCGTGTCGAGGTGCGCGGCCAGCAGGACCGGCGCGCCGGTGGCCGGGCCGACGGTCCCAATGATATTCAAGAACACCTGGCCGCCGTCGCGGGACTCCTGATACTGCACGCGGAATCCCTGCTGAGTCAGCAGCCGGCCGAGATAGAGGGCGCACTCCACGTTGCTCTGCGTGGTGACGGTGTTGAATTGGATGAGGCGCTTGGCCTCGGCGAGGAGATTGATCGAATCGGTCATCGGAGACACCGCTCGGTCATGATCCCGGTGACGCCGAGCCGGCGCAGGCGCGCTTCTTCGGCGGCACGGCGCACGGTCCAGACGTACAGTTCCAACCCGGCGGCGCGGCACTGCCGGACGACGGCAGCGGTCACCCACCGCTTGAACACGAGGAGGCCGCGCAGCCCGAGGCGGCCGGCCTCGGCGACGAGGCGAGGCGTGATCGGTTGCTCGAATCCGGTGACGCGGTACAACGACAGGCGGGGAGTCAGACGGCGGAACGCGGCCAGCGCGGCGGCATGCGACGAGGCGACCCGGCAGCGGGCCGTCAGGCCGGCCCGGACGATCGCGCGATGGAGCGGCCGCTCCACGCCGGTCACCTTGACGTCCAGGAACAGGGTGATCGGCCGCCGGCGGACCGCCGCGAGCACTTCTTCGATGGAGGCGATCCCCAGCGCCTGCAGGGCCGGCCACGGCCGGGTCGCCACCGGCCCGCGCGCTGGCGTCATCCGGTTCAACGTGGGGTCGTGGAACATCACCGGCACGCCGTCCCGGCTGGCGCGGACGTCAATCTCCATCGCCCGCCGCCCGTGCCGCCAGGCCGTCTCCAGCGACGCGAGCGTATTCTCCGGCGCATGGCGCGGATCCCCTCGATGGCCAACGTGCTCCATCTACGCCGGCCGTCGAAATTGGGCGGCGACCACCGGACGGGTGAAGAACCAGAGTACGACCACCTCGGCCGCCCCCGCCGTCAGATACCCGATCCTGGCCGGCCCGTTCCACGTCATCGCGACGGACCACTCGCCCGCCAGGACGAGCAGATGGAGCGCCGCTGTCAGCAAGGCCGCCCACCGGCCCCACGGTTTCAGGCGGACCGCGCCCACGCCGGCCGCCAGCAACAACAGGCCGAGCCCGACGCCGGTCGCCACGGCCGCCGGACGGATGGCGTCGGCATGGCCGGACCGCCGCAGCAGCCACGGCGTGGTGCTGTTGAGCACGACGCCCATGATGCCGACGATCACGGCGTAGGTCGCGTAGACCGTCACACCGCGGGAGCGGGCCACAGGTGGCTTAGATCTTCCCGACCAAATCCAGGCCCGGCTTCAACGTCTTGGCCCCGGGCTTCCAGCTCGCCGGACAGACTTCCCCGTTGTGCTCGCGGACGAAGCGGGCGGCCTGCAGTTTCCGGAGGAGCTCCTCCGTGCTGCGCCCGATGCTGTTGTCGTGCATCTCGAGCGCCTTGAGCACGCCGTCCGGGTCCACGATGAAGCTGCCGCGCCACGACAACCCCTTGTCCTCGATGTAGGTGCCGAACGCCCGGCAGAGCGACCCGGTCGGGTCGGCTACCATCGGGAACTTGATCTTCTTGATGGACGGCGACTGATCGTGCCATGCCTTGTGGACGTAGACGGTGTCGGTACTGACGCTCAGGATCTCGGCGCCTTGCTTCTTGAACGCGGCGTAGTAGTTGGCCGCCTCCTCCAACTCCGTCGGGCAGATGAAGGTGAAATCGGCCGGATAGAAGATCAGCACCAGCCACTGGCCGCGGTAGTCCGACAGTTTGATGGTCCGGACATCGTTGTTCTGGAACACCTCCAACTCGAACTCGGGAATGACTTGCCCAATTGTGACCATGGGGGAGATGCCTCCTTGTAGAGGTATTGTAACAGGAAACCGCCGTCGGGGAAATGGGGTCGTGTTATGATGCAGCCCATGCCGGCGATGCTGCAGATCAAAGCGCTCCACAAAAGTTTCGGCCCGCGCGTCATCTTTGACGAGGCCACCGTCACGCTCAACAGCGAGCAGAAGGTCGGGTGCATCGGCCGCAACGGCGCCGGCAAGTCCACGTTGTGCAAGATCCTCATCGGCCAAGAT
>Ga0209515_10009358_pt1 | contig 11163 bp, 8 predicted proteins | sample Subgroupgradi54m_FD_187454 | JGI IMG/M metagenome (GOLD analysis project Ga0209515, IMG submission 187454) | Subsurface groundwater microbial communities from S. Glens Falls, New York, USA - GMW60B uncontaminated upgradient, 5.4 m (SPAdes)... ...
GCCGGACTGGACGACTTCCTGGCGGAGGCCACCCCGGAGACCAAGCTGAAGCTGATCCGCGACCTCCAGGCCGACGGCCGGCTGGTCGCGATGACGGGGGACGGCACGAACGATGCCCCGGCGCTGGCCCAGGCCGACGTCGCCGTGGCCATGAACACCGGCACCCAGGCCGCCAAGGAAGCCGGCAACATGATCGACCTTGACTCGAATCCGACGAAGCTGCTGGAGGTGGTCGAGACCGGCAAGCAGATGCTGATGACCCGGGGCGCCCTCACCGAGGGGCTGCGGCACGAACTGGATCGCGAGATTGCCCTTGACCACCCGCCGCAAGCTTCGTACGCTCAAGCGCATCAGGGCTGGCCATCCGATGAGTGCTGCCGGTGCTCCGACTTATTGCTGGCAGCACCAAGAGGGTCAGCGCGGTCGACGAGATCAGGCCGCCGATCACGACGCGCGCCAGCGGCCGCTGGATCTCGGCCCCGATCTCGTGGGAGAGCGCCGCCGGCAGGAAGCCGATCACGGCGACGATCCCCGACACGATGATCGGCCGGAAGCGGATCTGGCAGCCCTTGACGATCGCCTCTCGCAACCCTGTGCCTTCGCCGTAGGCCTGCCGGATCGACGAGACGAGCACGACGCCGTTCAGGACGCTGACACCGAACACCGCGATGTAGCCGACCGCCGCCGAGATGTTGAAGTTGGTCCTCCAGAGATAGAGGGCGAATGTGCCGCCGATCAGCGCGAACGGCAGGTTCAGCATGATCAGGAGTGAATCGCCGAGCGACTGGAATGTCCCGAAGAGGAGCACGAAGATGATGAAGATCACGAGCGGCACGATGATGAAGAGGCGCGCGAGCGCCCGCTGCTGGTCCTCGAAGCGGCCGCTCCAGACCATCCGGTAGCCCGGCGGCAGCGTCACCCCTGCCTCCACCTTCTGCATCGCCTCGGCGACGAGGCCGCCCATGTCTCGCTCGCGGACGCTCACTTGATGGCCACCCGGCGCTGGTTGCCCTCGCGGAGGATCTGGGCGGAGCCCTCTGTCTGCGTGATCTCGGCGAGCTGAGTGACGGGGATCCGTTCGCCGTTGGGCGCGCTGATCGTCAGGTTCCGGAGGTTCGCGAGGGGATCGCCGTCCTGCACCAGCCGCACGGTCAGGTTGAAGCGGCGCTCGCCCTCGAAGACCTCGGTGACGATCCGGCCCTTCGTCGCCGCCTCGATCGCGTCCTGCACGTCCTGGACGTTGATGCCGTAGCGGGCGGTGGAGGCGCGGTCGACGACGAGCTGGAGCTGGGGCTGGCCGACGAGGTGGTCGTAGTCGAGATCGGCGACGCCGCGGATCTGGCTCAGGATGTCTCGGATCTGGCGGGCCTTAGCCTCGAGATCGAACAGGTCGGGGCCGTAGAGCTTGATGGCCAGTTCGCCTTTGACGCCGGCGAGCGCCTCGTCCACGTTGTCCTTGATCGGTTGGGAGAAATTCGTCGTGATGCCGGGGATCGACGCCAGCGCGCCGGCCATCGCGTCGATGAGCTTGTCCTTGTCCCGGATCCGCCATTCGTCCCTGGACTTGAGCCCGATGTAGAACTCGGCGTTGTCCGGGCCGTTGGGATCGGTGCCGTCGTCGGGCGCGCCGAGCTGGGAGACCACCACCCGCACCTCCGGGAACTTGAGGAGGCGCTCGCGGATGTCGTGCACGTACGGGCGTGCTCCCTCAAGCGAGATGCCCACGGGAAACTTGACGCGCAGCCAGAGGTCCCCCTCGTCCAGCTCCGGGAGGAACTCCTTGCCAAGGAGCATGAAGGTGAACAGCGCGAGCCCCAGCAGGGCGCCCGCCGCGAGCACCGGCACGAGCGGCCGGCGCACGCAGAAGCGGAGGGCGGGCCCGTACGGGCGGCGGAGCCACCGCAGGAGCGGGCTCTCGCGCTCGGACGGCGGACGGCGGAAGAAGAGGCTTGAGAGCACCGGGATCAGCGTGAGCGTCAACACGAGCGAGCCGATCACGGCGAGGGAGATGGTGACGGCCATCGGGCGGAAGAGCTTCCCTTCGATCCGCTGGAACGTGAGGATCGGCAGGTAGACCGTCATGATGATCAGCACTGCGAACGTGAGCGGCCGCGCCACCTCCAGCGCCGCGTGCTGCACCTCCTGGACGACGCGGTGCCCGGTCGGCCGGCGCTCGCTCAAGTGGCGGAGGATGTTCTCCGCCATGATGACAGCGCCGTCGACGATGATGCCGAAGTCGATCGCGCCGAGCGAGAGCAGGTTGGCGGGGATGCCCCGCAGGTCCATGAAGATAAATGCGAAGAGGAGGGAGAGCGGGATCGTCAGCGCGACCATGAAGGCGGCACGCAGGGACCCGCGCAATCCCGTTCAGTCCGTTCTCGATCGGAATCGTGATGTGGCGCTCGACCTCTTCCGCCGCGTGCCCCGGCCAGATCGTAATCACGTCCACCTCGACGTCAGCGACGTCGGGATACGCCTCGATGGGCAGTCGGTAGAAGGCGACGATTCCTCCTGCGACAAGCATCAGCGCGAGCGCCACCGTGATGAACCGCTGGTGGAGCGCAAATGCAACGGTCCGCGCGATCATTAGCCTGCTCCTCGTGGCGGCGCGACAGGTGCCCTTCTCGCTTGAACGAGGACGTTAGAACCCCGATATCCGGTCAGCCTGCTGGGCCCGGCGATAGGGTTGGTGACGCGCCGACCAAACTCGTGCCCTCGTGGGCGGTCGGCCGCCGCGATGGATTCACGGCCCAAGCGTTCATTCGTGACCTAGCCGACCGGCTTTCGACCCGCGTACAACTCACGACGGACGGCCACAAGGTATATCTTGAAGCGGTCGAGGGCGCGTTCGGCTCCGAGATCGACGATGCGATGCTCATGAAGATGTACGAGGGCGAATCCGGCAAGCACACACCCGCTGAGCGGGGTACAGCCCGGCGACGTGCACAGGCGCGCAGAAGCAGCGCATCACCGGTAACCCTGACCCTGAGCACATCAGCACGAGTTTCGTGGAGCGGCAGAACCTCACAATGCGGATGAGCATGCGGCGTTTCACACGCCTAACGAACGCCTTCTCGAAGAAGGTCGACAATCACAAGGCGGCCGTGGCGCTCCACTTCATGCACTACAATTTCGCCCGGATTCACCAGAGCCTTCGCGTGACCCCGCGGGGACGGCAGCGAACCGAGCACGGGATCGTAAGGGCCGCTTCTGCGGGCCACGCTTCAATCTCGAGAACGTACCGCGGCTGCCGACCTTTCCCGCGCGCTGGGCGCTCGAGGATCCCTATGGGCGCCCGTACTTCGTGTTCTGGACGACGGAGGACGGCGCCTTGTCGTACTTCCGTCGTCCGCTTCTACAACCAGCGCGGGACCGCGGAGCAGTGGATCAAGGAGGGCAACGCCGCCACCAACTGGACGCGCCTGTGCTGTCACCGCTTCCGGGCCAACGAGGTGCGGCTGCTCCTGGAGGTTATCGCCTACAACCTGGGTAATCTCCTGCGCCGGCTCATCCTGCCGCTCGCCAGCCACAGCTGGTCGCTCACGAGCCTGCAACAGCGGCTATTCAAGACCGGCGGACGCCTCATCCGACATGCCCGGTACTTCATCCTGCAGGTGGCCGAAGGCCAGTTGACTCAGCGCCTGTTTGCGCAGATCATCCGGCGCATCGAGCGGCTCGCCTGGCATCCGACGTGATCGGGCGGAGGCTCAGACGGGGAGCCGGATCGGCGCTGGCGGGGGTGTCTCTGAGGCGAGGGGCAGCGGCGGCAAGCCCGCGGAACATGCGCAATCAAACAGCGCGGGTGCCGCGAGAACGTTCGGGTCACCGATCACGAATGGCCGGGCGGGCTTCGTGAGGCGTCACGTGGTCCGCTCAGCAGCATGAGAGGGAAGCGAACATGGTCCATATCGGGAATCCCGGTTCACGCCTTCGGGGTTGGTATTCTCTTTGCCGCTGACGATCCTGATCACGTTCGACTTGGCGGGTCATGCAGCCGATCCACGGAGTCGCTGGCCGCTTGTACGGAGGACGTGGGACCCGCGAGCCGGCGTTGAGCTCGACGGTTCCGTCCCAGCGAGGAGGCGGATATGCGGACGTTTCGGATCACGCGTGTCGTGAGAATCATCGTCTCCACGCCCGTCCTTCTGACGCTCGTCACGGTGGCATCGCCGGTCGCAGCCCAGCCGCCGGAACAGCCGCGCCAGGATGCGACGCATCTCGGTGCAGCGAGGGCCTTCGCGAAAGTGCCGATGGGATTCGAGACCAACGACGGTCAGGCTCCCGCTGACGTGAAATTTCTGGCCCGCGGTCCTGGATATAGCGTGGCGCTGTTGCCGGCTGAGATCGTGCTGGCCCTCCGCAAGTCAGCGCCTCTCGCGACGCAACGACAAGGGGCGCCGACCGCGCCTGTCACGGCTGCACGCGCGTCCGTCGACTTCGACCTCCTGAGGGTGCAGTTCGTCGGGGCCAACGCCCAGGCGGCGATCGAACCTTTTGAAAAGAGTCCGCACCGCACGGCCTATTACTTCGGCAACGATCCGGCGAAATGGCGTCGCGATGTCGCGACCTACGCCAAAGTGCGTTATCGCCACCTCTACCCGGGCATCGATCTCCTGCACTCGGCGACGCAGGAAGGCCTGAAGTCCGATTGGATGGTCGCGCCCGGTGCGAACGTGCGGACGATCCGAATGCGATTTCCCGGAGCGCAGAAGATACAGATTGACAGGAATGGCCGGCTCGTCCTGACGGTGGGCGCCGGCGTCGTCACGATGCAGACGCCGCACATGTACCAGGAGCTGCCCGGGGGACGTCGTGAGATCCGTGGGCGGTACGTGTCGCGGACGCGCCAGGAGATCGGCTTCGAGGCGACCGGCTACGACCCGAAGTATGGCCTGGTGATCGATCCGATGTTCGCGGTCTCGAGCTATCTCGGCGGCAGCGGCTGGGATCAGGGAAACGGGATCGCGCTGAATCTCAAGGCCGGGTGGCTCGTCGTGACGGGAGCGACGTTCAGCACCGATTTTCCGAGCCTGTGCTTGAACTTCGGCGGTGGTGGGTGTCCGCAGCCTCGCGCCGACGGTGACGGGTTCCTTCTGCTCTATCCACTCGACGGCGGCCCCGGCGGCCTTACCCTGTTCTTCGGCGGCAGCAAGTTCGACTCGGGGAACGCCGTCGCGATCGACGCTTCCGGGAACACGTATGTGGCAGGCACTACGCGTTCGGCGGATTTCCCGGTGACCACGAAAACGCCCTACCTCGGGGACTCCGGAAAGGCGGGGACGGACGGAGACGTCTTCGTCATGAAATTCGACGCGAGCTTCGGCCTCGTATATTCGACCTTCTTTGGTGGTACCCATGACGAGGCGCCGACCGCAATCGCCGCCGATGCCTCCGGACGCGCCGTGGTCGTCGGCTATACCGCCTCGCCGGACTTCGAGACGGCTGGAAAGTTCCAGGCCTATCGGCCAGGCTGCAACCACTGTCCCAAGAACCGGCAGGGCTTCCTCGTTGTGTTGGAACCGACGCTGGACCCGAACAAGAGCCTGCCGGCGGGGCTCGTGTACGCCACCTATCTCGGCGGCAGCGTCGACGACCAGGTCAACGCCGTGGCCGTCGACCAGTCGGGCCTCGTGTATATCACCGGCCAGGCGGCCTCTCATGATTTTCCGACCACGAAGCAGGCGTTCCAGCCGACGTTCCAGTGCATGCTCGGCTCGTCCAATGCCTTTGTCGCCAAGATCGACCCGACCCAAAATGGCCCGGCGTCTCTCGTGTGGTCCACGTATCTGGGGGGCAACTACTACGAGACCGGGCATGCGATTGCCGTCGATGGCAACGGCTTCGTGTACGTGACCGGGACGACGATGTCGGATGACTTCCCCACCAAGAACGCGATCCTCCCCGCCAATCCCACGCCAGGCGTGATCGTGGACCACGTCTTCGTGTCGAAGCTCACCCCCGACGGCACCGCGCTGGCGTTCTCCACGTATTTCGGGTCACAGTCCGACGAAGACCCCACTGCGATCGCGCTGGATTCGTTCGGCAACATCTACGTCGCGGGCTACACCAACGATCCCGACTTCCCCGTCGCCCGGCCCATTGCGCGCAGCTGCGGTGCGTGCCAGCGCGGAGGGCGGTCGGTTGGCTTCGTCACGGCGCTGAACGACACCGGCTCCGGGCTCCTCTATTCCACGTTCGTGGGCCAGGGGGTCTCGCAATATCAGATCGGCCTCTACGTGAACGCCATGGCGGTGGATCCCACGACGGGCGATGCCTATCTCACCGGGAGCGTTGGCGGGACTGTCCTGCCGGCCGTGAACGCGTTGCAGGCCGCGTTCCGGAGCAAGTACGTCGGCACACCGGACGCCTTCGTTGTGAAACTCAGCGACGGAGTGAGTCTCGACACACAGAGCATGGCCTGGGGCAACATGTTCGTGAACGCGAACAGCGGGTCGCAACGGGCGACGCTGTATGCGCCGGCGAGGCGCGGCGTGAGCATTGCGAGCATCACGTCGGATCCCGAATTCCCCATGACGACCACGTGCGGGAACTCTCTCGTCGCCGGCGGCAGTTGCACGATCGACGTGTGGTTCCGTCCCGCGAGCGCCGGCAGCAAACAGGGCGCGCTGACGGTTACACACAATGGGGCGGGCAGTCCCGCGACCATCGCGCTCACCGGAATCGGAGGAGTCCCCGAGCTGAACTTCTCACCGCAAAATGGCTACAACTTCGGGCTCAAGCCACTGGGACCGACGACCGATGCGACCGTCATGCTGGCGAACAACGGCGACGCGCCACTCGGTTCATTCATCACCGTTACGCAGAGCGCGCCGGATTTCCAGGCCCTGCCGGGGTGCGTCCAGACCGCTCCGCATACGAGCTGTCCCTTCCACATCTATTTCCAGCCCTTCGCCGGCGGTGATCGATCCGGGACGCTCACCCTGGCCCCTTACGACGATCCGAGCCAAACGGTCACGTACGCACTGACCGGTCAAGGCCAGGCGCCCGCCGTGAGCTTGACGCCGTCGAGGCTGGTGTTCTCGGGGGCGTATCAGTTGCCCAATGCTCAGATGATCACCCTGCAGAACACGGGCTACGCTCCGCTGACCATCACGAAGATCACCGTCTCTCCGGGCTCCAGCTACTCCGTTTCGGACACCTGCCCCAAGAAGCCCCAGACGTTGGCGCGGCTCGCGACCTGCTCCATCACCGTGAAGTTCATCGGGACCATGAGTAAGTTCCTGTCCAACGACCGCATCGGCTCACTGCAGGTCACCAGCGATGCGCAGGGCAGCCCTCACATGGTCCCCCTGACTGGCAGCATCGGCGCCCCCGCGCTCGCCCTGATGCTCACCATGAACCAACTGGCGAAGCCCGTCGGCACGTCGAGCCTCGTCTATCCTGCGGCCACGTTGCTGAACAGTGGGAGCGGGATGGCGATGGTGAAGAGCATCAGCGTTCACGGCGGCGACTTCGCAGCCGAGGGCAGCGGGTGTGGTACTTGCCGATCTTCTTCACGGGATGCGACGTCTATGTGCGCTTCACGCCTCAGGCAACGGGGGCGCGCACCGGGACGTTGACCGTCACCGAGGAATCGGGGACTCAGTACCAGGTCACGATGACCCAAACAGGGACGGCGCCGGCTCTGACGCTCTCCGTCAACAATGTGAGCTTCGCGGTGCAAGCGGTCGGGGCGCGGAGCGGTGGCCAGGCCGTGACGCTCACGAATACCGGCGTTGGCGACCTCAGTTTCACCAGCATCATCGCCTACGGCGACTTCGGGCAGAGCAACGATTGCCCGTTGACCCTCGGCGCGGGCGCCAGTTGCACGCTGACGGTGACGTCACGACCACTCAGCGCCGGCAACCGTGTGGGAGCGGTGCAGATCATCGACGACGCCCCGGGAAGCCCTCGTGTCATCGCGCTGTCAGGTCTCGGCCAGTGATCTCCGACTGCTCGACGGGATCCCGTGCCGGGTCGTTGGCATTCTGGAACTCAAGGGGCAATCGCCGACGGGCCAGGACCAAGATGACGTCGTCGTCATGCCGTTCACCACGGTGCAGAAGAAGGTCAGAGGGATCTTCTGGCTGGATTACGGCCTTGCTGCGCCAGCGCCACCACGTGATGTGGGACTAGGAGGACGATTTCAACCTTCGTCACCCCACCGACATTGCCAAGGCCAGCGCGGCATCGCAGCACATCATGACCCTGCTGCTGGCGCGCATCGCCTCGGTCGCCCTCGTGGTTGGCGGCATCGGGATCATGAACATCATGCTCGTGTCCGTGACGGAGCGCACGCGCGAGATCGGCATCCGGCTGGCGGTTGGGGCGCGCGGGCGTGACATCCGCTCCCGGTTCCTGGTGGAGGCCGTCACCCTGTCGCTGATCGGTGGCGGGGTCGGCATCGGGCTCGGGCTGCTCGGCTCGTACGGGATCGCCCACTTCTTTCAGTGGCGGACCCTGATCCGGCCCGACGCGATCGCCATGGCCGTCGGCTTTGCCGGCGCGATTGGGGTCTTGTTCGGCCTCTATCCAGCCCAAAGGGCCTCGCGCCTCGCCCCATCGAGGCCCTCGGACGATAGAGGGTACACTGAGCGGGACCAGCCGAGCCGCGGCCGAGAATCGCCGAGCGCGCCCCGCTGATCGGCCTCGGTCGAGCGCACGACGTTCCGCTTCACGAATCCCCTCAGAGAGGGAGCCGAGGCGCCAGGCCCGACCTGGAGAAGAAGTCGAGCTAGTTCCCGCCGACGACGCGCGAGCCGTCGCCCTGGTAGACGTATCGGAACGTCAGGCACCCGGGCTGCGAGCGCGGACAGTAGTAGCTGACGAGCTCGATCTTCGCGTACCGGCCGTCCGCCGTGCGCACGGCCCAGACGTGCGGCTTCGGGCTCAGCACGTGTGAGAAGTAGCTGTAGCTGTACCAGCTCGCGATGGCCGGGTTGCGTGGATCCGTGCCGCCCTCGGTCGCCAGGTATCCCGCATCGGGCACCGTCTTCACGTCCGCGAAGGCGACCTCGCCGAGGTCGACGATCCCCGCCCCGCCCACGAACTCGCGGCCACCGTTGGCGATGATCTGGTAGCGGCGGAACGCGAGGTCCCAGTCCTTCGCACCGGCGTTCTCGATCACGCTCCCGACGTGGAAGGAGAAGTAGCGCCACTGCTCGGGGTTGGTCGCGTCCACCGTGTAGAGGACGGGGCCGACGAGCGCGCGTCCGGCGTTGCGCGGCGACGGCCGCGTCGGCGAGTACGTCGGCACCTCGGGCTGGCGCAGCGAGAACGCGACCAGCGTCACGGCGACGGCGACGATCGCCGCGACGGCCGTCACCGCGATGGCCCGCGCGCTCCGAGGACTCCGCACCCTGCCACTGTGCCATGCTTCCTCCACGCGTGAACGATCCGGCGCGGGCGGGATCAGTTACGAGACGGTCTGGGCGCTCCCGCACAATCCGACGGGCCATGGTGAGACCCGACCGGGAAGCCCGGGGCAGGCCTGACACTGCCACTTGAAGGGTCGCGACCGCCGCGTGAACTGAGCCCGCGGTCTGCGCCAGGGGAGGCCCGATGAAGACCGATGTCCTGCTCATCCCGTTGGGCGCGCGCTATGCCGACATGCGGGCGGCTGCCATCGCCGCCGAGAAGGCGGGGTTCGACGGGCTCTGGACGTGGGACCATCTGCGTGATCCGCAGGGCGGATCACCCGCCGGCGTGCCCGAGGCCTGGACGACGCTGACCGCGCTCGCCGAGGCCACGCGGCGGGTCGCGCTCGGCCCGCTCGTGCTCAACGTGTCGAATCGCCATCCGGGACTTCTGGCCAACATGGCGGCCACGCTCCAGCAGGTGTCGGGCGGCCGGCTGCTGCTCGGGCTCGGCGCCGGGGGCAGCCGCAAGACGCCCTACGCCGCGGAGCAGCTCGGGCTCGGTCTCGCCGTCGAGCCCGATCGCATGCGGGCCGCGCGCGTCGTGGAGGCGATCGAGGTGATGCGACGGCTGTGGTCGGGAGACGGCGCGAGCTTCGCGGGCGAGCACTATCGTCTCGAGCGCCCGAGCGGCTACCTGCGCGCCGATCCGCCGCCGCCGATCGTGGTCGGCGGCTTTGGGCCGCGCATGGCGGCCATCGCCGGCCGTCACGGCGACGGCTTCAACACGCAGGCGTTCCATCCGCAACTGGCTGACCTGGTGCGCATCGCGCGCGCCGAACACGAGGCGACGGGACGCGATCCGTCGACATTCATCGTGACCGTGTTTGCGGGCATGCAGGAGCGATGGCTCCGGGCGGAGAGCCGGGAGCGTTCCTCGCTGGAGGTGCTCGGCGTCGCTCGGCTGATTCTTCTCGTCGAACCGCCCTTTGACCCGCGCGAGGTGGAAGCGGCCGGCACGTTGCTGGGGGCGTCAGGGAGGCGATGAATCCGAACCGCCGTCATGGGAGGCGCCAAGAAACCGCTGAGCGCAGGCAGCGGATGAACGAGCCTTCACTGTCCGTCCTCCCTTCGAGGACCGGCTCGACCTTCGCCTGTCTCCCAACGCTGCACTGGCTCTCCCATGGAGCGACGACGCTTCAGACCGGGCCAACGATCGACTGGGCGCTCGAGTCACAACCGCAAGGCATATCCCGGCATCATGCTCCCCAGTAAGGTGTCCAGCGAAACTCCGGGGCGGGAGACATACCCGCGGCGCAACCGCGCGAGCTCCTCGCTCTCGGGAGCGACGGCGAGGCCGAGCGACCCGCGTTGTCACAGGTTGTTCCGCCGGGGGAGGGGAGGAGGTTGACCATGTTCGCACGGATGGGTACTTGGCGGGGATCGCCATGAGGAGGTAACGCCTGGCGTCCAACAGGATCGTGGTCTCAAAGCCGCCTACTGGCTTGTCGACCGTGAAGGCGGAAGGGGCTGATAATCACGATTTGGGAAAGCGAGGAGGCGATGCGGGCGAGTGAAGAATCTCGCGCACGAAGGCAAGCCGCAACTTCAGCGGCCACCGGCGCTAACCTGACGACGGACAGGTACGAGGCAGTCGACCACCTGCCTTGATCGGGCCCGCGCGATGGAGCGACGCTGAACCGGGAATGAAGAGGGGAGGCTGACTTATCGGGCATCCGGCTGACGCCCGCCCCCCTTTTCACACTCGCCTGACTCCGGTGTCTTATGGCTAGAGTGATGGCAGAGG
>Ga0209515_10009360_pt1 | contig 11161 bp, 6 predicted proteins | sample Subgroupgradi54m_FD_187454 | JGI IMG/M metagenome (GOLD analysis project Ga0209515, IMG submission 187454) | Subsurface groundwater microbial communities from S. Glens Falls, New York, USA - GMW60B uncontaminated upgradient, 5.4 m (SPAdes)... ...
ATCCTTTGCGCTCAGTAATTCCACGAGAAGCTTTCTAAATTGCTTGTCGCTATCGATGACCAAAATTTTATACATGACGGGTTTTCAACTTTTGATATCTTACGCCGACCTTCGATGCGCCCCTGTCCCAGAAATACCAGTCTTCTGCGACATATTCTTATGAGCACCTAGACATCTCTCGATATACTTTAGGTTGTTGATCAGATTTGCAATTCTCTGTAGAACTCCGGCAACGCCCCCTAAACGACGCTCTGGCGAGAGCTATGGTCTACTAAAAATCAAAAACCTTATCTAGCTCGAGCCGTGCAAAATCACGTTTTGTAAACTTTATATATCGAATTATATATGTCTTATTATTTACTATCAATTGATATTTAATAAATATAGTTTAATAATAAATATATAATCGGAATCTGTATTAATAGAAACATACTGATTTATATTTCAAATAGTTACCTGTATAAAAGGTAAAATCATTCAATATCTATACAGTCATAAAATAGCATTTCAGGACAATTAGTAAGCATTTACAAAATTAATATTTTGTTTAAATTAATATTTAATATATAATTATTAAAAATATTGAGCTGGCAAACAATGACCGTTAATTTAGTGGAAAGGAAAGCGGATGATTTATTAGATCGATTAGTATCGATAGATTTAAATCTCTTTGTGTCACTTCTCGCGGTTGTTGATTGCAACAGTGTAAAGGAAGCAGCTGAACGGATTGGTAAGTCGTCGAGTTCAGTGAGTCAAGATTTAAAAAAATTGGAGAAGCAATTGGGTCTGCCGCCTCTTTTGGTTAGCAAAGGTAGAAATGGTGTGATGCCTACGCCACGGGCAATAGGGTTGGCATCCAATGCGAAACAAGCGTTAAAAAATATCGATGATGCCATCAACATGGGTGGTTATTTCAACCATGCAGAGTCGAGTAGAATATTTAAAATTGCCAGCACGCAGTGTGCAAATCTACTGGTAATTCCACGGCTCATTGATTCTTGCTTAACTCGTGCTCCTAATATTTCTATAGAAACTACTCAAATTACGCGTTTCGAAAGTAATGATCGAACATTTGAAAGCCTTGCCGTGGGTGAATTAGATTTAGTATTAGATAATTCCTATAAAGAATTTCCTTTTCTCACAAGCACATTACTGATATCTGATCGTTGGGTTTGGGTCCACTCACCTAAAGCAAAGAGTCATAAATTGCTAAATTCAGATGATAGTTTACATCCTATTTTTATTCTTGATTCAGATCCGCACATACAACATAGAAAGCTAGGCCAATCGTCAACGTCATTGTCTGGTGCTATGGATGTACTACTGAGTGTCGTTAACATCAGAAATAGTAAGGCGTGCGTACCCAAACTGATTGCTGATTTATATGCGCCTTCTTTCGGGCTCGTTCTCTCAGAACCAATTGATAATTTACCAAAGTTCGAAGTTTCAATGTACACCCACAAAATGATGTCGACTACACCTGAAAGGCAATTCATAGCTAATATTGTGGCAGACAATTTTAGAAATATTCTCACAACCTAAAGGTGGTTTACGTCATGGACAGTAAAAATAAAAATATACTTGTCATTGATGATGATCCTGTTGAACGAGAAGCGCTTGAGCGTCACCTCAAGGATTATTCATTTATCTTTGAAACAGATCCAGAGAGGGCAATAGCAAATATAATTAAGACAAACCCGAGTATTATTCTTCTCGATCTGAATATGCCAAAAATAGATGGTTTTTTTGTTGCCAGAGAAATCCGCCGACATTCCGAAACAAAAGATATCCCAATTATTTTTACAACATTTGATAAAGATAATGTAAATGAAAAAATTGCTTATGAAGAGTTTCAAGCAGCTGATTGGCTAGTTAAGCCCTATAATTTTAACGTATTAAAAACGTTAGTTTCCAGAAATATTCAATTGTCTCACTGTAAAAATTCTAAAATACTTAGCAGCAACAACACTATTGTCGCGATAGGGTGTCACCTTGAGAACAGCATAAAGAATCTACGATATAAAGTTACCCCAGTGAGTGCCAATCTTGCTGAGGTAAAAGAAGTTATGGCCAAAGAAAATCCACGAATTGTTTTAGTTTATCTTGAGATAGAGGATGAAATAGTCGAATTTCTTAAAGGATTTGACCAGTCTATTGTTGTTGGGCTCATTCGCCCCAATGTTCTTGGCTCGGTTGAAGAAAAAGTAGAAAATATACTAAATAAGTTGGCACACACCACAATAAGAACTAACGCATCACAAGAATTGATAAATACCAAAATCAAGACATTACTTCCAGATTAATCGTTTTTGCCTCCTCAACAAGAGCGTCGACATAAAAATAAAAATTTTCCTGATCTATATATGAAATTATCCTTTCAGCATTTTCGTGCAATGCCATGCGTTCAATTTCTCGTGCCATTGCCTCTATCCGATGAGAAAAAAGAAAACCCGCATTACTGCCTAGCCCGTGCGCGTAATCTCGCAGCGCTTTAAAATCTATTGGTTTGGATGCAACGGTTTTAGAAATAACGTTTGCCGCATCGGAATATTTAGTATTAAAGTTTTGAACAATTGAAAACGCAATTTCTTGGCTCTCATAGCGGCTGATCAGAGCATTAATGTCGATCTCGCTAAACGATCTATTGCCTAAGTTTTCTTTATCAATATTAAATATGTTTTGTAATGATGAGAAGAAAATCTCTTTTCCGAAGGGCTTAGCTAAGTAACCATCAGCGCCAGCAGCATATATCTCATCAATCTGATCTCCAGCTACTGATCCTGTGGCACAGAGAATTTTTGAAATGCCTCTATTTGAAATCGCTTCTCTGTTTCTTATTTCTCTAATAATTTCGATACCAGTTATTTTTGGCAACAACATATCGACAATAATAAGATCATAGTGTTTGCCTTGATAAAGCTTAAGCGCCTGCTCCCCATCCTCGGTTACGTCAATATTGACTGGATACTTGTTCAAATACGAACGAGTGATTTCCAAAATATAAGTATCGTCATCGACAATAAGGATATCTTTGATATTTTCAGCGAAATACTGGTGCAGTGCCGAGTCGTTTGTGTCCGTCGATCTACTATCTATCGGTGTATCTGGGACGACAGCATCGAAATCTTTCTCAAAATACTTCTCCAATATCGTATAGAGCTGCTTGCGCGATATTGGTTTAATCAATGTATCGTCAAATACGGTTGCCGCATTATCATTAATTTTCTCGGAGGTTAGAGCAATGATAGGCAAGTTCGGTTTATCTCTTTTTAGCACCTCTGCAAATTCAGCTCCGTTCATTACCGGTGTATTGAGTTCAATTAATACTAGATCATATTCATGTATCATGGCTGCCTTCAGCGCGTCCAGCCCATTGTCGACGATTGTCATCTCTGCGCCGGTTAGCTTCATAATATCTAACATTAGCTGCTGACATTGATTGTCACTTTCCGCATAAAGTAGTTTGCCTCTTATATGCGGAACGGTGTCGTCATGATTTTGTTCATATTGTTGATCAATTTTAGGAATGAGCAGCATATTGTTTTGATCTGCTAATGGAATCGACAAAGTAAATGTACTACCTTTTCCATAGGCGCTTTGTACGGAAATATCTCCGCCTAGACGTAATGCGAATTGCTTTGATAGGTACAAGCCCAGACCTGTCCCACCATAACTCTGCATTGAATTATCAACTTGTTGGTAGGCGTTAAATAGTTCGTCTATCTGAAAAGAATTTATACCAATACCGGTATCTTGGACGGCAAAAGACAATTGCGTTGAATCACTATCATAGTAAACGAGGAGTGTAATAGAACCTTCACGCGTAAACTTCACCGCATTCGAGCACAAATTTATTAATATCTGAGTTAATCGTATGGGGTCAGTTTCGATAAAAACAGGTAAAGGTTGCTTAAATGCGGTTATGAATTCTATTCCCTTTTGCTCGGCTAACATCGTAAATTGATCTTCTATATTATTGACGATATTAATGGGATTAACCTTTACGTTTTCTATATCTATTTTTTGAGCCTCAATCTTTGACAAGTCGAGGATATCGTTGATCAGATGCAGCAGATGCTTACTGCATTTTTCGATGATACCGACTTTTTCAATTATTTGGCTCTTTGGCAGGCTGGCATCTTTGGCTATTTCTGCGTAGCCCGAAATAGCCATCAACGGTGATCTGAATTCATGGCTCATGCTTGCAAAAAATTGCGTTTTCGCCTGATTCCTTGCTTCACTTAACGTTTTTTCAAGCTCAACCGCTTCTTTTAATTTGCGCTCAGATATGTCGGTAATAATACCTTCTATACGCGCTTCGTTTGATCTATCGTCCGACACACGACGAATAGACAGGGAAATCCAACACAATGAGCCATCGACTTTTTCTATTTGATACTCATACTTCTCAACTATATCTGCCTTCCCTAGAATCTCGTTGAATCGGTTTGTTATCGCTTTTACGGGTTGATAACCTCGATGTTTGTAGAGGTCATCTTTACCATCAAAACCATACAATTGAGCAAACGACTGATTGCATTTAAAAACACCGCTGTCCTTATTGTAGTGAAATAAGCCTTCTAATGCGTCTTCGTACAATTCTTCGTATTTTAACAAATTTTCCAAAGCGACTCTTTGCGTATTCCGTGTTCGAGCTGCCAAGGCTAAAGAAAGTAGTATCGCTTCTAACATTGCCCCGGAATGGAGGCCCCACATGAAAGCTACTGTTCCATTTAACATTAGCATGTGAACTAGTGTTCCGAGAGAGAAACACACTTCCGAAAGAAGTAGATACTCAGACGTAGGGACTCGATTTATAACGGCTCGCGCAATAAATGTTAGTGTTAGCAAAGTCACCAACAAAAAATAGAACTCTGCAATCGCAAATGTTGTCCATGGATCGTCGATCAGCAGAATCGACGTCACACTGATACACCCCGCCAGCAATGCACCTTTTATAATTCTTTTAAAGTATTTCCATGATTTTGCCTCGTATAAAGCAAAGGCTATAAACCCCAGATATGCCATAGCTGAAATAACGCCAGAGGAATTAACGGCACGAATCAGTACAATACTCTCGGCCCAGAAGAACCTAAGAATAAGTCCATCCTGTGCCGAACAAACCAAAACAACCGTTATTTGAAAGAGCAAGTATAGGCCGTATAGCCAACCTCTTAAGGCTAAGAACAGGCAAGCGTTGTAAAGTATTAACGCCCCCATGACTGAGTAAAACGCAACTAAAATTCCATAATTAAGTTGGTTATATTCCGCGAAAGAGACCTGCGACACTAGTTTGAACGGTAGCTCAGCGGGGTAGATATCCTCAGTATTCGCTGAACCTACTATAGTTGTCGTTTGACCCGGTACGAGCGAAACGGGAAAGGCAAATTGTTGGCTGGACAAGGCTCTTGATGAAAAAGGCCTTACGTGACCTGTCTCGTGAAGGCGAAAGTATTCCTCGTTTTGAATACTTACATCTAACCAAAGGATGGTAATAGGTTGCGCGTCTAACAGTAATATGGCTTGTTCTTGTTGCTCTCCATTCCACCGCAACTTGATTCGAAACCAAATTTTACCTCTGTTTTTTTCAAAAATTAGCCCTGTTTCTTTTGGTCTCCATAGATGATCTAAACGCCTGGACGAAACGTTATTTAGCGTGTAATCGCGATTGGGATCGTCGATAACCTCAATCATTTGTTGCAAATCGATGGGAAGTTCAAGGCTATCTATTATTAGTGGTGAATTGGTTATTTGGCTGCCCGAAATATCCACGGCAAAAACATTGGACGTAACGACCAAGAATAAGAAACAGAATGCTCCTGAAAAAAACTTAATGAGTGACATACTCACTTTACTCTATTTGACTACGCTCAATTGCGACCTAATTATTAGTCGGACATTCATTCAAGATAAAACGTGTTGTTATGAAAACATGGTAGCGGCTTTAGACCATCTTATGTTATCGACGTCAGTAGAGCTTAAATTCACCTAACCTAAAAATAGGATTTCATCAGGTGTTTAGAATATTGTGCAGTACGTTCTACTGTTTCGAAATTCATAATTCCACCCACGTAATAAGTTCCATTACGTCCTTGTAGGCTTTCAAGTTTCTGGTAGAAGCCTGCATCTAGGTCCTGCGATTTTACATGGGGAAAATAGTCCCAGCTCTTTTGATGAATAATACCGCCACGCTGGAATTCGGTATCCACTTCAACCCCGAGTAGCTCAAAATCCTCAAGCAGTTTTAAATAAATATCGCCTTCGCTCAATGACCAATCATTAAGCTGATGGACAGCATAAACATGATCTTCGTCATTCACGTTGAAAATTTCCATCACATGGCCGAGCCTAGCCGAATCTAAGTTGCCCCAAATCGTAATACCCATGCATTCAAATGACGGTTCGTAATTGATGCATAACGGTGAGTCTATCGGTAACGGTAGCGCACTCTTGAGTTTGACAAGCGATACTACATAGTTGTAGCTATCAATACGTTCGAAGAGGTCTCGTTCTATCTCCGTTTGATCCAAAAACGTGTCCGTATTCTGTAATGGTGACGCAATGATGACTCGGTCAAATTCTTCTAATGTCGTTGGGTCATTATTAACAGTAATATCGATTTTTATTCCCTCATCTGTTTCGCGTCGCACCACTTCTGTCACTGAAGAATTGAGCCGCACATCGAGAGAATCAGCCAGTTTAATCCATAGACTCTGCCAACCTTCAGGGAAATACCCGAGCTTCATCTGTAAATCATTAATCATGGAGAGGTATTTCAAATAGTACATCGCTGGAACATCTTCGTAGTATCCAAATCCGTAAGCGGTGGCAAAATATTTGGAAACATATTGGGTTGACGAAATGTTCCTCTGCCGCAGATATGTCTCCATATCGATGTATGATGATTTAGGCGCTTTGTCAAAACCAGGCGGAATAATCCAGAAATTATTCACTATAGAGTCCGTAATCCATACGACAATCTCTAACGGATTTATATCATAATCGTCACAATCACCGTGCGACGTAATGTAAAAGCAGCTATTTGCTCTAGCCATTATTTTTTCTATTATCGGTTTAAGACCTGGTTCTAATTCAAGACTATTGAAAAACACTTCATGTTCAACATCATATTCTTCAGCCAAAGACAAAACGATTGGATAGTCCGTTTCATCTGTCATAATCGCACCCATCTCGACAGTCGTGCCCTTGTAATTAAAAGATGATACTTTGCCGCCTACCTGAGGCTCTTTCTCAAATATCGTAATATTGTTGTAGCCCTTTTTGCGTAGGGTGTGCGCCGCAGTGAGTCCCGCTGCGCCAGCACCAATGATAGCTATATTTAGGTCAACATCTTGTTTCGGGCCTTCGGCACAACCTGTAAGCCCAAAACTAACTATTGAGCCAAACATAAAAAATCGAAGAACAAGCCTATTGCACACAGCAATTAGCAAAAAACCAATAGATCGAACGTATATAATCTGCCTACTACAATACATACTGCTTTCTCAAAATCTTCTTAAGTAAAAAAAATCCTCTCCATTGGAATACTGCTAGCGACACCAATCATTAGGCGTCCACGAGTTCAGTCATCGATTCATCCGTTGATAATCTTTGGTTCATTTCTAATTTTGTCGGCAAAACCCTGTCGCCGGTCATTTTCTCGTAAAGACGAATAGCATAGTGAACACCTCCCGCAAAACTTGGCACATTCGCCGTGGCGCCAACAAGGGAGAGGTTCTTATATGGCGTTCGATAATCTATTTTCCCTAGATTTATCTGTTTTGGGGTAAGGTTTGCACCATACGCGTTTCCTTGTGGTGCCAGTACAAATTTCTCGTTAGTCGTCGGGGTGCCAGCGATAACGAGATCCAGATGGTTACTTAAATTTGGTATATAGTGCTTTTCGATCTGCTTAATAATAAGTTTGGTAAAGCGGTCTTTTTCAGCAAGATAGGCACTACGTCCTTGCGTCGTTTTAAGATTCTTAAAATAAGCGTAATCACAACCAGTGCAAACAACTAACTGATGACAATTATCGACGGCGATATCAACATCACGATGATGTAGTGTGGGCGTTGACATAAATAAAGACATATCCTCTGTTGCGTTGGCTGCTAGCTGTTCGCTAAAGCAAAGATTGATATCATCATTGCGGTAATGCCATCGGTTCCAATCGCCAAAGCCGTACTTTGTCAGATCGAGATTGCGAATACCCAGATAGAGAGTTACACAGCTTGGAGAGTATTCGTAATTCAGTTTTTTCTGGAAAGCGCTCGGCAGAGAGGTATTGGAAAGTAGAGAAGGCAGATTTTTAGGATCGCCGTTAAATACGAAATTGCGCGCTTTAAACGTTTTTTTCTTCAGCGTATGAGCCGCGATGATTTTTCCGTTTTTTTCTTCCAAAGAGACTACCCAATTCTTCATTAACACCTGGCAGCCCGGCTGAGAATTGATATAGTCCACGAGTGTGTCAAATAAATGCTTGTAGCTCTTAGCAGGCACGCACGCACCTGAATCATAACCACAGGACAGCGCAGCTTGAACAAGCAGAGATGATTCCTTTGGCGGCACCAATAGATCACCACTTTGGCCAGCCAAGATCGAACGAATTTCCAAAGGAAGTTTTAACGTGTCAAACAACTTCTCTGTAGTCCAGTTCCGGTATTTTATTAAGTTGGGATATTTAAAGGGATTGGGTAAGAAACTGGTTACCCCAAATCCGGCGGGAAGAGATAGCAACTCTCGATTTATCTTTGAAATTATCTTGAAATACTGGGTAATTGCATTTTTTGATGAAGGATATCTTTCGGCGAGTTGTTGTATATTTCTATCAAATCCTTTAACAATATCATATTCAAAGGAGGGGAATTTAAGACGATCAAAACCGTTTGGGTTCAACGGCAAAAATTCTATTTTCTCTTTAAGTCCTATCTTTCTCTGAAAATAGCCAAAATCTTCATCGTCTCCGCAATTCCATAGATAATGTAATTGCGCACAAAAAGTGTAGCTCTCACCGTTGGCTCCCTTCTTATCAAAGCTGTGCCCATACCCTCCCGGCGCATAATGTCGTTCAAGCACAACAACTCGATAGCCACTGCTGGCGAGTAACGCCGCTAAACATAGGCCGCCAATACCGGAGCCAATGATCAGATAATCGAGTTGTTCATCCATCTGCAACACCCTGCGAATTAAACACTTTGTGCGATGATATGGTTAGCTGCACAAAGACCAGTGATAAAGGTATCTTCCAGTCCACAAACATTGTAATCACCCACAAGAAACAACCCTGGTTCTAATATCAAAGGTACCCAGTTCTCGTCGGAAATGACGACAGCCGTTTTCCAGTGCACTTTTTCTATCACATCATACTCTTTGTATATCGCTTCCAGTTCCGGTGTATCAGTTACTGAAAAGATTAGGTCTAATCCATTCGTTTGGCCCCACAGTAGTGCTATGCCAGTACGCTCCGGATGAAAGAGCATAAAATCTTTTTGCCTATAAGATTTTTTTCGTTGGCCTTTTACGTAGAGCACTGTTGCTGATGTGGATAGCTTAGGTTTTGGTACCGGATAAAATTCCGAAGCATTGTGATACGGTGTGGCTATGACGACATTGTTGGCGGTATAATTTTCGCCGCTAATAGTAGATATATTCCAGTTACCATTAACGTTGCGTTGCAATCCACAAACCTTATCAATGACGATTTTGTTTTCATATCCCTTTGTCAATCGACTGTAGGTATGGGTAAAATCAGCGATATAGGTCTTAATAATTAGCGGGAACAGGTTACCAAGATAGAATAATGTATTCGCTTCCTTCGCATTGACAAAGCACGTAGCCTGAAAGGCCGGATTACAATACCGCTCATTTAGCGTTTGAAGATTTAATTCTTGAATAAACTCCTCAGCAGCTTGATGGACATATTTATTAATAATTGGATGTTTGCTTAGTACTTCAATTTGGGGTGTCGTTTCCGTATCTTTTCTGAATTCTTTTGCGGCAAAACGCAGCTGATATACTCGATAGACCAACCGTACGAAGGGCACCATCTCGTTCCAATTTCGCCAATTAAACGCTGTCGTAAGCTTACCTTCATTTTCACAGTAGGCTTTTGATAATTTAAAAGGCTGACCACGATCAACGTATTTCAAAATATTGGTGTAGTCATCATTTACATAGGTGGCCCCAAGGTTTAGCGTCGAACTTTTAGAGGAGCTGGAAGAAGAATCCCACGTAGAGTGATGCATACGCCCCCCAAGACGATCAGTAATGACAAGAAAGTCTCTAGAGGAGTCCGCTAATTTCCTTGCGCAGCTTAGTCCGCTAATACCTGCGCCAATAATAAGGGTCTCTATGTGTTTCATTATTTGATGAGTTCGCGGTACCTATAAAGGGGTAATTATAATACCGATTAGTTATTATTCCGACAATTATTTATACTGTTGATGTATAACGTGAAATATAACCCCCTTTTTACTTCGAAATCATAAATTGTAGTAAATACAATAAATTACAAATGGTGAGCGCTGATAGGGGATATTGCCAGAACCAAGAATAGTAATTCACAGTCCAGAATGCCCGATTTAGATGTTTTTCCACCAATGCGGACATAGCCTACATGAGATTCTATGCGTTTACAGGTGGTAGGCAACCAGGTCGTAAAAACAATAACCAGCGAGACAGAATGACTGATACCCGCATTTAAAAAAGTACCAAGAGCTAACGTTGCTTGGCTTATTTTAAAGTGGGCCGGGCAGTGGAGATGCCGCGACGGATAGGAAATAGGTTCCGGTCCAATCGGCGGACTATACTAAAAAGAAGGTGAATAAGTAATATTTGAAAAGGCCGGTGACTCGATGATGTCATTCAAACAGTTAATCAAAAAAAATAAACTAACACCACTGAAGGGATTGCCTGGCAAAGTACAAATGCTTCTTTACAGAGCGTTAATCGATGATGGCATAATACTTTCAATTGTTGATGTCTGCGAAAATCTTGATAAAAGCACGCGAACATTTCAACGAGAAATGAAGGTTTATGGTGCGACTTTCCAAGAGTTATCCATGGCCATACGAAGATATTATGTGCTTCGCCAATTATCCATTACTCGTTTAAGTACAGTTCATGATCTTTCCAAGGAATGCGGATTCACATACTACCT
>Ga0209515_10009361_pt1 | contig 11160 bp, 16 predicted proteins | sample Subgroupgradi54m_FD_187454 | JGI IMG/M metagenome (GOLD analysis project Ga0209515, IMG submission 187454) | Subsurface groundwater microbial communities from S. Glens Falls, New York, USA - GMW60B uncontaminated upgradient, 5.4 m (SPAdes)... ...
ATAGAATTGTTCCAGAGGAATTGTTTGGGCGTAATCTTTCTCACTTTGAGGATTTACTAGTAAAGGACTTACTACTATCTTATTTCCGGAGGGACTTTCTTGGAAAGTAGGACTTAAATGAACCCCAGTTGTAAATGTACTGCCACCGCCAGGTAAGGGGTGTTCTATTGGAATAGGATACACACTAGAGTATACCATTAAATCTAATCGTGTTTGATAAAAGCAAGCACCTTCACCACGAACAGGGACAATTTCATACTCGCTGTCAGGATTTACCATTTTTGCGATCTTTGCACTCCAAGTCCCTGCTGCGTTGATGATTAAATCAAAATCAGCTTGTTCTTCTGTTGAATGTTCTTGTCTTTTTCTCGTTTCTCTTGTTGTTATGGTAAATTGCTGTGCTTTTCTTTCGATGCCCACTATCTCTGTATTTTTGACAATATGAACGCCACTATCTTTTGCAAGTCTTTGTAATGTTTGAATGTATGTTGCACCGTCAAATATCCCTGCAGTTGGAATATGAATTGCAGAGTAACAGCGAATGTTTGGCTCACCTTTTCGTTGATGCTTTAAATCGTCTTCTTTTACTTCTGCGCCGCTTAATTTGCTTAAGCCGGGAATACCATTATCTATTCCTCTTTGAATTAAATCTTCTAAAATAAAATCTTCTTTATTATCTAAAGCAACAATGTATTTGCCGGTTGTTGCAAGAGGAACATTCCACTGCGGGAAATACTGCTGATTTAATCTGTTTCCCAGAACGCACAATCTGGCTTTCAATGAGTCTTTGGGGTAGTAAATTCCAGAATGATTTACTCCGTTATTTCTGCCGGATGCGTGTTCGCCTAAGTTTGATTCTTTTTCGGTGAGATAAACGTCATAATCGGCTAATTGCGCAACTTCCCGTGCTATTGCTAGGCCAACTAGTCCTCCACCAATAATTAAAACGTTTTTTGTCATGTTCGTGAAAACACCTATTAACCACTATTAAACTTTATTAAATTTAATTATGTCTATTACAAATCTAGAACAACTTTTTTATTCTTTAAATCAACTTTCTTTATCTTCTTTTCCTTTTTTAATTCTATTTCTACTTCTTTCCATTCTTTGGTTTTTCTTAAATCTTTGACAATCTCAAGGAGTTTGAGGATAGGAGTATATTTTTCATAAATTAGATCTGCTTTCTTTGTGTTAATGATGATATCGTTTTCTTGCTTATTTATTGATTCTTGCTGGCTTTCGATGGTTTTTTCTAAAGTCTTTATTTTTTTATCATAGGGGGAGGTTTTTTGTTCAAGACGAATGGTATCAATTGCTTCATTATATGTTGGTGTTTCTTTTAATACTTGTTGGTTCTTTAATGGAAAGGGAGTTATTTGCTCAGTATAGAAATAGCCGTGGGGCTTTTTGATTAGTTTTAAGATTTCTTGAAAAGAAGTAAATAATTGTTTGATTGACTTTTTATCAACTTCTGTGGGAGGAAGATCTTTATTAACTTCACTTAAAACACATAATTCTTCGGCGTAAATGCCACCTAAACCAAGTTCTGTTGCTAAAGAAGTTGCAAGATTCTTCTTTTCACTACTTGAGAGCATATCGCTAAATTGTTTCTCAGTCATCTCTTTCCAATTGAGACCAGTTGCTGGAAATTTGTATTGCTCTTTTACTTTGATAATACGATCTTTCCACAGCTGCTGCTCTAGAGTTCCGATGATATGATAGTCTTTATCCGCAAGGATGATATTACCTTTAGAAAAGAATTCGATGATGAGGTAGAATTTTTCTTTTTTTTCGAATTCTAATAGAGCTATTCGCTCTCCATTTTTCTGCTGAATTGATTTGAGATAAGCATGATCGAGGTATTTACGTAATTGCATACAAAAAGAGGTTGGGGTTAAAGCCGTTTCTTTCTTATTGGTTAAGCAGAGGAATTTACCTGAAATTATTTTTAAGAGATATTTACTGCCGTTGGCATGAATTTGGATAAAGATTTCTTTCTCGTTTGGATGATAAATCTGGGAGACGGTGCCTCTGAGCAGTATTTGAAGCTCGTTTATTAACGCGGCAAGTTCTAGGGAGGCGATGGATTTTTTCATTTCAGATGGTTTAGGAAGATGATTTTAAATAACTTCCGAACGCGTTTGGTATATAATTTGGAGGATTAAAATTTGAGGAATTGGAGGGCTTTTGGTATGTCTTTCGTTTCAATAAGGAAGAGTGTATCTGTCCAGCAGGAGATTAATTCAATGATATTAACGCCATTTTCTGCAAAAAGAGACGTGAGGAAGGCAATAACTCCTATTTGCTGCTCAATTGCTTTAGATGATTTGAAATTTATTAGAGCTAAATTTTGATGATGTGCTATGAGATAATTTTTAAGCTCTGCTTTGATGAGAGGATTATATTTATTGGGTAAAATGAGTGTGTAGTTATCTGACCCTTCGAGTAGAAAGAAAATACTGCTTTCTTTGATTATTTTCTTTTGCAGTTCTTGCAACGAATCAACAGAGGTATTTTTCTTTAAGATGCAGACATCAATTTTATTCTTTATTTCAACTTCGGAGTTTGTAAGCAATGATTTGATCTTCTCTTCACTGGGTATTTCTTGTTTGAGTTTTAATTGAAAGCGTCTTGCTGCGACGAGAATGGCTTCTTTTGACGTTTTCTTTTCAATGTTTAATTCTTTACTAATCAATCTTGCTAGAGAAGAGTAGTTGATTAAACCATTTTTGAGGCAATTTTTGATAGAAGGATGATTTTGAATGTATTCTATCGTTAATTCTGCGGTAGACTTGTCCATTTTTTAGGATAGTTGTTCTTTATTTATAAATTATACTTAAGTGTTTTATTTAAAACATTTTTGTTTATTTATGTGCTATGTTGGACGTCGATTATAATAATTTGTTCTGCTTCGATATTTTGTGATGAAATATGATGAAAAAAATACTTACAAATTTGAAAGGAAAAAAAATTATTGTGGAAGCTGCGCATATCTATACCAATGAAGAGCAAAGTTTGGAGCACGCAATTAGCGCTTCAATTGGCGGCGCTGTTGGATATTATCTTACAACGCAGGGAATTGAGAATGCACCTTGGCTGTTTGTTGACAATTATAATCCTACATTTGAAGGAAAGCCTTCTTTATTTGAAGTTAAAGATTATATCCAATCGTTGATTCCCTACGGTTTTTATCCTCAAAAAGTGGTCTATGAAGCGGACCTCGTTGTAATGGCCCTTGACCTATTGCAGGATTTAATTGCAAAAGGACAGACCTGGACGAATCGCAAAACAGGTAAAGTGATGCTTAAAGATGCAAATGTGCTGTTGTACGACCCTGCTCAGAATCATTTGAAATGCAGTTTGATGGATGCGTGTTTGTATATGATGAAACGAGAGGAAGCTGATGCTTTTGTGACTATTTTACAGCAATCGTATGAATCACAGCAACAAGGCACGAAGAGGGTGCTTGAGAAGGTTGGTTTTGATACAACAGTGATTGTTCCTGCTTATTATACATTTACCGGAGGATTGCAACATTCTTCTGTTGCTCCTGAGAATGTTTTTCCTCAGCAAACAAATTAATGAGAGAATTAAGATAAAATGAAGTTTAAAACCATCGGTATTTTAGGAGGAATGGGACCTGAGGCTTCTGCTCACTTATATCAAAAAATGATTAAGTACGCGCAGATTAAGTATGGCGCTGTACAGGATGAAGATTATCCTCCTATTATACTTTATAGCCTGCCACTTGATGGATTTGATGAGAAGGGGATTAATAATCATCAATTAGTAAAAGAACAGCTGATTAAAGGAGTTGAGAAACTAGAGTTGGCAGGATGCGATTTGATTGTCATTGCCTGTAATACTGTTCATTATTATTATTCTCAAATGCAGGATGCCGTGAAAATTCCTATTTTAAATATTGTACAAGAGAGTTTAGTTCAAGTCAAAAAGAATGGTCTTGATAAAGTTGGATTATTTGCTTCAGAGAGCACGAATGAATTGAGATTATATGAACTTGCCTTTGAGAAAGAAGGAATTAAAGTTATTTTGCCAAATAAAAATCAACAAGAAAAATTAAATGCGGTAATTGAAAAAGTGATGGGTGGTCATCAGGGTATTTCTGAGATTATTTCATTAAAAGAGATTGCATTCAATTTCATGCTGCAGGGAGCGCAGGCAATTGTGATGGGCTGTACGGAAATTCCCCTGGCAATTAACCAAACTCATACAGATATTAAGTTATTTGATACGATTGAGATTATTGTGCAGGCGGCAGTTGATTTTTCGAGAAGATAGATGAATTATAAAGAAATAAGCGCCCGGGGAGACAGTCAATACTTCGCGTTTTGATCTATTTAACCCAAAACTCGAGATATATTTGAACTCCCGATCTGCTCCTCTGCAGGGAGCCGCTTTAGCCGCTTAGCCACGGACGCTTAAATTATTATTTATAAGGGTCACTTTATATAGTTTTCTTTAGTAAATTGGGGGGATGAGCAGTTGAGAACACTTGTTATTTAAAATGGGAAGAGGGGGAATTATTTCTTACTTTTCTTTGTTTTTTTATAATCATCAACGGTTATATCATAAAATACTTCATCAATGAACTTTCCATTAATGTGATTATAACTTCTTCTTACTCCTATTTTCTTAAAACCGGTCTTTTCGAGAATCTTTTGAGATGCAATGTTCGTTATAAAAGCGGTTGCAAAAATGCTATGAAAATGCAGTTTGTTGAATCCATAGTCCAGTAAAGAATTTACGATTTGTGTGCCATATCCTTTGCCATGCTGTGTTTTATCACCTATCAAGAAAAAGATTTCACCACGCTTGTCATCAAAATCAAGGTCATCAATACCTGCATGACCGATGGGGTCTTTTTTTCCTTTTAAGTAAACCATGAAGAGACGTTCGAAGAATGGATCACTCGTTTTGATGTCTTGCTTAATACTCTTTAGAGTGTGATTAAATGATCTGATGACCGGACTCATATGTTTGATGTTTTCTTTGTCTTTGAACCATTTGAGAAGATAGGGGGCGTGAGTGAGGTTAAGTGGTTTGATGATAATATTTTCTTTCACTTATTAGATGAGTTAGTTTTGGTATATATAATTTTCCTATTCTTTTTTTGGGCTAGGGAGGGGTTAAATTTACTTATTTTTGAAAACTAGACAATAACTGTGGTCGTAACCATATCCATAATTACCTCTACCCATACAGTTTCCTTTATTTCTCCAATTGATGATAATCTCTCCTTCAAAATGAAATACTTTTGACACTACTTTCCCTATATCCCAAGCTAAAGTAGTTACTTCTTCTCCTTTCAAGTTAGCGACTTCTATTACAAGATGAGCCTGAGGTTTCATTAAGGGTTTTAATTTTTGATATATTTTTTGAATGTCATGAAGGAATTCTTGATATCCTCCTCTTTTACTAAGATAGTTTTTTTCATCAATTCTATTGTAAGGAGGAGATGTGATCACAAAATCTAATTTGGGAAGCCTATACTCACTTAGATTTAAACTACTACCACAGATGAGATTGTCTTTCTGCTTTATTTTTGACTTGATGTAATCACAACGTTTCTTGTCTATTTCAATACCATAAGAAATTCTTCCTAATTTTTCTGCAACAATCATCGTTGTTCCTAAACCGGCAAAGATGTCTAGTATTTTATCTCCCTTTTGAGTATATCTTTTAAGAAAGTATTCAACTAAAGATTCAGGATAACGATTGTCACCATGCTGAAACTCTTTTGGTAATCTTGATTTTTTGTTGCTTAATGTGATTACTGTTTTCATAGAAAAACGAAATTATTTGACCTTTTTAAATGGTTGCATAGAAAAAATAAAATGATGTTAAACGTAACCTTTATTAGGACTGAAAAAATCATTTAGCTATGGTTAAACCATATTTGAAGAGACATAGTACAGTATCTGGATTTGTTGTATGGATTGTGGATGGTAAATATATCAGAAGTGTGATTGATGAGGAATTTACGAATTTTGGTCAGCATTATAGGTTTAACTTTATTCCAAAAAATGAATTCTGGGTAGATAAAGAATATGGAGATGGGGGAGAGATCCAATTCTATATTGATCATATGCTGATGGAACATCGGTTAATGGAAAAGGGAATGGGCTATGATCAAGCGTTAAAGAAAGCGGATGGACTGGAAAAGAGTGAACGAAAAAAGTCATCGCTGATGCAAGAATTTGGAAATTATGTGATTGATCGAGTGCATAAACGATTGCTTAAGCATTATAGTGGTAAAGTTAAAGTATGGATTGTTCATGGTGTTTTGGTTCGAGATTTATTCTTCATTGATTTTACGGAAGGCGGGCATGACATGGTCTATCATTTTGTTCCTGATAATGAAGTGTGGATCGACGATGATGTTTCTCCTCGCGAGCGAAAATATGTTATTTTACATGAGTTTCACGAGCGAAATTTGATGGCGAAGAAGATGAAACAGCTTAAACGAAGCGGAAAGCGATTAAGTCATCATCAAGTGTATTGCTGGGCGCATCGACAAGCGAGCGAACTGGAATATTATTGCCGGCATCATCCTTCTGAAACTGAGAAGAAGATTAAAGAGGAAGCGAAGAAGAGTGTTTGATTAGATTGTAATACATAAATATTTTTATATCATTAAGTTATTAGTGATTTATGGAAGTCAAATTAGGAAAGTATAAACATTACAAAGGAGCTACTGGTATTGTTCTTGGAATTGCACGTCATTCTGAAACTTTAGAAGAATTAGTTGTGTATCAACACTTAGGAGAAAGTGAATTTGGAAAGGACGCTTTATGGGTTCGACCAAAGAAGATGTTTTTGGAATGTGTTTCTTTCGAAGGGAAGGAAGTTCAAAGATTTGAGTTTGTTGAAGAATAGTTATTCCTCATCATAGAAACCATTAAATATCAATTTATTTTTGAATGGTTGTGAGTTCTTATTTAACATTACAAGATGGGACAGAGTATGATATTCGAACTGCAGCTTCCGGAAGATGTGTTGTGGTTGGTGAAGGACTTGAGAAGTTGATGCGTTTGGAAGATACGGCAAATGTAACATTCTGTGATACTTCACGAACATGGGGAGATGTTAAATTAAGAGTTGGTGAAATTGCTGCTTATATTCCAAATGTTGCTGATTATTTGAAAGTGTGCAATTATCTTTGATCTCTTCTATTTTAAACAATTTAAACAATTATTTATACTGAAAGACATAAATATTTATACAATTTGTTATGTCTCTCATATATAGTAACCGAATATTTGTCTAAATATTCATGTCAGTTACTATAGAAAGTTTTATAATATTTTTATCTGAAGAGTAAACCATGGATTTATCAGAATTAACCTCTCAAGCTAAAAAAGTAATCAATGATATTTTGTATATTACTATTGCCACCGTTGATAAGAACAACCAACCATGGAATTCTCCTGTTTATTCTGCTTTTGATGAAAACTATAATTTCTATTGGACTTCTTGGAGAGAGAATCAACACTCTAAGAATATAGCAGAAAATGAGAAAGTTTTTGTTGTCATTTATGATTCAACAGTGCCCGAGGGCACTGGTTTTGGAGTTTATATGAAGGGTAAAGCCCGTCAATTAGAGAAAAAAGATATTATTGAAATCTTAAAATCATTAACATTAATGTATTCAAGAAAGAGCAAAAAACCTCGTAAACCAGAAGAATTTTTAGGATTACTTCCTAGAAGAATTTACAAGTTTGTTCCAGAACAAATATGGGTTAATTCAGAGGGAGATATAAAAGGGAATTATGTTGATTCGAGAGTTGATATTACTTCTGATCTTTTGAAAAAATGAAGCGGACCCGAGGGGACAGTCAAGCTACGCTTTCGCTCTTGCGTAAGCGTCAACTATTTGAACCCCCGATCTACAGCTCTCATCAAACATTGTTTGTAGAAGGCTGTCGCGCTATTAACCTTGCCCTAATCCATTTATCGCAGGACTGCGGGTATCCAGGCTACGCTACGGGTCCTTATGAGGGCAAAACAGAGAACAACTTTTAAATATTTCGTGCAGAATGGGTATTTGATGGGAGGAGTTATTTCTTATACAGAACGAATATTTACCGCAAAAGGATTGAAAAAGGATAATAAAGTTGATTTTTCGAGACTACAAGAATATGTTTTTGAGGAAGATTATGACGCGTTGAAACAGTTAGATTATATTAATCTCTCTTTGGAACAGATAGAGGAACCAATATTATTATACCCTGGATGTGGGGTTGATGTTCTATTTCCATTATATTATGTGCGAAAATTATTTTCTTCGTTAAAGCAGATTGAGTTAAGGCTAGTTGATAAAGATAATAATTTTGCTATTATCAAAACTATTTTGGATGATATTGGTATCTGTTTTGAGGATTATGGAGAGTGGATACAATTTTATTTTGAAGGAGTGTTGGTTACTTTATATTTTAAGCAGGGTGATATTTTTGAGATGATGGGTGAATTGGAACCATTTGATATTTATTTTGAGCGGGCGTTTCGTATCATGAAAGAGAGAGATTCTTCTTATGAAGAAAGAATATTTTCTCGGTTGAGAGAGGGAGGGGTTTTGATTAGTGATTCTGGATTTCAAGAAGTTGGTTTAACAAAAATAGAAGTTCCTAAAGAGTTGAGTGCATATGGAGAGATGATTATTGGGGTTAAAAGAGGAGAAAAAATAAAATTATAACTGTTCGCTCATCATCCATTTAACATAGGCAAATAAGATGAGTGCATAATTGACCATGCGCATATTAACTTGATAGGCTCGTTCGACTCCTCTTTTAATGTGGAAAAGGTCTTTGGTAATTTCTTCTATCTGTTGCATTTTTTCAGGAGGAATGCGATGTTTTATGCCATTGAAGTCTATTTTCTTTAATTCTTCCTCTAATGTGAAGTGGAAAAAATAGCCTTTGTTCATGGCTTCATGCAAGTCGGTGATGTGCTGCACCTGCGCCTCGTTGATGATGTCATAAAAGTTAAATGCAAAGTCTTTATTTCGCAAAATGCGTTGAAATACGACGTTTAACTCCTGGTCGCACGCTACTTTCTGATCTTTACTACGTAGTTTTGGAATGGTATTAAATAATGCAGTTAATTCCATAATAGCGCGAGCCTGCCAGGCACCGATATCTTCAACATAGTTAATATTATTAATGAGTGCTTGAGGCATTTCTTCTAGAGTTTGAATTGCACGCTGAATGTTTACTGATTCATGAAGAGGATTGCGTTCCATTAGCATCTGCTTTAGTTGATCTATAATTGGCTGCACTAGAGGCACTGCCTGCATCATCATGGCTCTATCGGTATCAGAAATAGTAAATTCTAACAAGTAATTTTCCATCTGCTGTTCTTTGAGCGGCAGGGGCGTTTTTTGTTTAAGTTCACGAATGAGATAAACACTTTCGACTTCTGCTGTTTTTGGTGTTAGTTGGTTTAGCTTATGGATATATAACATCTTGTCTCTCCTCTTTTAATTTTGTTTTTAGTTTCGCTTTAATTTATCGGATTTGCCGCAGTAAGGACATTTTAAGTTATAAGTCACTCCTGCTTTATTCTCATCTATACGAAATTGATAGTCACAACGGCTACATGATAAAGTGGTGTAATTTGGAGGAAGAAGAGGTTTGGTCTTAGAACTAATACTTGGACTTTTTTCTTTGATATTTTTATTTAGTTCACGAGAACAGGGTTCACAGACGAGAATGTTAGTATCTTTATTTTTAGGATACAGACGAATTTGATCTAAAGGAATTGCTCCTTTGCATTTTTCACAGGTTCTGGTTTTACGTATATCTGTTTCTTTCACCCTTTTTAGTTCTATCATAGGCTTTTTGAGAAGATAGGAGTATTTAAACATTACTGAGATGGAGTGGATAATTGAGGATTTGTTATTGAAAAGGAGAGAAAAAAAGGAAAAACTAAATTAATTGATAGGGGGATATTTCTGATAATAAGAATCCAGTAAAGACCAATCTACTTGCGCTAATGGACCAACGATTTCTATTAACAAGTCTCCACTGACCCAGAGAAAATGACTATTTGAATTCCAAACATTATTTATCTTACCATTTTTGTTAGCTGGCTTTATCAAAAATTCGTTATTATTAAAAGGGGTGTTTTCTAACATTTTAGAAATTGTTGTATTTGTTACTTGAGCTGGTAGTTTAACAATTGCCACTTGCACGAAAGGGCTATTAAAATAAGAAGAACTGTCTACGTAGTCTAAAGTATTACAAGAACGTACATTGTAAATTCCCAAACAACCCTTAGTTAACTCATTTTCATTAAATTCATCTGCAAATAATGAGGGATTACCATAAACACCTTGCTCTAAAGTTAGTTCTTTAGTTAATTTGAAAGAGCCTGCTGGTTGAAGAAGGTAAGTACATGTTGGTTTCAAGATAGGAGGAAGCGCTTTTGCATTCCCAACAAACGCGCTCTCATCTCCCTGCCGTGCACATGCCACTAAGAATAATCCCAATATTACTAACCCACTGATTATTAATATCTTTTTCATCGTTTCACCTTCTTTTTAAAATTTTAAGTTATATCGTTCAAGTGAAGAATTCAGTCTATAAAAAGATTATTGCCCCCCCCAGTGACTAAAGAAAAATTAAATTATTTCAATGCCTTCTTTGACTGCTTGCTGCACAATACCAATTTGTTTCTTTTTTCGCTCGAATTCTTTTGGGGTGTAACAAAGTGGTTCAATGTCAATGGGTGAATCCCAAAAGTCATAGAGATCGCTTGCTCTATAAATAAATAATTTTTTTTTGAATTTCTCACTGATAACAACAAAATCAAAATCACTTTTTTTTAGATGATCTCCCCTTGCTCTACTTCCGAAAAGAATAACTTTAGCAGGATTATATTTCTTTTTTACTTTTCGAGCAAACTGCTTTGCTAAACGAGTTGTTTCTCTGTCCATTGTAGCACTTTTTGAGCAGTATCCATAAATTCTTGTGCACTTTTCTCATCATAGAGTTCATAAGGAATTTCTTGACTTGCATCAGGGTATCGAGAGAGGAAATATTGAGGGCTGAGTTTCTTTAGTGAAGAATGAAAAGGGTCAGGAACTTCTGCACTTTTACCAAGATATATCAGAGAATGACCCTCTGCTTTTTCTTTGGTTTT
>Ga0209515_10009362_pt1 | contig 11158 bp, 9 predicted proteins | sample Subgroupgradi54m_FD_187454 | JGI IMG/M metagenome (GOLD analysis project Ga0209515, IMG submission 187454) | Subsurface groundwater microbial communities from S. Glens Falls, New York, USA - GMW60B uncontaminated upgradient, 5.4 m (SPAdes)... ...
CGGCTTCGGCCTGCGCGCGCGCCCGCCGGGCCGCCGCGTCGGAGGCGACGACCTCGGCGCGTGGCGCGTCGCCGGCCTCGAAGCGCTTGCGCGTGACCCGGGCCAGCTCTTCCTCGCGCTCGGCCGCGTGCAGCGAGCGATCCGCGCGCGCCTCGCCGCGCGCCAGCTCGATCCAGGCGCGGGTCACGTCACGGGCCAGGCCCACGTCGACCGCGCTGGCCTCGGCCCTGGCCACGTCGAGCTCGGCGCCGGCGACGGCACGATCGGCCGACAGCGTGCCGAAGACGGGCAGGGGCAGCGACGCGGCCAGGCCGAGCTTCTCGGCGTAGCGCATGTGCCAGACGCTCAGCGACGAGGCGGGCCAGGCGCCCGCGGCGTGGATGGCCTCGCCGGCGGCGCCGGAGCGCGCAGCGGCGGCGCGGTGCGCGGGCGCCTGGCCCACGGCGGCGCGCGCCTGCGCCAGGGTCACCGATCTCACCGCCGGCTCGGCCGCGCCCGCCGACGCCTGCAGCAGCAGGCCTGCCGCCAGCGCTGCCATCGCCCGTCTCACCTTCGTCGCTGTCGCTGTCGCCGGCATCTTCGTCCTTATCGCACAGCGCGAGCATAGTCAGGCACGTGGGCCGCGCAGGTTAAGACTCGGTGAAGGGCAGCGCGCCGGCTTGGCGCGCGCGCGCGCCGCATGGTACCCCGGAGACAATGGGCCTGCTGCTGGTCGAGGACAACGCGCGCATCGCCGCCTCGCTGGTGCGCGGCCTGGGCGAGGACGGCTTCGAGGTCGAGCACGTGCGCGAGGGTGGCGCGGCGCTGCGCCGGCTGCAGAAGCGCGACATCGACGCCATCGTGCTCGATCTCGGCCTGCCCGACATCGACGGCCTGCAGGTCCTGTCCGACCTGCGCGCGCGCGGCCTGGTCGCGCCGGTGCTGGTGCTGACCGCGCGCGACGCGGTCGAGTCGCGCGTGCGTGCGCTCGAGCTGGGCGCCGACGACTATCTGATCAAGCCGTTCGCGTACGCCGAGCTGGTGGCGCGTCTGCGCGCGCTCCTGCGCCGGGCCGCGGCGCCGCGCTGGGCGCCGCTGGCGTGCAACGGCCTGGTGCTGTCGCCCGACGAGCCCGCCGCCAGCATCGACGGCAAGTCGGTGGCGCTGTCGCCGCGCGAGCACGCGCTGCTCGAGCTGCTCCTGCGCCGGCGCGGCGAGCCCGTCGCGCGCGCTGACCTCCTGCGCGAGGTGTTCGGCTACACCTTCGATCCCGGCACCAACCTGGTCGACGTGCACGTGGCCAACCTGCGCAAGAAGCTGCGCGACGCCGCGGTGCGCATCGAGGCCGTACGCGGCGTTGGCTACGTGCTGCGTCCGGGAGGCGTCGAAGGTGGGTAGCACGCGCTCTCTCGTGCACGGGCCGCGCACGCTGCGCGGCCGGCTGACCCTGTGGATCGTGCTGTCGACCGCGCTCAGCCTGACCATCTTCGCGGCCGTGGCCTACATGGTCGTGATGTACGAGGAAGGCCGCGAGGAGGACACCCTCACGGCCGAGGCGCAGTCGGCCGACGTGCTCGACGAGGTGCTGACCGCGATGGCCTTCGCCGCGCCGGTGGGCCTGGCGCTGGCGGCGGGCGGGGCATTCTGGATGACGCGGCGCGCGCTGCGGCCCATCGACCAAGTGATCGGCGCGGCCGCGACCATCTCGGCGGACAAGCTGGACGCGCGCCTGCCCGTGCCGCGCGCGGACGGCGAGCTGCGCGATCTGGTCGGCTCGCTCAACGGCCTGCTCGAGCGCATCGAGCGCGGCTACGCCAGCCTGTCGCTGTTCACCGCCGACGCCTCGCACGAGCTGCGTACGCCGCTCACGGTCATCGGCAACGAGCTGGAGGTGGCGCTGCGCCGGCCGCGCAGCGTCGACGAGTGGCAGGCCTCGGCGCGCACGTCGCTCGACGAGGTGCTGCGCCTGGGCCGCCTGGTCGACGCGCTGCTGCGCATGGCGCGCACCGAGGCCGAGCCGCCCGGGCGCGGCGAACGGGTCGAGCTGGCCGTGCTCATCGAGCAGGTGGTCGCGGCGCACGGCGCGGCCGCCGCGCGCGCGGGCGTCAGCGTGGCCAGCGCACCGGGCGAGACGTCCGCCTCGATCACCGCCGACCCCGACGCGCTCCGCTCGGCGATTGCCAACCTGGTCAGCAACGCCATCCGTTACACCCCGCGCGGCGGCTCGGTCACGGTCGCGCTCGAACGCCGCGATGCCACCCATGTCGCCATCCTGGTCGACGACACCGGCCCGGGCGTGGCCGCCGACGAGCGGGAAGCCATCTTCGTGCCCTTCGCGCGCGGCACGCAGGGCAAGCGCGCCGACGATGCCTCCGCCGGCCTCGGCCTGGGCCTGGCCATCGCGCGCCGCATCGCCACGCGCCTGGGTGGCACCCTCCATGCAGAGTCGCGTCCTGGCGGTGGCGGCGCTCGTTTCGTGCTCGCACTCCCGGGCACGGCGTAACTAATCCGTCGGACGCGTGACCCATGCACCGATCAGAGGACTAAGCTGGCCGTCGGCGAAATGACGCTCAAGTCTGAAGGGAAGGGACAGCGCAAGGCGATCATCCTGATCGTCGATAGCAATCCTCACGTCCGCGAGCTCTTGTCGCACTTCTTGCAGGAAGCCGGGTGTGCCGTCGAGTTCGAGGCCGATGGAGTGCGCGCCCTGGAGCGCGCCCGGGAGGTCATCCCGGACATCATCATCACCGAGATCCTCGTGCCCGTGCTCGACGGGCTGGCGCTCTGTCGCAAGCTCAGAGCGGACCCCAAGACGCGCGGCGTGGCCATCCTGGTCTTCAGCGTCCTGGCCGTGGGCGGCCGGGCGCGCGAGGCGGGCGCCGACGCATTCCTGCAGAAACCCCTCTCCGACCAGCTGCTGGTCGACACGGTGCGTCAGCTCCTCGAAGCGCCGAAGGAAAACTCCGCATGAGTGATGAAGCGAGGACGACGGCAGGGCTGGTCCCCGGGGCGGATCCAATCAAGCGCCTCGCGACCGGCAACCGCGAGCTCGACGAGATCCTCGATGGTGGAATCCCGGAGAACTCGATCAACATCGTCATGGGCGAGCCGGGCTCGGGCAAGACGACCCTCGCCGAAGAGTTCATGTTCGCCAACGCGAACGACGAGAAGCGGCCGATCCTCTACCTCACCACCCTGTCCGAGCCGCTCGACAAGGTGATCAAGTACCTGCAGCAGTTCAGCTTCTTCGACGTGGACAAGATGGGCCGCACGGTCCTCTACGAAGGGCTCGGCACCGAGCTGGCGGCCGACGGCATCGGCGTGCTGCTGCCGCGCATCAAGCACGCGATCAAGACGCAGTCGCCCAAGATCATCGTGATCGACTCCTTCAAGGCCATCCACGACCTGGCCAAGTCGACCCAGGACATGCGCCTGATGCTGTACGAGGTCGCCGGGCTGCTGGCGGCGTACAACACGACCGTCCTCCTGGTGGGCGAGTACCGGCACGAGGACATCGCGACGTATCCCGAGTTCGCCGTGGCCGATGGCATCATCGAGCTGGCCCGCAATGCCCTCGGGACGCGCGACGAGCGCTACCTGCGCGTGTTCAAGCTGCGCGGCAGCGCCTACCGGCAAGGGTTTCACGCCTTCGACATCACACCCAGGGGATTGCAGGTGTATCCACGCCTGGTCAGCCCGGTCGAGGCGGCCTCCTACAAGCGAGACGCCAACCGTATCGGCACGGGCCTGCCCGGGCTCGACGCCATGCTCGCGGGTGGCTTCTGGACGGGCAGCGCCACGCTCCTCGCCGGTCCCACCGGCTCGGGCAAGACCACCATGGGCATCCAGTTCGTGCTCGAGGGGTTGCGCGCGGGCGAACGCTGCATGCTGGTGAATTTCCAGGAGAACCCGACGCAGCTCGCGCACCAGATGGAGGAGATCGGCGGCAAGCTCGACGCCGACGCCCGCAGCCGGCTGGACCTGCTCTACTACTCGGCGGTCGAGCTGTCCATCGACCGGATCGTCGTCAGCATCTTCAAGGCGCTCAGCCGCAAGGGCATCAACCGCGTGGTCATCGACGCGCTGGGCGACCTGGCCATCGCGGCCAACGACACCACGCGCATGCACAACTATCTCTACGCGATGGTGCAGCATTTCGCCGTGATGGGCGTCAGCAGCGTGCTCACGCTCGAGACCGATCCACCCATCATGTCGAGCGACTCGAGCCACGGCCGGCTGAGCCACATGACCGACAACATCGTCTTCCTCGACATGAAGGAGCAGCAGGACCACATCGGCCGGACGATCCGCATCGCCAAGGCGCGCGGCATCGCCCATGATCTGCAGGCGCGCGAGCTGCTGATCGATGGGCGAGGGCTGCACGTCGTCGAGAAGAAGCGCGGGTGACGAGCGCCATGCTGATGGAGCCGCACCGGCTGCAACAGATCCGCAAGCTCACCGAGGTGAGCCGTGCGCTGACCCATGCGGCATCGCTCGACGAGATGTTCCAGCTGGCCACCGACCGTGCCGCCGATCTCCTGGGAGCCGAGAAGGCATTGCTCCTGGTCTCGAATGACGAGGGTCTACTGACGCTGCGCTCGTCGTACGGCATCGACGCCGTGCCCGCCCATCGCCTCGAGTCGCCCATGAACGAGGCCCTGCTCGGTCGGCTCGCCGTGATGCTCGACGCGCCGCCGGAGAGCTTTCTGGGCGTCCCGCTGGTGGTGGCGGGGGCGATCAAGGGCATCCTCGTGGTCATCCGGCCGGATCCTTCGAGCGGCGCGGAGCACGACGAATGGCTGCTTTCGGCGCTCGCGGATCAGGCCGCGCTCGCGCTCGAGAAGAAGAACCTCGACGACATCGGCGAGTTCCGCGAGCAGCTGATCGGGATCGTCGGTCACGACCTGCGCAACCCGCTCAGCACCATCCTGATTGCGGCCGAATTCCTGGTCCAGAGCCAGGGCCTGGGCGAGACGGAGACCGAGCTGTCGCGGAAGATCATTCGCAGCGCCTTGCAGGCGAACCGCTTGATCGGTCAGCTGCTCGACCTGACCAGGAGCCGCCTGGGCGGCGGTATTCCCGTCGAGTCGCGACGCTTCGATCTGAACGAGGTCTTCCGGCAGCTGGCCGGCGAGACGGAGCTCAGACATCCCGACCGGCCGCTGCATGTGAGCTCACGCGGCGACCTGAGCGTCGTGTGGGACCGGGATCGGATCTACCAGCTGCTCGCCAATCTGATCGGCAACGCGATCCAGCACGGCGAGGCACGCTCGGCGATCGAGCTGCGCGTCGAGGCCGCGGAGACCGAGGTCGTCATCGAGGTCGCCAATCGCGGCGAGCCCATCCCATCGGGATTGCTGCCTTTCATTTTCGACGCCTTCCGCAAGAGCCGGACGGTCCATGCTCCAGCGAAGCACGGTGGCCTCGGGCTCGGGCTGTTCATCGCGCAGCAGATCGCCCGTTCGCACGCCGGCTCGATCACCGTCACGTCGTCGGCGAGCGATGGCACCACCCTCCGTGTGCGCTTGCCGCGCGTCGCCACCGCGACCACCCGCTGAGCCGAGAACCGAGTCGCCGCGGGCCCCGCATGCGGGCACAACGGATGCATCCGTGTAGGTACGCGACGCACTGAGCCATGGAAACCCAATAAATATAGAGCCAGAGACTGTCGCAGAACGCGACACGTCGCGTTTTGCGAATGCCATGCGCGATAGCCTTGGGGGGAGTGTCGTGCAGTAACCAGGCGCAAGTTGACTCCAGCAGGGTCGACGCGCCCTGGCGGCCCCGTGCCCAGGGGAACGGAGAGGATACCGTGGCGCAGACCAGAGACTCGGCCCTGACGCTCCCGGCAGCCTTGCGCGAGGTGATCCTGCGCGAGGCCCGCAACGACCAGGCGGTGGAGATCCTGGCCGCGGCGGGCCGCTCCAGTGACCGCCTGGCCCGATACCTCGAGTCGCTCATCGGTGCTGCGGGCGCGCGCGCGCTGCTGCAGCGCAGCGTCGCGCTGACCCGGCGCGAGCATCCACGGCTCGCCGAGGTGCTGCCGCGCGCGGGCACGCCGCTCCAGTCCGAATGTCTGGCCGTCGCCGAACGGCAGGGATCTGGCGTGGTCATGGAGTCCTCGGTGGCGCTGCTGGTCACCTTCGTCAACCTGCTCGTCAGCTTCATCGGCGAGCGCTTGACCGTCCAGGTGCTGTGCCACGTCTGGCCGGACGTCGCCCCGCTCTTGCGCAGCAAGAAGGAGTCGCCGTGAGAAATCGAGTCAAGATCAAGAAGCTGCCCAGCGGCGTCGTCGGTCTCGACGAGGTGCTCGGCGGGGGCCTGCCCGAGTTCTCCTTCAACCTGATCGCCGGCGGGCCAGGCTGCGGCAAGACCACACTCGCGCACCAGATCATCTTCGCCAATGCCACGGTCGAGCGCCCCGCGCTCTACGTGACCATCCTGGGCGAGCCGCCGCTCAAGATGCTGCGCTACCAGCAGCAGTACGAATTCTTCGACTTCGACAAGATCCCCGACGCCATCCGCTTCCTGCACCTGGGCGCCGAGGTCCTCGAGGGCGGGCTCGACGGCGTGCTGGAGAAGATCATCGCCGAGGTCGAGTCGACCAGCCCGGGCATCGTGGTCATCGATTCGTTTCGCTCCGCGCTGGGGCAGAAGACCATGGCGGCCGGACAGCTCGATCTGCAGAACTTCATCCAGCGTCTCGGCATGCACCTCACCAGCTGCCAGGCGACCACGTTCCTGATCGGCGAGTACCTCGAGAACGATTGCGACACCAACCCGCTGTTCACCGTCGCCGACAGCATCATCTGGCTGCACCAGACCACGCAGCGCAACTCGGAGATTCGCCAGCTGCAGGTGATCAAGATGCGCGGCCAGGGCCAGTCGCCCGGGCTGCACACGGTCAGGATCTCCGGCGCCGGCCTGCGCGTCTACCCGCGCATGCCCAACCCCGACGCGGTGCCTTCGCGCGGACTGATGGATCCGATACGGCGCCCGACCGGCGTGACCGGCCTCGACGAGATGATGGGCGGCGGGGTGCCGTCAGGCTTCGCCATGATGGTCGTGGGTCCATCGGGCTCGGGCAAGACGTTCCTGTCCACGCAGTTCATCCACGAGGGCATCCGGCGCGGCGAGCCGGGTGTGGTCGTGGTGTTCGAGAAGCGACCGGAAGACTACCTGCGCAGCGCGCCCGACGCGCCTCGCCTCGATGCGGAGGCGCAAAAGGGAAAGCTCACCATGCTGCACCTGCGGCCCCTGGATCTCTCGGTCGACGAGACCATGGAAGAGATCCGCGACGCGGTGCTGAAGATCGGCGCCAAGCGGGTGGTGATCGATTCGCTGTCAGGCCTGGAGCTGGCGCTCGCGCCGGCCTTCCGCGAGGACTTCCGTGAGTCGCTCTACCGCATGGTCGGCGCGCTCACCGGGCTGGGCGCGACCGTGCTCATGACCGCCGAGCTGGTCGATTCCTATGGCGAGCTGCGCCTCAGCCCGCATGGCATCTCGTTCCTCGCCGACGCCATCGTCCTGCAGCGCTACGCCGAGATAAACGGCCGGCTGCAACGTTTCATGACCGTGGTCAAGATGCGCGGTCAGCCGCACTCCAAGGAGCTACGTTCCTACGAGATCAGCTCGGACGGGCTCATCGTCGGAGATGCGCTGACAAGCTACAGTCATCTGCTCAAGGGTGCGCCCTCGCGCACCAGCGAGCGGAGCGGCAGGTGATGGGGTTGGTAGGGGAAGGGGGGGGGCTCGCCAATGTCGCAACGATACCGCCACGAGCATGACCAGGCCGAGGTCGACCTCATCGCGCGCACGCACGCCGTGACGCTGCACGTGTCCAAGACCGAGGCGCTCGCCGCCGAGCGGCGCGACGACGAGGATCTGATCAACCAGCTGCGCGAGGTCAACCAGGAGCTGGTGCTGGCCACGCTGCGCTCGCACGAGCTGGCCGAGGAGGCCGAGGAGGCCCACGCACTGGTTGCGCTGCGCGAGCTGCGCTTCCGCTCGCTGGTCAAGGCCGTCGCGGCCATCGTCTGGACGGCGGATGCGGACGGGTGGGTACGCTTCGATCCGCAATGGCACGTCCTGACCGGCCTGGTCGTGGGCGGGCCACCCAGCCAGTGGGACTGGCTCGAGGGCGTGCACGTGGCCGATCGCGAGCATGTGCGCGCGACCTGGGCAGCGTCGGTCGCCAGCGGCTCGGTCTACGAGTGTGAGCATCGCCTGTCCGGGCGCGACGCCGGCTGCACCTGGGTGCAGGCGCGCGCGGTGCCCGTCCGTGGCGATCGCGGACAGGTGCTCGAGTGGATCGGGATGATGGACGACATCACCTCACGCAAGCTGGTCGAGGAGGCGCGCGAACGCTTCATCGGCGTGCTCGGCCACGATCTGCGCACGCCTCTGACCGCGATCAACATGGGCGCAGCGTCGATGGCCACCTCGGGCGACCTGCCCGCGCGCCATCTGCGCACCGTCGAGATCGTCGGCAAGTGCGCCGGACGCATGGGGCGAATGATCGGCGACGTGCTCGACTTCGCGCGTGGCCGGCTGGGTGGCGGCATCCCACTGACGCCCCAGCTGACGAATTTCGGCCGCATCTGCCGTGACGTGGTGACCGAGCTGGTCACCATCCATCCCGATCGCCGGATCGTCCTCGAGACCTCGGGTGACCTGGTTGGCGTGTGGGACGTCGACCGGGTCCAGCAAGTGGTGGCCAACCTGGTCGGCAACGCGGTGGAGCACGGCGGCGACCCGGTGCGCCTGAGCGTGCGCGACGATGGCGACGACGTGGTGCTCGTGGTCAACAACAAGAACCTGGGTCCACCCGTGCCGGCGGAGCTCCTGCCCCTGCTCTTCGAACCGTTCCGGCGCGGCGCGGCCGGCGACGAGAGCAGCTCCGGTCTCGGTCTCGGGCTCTACATCGTGAGCGAGATCGTGCGTGCCCATCGCGGCACCATCGTGGTGACGTCGTCGGAGGCGGAGGGCACGACCTTCACGTCGCGCTGGTCACGCTACCTCAGGGGCCGCTGACGCGACGGCTCATCTGTGCTGTCCCAGCTCCCCGGACGGCGCCAGCATGGGGCCAGCGGGTGCGGCGTGCACGCGGTTGCGCCCGCCGGCCTTGGCGGCGAAGAGCGCCTCGTCGGCGGCGGCGATGATCGAGTTCACCGGCCGGTCGGCCATGGGGATGCTGCTGGCGACGCCGAAGCTGGCCGTGACCACGCCCGCGCAGCGCGAGCCGCTGTGGGGGATGGCCAGCGCCTCGACGCGCGCGCGCAGGCCCTCGGCGACGGTCACGGCGCCGGCAAGGGTGGTCTCGGGCAGGAGCGCGACGAACTCCTCACCGCCGTAGCGGCACATCAAGTCGGCGGGGCGGCCGAGCCCGGTCCTGATGATCGCCGACACCGCGCGCAGGCAATCGTCTCCGGTGGGATGACCGTAGGCCTCGTTGAAGGCGTGAAAGTCGTCGACGTCGATCATGACCAGGGACAGCGGTACACCGTGCCGCGAGGCCCGCTTCCACTCGGCATCGAGTGCGTACAGGAACGCGCCCCGGCGCGAGACTCCGGTCAGCGTGTCGTGCACCGCGCGGTACTGCAGCCGCGCCCGCTCGCGGTTCTCGCGGTCGTGCTCGAGCTTGCGCTCGAGCGCCGCGTCGACGCGCGCGACCAGCTCGCCGGCACGCACCGGCTTGATGACGTAGTCGATCACGCCCTCCTTGAAGGCCGCCTCGAGCAGCGCGGCGCCGCGATGAGCCGAGATGACGATGATAGGAATGTCACGAAGCTCGCGGCGGTGACGGATGCGCCGGCAGGCGCGGATGCCGTCCAGGCCGGGCATGTCGACGTCCATGAGGATGAGGTCGATGTCGGGACGGATCTCGTGGGCCTCGTCGAGGCCGAGGCGTGCGAACGCCTGCAGCGCCGAGCCCGCGTGCACGACGTCGGCGAGGCCGGCCGTGCGCAGGATATCTTCCAGCTGGAGGCGCAGGTCGAGCGAGTCGTCGACGATGAGGATGCGCCGGTCCGCCTCGGCCGCCGCTCGCTCGTCGTCGAAGCTCACCGTGTCGGGGGCCATGACCGTTTGTCCATGTAGCGGTCGAAATGCATGATTCGCGCCGCGATCACGAGGCGGGAACGCTGGCCAGTACCTCGCAATCCAGCCCGACGGGCGTCCAGAGATCACAATCCGCCAACGAGCGAGGGTCGGACTCGAAGCGGCGCGCACGAATGTGCACAACTGCGTCGCGAATTGCGACGTGCTGCCGATATTGCGTGGCAGACTAGCTTTGGGGCGTTGTTTCGACGCGCTCCAGTGAAGTGAGGGCGCCTTGGGGGAGCACGACCGCATGAGTACGGGTGTGACGTCGGCGCGCACACCCATCAATGTATTGCTCGTCGACGACGACAAGGATCTGTGCGAGAGCCTGGTGGTGTCACTGCGGCCACGCGGCTTCCGGGTCACCTCGAAGGCCTCGGCCCATGCGGCGCTCGAGGCTCTCGAGCACTCCGACTGGGACGTCCTGCTCACCGACGTGAACATGGCAGGAATGAGCGGGCTGTCGCTGTGCGAGCGCGTGGTCGCCAACCGGCCCGACCTGCCCGTGGTCATCATCACCGCCTTCGGCACGCTCGAGGTCGCCATCGCGGCCATCCGTGCAGGCGCGTACGACTTCGTGGCCAAGCCCTTCAACATCGAGGTCCTGGGGCTCGCGCTCAAGCGCGCCTTCGAGCGCCGTGCCCTCGGCCACGAACTGACCCGCCTGCGCGAGGTGGTCGCTCGCGTGCCCGGCATAGACGGCATGATCGGCGCGAGCCCGGCCATCCGGCACCTGTTCGGCGTCGTCGACCGCGTGGCCGAGAGCGACGCGACCGTGCTCATATGCGGCTCGAGCGGCACGGGCAAGGAGCTGATCGCGCGCGCGGTGCACCGGCGTAGCAAGCGCGCGGATGGCCCCTTCGTCGCCATCAACTGCGCCGCCATCCCCGAGTCGCTGCTCGAGAGCGAGCTCTTCGGCCACGTGAAGGGCGCCTTCACGGGCGCCCACGAGAACTCGCCGGGCCTCTTCCGCCTCGCCGACGGCGGCACGATCTTCCTCGACGAGGTCGGCGAGCTCCCTCGCGAGGCGCAGGCGAAGCTCCTCCGCGCGATCGAGACGGGCGAGGTCCGCCCCGTC
>Ga0209515_10009363_pt1 | contig 11156 bp, 15 predicted proteins | sample Subgroupgradi54m_FD_187454 | JGI IMG/M metagenome (GOLD analysis project Ga0209515, IMG submission 187454) | Subsurface groundwater microbial communities from S. Glens Falls, New York, USA - GMW60B uncontaminated upgradient, 5.4 m (SPAdes)... ...
AAAAAAAACCCCCCCGCCATTTCGGCGGGGGAAGTTCGTTAAATATTAATCTATCAGAAAACAAATCATATGTCAAGTATCAAACCGCAAACATTAAAAGGCTTTAGGGACTTTTTACCAAAAGAGGCAAAGAAAAGGCAGTGGCTGATTGAGACGTTAAGATCGGTGTTTGAGTCCTATGGTTTTGAACCGCTCGAGACTCCGGCTTTGGAATATGCGGAAATTCTCAAAGGCAAATACGGAGAGGAAGAAAAACTAATATATGAATTTGAGACAAAAGGCAAAGATAAAGTAGCACTAAGGTATGATCAAACAGTTCCTCTCTCGCGTGTAATAACTCAATATCAAAACGAATTAGTTCTTCCTTTTAAGCGCTACCAAATCCAAAATGTGTGGAGGGGAGAAAATCCCCAGAAAGGAAGATACCGCGAATTCATTCAATGCGACGCTGATATTGCCGGATCCTCCTCCCCCATTGCAGATGCGGAAATACTAAGGCTTGTTCTTGATATTTATAAGACCTTCGGTCTTTCGGTAACTATTAAAATTAATGATCGAGAAAACTTCAAAAATTTGGACAAAAAATATGTTGCGGCAATTGATAAACTTGAAAAAATCGGAGAGAGCGAAGTTCTTTCGGAAATGACAGACAAAGGAATGACAGAAGGAGTTGCAAAAAAAGCATTATCGGATCTACAAAATAAGCCTCAAACAGAAACAATTAAAAAAATTTTATCTACGCTTAAACAAATTGGTGGGGATATGAATAAAATTATTTATGAACCTACCCTTGCCCGCGGTTTGGATTACTACACCGGAATAATTTTTGAAACTGTTGTCAAGGGAAATTCCGGATCTTTGTGTTCAGGAGGACGCTTTGATAAATTAATAGGACAATTCTCAGGAAAAGATACCTCGCCTGCCGGCAGGCAGGTTCCCTCTGTGGGATTTGGACTTGGATTTGACAGAACTCTTGAAGTCTTGGAAGAGAACAATCTTATTCCCCCACAAGAATCATCTTCAAAAGTTTTAGTTACTATATTTTCTCAGGATCTGAAAGAAAAATCTCTTGGAGTTTATTCATTTTTGAGGAATGCTAATGTAAACTGCGAGATATATTTGGATGAAAATGCGCCTTTGGAAAAACAATTAAAATATGCAGACAAAAAAGACATCCCGTATGTTTTAATAATCGGTCCAAATGAGGCAAAAGAAAACAAAGTTACTATTAAAAACCTAAAAACAGGGCAGCAGAAAACAATCTCTTATCAAGAGATAATTGAACAGCTGAAGTAACTAAGATTTTTTCTACTGAGGTTTCCGGCTTCGTAAAGTTGTTCTGAATTTTAACTCCTCGATAGAATCAAATATTATACCGCCATTCTCACCAACTCTGACCGGCTGTCTCCATCTGTTGCCATCTTCATCAGTTCTATACAATCCCATCCCATCCTGCCTAAATAATCCAATTAAATCATTCTCGACAAAAGTAGATATAAAATCTTCCTCATCAGCCAAGCTTACTTCAAACCAATCAGAATCTACTTTCTCTCCCAAATTCTTATATAGGATTAGCAAACTAATGTCTCCCCCTCTTTTCTGGCTGACTGCTTTATGGAAAAATTCAAGTCTTAATCTTTCCGCAAAACTTTCGGGCAAACTTCTTCTGCTTTTTGCATAAAGCTCCTTCATCATTTCCCAATCTGAACAATCTTCTGTAATCAATCCTTCATTTAGTAATATTCGTGCAAATTCAATAGTTCTTCTTTCATTCTTAGCATCTAGTTCACTCTGTGAAATTTTAGTTCTTCTTACCATCGCTTTTCTTTTTCTTTCACTGATCACCTGCGGAGTAAAAAATTCTCTCGGAGCTCTATTCCAATCCACTCGCTTTGATGAGTTATTTACAGCGTTCTTAACTTGATCATAGGAAAATCCTGTTATATCTGCTATTTCTATATTTATCGCTCCTCTTAAATACAATCGTTTTACATTTTTCCATATAGTGCTTCTTCGAAGAACTTCTTCAACAGGCATTGGTTTTCCAAGTCTTTTCTTATATGTTTTTTTTCCGGACTTATCATAATTATTTCTCTGCCTTGCTAAGGAAGAAAAAATAGGGTATAATTATAGCACTATGAAAGCACAGATTCATCCGCAATATTTCGAGAATGCACAGGTAATATGCGCCTGCGGCAATAGATTTACTGTGGGCTCAACCAAAGAAATTATTCATATTGAGCTCTGCAATAAATGCCACCCTTTTTATACGGGCGAGCAAAGATTTGTAGATTCGGCGTCAAGAATTCAAAAATTCCAGGATAAACAAAAAATTGCCCAAGAACAACTGGCGAAAAAAGTTAAAAAGGTAGAAGACAAAAAGCAGAAAGACACTGGCCCCAAGACTCTCCGGGAGATGTTAATGTCGCTAGAATAACCGTAAGTCACTAGCCACTAGTTGCTAGCCACTAGATTATGGACGACTATAGAAAATCACAGATTGAAGAGCTCTTAAAAAAAATTGAAGAAGCAAAAGCACTCCTTGCGGATCCAATGATTTTCGAACTTGCGGTAAGAGAAATAGAAAAACTTGAAACTCAAAAAAAAGCTTTGGATCAGGATCTGTTAAGAAATAATGATATTGAGGACGAATCGCTTGATGATAGAAACGTTATTATGGAAATAAAAGGAGCTGCTGGAGGAGAAGAAGCAAAGCTATGGGGTGAAGAACTCCTTAGAATGTATATAAAATTTGCTCAAAAAAATAATTTTAAAGTTGAGCAAGTTAATGAGAATGTAATTGAAATTTCCGGAAATCCACCGGCTGGCCCCGATTCAATCGGGGCTGGCGGAGCGTTTGGATTTTTCAAATATGAAGCGGGTGTCCACAGGGTTCAGCGGACTCCCGCAACAGAAAAGCGCGGAAGAATCCATACCTCAACAGCAGTAGTTTCTGTACTCCCCGACCTTGAAGATATAGACCTTTATATTTCTCCCGAGGATATAGAATTTGAAGCCTTCAGAGCAGGCGGACATGGAGGGCAAAACGTAAATAAGGTCTCAACAGCGGTAAGAATAAAACATAAACCAACGGGAACTGTTGTAACTTGCCGGACACAGCGCTCACAGGGCCAAAACAGAGAAAATGCAATGAAACTCCTTCGGGCAAAACTTTGGGAGATAGAAGTAGAAAAACAAAATAAAATAATCGGTGAGCTTAAATCAACGCAAGTCGGAAAAGGAATGAGAGCAGAAAAAATCCGAACTTATAATTTTCCGCAAGACAGACTTACCGATCATCGAATAAACAAGTCGTGGCATAATCTTGAGGAAATTCTAGACGGAAATCTTGAAAAAATAGTAGAAGATCTTGCGAAAAATATAAACAATTAAACCGTCAGGTCTAAAAATTTTATATCTTTATTCTTTAGAGTCTCTATCTTATCTAAATGATTCTCTTCTATTAATTTTGCGATTTGTCTTCCGCCTGCTAAGTGAGGCAATATCACATAGTCGGCTCCTGCTTTATATAAAGCCTTTGCTTCGTTTGTGTCAAGCGCCATAACAACGACTTTTGCCTTTCTGTTTTCGCGTTTTAATTCTTTTATAATAAACAGGTTGTCTTCTAAATCAGGAATAGTTGAAATAACAAGTTTTGCGCTATCTAACTGCGCTCTTTCCTGAATATCCAAGTCTGCTATGTCTCCAAAGAGCTTGTGCGCTTTATTTCCTGCCTTGCCGGAAGATAAGTGTTCAAGTTTCTTAAAAATCTCAGGATCAAAGTCTACCAAAACAACATCTATATCCGTGTCTTCAAGTGCTGAGAGAATGCTTTGCCCCATTTGATCCCCTCCTATCACAACGACATGGTTTTTAAGCTGTGGGATTCCATCATCTTCTGTCACCGGCAAAATACCACTTCCTCTTTTGTGCTCTAAAAATCCTAAATAGCGATTTAAAAGCATATAAAGATCGCTTGCACCTATTATCATATAGGTTGAAATTGTAAAAGTAATAATAGCAATTATAGTAATAAGAGAAACAACATTTGTTGAGATGTGACCAAGCCTCTGTCCAAAAAATACAACTATCAAGGAAAACTCGGAGATCTGGGCCAGATTTATTCCCGTTAAAAATGAGGTTCTTTTTTTAAATCCCATAAGACCCATCAGTATCATGTTTATAAATGGTTTACCTATAAGAATCACTGCCGATATTACCAAAGCCGGAAATAAAACCGCAACAACTCCTGAGAACGTCATCTGAGCTCCCAACAAAACAAAAAATATTACAATAAAAAAGTCTCTTAAGATTTTTGCTCGGGCGATTATTTGATAATTTGCTATCGAATTTGCAAGACTTAGACCTGCCAAAAGTCCTCCAATCTGAGCGGAAAACCCAATATACGAAACAAATGCGGATAATCCGAACAACCATGCGATGCTTACCAAAAACAAGGTTTCGGTTGATTTGGCAATTTTTTCGACAAGTTTTGGAAAAAAATGTACGCTAAGATAGCCTACTAATCCAAATATCAGAACTCCTTTTACGGTAACATCCTGGATTTTAGGAAGAGATAAAACAACCGTACTATTTGCCGAAAAGCCGGAAAGAAAAATAAGAATCAAAATTGCTAAAAAATCCTCAACAAGCGATATACCAATTGCGATTTTTGCGGCAAGACTATGAAGTTCTTTTTTATCCGATATAAGCTTTACTACGATAACAGTGCTTGAGAAAGATAAACAAATTCCTATATATAAAGCTTCGACAAACGGAAAGTTAAACAGGAGTGCTAAGATATAACCTGTGATAAAGACAAAAAACATCTGGGAGACAGAAATTATAATAGCAACTTTTCCAATAGAGCTTAAGTCTTTTAATTTTATTTCAAGACCAAGCATGAAAAGCAAAAATGTAATGCCAATCTCTGCTAAGGTTTGGATAAAATCATGGTTTTGGATCGACAAAAGCCCAAGCGGACCAATTATTACTCCGGTTAATATGTAAGCTAAGATATTCGGCTGCTTTAGGAAATGGAATATAACGGCCAAAACCGCGGCCAAACAAATTATTACTGTTATCTCCAAAAAAATAGGTGCCACAAACTAATAATAACAGATTATTTTTAACCTTTACAAATCACAATCTAAATATTATAAATAGTAGTAATAATAATGATAAATTGTCCCGCCGCAGCGGGATCCCGCATTTGCGGTGATAAATTGTTAAATTATGAATCTTACTCTTTTTGAAAAAAAACAAGAAGCAAAAGATGTTATGTCTTCTAAATTTAAGAGTGACGAACCATTAAATTGGAAGCCGGGTCAATATTTATTTTACACTCTTCCCAATGATGACCAGGACAATCGCGGAGTTACCCGTTATTTTACTATCTCCTCTGCCCAATTTGAAAAATTTATTATGTTAACCACAAGAATTGGTGATCCTTCAAGTTCTTTTAAAAAATCTTTGACGGAAATGAAAATTGGCGACAGAATTACGGCATCAGGCCCCGACGGCGATTTTACAGTCGAAGATCCAAATAAAAATTATGTTTTTATTGCAGGCGGAATCGGAATAACTCCATTTCGCTCAATTCTTCTCGATTTAGACCATAAAAAGTTACCAATTAATGTACAACTTTTATATTCAAATCGAGATGAAGATATTGTTTTTAAAGAAGAACTCAAGTCGCTTATGAGCAAAAATCCGAATTTTAAAATAAAATACTTCATAAGTCCGCAGCGTATCGATACCTCAACAATAGAACAATTGAACAATATTAACAATAGAATGTTTTATATTTCCGGTCCCGAACCGTTTGTTGAGTCTTTTGAAAAAATGATAAAAGACTTAGGGGTTAAACCCCTAAACATAAAACTTGACGAATTCCCCGGCTACAAAACTAGTGGCTAGTAACTAGTTGCTAGTAGCTAGTCTTGACATCGTTTGTCTTCTCCCCTACCATAAAAGAATGGATGCTGATTTGTCTCCCCAGACACCGCAGGAAAAAAAATTCAACGGACTATTGTTTCTGGAAGTTGGTTTAGTCGAAGTATTTTCCGTTATCTTTGTATTGCTCCTGATTTTCGGAACTCTTAACTATTTTGGCTTTCTTCCCATTTCCGAATCCTTCCCCTTTCTTTCCTTTCTGCCCCAAAGACAAAAAATAATTACAAATAAAACAGTAAAAATAAATACCTCGGAGAAGCCAATGAAATCCTTGACATTACAACCTAATCTTTAATACTTGACACAAATCTGTTTAAACGCTGGTTTTTACTCCCACCTCTAAGGTGGAAGAGTCCATCTACTCTCAATCAATTATATCTCTTGACATAATAAGCCAAGATGCTAAAATAAGATTATGAAAACTTATACATATCGGACCATCATTGAACCAGATGAGAAAGGATATCACGGCTTTGTCCCTCTTCTTAGAGGTGTTCATACTATTGGTAAAACAATTGAGGAAACAAAAAAAAATCTAGATGAAGCAATCCGATGCCACCTGGAAGGTTTGATAAAAGACAATATATTACCACCACAAGAGCAAAATACTCTGGAATCTATCCAGACATTTACCGTAAATGCCTAAACTGCCGGTAGTTAAAGCGCGAGAACTCCTCAAAGTCCTTAAAAAACATGGATTTTATAAATATCATCAGGTAGGAAGTCATATCCAGCTAAAACATTCAGACGGAAGAAGAACAACTATCCCCTACCATCCCAGTCGGGAAATAAGAAGGGGAACATTAAAAGCAATCATTGATGACTTAGATATGACAGTTGAAGAATTCATCAAGGCAATAAAAAAATAATACAATATTTTTGCTTGACTTTCCAAGAAAAAATACACTACAATAGCAACATAAGTCAGGCAACTACCGTATCTCAAAAAACAATCGAAGAAATTCTTACTCGTCTTGACAGACTAACTAGGGAAATAAAAGCTATTAAGACAAAACTTTTTGAAGAGGAACCACTCTATGGAAGCGACGAATGGTGGGAATGGTCTGATGAAAAAGCCTTAAAAGAGATTAAAGCAGGCAAAGGAACAAAAATCACCAATAAAAAAGAGCTTGACGCATTCTTTAAAAGCTTATGAATACAGACCATTCCCTGTTTTACAAAAGACCGAAGATCCTCAGCTTTGGCGCGTACGATATACGGGTAAAGGAATTGAAATTGATGAAGGGGCAAAAGAAGACACAAGGGGAGCTTTGGAGCACTTAGGAACTATTCTAGAAGCAAACACAGAGCGTTTTCTTCTTGGTCCCGATGACGTAGCGATTTTCAACCAATGTATTTCTGCGCATGGAAGAGAATCCCTAGGTGAAAATTGGAACAATTATCCTCCAGATGAGCAACGCTTAATTAAGCAAGTATTCTTAAAGGCTGATGTTGAGGGGAAAACCATATTTCAAAATGAAACTAATCTCTCTTAATATTGAAGGGGACAGCCATCTAGGCCTTATCACTCCATTTTTACGCGCAGAAATGCCCGATGTTATTTGCTTACAAGAGATATTTGAGTTAGATATGTCTGTTTTTGAAAAAGCACTTAGCATGGAGGGAATGTTTATTCCAACGGTAATAATAAACCGTTCTCTTAATCCTCGACTTAGACCAAAAGGGAAATGGGGTATTTCTATGTTTGCCAGAAAAAATACCATTAAGTGGAGATCAAACTACTATCATAAAATAGACAGAAATCTCATAGATGGATTACCAATTTATACTACTTCTTACGGAGATGTAAGTAACAAAGCTGTTCTTATAGGTGAATGTAGATATAATGGGGCGGAGTACAAGATCATTACTACCCATTTTACATGGTCAGCTGAAGGACAGGTGACTGGGAGTCAGAAAGAACATTTGAAAAAACTGTTTGCGATACTTGATCGCGAAAAAGAGTTTGTATTATGTGGAGATTTTAATAGCCCCCGTGGAAAGGAAATTTGGGATAGCATAGCATTGCGCTATACAGACAATATTCCTAAATCCGTTCAGACTACTATTGATAACTCTAGTCATCAATATGGGCGAAAAAATAGAGGAATATATCTGGTGGTTGATGGTATGTTTAGCACTCCTTCATACAAAGTATCGAATGTCCGGATTGTTCAAGGAGTTAGTGATCATTGCGCTATTATAGGCGAAGTCTTCCGTAAATAAAATAATGTATTTTATGTATTTTAGCCTTGAAAGGGGTCCCCTTTTGAAGCAGGTCCATATATTTTCTTACACAATTCGTTCCCTTTTCTGAGTAGGCTGAGATACATCGGTAATACTTTGAGATAGAATGATATATTCGTATTCGTCACTTGAAAGATGAAATCACGCCAGACGTGGTGAAACAGCCAAACGGTAAATTACTCATTGAGTTAACACTAAAAAGATGCTATGCTAAACAGGCGATGAACAAATTAATTCCTTTGGCAAAATTCTCAAAAAAAGCAAGTAAATTATCCTTTCTCTCCAAAACTTCTGTTGTCATAGATAAGAAAGGAACGCCACTTGGGTTTGTATTTGGTCGTGATTCATTTATTTCCTTTCTTGAGCATATTGATTCTCAGTTTGAAGAAAAAGTAAAAGATTCAGAAATAGCATTCAATAATCCTGCGGGAAGACTTATTGATCTTATTGAGGAAAAACTTTCTCCCAGTCCCCGTTTTGTCAAAAACCTAAAACTAACGCTTGCTAGAACAAAAAAGAAAGACTGGATTCCACTTGGAGAGGTCATCCGTGCCCTAAATGTTTAAGATAGAATTTACTCCGCAGGGAGAAAGAGATTTAAAAAAACTTCCCAAAGATATTCAGGAAAGAATTATTAGAAAGCTTCAATTTTTTGCCAACCAGAGAAATCCGCTTACCTTTTCAAAACCGCTTGTTAATCTTCCACCCGCAACTCATAGATTTAGAGTAGGTGATCACCGAATTACGTTTTACATCTTTTCAAAAATAATCTATGTTACCCGTATTGGGCATAGGCGTGAAGTATATGCGAGTTGAGGTTTTGGACTTGACAAGAACTATAAGATAAGCTAGAATTGGTTTTATATTATGGGAAATAGAATTGAAAAAGGACTAAGAAAAGGCGGGCTTTTTATAGGCGGCGGTATTGCTGCTTTGGCAATTGCCTGCGGCGGAGGAAAAGGCACAGAGCCCAAAGTTCAAAAGGGAGATACCCCAACCCTTCCAGCCGCAACCGAAACTTTGAAATCATCGCCAACACCCCCAACCACAGAGTCTCCCACTATACCAACCCAAGAGGTAAAACAAGAAGTCCCCTGTCAAATCCTCCCAACAGAATACTGTTCTGCGGGTAAGCTTGTTGATTGGAAGGATCCAACAAATGGAACCACATATAAATTTGTTGTATTTAATCTCCCAAAGGGAACTCCTATTCTGGCCCCTTTTAAAGGAGACTTTTATCCTAACCCTACAGGAGAAAACAGTCCAGTTAAAGCACCTGCCTTTGGTCTTATTGATCCTAGCGGTAATTACAAAGGTGTATTCGTAGGTAACGGGGATATAAGTTTTATTAACAACAACCAACAGCAACATCCGGTTAATAAGGGTGATACAATTGCGTCTGTACAAAATACCGGCATTAGTATCTTTGGCGGTAATTTTGCTTTAACTTTTACTGCATCTGGGGGATCAGATGAGCAAATGCTAAAACAGGATTTTCCCAACCTTTTCGATAAATAGTACCGCTTTTAAATTAACTTCGTTTTTATGAGGAGCTCAAAAGAACTGCCGCCCACAAGGAAATCATCTCTAATGCAGACGTTTGGTTTACTTGGTCTATCGGTAAGCGCCTCTCTTTTATTCAAAGGCGACAGTAGTCTAGGTAATGCTCCTGTTAGTAATTTATCAAGCGGACATGGTCTAACAGAAACTCTGCCGGCCATCCCTTACCCATCTAAGGATGGTGATCAAATTACTAAAATTAGAGAAAAAATTGCTGATGAATTTGGTATAGAAATTCAAACATTAGATGAAGTTTCAATAGCTGCTCCGGCAGCAAGAGTTCTCAATGGATTGGAAGGCTTGCTTTTTTCTTCTCAAAACTGGGATGAGCAAAGTTTGAACCTTTTGGAATATAATCTTAAAAACTTTCCAAAAAAGTTTTATCAACAAGATAAAAATGGAGAAAAAGTTCATATAATATTGGACCCGACATCGCATTGCGGACCCAACGCCAAAGATTTTATTATTACCCCTTACCCTAGAGAAATAATGTTATCTCCCTTATTTTTCAATCCAGAACATCCATTGACTGCGGGATGGGTTCTGGCTCATGAATTCGGCCATCTTGTAACAACTGACTCGTGCAGGCAAACAGATTCTCCTTATTTTGACAAAATTGAGGCAATACTGGGCGGAAATTTTGATCAGGTTAAGCAAGACTTGTCCGGTAAAATTCAGACAAAAGCCGAGCAGTCTAATCTCAATATAACAGAAGGCGGATTCGTCTTACCTATTGAATCTATTAAAACACCGGAGCAAGAAGAAGCTGTGCGCTTAACAAGACTAAAATATGGGACTAGCAATCAAGAGGAGTTTATTGCGGTTATGTTTGAATCTTATTTTCTAGGTAAAGATTATTTCTTTAGGACATATGAGCCTTTCTTGGGCAAAGAAAAAACCCAGAACCTATACAACTTTGCCAAAACATTTTATAATGGAAAAGAATACCCAGGTTATCATGTAATCGCTGATCTGCTTAAAAGGTGAGCTCTTCTTTTTTCCCTTGACACAAGATATTAATATAGACTAATCTTAAGTTATGGGTATCTCTACCAATACCAAGAGGCTAGCGATAATCTCCTTTGCTTTTATTCTTGCTGTAGTTTTAATTTCTCTGTACATCTCAAAACATAACACTCCTACTAATAATAGCTCTCAAATTAATGTTTTGAATCCTTCAGGAAAATCTCCGCAAGTAAAATCCTTTGCCAAACCAGGTAATTGCTTAGTCCTAGAGCAACAATACTGTTCCCAAGGCAAGCTTGTCGATTGGAAGGATCCAAATGGAACCACATATAAATTTGTTGTATTTAATCTCCCAAAGGGAACTCCTATTCTGGCCCCTTTTAAAGGAGACTTTTATCCTAACCCTACAGGAGAAAACAGTCCAGTTA
>Ga0209515_10009368_pt1 | contig 11154 bp, 9 predicted proteins | sample Subgroupgradi54m_FD_187454 | JGI IMG/M metagenome (GOLD analysis project Ga0209515, IMG submission 187454) | Subsurface groundwater microbial communities from S. Glens Falls, New York, USA - GMW60B uncontaminated upgradient, 5.4 m (SPAdes)... ...
TTGTAGGCCCCTTGCCCGACCTGGAGGCCGAGGGCGGTCCAGGCGAGGATTGAGCTGGCCTGGCGGGCGCCTTCGCTGCTGCTGAAACTCAGGCCGGTCGATGTCACCAGTGCGGCAGCCGTCGCCACGTTGAACAGCGTCAGGCCGCCGGACAGCGCGCCGGCCGCGCCCGCGAACCCTGCAATCTTAAAGAACGTATTGGCCGCGTTGTCGTGGCCGGTTCCGGCGGCAATAAATCCGCCAATGGTCGCGCCGATCGAAACCACCGTGGCGATCTTCGCGATCGCCAGCAGGATGGGGATGAAGACGAAATTCCCTGAGGGGTCGGTGAGATTGACCGGATTGTTGTGGACATAGGCGTAGCGATTGAAGGCCTGAGGATTCGCGGGAGACGGATTGAACGTGTCCGGCTGGATGAAGCGGCCGAGCTGGGGGTCGTAGTATCGCGCGTTGTAGAAGAGCAACCCGGTAGAACCGTCGGCGCGCTGGCCCGTGTAGCCGTGGGCCAGCACCACCGAGCCGGTTTGCTGTGACGTCGCCCCGAATGGCTGATACTCGGTGCGCTGGACGACTTGGCCCTGCTCATCGGTCACGACGTGGGTCGAGCCGAGATGATCCAGATGATAGAAGTAAATCTTCCGGCCGTTGGCGGCCTCCGTCGCGGCGGGCCCCCACAGCATCCACACCAATCCCACCGCGACCCATCCGACCAGACCGGACGCCGGCCTTTGCTGGATCATGCCTCGATGCGTCATGTGGCTCCTCCGAGTTGTCACGCGCGCAGGCCGTGATCGGCACGCCCCGTCGCGCGAAGCACTCGGTCGGAGCCGGACCCGCCGTCCGGGAGGGCAGGAGCAAGGCAACGGCCATCACTCCAGCCCTAACATGCCGCCACCAAGGCTGTCAATTGTTATTTGATATTCAGCAAAATGATAGTGATATTATGCAGGATTAAGTCGGCCGCGCGGCGGTTTCCACCCGCTGGTGAGTGGCCCGTGAAGACCCCGCTTGAGCACGGAAATCCGCTTGACAGCCCCCACCGCCTATGGTTGTATAGTCGCGCAAGTATGCAACGACGCGCGCCGCGCGCTTCGGGGCAAGTGCGGCCCGCGCACCTGTCGCACGCCACACCGGACGCGTCCATGGAACAGCTGAACCTTATCTTCAAAGCCTTGAGCGAACCGCTGCGACTGCGGATCGTGCAAGTGCTGCTCGCCAACGGCCGCGAGGCCTACGGCGAGGAGCTGGCAAAAGAGCTGGACGTTCCCGCCTATCAATTGTCCCGTCACCTGAAAGTCCTCAAGACCACAGGCCTCATCCATGAGCGCAAGGAGGGCCGATGGGTCTATTACTCGTTGGCCAAGCACAACGGCAACAATCGGCTGTTGGGTGCGCTGCGCCGTCTCTTAGTGGAAAGCGAGCCGGCCCAACCACGCCCGAGCCCGCGACGGACCCCGACGAAACCAGTCGCGGCCGACGCGGAAGGAACCAGCGCGACGGTGGTCAGCGCCTAAGCCAGGCGCCACCAGCGGATGAAGGAGTGGACAGACGCATGCAGACTGAGCACGGCGGCATGACACGCGACAGCCTCAGCCCCAGGCGGGTCGGCTTATACGATCCGGAGTTCGAGCGGGACGCTTGCGGCACGGGCTTTGTGGCCTCGATCGACGGTGTGCCGAGCCGCCAGATCGTGCAGTGGGCCATCCAATGCGTGTGCAACGTGACCCACCGTGGCGCGGTCTCCGCCGATGCCAAGACCGGCGATGGGGCTGGCGTGCTGACGCAGATCCCGCATCAGTTTTTTGCCAAGGTGCTGGGGGAACTGAAACAGTCGACGCCGCCGCCAGGCGATTTGGCGGTCGGCATGGTGTTCCTCTCATCTGATGCGACCCACTTCAAGCAAGCCCAAGCGATCATCGAAGAGCTCGTGAAAAAGCAGGGCATCGGTCTGATCGCGTGGCGCGCCGTGCCGGTCCACGCCGAGGTGTTGGGCGACAGCGCCAAGGAGTCGCTGCCGCGGATCATGCAGATCTTCCTTAAGCGGCCTGAGGCGATCCAGCCGGAAGTGTTCGAGCGCGCCCTATTTCTCTGCCGCCGACGGATCGAGAAGCGCTTCGAGGCGGCTGGGCTGGCCGACTGCTACATCCCGTCGTGGTCCTCGAAGGTCATCGTCTACAAGGGCCTGCTCGTTGGGACTCAGCTGGAGCAGTTCTACACCGATCTGCGCGATCCCTTATTCACGTCGGCAATCGGAGTGTTCCATCAGCGTTACTCGACCAACACGTTTCCGAACTGGTTTTTGGCGCAGCCGTTTCGGTTCCTCGCGCACAATGGCGAAATCAACACGCTGCGCGGCAACCGCAACTGGATGGCGGCGCGTGAGCCGGAGCTGTCCTCGCCGTTCTGGAACAAGGAGCTCAAGGAGTTGTTTCCGATCATCCAGGACAACGGGTCGGACTCGATGAGCCTCGACAACGTGCTGGAGCTGATGCTGGCCTCGGGCCGCGATCTGCTGCACGCGATGATGATTCTTGTGCCCGACGCGTGGCAGGGCATGGCCGAAATGGATCCGTCGCTCAAGGCGTTCTACCAATATCACGCGCTGCTGATGGAGCCGTGGGACGGCCCGGCCGCGCTGACGTTCAGCGACGGCAGCGTCGTGGGCGCGTGCCTGGATCGCAACGGCCTGCGGCCCGCGCGCTACTGGGTGACCGACCAGCGGATTGTGATCATGGCCTCGGAAGTCGGCGTGGTGGACGTGCCGGCCAAGCACATTGTCGAAAAGGGACGGCTTGGGCCCGGCCACATCATCGCCGTCGACACGGTCCGCAAGCAGCTGCTTCGCAACGACGATGTGAAAAAGTCGTACTCGCAGGCCAACCCGTACGCCGAATGGGTCGAGCAGAGCTTTCAATCCATGACGCAGCTCGCGCAGGGCATCGCGGCCGACGACGTCGCGATCGACGCGCCGGCGCTGTTGCGGCAGCAGACCGCGTTCGGCTACACCGACGAAGAGCTCGACATGGTGCTGGAGCCCATGGTCAAGACCTCGAAAGAGGCGATCTGGTCGATGGGCGACGACGCGCCCCTGTCGGTGCTGTCGAAAAAAGCCAAGCCCCTGTTTACCTATTTCAAGCAGCTGTTCGCGCAGGTCACCAACCCGCCGATCGATCCGATCCGCGAGGAGCTGGTGATGTCGCTCAACACGATCCTTGGCGCGCGGCCGAACATGCTCGAGGAAGGGCCGGCGCCCAAGCGGCTGCTGCGGATCGACAGCCCGCTGCTGCTGCCGCACCAGTTCGCGACGCTGAGGCGGCAGGCGTCCGGCGATTTCAAGACCGCCACGGTCGCGATCACCTTTCCCGCGAAGAATGGCGCGAAGGGTCTGCGGTCGGCGGTGACGCGCGTGTGCCAAGAGGCCAAGCGGGCCGTCGACGGGGGCGCGACGATCCTCATCCTATCGGACCGCGCGATCGATGCGTCGACCGTGCCGATCCCCTCGCTGCTGGCCACGGCCGCGGTGCACCATCATCTCATTCGCGCGGGCGTGCGCATGCGCGCCTCGCTGGTGGTTGAGGCCGGCGACGTCCACGAGATCCATCAGGTCGCCTGTTTGATCGGCTACGGCGCGGCGGCATTCTATCCGTATCTCGTTGTCCACACGATCAAGGCCGACGTCGAGTCGGGCCGGCTCGGCGCGCTGAGCTTCGAGCAGGCGCTGGCGAACTACCGCAAGGCGATCAACCAGGGCCTGCTGAAGATTATGTCGAAGATGGGCATCTCCACCGTCGGCAGCTACCGCGGCGCGCAGATCTTCGAGGCGCTGGGCCTGGCCGATGAGCTGATCAACGATTGCTTCCCGGGCACGCCGTCGCGCGTGGGCGGCTGCAGCTATGAGCAGATCGTCGACGAGCTGTTGTCCTGGCATCGCGCCGCGTTTGAGGCGTCGCCTACGGCGCTTGAGGCCGGCGGCTTCTATAAATATCGCCGCGATGGCGAGTACCACGCCTTCAATCCGGAGATGGTGCGGCTGCTGCAGCAATCGATCAAGGGCGCGGGCGACTATGCGATCTACAAAAAGTTCGCGGAGGTCGTCAATAACCGGACGCCCACGGCGCTGCGCGACTTGCTCGACTGGAAGCCGCTCGGCCCGCCGGTGCCGCTTGAGGAGGTTGAATCGGTTGACGCGATCTGCAAGCGCTTCGCGACCGCGAGCATTTCCTACGGCGCGCTGTCGCTGGAGGCGCACGAGACGATCGCGATCGCGATGAACCGCCTCGGCGGCAAGAGCGGCTCGGGTGAAGGCGGCGAGGACCCGGCGCGCTACCATCCGACCGATCCGATGATGAACCGCAACTCGGCGATCAAGCAGATCGCCTCGGGGCGGTTCGGCGTCACGCCCGAGTACGTGATGTCCGCGCGAGAGCTAGAGATCAAGATGGCGCAGGGCTCCAAGCCCGGCGAAGGCGGCCAGCTGCCAGGCCACAAAGTGTCCAACGACATTGCCCGCGTGCGGCACACGGTGCCGGGGATCTCGCTGATCTCGCCGCCGCCGCACCACGACATCTATTCGATTGAAGACCTCGCACAGCTGATCTATGACCTGAAGATGGTCAACCCGAAGGCGCGCGTGTGCGTCAAGCTCGTCTCGGAGGCGGGGGTCGGCACGATCGCGGCCGGCGTCGCCAAGGCGCACGCGGACACGATCCTCATTTCCGGCCACGACGGCGGCACGGGGGCGAGTCCGTTGAGTTCGATCAAGAACGCGGGCTTGCCGTGGGAGTTGGGCTTGGCCGAGACGCAGCAAACGCTGCGCCTCAACGGCCTGCGCGAGAAGGTGCTGTTGCGCGCGGACGGCGGCATGAAGACCGGCCGCGACATCGTGATGGCCGCGCTGTTCGGCGCCGAGGAATACGGCTTCGGCACCGCGGCGGTCGTGGCGACGGGCTGCGTCATGACGCGGCAGTGTCACCTCAACACGTGTCCCGTCGGCGTCGCGACGCAGGATCCGAAGCTGCGCGCTCGCTTTTCCGGCACGCCTGAGATGGTCATCCACTATCTGCGCTTTGTCGCGCAAGAGGTGCGGGAGCATCTCGCTCGCCTTGGCGTGCGGAGGCTGGAAGAGATCATCGGCCGCACCGACATGCTGACGATGCGCAGCCATCCGCAGATCTCCGAGAAGGCCAAGACGGTCAACCTGCAGTTCTTGCTGCAGGAGATCAACGCCGGTCCGCGGTTTCATCAGCGCGAGCGCAACGATTGGGAGCACGACGAGCCGCTCGACGACCAGATCCTGAAGGACGCGAAGGACGCGATCGAGCGCAAGACGCCGATCGCGCTCAAGTACCGCGTCCGCAACTGCCATCGGACCGTCGGGGCCCGCGTCGCCGGCGTCATCGCGACGAAATACGGCGACAAGGGCTTACCCGTCGGCTCGGTCCAGGTCTCGCTTGAAGGGGTGGCCGGCCAGAGCTTCGGGGCGTTTACGATCAACGGCATGCGCCTGATCCTCGTCGGCGAAGCCAACGACTACGTCGGCAAGGTGATGGCCGGCGGCGAGCTGATCGTGCGCCCGCCGGATGACGCCGGCTTTGTGTGGCACAAGAACACGATCATCGGCAATACCTGTCTGTATGGCGCGACGGGCGGCTATCTCTACGCGGCGGGCCGGGCGGGCGAGCGGTTTGCGGTGCGCAACTCGGGCGCGATTGCCGTTGTCGAGGGCCTCGGCGATCACGGCTGCGAGTACATGACCGGCGGCGTCGTGTTGATCCTCGGCTCCACCGGCCGCAACTTCGGCGCGGGCATGACCGGCGGCCGCGCCTACGTGCTGGACCAGGAACGCGTGTTCGAGAAGCGCGTGAACCTGGAGCTGGTGCGGCTGGAGGTGCTCGAGTCGGCCGAGGACATCGAAAACATCCGCACGCTGACCGAGCGGCACTTCGTCGCGACCAAGAGCAACCGGGCGCTGGACATCCTGACCAACTGGGAAAGCTACCAAGGGCTGTTCTGGGTGGTGATCCCGCGTGGCACTGGTGCTAAGCTGGAGCAGGTGGTCGTCGCGAAAGAAGGTTAAAATAGAAGAGGATTGCGACCGGAGGCGGCATGGTACAGTTCGTGAAGGCGCGAGAATTGAAGAATCGCATGTCCGAAGTGATCCGGCGAGCCCGGAAAGGAGACGTTGTCGTGACGTCTCCCGGCAAGCCAACGGTCGTCGTGCATGCCGTGGCTGACGACGAACTCGAGGACTACCTGCTTGCGCATTCGCCGAAATTCGCCAAGAGCCTGAAGCGGTCCTACCGCGAATATCGACGGAAGGGCGGAGTGACCTTAGACAGGCTGCTGGCGCAGGTGGAGCGCGAGCTTGAGCGCCTTCAGCGTTGAGTTCACGCCAGCCGCTGGCCGAGATCTCAGGCGGCTTGATCCGGAAGTCCGAGTACGACTCCTGCAGGCGACGGCGATCCTTCGCGAGGCTCCGTATCCAGGAGCCAGCGCGCGTATCAAGGTCCTCACGGGAATTTCTCCACGGCATTATCGGCTTCGGATCGGGGACTACCGGATTGTCTATCGGATCGAGCGACGGACCGTGATCGTCGTTCGGGTTGCTCACAGACGCGAAGCCTACCAATAAGGATCAACGGGCCATGAGCGTGACGCCTGATCACGTCCTCGACGCGCTGCGGCGTGTGCAAGATCCTGATTTGCACCAAGACATCGTCGCGCTGGGATTCATCAAGGACTTGCGCGTCGAGCAAGGCCGCGTGTCGTTCGCGATCCAGCTCACCACCCCGGCGTGTCCCGTGAAAGATCTGATGAAGGAGCAGGCGATCGAGGCGGTGCGGACGCTGCCGGGTGTGGCGGACGTGCAGGTGACGATGACCTCGCAGGTGCGCGCGTCGATGCCGCGCCCGCAGACCGGCCGGTCGCTGATTCCGTCGGTCAAGAACGTCGTGCCGATCGCCAGCGGCAAGGGCGGCGTGGGCAAGTCGACGGTCAGCGCGAACCTCGCGTTGGCGCTGGCCGCCTCCGGCGCGCGCGTCGGGTTGATGGACGCCGATGTCTACGGCCCGAGCATCCCGATGATCCTCGGCATCACCGAGGAGCCGACGCTGACCGAGCAGCGGCGCATCATCCCGGTCGAGCAGTACGGGCTGAAGGTGATGTCGATGGGCTTCTTGATGCGGCCGGATGAGGCGGTCATTTGGCGCGGTCCGATGCTGCACAAGACCATCGAGCAGTTCCTCGGCACCGTCGAGTGGGGCGAGCTGGACTATCTGATCGTCGATCTCCCCCCGGGCACGGGCGACGTGCAGCTGTCGCTGTGCCAGATGATCCCGATCACCGGCGCGGTCATCGTTTCGACCCCGCAGGACGTCGCGCTCAACGTCGCGCAAAAGGCGGTCGCGATGTTCAAGAAGCTTAACGCGCCGATGCTCGGTGTCATTGAAAACATGAGCTATTACGTTTGTCCGCATTGTCACCAACGCGATGAGATCTTCGGCAACGGCGGCGCGCGAGCGACCGCGCAGCGGCTGGGCCTGCCGTTTCTCGGCGAGATTCCGCTGGCGACGCCGATCCGGCAGACGGCTGACGCAGGCAAACCCATCGTGCTGACCGATCCCGGCTCGTTCGCGGCCAAGGCGTTTCGCGAGGCGGCCGAGCAGCTGGCCGCGCAGGTCAGCATCCGCGCGATGCAGGGCGAGCTGGTCGGCCAGACGAAGGTGACGTTCTAGTAGGCTGCTGAACAACTCGTCCTTGGCTGAAGGCTCAAGGCTGAAGGCTGAAGGGACACGAAGTGCTCAACGACACGCGGTGTGCCCCCTTGAGCCTACAGCCTTCAGCCTCTAGCCAATGAGGGTTTTTCAGCACCCTGCTAGTGTGAATCCTGAGGGATCGTCGTTCGTGAATCGTGAATCATGACGGCATCGCGTGCCCAGTTTGATCCAACCGATATCTTCGCAGCGCTAAATCGCCAGCGAGTCAAATACCTCGTCGTTGGCGGCATCGCGGTCGTTTTACACGGCGTCAATCGGTTTACGTGGGATGTTGACCTATCCGTTGAGCTGACGGTTGGCAACTTGGCTCGGCTAGCCGAAGCGATGCGAGATCTGGGCTTCGAGCGTCGCGTGCCGGCTCCGATCGAAGGGTTGGCTGATCCCAAGGTGCGCCGTCTCTGGACACGGCAGCGCGGCATGAAGGTCTACTCGTTCTTCGAACGACAACCGCCCTCTCGAGTCATTGATGTCATGGTGAAGCCCCTGGCGCAGTTCGATCGCGTCTATGGTCGTCGAGTGACAGTACGCGCCAAGGGCGTCTCGATTCCGTTGGTTCCCGTCGACGTGCTCTTGCGCATGAAACGGGAAGCAGGGCGGCCTGAGGATCTCTTCGATATCGTACAATTAAAGGCCCTGAAGAGGATGCGGACCCGATGAAGGCCCCAACCGGTTCATACGAAGAAAGTCGTCTCTTCAGCCTGCAGCAGTTTCAGCGGCTGTCCGCAGCCCAAAAGCTGCGCTGGCTGGCGGAGATGGCGGAGTTTCTGGATCGCGTCAGTCCGCAGATCCGCCGGCGTCGGTTCGCGGCAGGTTCGCGCAAGTCCCGATGAGTGCCGAGTCCGCGGTCCAGCCGCCAAAGGAAATCGCGCGGGCCAACCAGCACGACATCAAGATCATCTGGCAGGACGATCACGAAAGCATCTATCCCGCGCGCGAGCTGCGGCTGCGCTGCCCTTGCGCGGGCTGTATCGACGAGTTCACCGGCCACGTGCGGCTGATCGCGGCGAGTGTGCCGCAGGACGTGCATCCGGTCGCGGTCCGTCTCGTCGGCGCCTACGCGATGCATGTGCGCTGGTCCGACGGCCACGACACGGGCATCTTTGCGTTTGAGCGGCTGCGCAAGCTCTGTCCGTGCGGCCGGCATGAGGTGGCGACGCCCCGCGGATGACGCGGCTGCGTAGCTGGGTCGCACTGGCGATGGTGGCGCTGTGCGCCCACGCCGCGTCGGCCGACGACCCTAGCTTCGTCGCGCGGCAGTTCGAGCAGCTGCGGCTGTGGCAACGGGTGCAGGGCCGGGCGCAGCAGTTGTTTCAGGAAGGCCGGTTCGTCGAGGGCGTCATCGCGGCCGAAGAGTCGCTGAAGCTCGCCGAGCAAGCGTTTGAGCCGGATGATCAGCGCGTGATCGAGACGCTGGCTTTGCTGGCCGCCTACTATCGGCAGCAAGGGCGCACCGACGCGGCGGACGCGCTCGACGGGCGCATCCTGACGTCGCAGCGCCAGGTGCAGCTGGAGCGCCATCTGGGGTTTCCGATGGTGTGGCGCTACGGCAGCGTCGACGGGGAGTGGCCGGACTGCCGGCATGTCGTGTTCCGGTTCGTCGACTTTCCGGGCCACGTGCTCGGCATCTATTCGAAAGACCTCGGGCAGTATCTCGAATCCCTTGGGACCAATCAGGTGTTCCTCCAATTCGATGTCGCCTATGATCCGAACGGACAGCTCAAGCGGTATCGCCTCGCGCAGATCGGCGATCTGACGCAATGGCACAGCGAGTTTCAGTACGCCGGCGCGGAATATTACGGCGGAGCGTCGCCCTGGACGCTGCCCACTCCGCAAGGGCCTCCCGACGATGCGGCCGATGACACCGCGCCGGCCGTCTCGTCGGACGCCAGCCTGCCTCCGCGCGCCAACTGACGCCATCTCGTCTCCTGCCGATGCCTGATCCAACGCGCCGTATCAACCTCGATTACGCTGGCGGCACGCCGCTGCTGCCCGAAGTGCAACAGGTGATGGCCCCATGGCTGGACCGCGTCGGCAACCCGTCGTCGCTGCACGCCGCGGGGCGTGAGGCTAAGCGCGCGCTGGAGTGGGCGCGGCAGCAGACCGCGCAGCTGATCGGCGCCGCGCCGGACGAAATCTGCTTCACGTCGTGCGGCAGCGAATCCAACGCGTGGGCGATCAAAGGGCTGTTGCAGGCCAACGCGCGGCAAGGCCGCCATCTGATCGTCTCGGCGATCGAGCATCCGTCGGTGCTGCTGACGGCCCGGCGGCTTGAGCGCGACGGCTGGGACGTGGCGTACCTGCCGGTCACGCCCGAGGGATTGGTGGAGCCATCGACGCTCAAAGACGCGCTGAAACCCGAGACGGCGCTGGTCTCGATCATGCATGCCAACGGCGAGATCGGCACCATCCAGCCGATTACGGAACTTGCGGCCATCGCGCGCGAGGCGGGAGCGCTGTTTCACACCGATGCCGTCGCCTCGGTCGGCCACTGGCCCGTCACCGCCCGCGCGTGGCGCGTCGATGCGCTGAGTCTGGCGGCGAACCAATTCTACGGACCGGCGGGTGCTGCGGCGCTGTACGTGCGCGAGGGCGCGCGGATCCTGCCGTTGATCGATGGTGGCGGGCAAGAGACCGGCGCCCGTTCAGGGACCGAAGCCTTGCTGCCGCTGATCGGGATGGGCCGCGCCGCCGAACTGGCCCGCGAGCGCTTGAGCGAGCGCATCGCGCAGACAAACCGTTTGCGCGATCGACTGAAGGATGGCATCATGGGTCGCGCCGAATCGCTCCGCCTCAACGGCTCCTGGACCGCTCGGCTCCCGCACAATCTGCACGTGTGCGTCACCGGCGTCAGCAGCGAGTCGCTGGTGTTGGGCCTGGACCAAGCGGGCCTCGCGGTGGGGATCGGCTCGGCCTGCAACTCGAAAGCGATGCGGCCGTCGCATGTGCTCAAGGCGATCGGCCTGACCGAGGCGCAGGCGCAAGGCGCGCTGCTGTTGACCGTCGGCGAGCCGACGACCGAGGCGGAGATCGACCAAGCGCTTGAGCGGCTCCCGGACGTCGTCGCGAAGCTGCGGGCGGTGACCGCGTTGACGATGGCGCGCAGGTGAGGTTCAAGGAGGACCGATGAAGTACGTGGTCGTGCTGCCGGACGGCGTCGCGGACGTGCCGATCGAGGAATTGGGCAACAAGACGCCGTTGGACGTCGCCAAGCATCCGAACATGGACTGGATTGCCGCCAATGGCATCACCGGATTGTCCGCGACGATTCCCTCGGGCTTCAAGCCCGGCTCCGACGTCGGCTGCATGAGCGTCTTTGGCTACGATCCTCGCAAGTACTACACCGGCCGCGCGCCGCTCGAAGCGGCGGCACAATCGATTC
>Ga0209515_10009370_pt1 | contig 11151 bp, 11 predicted proteins | sample Subgroupgradi54m_FD_187454 | JGI IMG/M metagenome (GOLD analysis project Ga0209515, IMG submission 187454) | Subsurface groundwater microbial communities from S. Glens Falls, New York, USA - GMW60B uncontaminated upgradient, 5.4 m (SPAdes)... ...
CAGCCACGCATCAACAATCAAATAATCGCGCCCGAGCTTCGGGTAATCGGCCCGACCGGCGAGAATCTCGGCGTGATGTCCCGCGAGCAGGCGCTCGCACTCGCCAAACCCGAGGAGGGCATTGACCTTATAGAAATCGTGCCGGGGGCTACGCCGCCTCTCGCGCGCCTGATGAGCTTCGACAAGTACCGCTACGAGCGCGAGAAGGCGCAAAAGAAAGAACGGCTCGCGCAGAAAAGTGCGGGAACAAAGCAAATCCAGTTGAGCGCGCGCTCCGCCCAAAACGACCTCTTGATCAAAATGCGCAAGCTCGAGGAGTTTCTAAAGGGGGGCCATCCGGTGGAAATTCAAATGCGCCTCCGCGGGCGGGAAAAATATAATAAAGGATGGGCACTGCAGAAGCTCAAGGAGTTCACCGCGATGATTCCCGTGGAGTATAAAGAGATATCACCGCCCAAGTTCGGCGGCAGGGGGGTGATCATGAGTATTGTAAAAAAGTAGGGGGCTTTTACCTGTCTTCCCTCTTGCCAGAAAAGAGTTCTGCAAGTAGACTATGCGGACGTGCGTGCCTCGCGGGCGCGCTTATGTACAACCATGCGGAAAAGCATTTCAAAGCGGCTCAGAATCACCAAAAACGGGAAGATCGTGCGGCGGTCGATGGCCATCGATCATTTTCGCACGAGAAAATCCACCGATAATCTGCGGCAAAAGCGAAAGACGCGCTCGCTCGACCTCCCCTTGAGAAAAATCATTCATTAACTATCATGCCGCGCGTAAAACGGGGTACCATTGCGCATAAGAAACGGGAAAAGCTCCTCAAGCTTACGAAGGGGTTCCGCTGGGGCAGAAAGTCGAAGGAGCGTGCCGCAAAAGAAGCCCTGCTCCACGCGCTCTCCCGAAAATTCCGCGGCCGCAAGGAACGGAAGCGGGCCATGCGCGCGCTCTGGAACGTGCGGGTGAACGCCGCCGCGCGCGCGGAAGGGATGAGCTACAGCCGACTCATCGCCGCGTTACACAAAAAGAACGTGCTCTTGAACCGCAAGATGCTCTCGGAACTCGCGGCGCAGGAACCGGAAGTGTTCAAGAAAATAGTAGCGTTTGTGAACGGAAGGGGAGAATAGATTTTAAGTTTTAGGGGCGGCGCGGCGGGGCCGGCGAACGATCCGGCTTTTGCTTTGGATGTTTTAGGAAATCAATCGCCTGCTTCAAGACGCGCTGGCTGTCGCGGTATTTCGCCATCACCTTCATCCCCTCGGCGGCGGTGAACCATCCGTATCCTTCGTGCTCTTCGGACACCCTGATGCGCGGATTCTTCGTTTCCGCGAGATAGAAGATGACGATCTTGAAGAACGGCTGGCCGCCCCATTTGTAGTAGAAGCGCTCATGGGCGCGGAAGTGGTGGAGCACACGAAGCTCGGAGGCCGCAAGCCCCGTCTCCTCGCGCGTCTCGCGGAGCGCCGCCTCCAAACTTTTTTCCTCGCTCTCGATCTTCCCCTTCGGAAAATTCCAGTAATTGCGCCCGTGGTAGAGGATGAGGAACTTCAATCCCTCGCGCGTGCGGCGATAGACGATAACTCCGGCCGAAATCACCCGCCGCGCCGGTTTTTCTTTTGGTTTTTGAGCATTCCGCGCATCGGTCATGGGTTTATGATATCACGTTTCCGCGGCCGTTCACGAGCCACCACGCTCACTTTTTCAGAAACCCTTTCATTTTTTCTAAGGGCCACGCATTGATGATATCTTTCTTTTCCGCCCAACCTCTCCTCGCTTGAGCGATGCCGTATTCAAGGACAGAAAAGTGGCTCGGGGCGTGCGCGTCGGAATCGATCGCGAGCTTCACGCCCCCCTTGATTGCCATGCGAATGTAGTCGTCCTTCAGATCGAGCCGGTCGGGGAGCGCGTCGATCTCGAGAATCGTGCCGGTGTTCTTCGCGTGAGTGATCAACGCCGGAATATCCACCTCATAGGGCGGGCGCTTGCCGATAATCCGCCCCGTCGGATGAAAAATAATATCCACGTGCGGATTATCCATCGCGCGCATGATGCGCTTTGTCTGTTCGGCTTTCGGCAGATTGAAATAGGAATGCACGGAGGCACCCACCACATCGAGCTTTGCGAGAATGTTGTCCGGAAGATCGAGCGCGCCGTCCTTCAAAATATCGCATTCACTGCCGGAGAGGACCCGAAACCTTAAACCTGAACCCTGAAGCCTTTTATTGACACGCGCGATTTCTGCCATTTGTTGTATGATTCTTTTTTCGTCGAGGCCATGGGTCATCGCGAGGCGCTTCGAGTGGTCGGTGATCGCGATGTATTCCAATCCCGCCTCGCGCGCGGCGCGCGCCATCGCTTCGATCGAACCCTTGCCATCGGTCCAGTCCGTCTGTACCTGCAGATCCCCACGAAGGTCTTTGTATCCAATAAGGGTGGGAAGTCCCGGTCGCTTGCCCTGAGCTTGTCGCCCTTCAAATTCTTCAGGGCGACCCTGAATATCTTGAATGGGTCGAAGGGCGGCTTTGATCTCGCCGGTGTGCTCCCGAAGCTCCGGCTCGATATAGTGCATCCCCAGCGCCTTGTACAATTCTTCTTCTGTTTTTCCCGCGACCTGCTTTTTTCCTTTCCATAGGCCGTACTCATTCAACTTCAATCCTTTGTTCATCGCGATCTGGCGCAGCGCCACGTTGTGGTCTTTTGAACCGGTAAAATAGTTGAGCGCGGCGCCGTAGGAGGATTCCGGCACGACGCGAAGATCGATGTTGAGGCCGGAGACCACTTTCACCGCGGACTTCGTCTCGCCTTTGGCGTGCACCGAGACGACCTCGGGCATCGCAACGAACGCATCCATAACCTGCTGCGGCTTTTTTGAGACGGCGAGGAGGTCCACATCGCCGATCGTTTCTTTTCGCCGCCGCACGGATCCCGCAACCACAAGGCGCGCCACCGCCGGAAGCTTGCGCAGGCGCGCTTCGTACATCCGGATTTCCGGCATCGCAAGTCCCAGCATGACGCGGTCGCCCGCGTGCTTTGCGAACTCCAAACTTTTCTTGATGTTCTCTTCGCTCTTCTTCCCAAACCCCTCGAGCTTCGCGATCGCGCCTTTCTTCGCCGCCGCTTCGAGATCCGCAAGGTCCTTGACGCGCAGTTTCTGATAGAGTGTTTTGATTTTTTTGGGGCCGAGGCCCTCCACGCGCGAGAGCTCCGAAAGGTTGACCGGAGTTTTCTTGCGGAGCGCAACGTGCTCGGCGCATGTGCCGGTCGTGAGCAGTTCCTCGATCTTCTCCGCGATCGAGGCGCCGACACCCGGAATCTCCTCGAGGGCCCGCAGCCCTCCGCGGGAGTAGATATCGCCGGCTTCTTCGGTGAGGGAGGCGACCGCTTCCGCCGCCTTTTCGTACGCGCGCGGCTTGAACGCCACGCCCTGCATGTCGAGATACAGTCCGATCTCGCGGAGCACGCGCGCGATCTCCTCGTTTACCGCGTTATGTGTTTTCTCACTATCTCGTTGCATCATTTCTTCCGCCAGAGGCGGATCCGCCTTCGGCGGACATTTCTCTTATCTCTTACTGGTGTTCCTCCCGATCAAGGAACGGGTAGAGCACGATCAAAAGCAGGGTGGCGAGGAGATAGAACGCCGCGGTGAGCAGGAACGTGCTCTGGAACCCCAACGCATCCCCGATGATTCCTCCCAGGGCGCCGCCGATCGCGGCGGAGATGGTGAGCCCCCAGACGGAAAACAAGCTCCACTCGAAGCCCTGCGAGTCCTTGTCGGCGTGCCGCGCGAAGAGCGCGTAGTAGGCGGCCATCAGGCACGCGGAGGCAACCCCGCTTACGGCGGCGGCTCCGTAGAGCTCGGGGATGGTCCGCACGAACGCGAGGGAGACCGCGGCGAACATGCCGAGGAGCGAGCCCGCAAGCATCACGAAAAAATCATCCCGCTCGCCTTTCTTTTTATCGATGCGCCGCGCGAGGGGAACCTGGAGCAGCGATTTGACGATCGCAAGAATCGCGAAGGAGAAACCGACGGTTTTAAGCGAAGCTCCCGCGATCGTTTCCTTGACGAAGACTGCGTAGACGGGCGCCGCGAACCCCTCCCCGACATTCACCATGAAGAGGAATATGAGGAGAAGCTGAATGACGCGGTTCACGAAGGTGTGTTTGTGCATACAAGTTGTTATGAGGAGCTTAACACGAATGCGTTGTGTGCGAAGGTAAGGCGGAGCGCTCCGCCGCGGCCGACCTCTTTGCTGAGCAGTTTTTCCGCGAGCGGCGCTTTGATATGCTCCTCAATCACGCGGCGCAAGGGGCGGGCGCCGAAGGCGGGGTCGTATCCGAGGCGCACCACTTCGTTCTGCGCCGCCTCATCCCACGTGAGAGTGATGCCCTGCGCGGCAACCGATGCGGCGAGCGCCTGCAGATTGAGCAGCGCGATCTTTTTGATGTGCTCGGGGGCAAGATCCCTGAACACGATGATCTTCGAGAAACGGTTCAGGAGCTCGGGGCGAAAGACGTCCGTGAGCTTTTTTTTCAAGTAGTCCGCGATGTCCGCCATGGTCTGCCCTTTCAAAAGCGCTTCGTGCACGAGATCCGAATGGGCGTTCGAGGTCGCAATGATGATGGTGTTCGTGAAATCCACGGTCCGCCCGAAATTATCCGTGAGCCGCCCGTCGTCCATCACCTGCAGGAAGAGGTTCAAAATATCCGGATACGCCTTCTCGAATTCATCGAGGAGCACGAGGGAGTAGGGCGCTTCCTGTACCGCGTCGGTCAAGGCCCCGCGCACCGTCCCGTCCGGAGAACCGATGAAGCGGTAGAAGCTTTGCTTGTCCTGGTACTCCGTCATGTCGAAGCGCACCATGGCCTTCTCGGAGCCGAATTGGACCTCCGCGAGGATTTTGGAGAGCTCCGTCTTCCCGACGCCGGTGGGTCCGACAAAAAGAAAGTTCGCGATGGGGCCGCCGGGGCGCGCGAGGCCGCTCCTGAATTCGCGGAGTGCGTCGCATATCGCCTTGACCGCCTCTTCCTGGTCCACGAGCCGTTCATGGATCTTCTCTTCGAGGTGGAGAAGCGCTTGGGCTTCATCGCCGGTCGTCTCGTGGAGAGGAATCTTGGTTTTCGCTTCCGCGACGCGCACGATCTCCGCGGGGCCCACCGCCTGCGTGCCGTTCCGCAAGGTGAGCGCGATTGCATCCTTGAGTAATGACTCTGCCGACGAGGGAAGGAAATTCTCGCGGAAATATTTTTTGGCGAGGCGCACTGCGGTTTTCACCGCGCCGAAACTGATGGTCACTTTGTTCTCCGCCTCAAACAGCAAGCTCTCCGAGATGAGCACTTTTCGCGCTTCCGCTTCCGAGATCTCGTTCACCCGTATTACCTCAAACGCGCCCGTAAAGTCGCTCCGCGGCTCAATGAACTCCTTGAACTCGCGCGGATACGTGGCGCCGACGACGGGAAACGCATCATTCGTAATCAGGGGGAGTAGGGCGTCCGCCGCCGAAAGGTACGCCGTGCCCGAGGTTTTCATAAGATTATGGATGTCGGGAATGTAGAGGATAACGTTTCCCGCCATTTGTATTTCTTCCATGATCTGCTGGAGGCGCTTTTGGAGCTCTTCGGGCGCGGCGCCGGCGACGAGCGCGGGGAGGTCGAGCGCGATGAGGCGGCGGTCAAAGAGCGGCGGCGGGACCCGATCTTTCGTGAGCTCATAGGCAAAGTGCTGGATGATCGTTTCTTTGCCGACGCCGGCTTCGCCGACTAGCAGCGCGTTCGGACTCGCGGGCCGCGAGAGCGCGTCGAGGAGCCGGCCGTACTCTTCGTCGTGGCCCACGAGGAACCCCACCGCGCCGCGGCGCGCGAGGTCCGTGAGATCGGTCGATGCCCGATCAAGCGCCGGCGTCGGCCGCGCGGTCCACGCGCGGTTCATCACGCGATGCCGCATCCCGCGCTGGCCTCCCATAATAAAGGCGCTCAAGGTCTCGGGAATCCGGGACCGCCTCCGGAATTCCTGCTTCACGTAGGCGAACTGAAGCGCCTCCGCGATATCCTGCGCCTCGAACCCGAAGGCGACGAGAAGCTTTCGGATGGAAAGATCATCCGAAAAGAACAGCGCCGCGGCAAGGTCGCCCACATCCACGAATCGCGGATTATTCCCCTGCGCGATGCGGAATGCGCCTCGCATGAGTTCCTCTCCCTGCGCGAGGAGCGCCGCACGGTCGAGGCGGGAGACCTCTCCGGGCTGAGCAAGGTACTCGTCCGTCTTCTGCCGCACCTCGTCGAGGGACACGTCGAGCCGCGCGAAGGCCTCGCGCATCTCCCGCGTGCGAAGTACCACGCGCAAAAGCTCAAGCCGGAACGGGCGCCCCGAGAGCACGCTCCGGTCATATCCGCGCTCGAGAAGCGAGGACGCGGCGGGAACCGTGTAGCGCGCGACGTTCACCGTCCCCTGCCGCGGCGCTTCCGAGAGCGGCTCATCCGCCTCGCGGAGATGCACGAGGCGATCGCCGAGCACGAGTACAAGGAACATCCCGACCCAGAAAAACCACTCCACATCAGAAATGAGGAAGGTAACCGTGAGCGCGCCCAAGAGAAGATACACAAGGTACGCGGCGACGCGCACCGCGATGCGTCCCACGACCGTCATCCGGAATCGCGGATCATCAAAGACAGGATTCACGGCTCCTTGAGGCAGAGAAGTTTCGTTCATGGAGTATGGAGCACGCTCCGCGGAAATGTCGTCACGACCTCAAAAAGGATTACGGGCGGAATGAGGAGCCAGAGGAGATAGAGCGCGCCCACTACGACGCCTGCTGTCGCATAGACCGCGCTCCCGAAGAGGATCCGCGCCGAGCGGAACACGATCCCCAATATCCTGCCGATAACTGAGTAATCCTTGTAGAGCGGCTCGAAAAAATGGAGGAGGGTGATCTTCACCGCAAAGTATTCATCCAGCTGTTCCAGAAGCGAAATGAACGCGTGCGCGAAGCGGCGCGAGCCATGCACGTACCAATGGTGAAAAAAATCAAGAAATCTCGTGAAAAAGTGGTGCACGAGATAGACCGGGGTGAAATCCATACGAAAATTATACCCCGCAGAGGATTCTTAAAAAAGTTTCGGCTGCGGCGGCGGTCCCGGCGGCTCTTTCCTCGCGGGGGGAAGGACTATTGCCGTTCCCTTTCCCGCGATGATGTCGGGCAATTTTTTGAAGCTCGCTTCAAACTCTTTCTTCACCTCCGGATTCCGCAATGCCGCCGCGGGGTGGAACACCGGCACGATAAGCACGGTCTCGCCCCGCCCTTGTGACCCGTCAAAAGGGCGGGGCAGGCGGAATGCCTTCCCCTGATCGCGGGTGATTTTTGCGTCAGGAAGAAAATAGTTCATCGAGAAGCGCCCGAGCGCCACGATAACTTTCGAATCGATGATTTCGATCTGGCGCGTGAGATAGGGTTGGTAGGCCGCAATCTCTTCGGGGAGAGGATCGCGGTTGTCCGGCGGGCGGCGCTTCACGATGTTCGTGATATAGACGTCTTCCTCGCGCCAGCCGATTTCGCGGATCATCTGCCGCAGAAGCTGGCCGCCGCGTCCCACGAACGGGCGCGTTTGGATATCTTCGTTCATGCCTGGCGCTTCGCCCACGAAGAGCACATCACAATCGGGATTACCTTCGCCGAAGATGAGGTTCGTCGCGAGTGGAAGCGACGCGTCGCGCGCCATCTCGTCTTTCAGTGCATCGAGTTGTTCTTGCTTGGTCATGTGTTTGGTGGGCAGGGTGGGACTTGAACCCACAAGCCTTGCGGCGCTGGCTCCTAAAGCCAGTGCGTTTCCCATTTCGCCACCTGCCCCATTACCCTCGACAGTAGCATTTTCGCCTTTATTTTCAAGGGTTTCCGGTTTCCTGAATTATATTTGACTTTTTCAAATTTCTATGCTATAATTCCAGCACTTCGAGAAATCGTTCTCGGGGCGCACTGTTGAGAAGTTCATATCAGATTGGCTCTTCGGAGCCGGAAGGGAACCAAAGATGGTAGTATTTATTGTCCTTGGCATTCTGATCATCGCAGGGTTTTTCGCCGCAGCGGTGGTCACGCTCATCCTCCAGGAAGGAAGGGTTGAGATAGACCCCATGCAAGCGGTAGTCGTGAAGAATATCTGGACTGGCGAAGCGTCTGCCCTTACTCAGGGTATGCACTTCATCATTCCGGGAATCTCGAAGCGACTTGTCGATGTGACGTTGAAAAACGAACCATCGGACCCGCCGCCAGCTCACGTGAGCACCGCAGATGGCACCGAACTTGGTGTAGATTACGTAATCTACACGCAACAGGTCCAAAACGATCCGGCGGCGATCGTGAACGCGGCAACCAAGATTGACTATGCGAAACGAAACGAGTTCATTAAGGCGCGCATTGAGGCCGACCTTGAATCCGCGTTCATAGCGCATAACTTTGCCGATATCTGGAAAGATGCGTTGAACAAAACAACGCTTCAACAGATACAGGAAGGAGTAAATGACGAGTTGGAACGTCAGACCACGACTCAATGGGGAATCAATGTGGAAATACGGATCCAAGACATTGATTTCCCGAGCAAGTTCCAAGAAGCCGCGGCAGATGAGGCGACTGCCGAAAAAGAGGGCAGTGCCATCAAGAAAAAAGCCGAAGCGGCTGGCGTGCCTCCAACCATTATAGCGGTTGGGGACATAATAACGGATTTCTTCGAAACATTTAACAGAAAGGGGCAAAAATGAGATCTGCAATCGGACTACTGATCGGATGGTTGGTGCTCATGGTGGTATTCGGAACGATTGGATACGCAATGATCGGGTTTATCGGAACGATCATTGGGCTCTTTGTCGCGAGCGCACTCGCGCTCAGGATCGGAGGGTATTTTCACTTCTATGCCCTTCCGCGTCCTGCGGCACGGTTCGCATTCTGGACGATGACAATGGGAATCGTTTTCGTCGCGGCGATCTGGGGCGTGATGAGTGGCCTCAAAAACCTTCAGAATGCTGTGGGATTGGGAGACGGCACCGCAAAGGTCGCTGGCAACATTGGCCAGCGGACCTACTTCGTGGGAGACGAGCCCATCAAGATTCTTCTCCCGCCCGAGTCGTGGGCTACTATTAGAACTACGGAGCCGATCAAGGTTCGGCTCGATGACGGGACCGAATTCACCAAGAATCCCGACGGGTCGATCCTCGATGCTTCCGGAAAAAAGGTGGATGGGTTCGGAGATGAAATTCCGAACGGCACCATCTTTATCAGTGCGAAGAAATCGGGTCCGCCCTTTGAGGTGGATGTGATCACTTCGCCAAAACCGCCTAAAAAGGTGGAACCATCGGGAGCGGCTCCGGTTCCTAAAACGGAACCACCGAAACCGGCTGAACCGCCAAAGCCGGCTGAACCGCCGAAACCGGAGAAAACCAGCGACGAGAAAAAACCTCTCGTCGTGTAATCATCAGACTCATCAACACCCCTAAGCCAATCGGCCTAGGGGTGAGTCATTTTTATAACACAGGTGTGCAACCAAAAGAGCCCTTGCGGGCTCTTTGGAAAAAATTTTCGTAATGAACGGATCTAACAGGCCTTGATGGAAGTTCCCGAATCGAGAAAATTGGTGATAATAGTAGGAACCACTCTTGCAAAGATGCCTACTCCCACCGCAACCGCGGCGTAGAGGATCTGATGGTTCGCTGACTTCACTTTCTCGGGGTCACCGCCCGCAGTGAGATACTTGAATGCCGCGAAGATGACAAAGATAACCGCGAGGACGAGAAGCGCGGTAAAGAGAATATTGCCCACATAACATACCTTGCCAAGGAGACCTTCGACATCCTTAGTGGGACTCGGAAGTGGCTGTATGGTGACTGCTTGTTGCGCGAACGAAATTAAGGGCGCCCCCACCATGATGACAAGCGATATCCACGCACCGATCTTCTCCATATTCTGAAAACTCATGTTGTGCTTTATTCAATTCATTTCTCGACCTTTGAGGTATTGCAAATACTATACTACACCCACAGACAAAAATCCAGCCCTACTTAAAAATATCTCTGATAATCGGAACTATGCTGTTTGCAAAAAACACCACGGTAAATCCCACCGCCGCATAGAGAATTGTCTTCCTGCCGGTGGAGAATTTTTCAGGATCCCCTGCGGCGGTCAAGATCTGGAATCCGCCCACGAGCACCATGATCACGGTGACGGGAATGGCGAGATTGTAGAGAAAAAGAATGATTTTCCCGAGAAGGCATAAGGCGTCGGTACAGGGGGAAAGCGGATTTGAAAGGGGAATCGAGACGCCGCCCGAAACTCCGGTCCCACCATCGTGACCAGTACCGCCGTTAGCGCCAGCACCTCCCTGCGCAAACGCTCTTCCCACAAACGGCAATACTTTTATTAAGAGAAACGCGGTCATTGAGTTAAAGAGGAGTTACATAATGCTTCTTCATGTATCTAGATAATACCATATTGACAACGAGTCATCACGATTCCCTCAAAAGGATCCTGTTGCTCCACCACCTCCCGATCCTCCGCCGCCACCCCGAAACGATCCAAGAACTCCCGCACCACACCCCACTACCACGTCCCAATGATCAGATTCCTGTGCATACATCGCACCACTTCGAGGATTTTGATATTGAATTGCTCCATCACTCCGCAATCCACGCGAAGTGAAGTTGGTTGCAATGTAACGATCAAGGCCTCGAAGCGTGGCGGGGTCAAGCCGCAAGTCAATTTTATTGCCGCTCGCATGACTACATGCTCCAATTTCATGAAGGCTGTCCGTTGCTGACGTGACTGTAACGTCGCAATTGGTACAGGCACGTTTCAGAGCAATAATCTCATCAACTACTATCTGTTGGACGCCCTCAAGTAAGACGCCGACTTTGATAGGAATTTGCGCCGCCCGGAACTGATCTCTCGCCTGTTGATCGGTCAGAGAATTGGGGCCGGGAGTTCCAGGGCCAGGTACGCCGCCGGGATTTATATTTGAAAGGGGTTCTGGCGCCTGGATATGCTCGAGTGTCGGCAAGAATAGCTTCGTGAGGCGGGGGTTGACCGTGTTCAAAATAATGAATGCTCCCGCGAGGAGGAGGAGCCCGAGGAGCGCTTGGGTGATGTGGTCGCGGGCATCCGACTGCGCGCTCGGGTTCCC
>Ga0209515_10009371_pt1 | contig 11151 bp, 6 predicted proteins | sample Subgroupgradi54m_FD_187454 | JGI IMG/M metagenome (GOLD analysis project Ga0209515, IMG submission 187454) | Subsurface groundwater microbial communities from S. Glens Falls, New York, USA - GMW60B uncontaminated upgradient, 5.4 m (SPAdes)... ...
TCATCATTATTAGATAAAAAATCATGCAATCCATTTACCAAATTCAACTTAAGAGTTATTGCCTTTTTCAAATCAGGTAACCACTCAACAGGTAGCTTACCTCCTGAATTAGCAATCCCTATCAATAAAACATCTGCATCTTTTCTGTGTTTTATGGCTTCCTCAATAGAAGAAAATATTGGCACAGGTGGAAGATCTAAAACTATATCTTTTGCTGTTTTACCTGAAAAAGTTTTATCTACAATAGCAACAGTTTCACATAAGCCATATCTTATAAATCCGATTCCAGTTTTTGCAGTATCGCTACCAAATGCTCCCTGAGCATAAACAATTACTTTATTTTTTGAAGTTAACATAAAACCTTTATATTTATTTAGAAATTATTTTTATAAACATATCAACAAGCTCAGGATCCCACTGATTTTCTTTTCCATTCTTAAGCCTGTTAATAGCCTCTTCAAGTGGAAGACTTGATCTGTAAGGTCTATTACTGGTCATTGCCTGATAAGCATCAACAATACTTACTATTCTTGAACCAATAGGTATATCCTCTTTCATTAGTCCATTAGGATAACCAAAACCATCCCAATATTCATGGTGATATAAAACAATTTTTGCTACTTTTTCAAGAGGCTTAATAGGTTTTAAAATTTTTTCACCAATTAAAGGATGTTTTTTCATAATCTCATACTCTTCTTTTGTAAGTTTATCTGGCTTGCAAAGAATGTTTTCAGGAATACCAATTTTTCCTATATCATGCATTCCTGCAGCTAATCTAATCCATTCAACTTCCTGCAAATCCAAACCAATTTCTTTTGCCAATAAATAAGCATATTCAGAAACTCTACTACTGTGTCCTTCAGTGTATGAATCTTTTGCATCAAGAGCAACTGCAAGACTTTGAATTGAATCTAAAATATCTGCACTATAGGTCTGCCTTTGCCCTAATTGAGTGATTTGCTTATTAATCGTTTCTATCATTTCAGGGCCAGTTTTTAAACTTGATTTTTTTACAATAATTTCAGGAATTGCATATGCAAGGAGTTCTTGCCATTTGTTTTTAGACTGATCTCTAACTTCATCAAAACTTGAAATTTGATTTTTACCTCTTGATTTTGAAAGAATCATTGCTTGTTCCAAAAGCGTTAACAACTCAGGAATAGAATCAGAATGTTTTGGATATGTAACAAAAGAAAAATTATATTCAACAGTACCTACACCTAGGACAGAAACATCTGATAAATATTCTTTTATTTTTCTTGCTTCTATTTGAGCTGCATTTTGATCTGAGTTATTTAAAATAATCACAAATTCATCATTGCTATATCTTGCAATAGTGTGCTTATCCCCATAAAGCCTTTTTATATATCTAGCTGTCTGAGATAAAACCAAATTGCCAGCAACAAAACCCATCTTAAAATTAACATCTTTAAGTTTCTCAACATCTATCATAATCAGACTAAACATAGAATTTTTAATTCGCGTTTCTATTTGAAGTCGATTTAACTCCCTTAATAATTGTTCTGAATTAATAAGCCCTGTATTTAAATCCGTAATATCTTCTGCTTGTTTCCTGCGATTATCTATTTCTGAACCTATTAATATTCCAAGCAACATTGAAACTTTAGACAAATAAGATAATTCTTCATTTCTCCAGGTTCGTGCATAATCACACTGATGCACAACAAGAGTTCCAACAGTTTTTGTTTTATAAGTCAGAGGATAACCCAGTATTGATTGAATCGACAAAAGAGAGTCGACATCTTTTGATGCAATCTCCTGATTTTGTAAAAGAACAATGTTTTCACCAGCACTAATTTTACTTAACCATTCTCTTTCTAATGAAGGAATCACAGAAATGGTTTCAATGAGTGAAGAAGAAACGACTTCAGAACTTAAGCTAGCCTCATATGAGCACTCAGATGATTTAGAGAATATTTTAATTTGACATCTTGAAACAGCTAAAGCAGAAAAAAGTTCTTTGCAAACAAGCTTTATTTGCTCTTGTAATTCTAGGGAAGATCCAAGTATAGACTGAATCTTGGATAAGTTTTCATCAAAAGAAATATTACTTTCCCTAATAAATAAATCAGCTCTGTTTTTTAGAGAGTTAGAAAGAATTGAAATTAAAGAGTTACAAGTGCTAAGTTTTGACTCAGAAGGTTTTACCTCCCAATTTATAATCAGCCTGGCATCGTAAGATAAAGGAAGGATATAATCATCATCAATCCAAAATGATTTAACACTCCCAGGATTCACAGAAACATATTTTAATAAAACTACATCTCTAAACTTTTCATCATCAGAAGCAAAAATATTTAAGTTATCAATAAAAGTACATAAAGCAATATTTTTTGCATTCAAGTACTGTTTTAACAGATTTACAATCTTTTGCAGCCAGACTCTGCCACTTTCAGGAGAAATTAAGTGCTCAACCAACTCTATAAAAAGAGAATTATCAATGTTATTAAGTTGGGCATTTTGTTGCGGTTTAATCATTAAAATCATTCTAACACTAGATTCTAGTGACGTTATAGTAATAACCGTTCTGTCAAAAAAGTTAGCAAACCTGGTTAGGCTAGAATGCCCATTCTAAAGAGTTAAACTGTAACTTTTTTAGGTCCTTCCCAAAAGTTTTTATTAAATCCATGGGTTGACTCTGTCATTTCAAACATCCTAAAAATAGATCTTGAGGCAGCTTCAAATATTCGCGAGTCAATTTCAATTTTGTTTTTAATTTCTTTCAATGCTGATAGAACTGTTTCCAACTTATGATATTTCATGTTTGGACATAGAGGCAAAGGAAAAGTAGTGACAATTGTTTTGTGTTGCATATCGCGCTGCATTCTTGCTACCAAGCCTTGCTCAGATAAAATAATAAATTGCTTTTTACTATGTCCCGAAACAAATTTATAAATTTGTGATGTACTGCCTACAAAATCTGCAAGTCTCCATACTTCAGGATCACACTCAGGATGTGCAACAACAACAGCATCGGGATATTTTTCCCTCATAATAGAAACATCTTTAGGAGTGATCTGATAGTGAGTTGGACAAAAACCATCATAGATATGTAATCTTTTATCAGGGACTTGCTCTTGAACCCAGACTGCAAGTCCTTTGTCAGGGACAAAAATCACTTCTTCTTCTTCCAAAGAGCTTACTACTTGTACTGCATTTGTACTTGTACAACACACGTCTGATTCTGCTTTAACGGCAGCACTTGAATTAACATAGCAAACAACTGGTGCACCAGAGTGTTCAGCCTTAAACGAGCGAAGATCTTCAACTGAAATCATATCTGCCATTGGGCAACCAGATTGTAAATCAGGGAGCAAAACAGTTTTTTTCGGATTTAATAACTTCGCTGTTTCTGCCATAAAATGAACTCCACAAAATACAATAATATCTGCACTAGTATTTGCTGCAAAACGTGACAAAGCCAAACTATCTCCAACTTGATCAGCAACATCCTGAACTTCTAATCTTTGATATATATGAGTTAGAATTACTGCGTTTTTTTCTTTAGCAAGTGTTCTAATTTCATTTCTTAAAGCATTAACATCTCGCTGAGTTACAAATCTTTCATCAGCATTATTTTTTTTATTTAATTCTGCGCTGTCTATTTGGGTTAACATATTAAAAACCTTGATTTTTAAATATTATAAATCCTTATTCCAAAAATGCTACTAGCTGTTTTTGTACAGAATTTGACTCCCATTTTAGCTGTTTTAAAGAATAAACACTATGTAAGAACTCAACTGGTAATAATTGATAATCTTCTCTATTGTGAACCCCTAAGCTATGTTTACGTTCAAGCGCTGCATTACATATAAGAGTTGATAATAAAATCATATTTTTTAATTCCTGAGCCTGGTAACTAAAAGATGTCAATTCAATATTATAAATTTCTGAAGCTTTATTAAGCCAATCTAAATGTTCTTTTAGATTGGCTTCAGTTCTTATAAGAGCAATGTTTTTTAAATTTCTAGATTGTAGCTCTTTAATAAAAGAAGCAACTTTTGCTTCATCATAATTCACTTCATCAATATCTAAACAAACCTCGGAAATGTTTAAAAAGAATTCTTCTTTTTTATTTGTAATTAACTCATTTACCAATAAATCAGGAACCACTATACATTCCAATAATGAATTGCTGGCCAATCTATTTGCACCATGAAATCCATTTGATGCAACTTCTCCTACCGCCCACAGTCCTGGAACACAAGTTTTGCCAGATAAATTAGACTTAACTCCTCCTATTAGATAATGAGCAGCTGGTATTACCGGTATACCATTTTTAAACAAATCAATTTTTCTTTCCAAGCATGTTTGATAGATTGATGGAAACCTGCTCATAAAATAATTTTCACCAAGATTTCTTAAATCCATGTAAACGCGCTCAGATTTTGTTTTTTTCATTTCACTTAATATAGCTCTAGACAAAATATCTCTTGGTGCCAACTCGGCACGCTCATGATATTTGTAGGCAAAATACTCACCATTAGCATTCTTTAATCTTCCACCTTCACCTCGAATAGCCTCTGTAATTAAAAAAGGAGATCCGTTATCAATAAGAACGGTGGGGTGAAATTGGATCATTTCAATATCTTGAATTTCTGCACCTAAAAAATATGCCATTGCAATTCCATCGCCGGTAATCACTTTTGGATTTGTTGTTGTTTCATATATTTGACCAAGCCCGCCAGTAGCAATAATAATATCTTTTGCAAGGATTACATAATTATCTCTAGTTACATCTCCTACTAACACCCCAAAAGAATTTTTATAATTCTCAGGTCGAAAAATACTTAATGCAATAGAACCTTGTGATATTAAGATTTTAGGTTCTCTACACACCCTGTCAATTAACGTTTTAGTAATAAATCTTCCGCTTGCATCACCACCAATATGACAGACTCTGGATACAGAATGAGCAGCTTCTTTCGTTTGGTGAATATTTTTATCAGACTTCAAGTCAAACTTAACTCCATAGGATTCAAGCTTTTTAAAAGCTTTTACAGAATGACTTAGAATTTCTCTAGATACTGTTTCATTACATAATTTTGTACCAGCAAGTAATGTATCATTCAAATGTTTTTCTACACTATCACTCTCTGCTAAAGGTACAGCTATTCCACCCTGAGCATATCGACTGGAACTCTCAGTAACTGCCTCTTTTGTAATTATGCAAACAGATTTTTCATGCTTAGCCAACTCAAGAGCACATAATAAAGCACTAATACCAGACCCAAGGATTACAACGTCATATTTACTTACCACATTAAATTTCATACTGCATCCAATGAATAATCTATCCATTTAGCATTTTTTATCATATATGAAGTTGAAATGTATTTAACTCCAGTTCTTGCATAAGATAGAACATTGCCTGGGTCTATTTTTCCACTTGCTTCAGTAAGTATATCATCAGGAACCAGCTTGACAGCCTGCCCCAAAGCACCAGCATTCCAGTTGTCAAACATAATAATATCTGGCTTCATCCTTATTGCTACTTTCAACTGCTCAAGATTTTCTACTTCAACTTCTATTTTATATTTATTACCATAGCATTCTCTTGCTTTTAAAATTGCTTTTTCAACACCGCCAACATTTGCTATGTGATTATCTTTTATCAATATCATTTCACCCAAATTATATCGATGGTTTTTTGCACCGCCCACTCTTAAAGCATACTTCTCAAAAGCTCTTAAAAGAGGAGTTGTTTTTCTTGTATCAAGAAGAATAACATCAGTATCCTTAATTAAATCAACCATTTTTCTTGTAACGGTAGCAATTCCACTTAAATGGCCTAAAAAATTAAGCGCTGTTCTTTCCCCTTTTAAGATAGACTGTGCATTTCCTGAAATAACAACAACTATAGTTTTTTTATCAACTGTATAGCCATCCTCAAATACACCTTTAAAAGAAGTATCTTTATCTATGAAAGAAAATACATCTTTAAAAATCTTTATGCCTGCCAATATTGCATTTTCATTTAATACCAAATGAAATGTGGATTTCTGATTTTCTAAGACTAAACAGGAAGAAGTAATATCTCCCACTGGCAACAAGTCTTCATTTAGAGCCTGCAAGATTATCTCTTTATATTGCTCAGGAGTAATTTTAAAATCTAATTTTAAATCAAGAGTGCTTTTATTTAGCATGGCAAATAAATTATATCTGAAAATGAAATCTCAGATTCTTTAAAATCTAAAATACGCATTTCTCTTTAAGATTTAACAAGTTCTACTTAGAATCTGTTTTTTCTGAGTCATTTTTTTCAGCTTCAGATTCAAGAGGCACATATTCTGGCAAAGGCTTCTCTTCTGGTAGTAAGACTTTTTGACCTACTTTTAATTTAAACTTTTTATCGCCCTTAACAAGCTCAATAGTCGGATCATCACTTCTTGATTTACTCTTATTAATAACCCTAATATTCCAATCTTCAACAGGATCTAAGACTGATACTTCCATTCTGTTTGGAACAGCCATTCCCAAAGCTGTCTTTAACTTTTCTTCTCTTACCTTCTTATCGTCATTGGGTGAAACACCATAATCTACAGTATAAATATTTACCAATGCAAGATTTTTATTTTGAAGACTTATAACACCTACAAGTTCAACTTGTTTTCTTTGAACATTTACATCTGGAAGCGGCTTATCACCTTTCCCTTTTTCTGAATCTGCAGTTGATTCAGAAGGTGGGGGAAGCTCTTGACCAAAAGGATCCAGTCTTTGTTCAAGACTCTCTCTAGCTTGTTCAATTAATTTCATTCTCTCTCCTTCAGTTATAGGAGAAAGGAGTTTTTCATTTAGATCTTTTGTTGTTTGATAATCAATTTCTTTTTTAGGCTTTGAATCACTTTTCAACTTGTGGCTTTGTTTAAATAAGTCTCTTATGATGATTTCATCTTTTGCTTGATTTTCAGGATTATAATTAATTAAGTTTGAAAACATTTGATTCCATATAAGATATCCAAGAGTTACCGTTAATCCACCAAAAATTATTATTCTCATAGGAGTAATTTTTGTTTTTCCGGATTTATCAAACATTTTTTCAACCTTTCCTGGAGTTCCTACATCAAAGTTTACCTTATCACTACGACCAACAGTAAATGGAGTTTTTACATTGTTAAATTCTTGTTCCTTTATAAGTTGCTCTAACACATCATCTTGTATTTTAGGAGCAAAGGCTTTAAAGGGCTGAATTGTCTCAGCTAACTTTGATTCTATAACTTCTTTGTCTGAAACACCAACCTTCTCTCTTGTTTCTGCTTCAGTACTTTGTAATCCAAATTTTTCAAGGAACTCATCAGGCTCAGCAACCGGAGTTACCTCTTGAGCAATAAAATCATTACTAATAGGTGAATCAATAAGCTCTGATTCAAGTCCACCCTTAAAAACACTTTCCATTCCTACGGTTTCATGAGTTTGGTAAGACCATGGTGTTTTTACATCTTCTTCCTGAAGATTTTGTAATTTACTCTCAATATCAGCTAATGGTTTACTTTCTTCTTTCTCAGAAAGAAAATAGGGCTTAGTCTTTCCAGATTTTTTCTTTTTTTTTCCTTTCAATGAGGATGATTTGCCTTTTTTTTCTTTTATTGGAGGCCAAATAACTGTTGCAGACTCACTGGAAGAACTTACTAAATTTTCATCAATAGGAGGAAGGGGTAGGGTTGATGGCGAATGTATAATATTTTCTTCATCTTGAATGATTTGTGCTTCTAAATTAAAAGTAACATCTTTTTTCTGAGGCAATACCACATTCTCATCGTCTTCATCTTCACTCTTCTTTGATAGTTGGGCTTCCTCTTGTTCAAGTTTTTTTAATGTTGGCTCTATTAAAAGCTCTGACTCAATTTCTTGAGGCAGGCTCTTTGGTTCTGATTTTAAAGTTTCTGGAAGAGACAATACAGACTCAATCTTCTCAACCTTTATTTCATCATGATCAACTTTCTTTCTTAAAGGATTAACATTCTCTGATTCATAACTAATTTCAGTTGCTTGCCTTTTTATCGGCAATTGCATACTCAATAAATTATCATCCAAGTAAATTCTGGTAATATTTTTTGATTTTAAGGAATTGTCAAAGTCATAAAGCTTTGCTAACTTTATTTTTTTGAAATTTATTCTTGGTATGTTTTTTTTAATGTCGGTGATAGAAACTGACATTAAAAACTTATCAAAAGTTGATCCCAACTGACTTAGCTGCTCTGCTTCATGCGCTAGTGCATTCATATATTTTCTGATTTACAAAAGCAGTTAGGTTACAGTGACAACTCTAAGTAATTCTTCAAGAGTAGTTTTGCGTTTTCTTACTTTTTGAATACCGGCATGAGCAAGATTTGGTACACCTAAACGTAGCAACTCAGCTTTTATTTCATTTAAGTTTGATTTTTCTTGAATCATTTGCTGAATTTTTTCATTTACAGGCATAATTTCAAATACACCTTCTCTACCCGAGTACCCCATACCATTACATTTTTCACAACCAACTGCTTTTGCAAAAACCTCATCTGTAGATGACGTTAAATGCAATAACTCAAGTTCCTCAGCTGAAGGTTTATATTCTTTATGACAAGTGCAAACTTTACGAACTAATCTTTGAGCAACAACCCCAATTAATGCACTGGAAATCAAAAACGGCTCAACTCCCATGTCCAATAACCTTGCTATGGTACTTGCAGCATCATTTGTATGCAATGTACTTAATACTAAGTGACCTGTAAGAGCAGCCTGAATTGCTATTTCAGCAGTTTCTAAATCTCTAATTTCACCTATCATTACAATATCAGGATCCTGACGAAGAATACTTCTTAATCCTGATGCAAAAGTAAGTCCAGCTTTTACATTTACCTGAACTTGGTTAACTCTTGCAAGCTGATATTCAACAGGATCCTCAACAGTAACAACATTTTTTGAGGTATCAACGAGTTTAGCTAAGCTAGTATATAAAGTACTTGTTTTACCTGAACCGGTTGGCCCAGTAATCAATATCATTCCTTGGCTTCGGCTAAGCCATTCTTCATAAGTTGCAAGTCTTGCTTTAGGCATACCAAGATCCAATAAAGTACTAAAGTTGTTTTCATGTGGAAGAATTCTAATAACACATTTTTCACCGTGAAGAGTAGGCAGGGTTGATACACGAAGATCTACTCTTTGACCACCTAAAACTTCTGTAACACGACCATCCTGAGGTTGTCTTTGTTCAGCAATGTTTAGATCTGCAATAATTTTTATTCTAGCTAAAACAACTTTTCTTAAATCTTGAACAGTGGAAAAATACCTGCAAATATCTCTTAAAATTCCATCAACTCTAAATCTAACGATAAGACCTTTTGTGGTCGGCTCAAAATGAATATCGCTTGTTCTTTGACTTAGTGCTTCTCCCATAAGAGCTCTAACATCATTTGCAATTGCTCCTTCATCAGTAGCCATAATCTGCCTAATAGGGATTTTTTCTATTGTTGCTTCAAGCTCAGCACCTAATTTTGTCTGTGGAGCATTTGAAGGAGGGGGAGCAGATTCTTGAGTTTGTTGTTTAAGTACTGGTTTCTGCTGCAATCCAGGTGCTGCTTGAGGTTTACTAGTAGTTACACCTGCAGCAGGAACATTTGCTGAAGTTTTACCAATCAATGCAAACCATTTATCCCAACTATCCGGCTGTATATTTTTAAAATCAATCTGACATCCATTTAAAAAATCTGAAAGTGTTTTTTTCAATGCCGGATCATGATTTTCTGGAACACCTACATATAATTTATTACTCCAGAACAAAAGAGGTATTGCTTGTTCTGCTGGCCATGAAGATGGCATTGCAGAAAGTAAATTTTTATCAAGATATTCAAAATTTAATATCCCTGTAGGATCAACTAAAAGTTTCAATGCATCATTTAAAGTTGCTTTTCCAGTTTTAAGTAATTGTGTTAGTGATACTCTTGTTTGATTCATAGTAGCCATATAAATATTATTCCCTAGCTATTGATTCAAATTAATTTTTAAGCACTCTCAACTATTTTATTTGCTATTTTGAACTAAAAACAACATTCTAATAATACAGTTAACATACAGTACTATTAAATCTCCTAGAAATTAACAAAGAATCATATATTTAGTGTATATAACCAGGGTTTACTAAATTATATTATCTTCTTAATGTTTTGTTAAGAAGCTTCGAACTACGAAAAAACTTCTATCTCTTTAATGGTCTTTGGAGCTCCTTCTGTTAAAACTTTGTTTCCACTTTCTGTAACTAATACATCATCCTCAATTCTAATTCCAATCCCATGAAATTTTGATGGCACATCTTCCATATCACTTGAAATATAAATCCCGGGTTCAACAGTCATAATCATTCCTGGCACAAGCTTTATAGAATCTCCTTTAGCATTCACATAAGGACCCGCATCATGAACATCAAGCCCAAGCCAATGCCCTAATTTATGCATAAAAAATTTTCTATACTTTCCTTTTTTAATAATTTCTTCAACACTTCCCTTAAGTAAACCTAATTCCCTTAAGCCTTCTACAAGAACCTTTACAGCAACATTGTAGGAATCAATAAATTTTTTGCCTGGTTTAACTTTTGCAATGGATTTAATTTGTGATTCTAAGACTATTTCATACAGATCTCTTTGCACACTATTAAATTTTTTATTTTCCGGATAAGTTCTGGTCAAGTCAGAAGCATAATATCCATATTCACTCCCAGCATCAACCAAAATCAAGTCTTGTTTTTGAATTTTTCTAGAATTGTTTATGTAATGTAAAATAGTAGCATTCTTGCCTGAACCCACTATAGAAGGGTAAGCTGGTCCGCCAGCTCCTGACATCCGAAATTTATATTCAATCAAAGCTTCCAACTCATACTCATATATTCCACTTTTTGCATAAGCCATAGTTAATGTATGAGCACCAACCGAAATTTCTGCAGCCTTTTTAACACAATCAATTTCATCTCTATCCTTCACTAACCGCATTTCATGAATGATTTCTCTTGGATCAAGCAAAGCTTTTGCTGCCTTCAAACCTGTTCTGTTACTCTTTCTCACATCATTTATTACACCAGTTATTTTTAAATCCAATTCTTTACATTTTCCAAAAGGATAATAGACATAATCTACATTTGAAATTAAATTCTTTAGC
>Ga0209515_10009372_pt1 | contig 11150 bp, 5 predicted proteins | sample Subgroupgradi54m_FD_187454 | JGI IMG/M metagenome (GOLD analysis project Ga0209515, IMG submission 187454) | Subsurface groundwater microbial communities from S. Glens Falls, New York, USA - GMW60B uncontaminated upgradient, 5.4 m (SPAdes)... ...
CTAGAAGTCAGTCGCCAGAGGCGACTGCCGACTCGCCGACAGCGAGTCGGACTTCTAACGGGATTGACCCTGCGGAGCTAAAAGAGTATACTCGGGGCATCCTCAAAAATGAAAAAGTGTTTGAATTTTTAGAAACAACCTAGGTTCTCGCTACACCATGAACGAAAAAACATTCAACCAATACCTTATTCCCACGGTGATTGAAAAATCCCAGTTTGGGGAGCGGGCCTACGACATCTATTCGCGGCTCCTGAAAGATCGGATTATTTTCCTTGGCGGGCCGATTATGGACGGCGCGGCAAATGCCGTGATCGCCCAGCTCCTGTTCCTTGAATCCGAGGATGAGAAAAAAGACATTAAGCTCTATATCAACTCTCCGGGCGGCTCGGTCTCCGCAGGACTTGCCATATACGACACCATGCAGTACGTGAAGCCGGATGTATCCACGATCTGTGTGGGAATCGCCGCGTCCATGGCAGCGACTCTCTTGGGCGCGGGCGCAAAAGGAAAACGCTTTGCGCTTCCGAACAGCGAAATACTCCTGCACCAGGTCATGGGCGGGGCCGAGGGTCAAGCCGTGGAAATAGAGATTGCGGCGCGGCAGATTTTGCGCGTGAAAAGCAGAATAAACGGAATACTTGCCAAACATACGGGCCAGAAACTGGAAAAAATAGAGAGCGACACGGACCGCGACTTCTGGATGGATGCGGATGAAGCCAAAAAATACGGCTTGATTGACGAAATCATCAAACGCAAACCCGCAAACGGAAAATAAAGGCTCCGCTCAGCTTTGCCGCGCGATATTGAACCTTTGTTAGCGGTCGCTCGTTCGGAAAAGAAAACAAAGTTTTCTTTTCGCTCACTCGCTAGGCAATAAAGTTTGGATGGAATAAAAAATAGCTCCTGAAAGGGAGCTGTTTTTGATACTGCTTATGCGACATCCAAAAGATCAGGACATACCCATCCGGTGGGCGTCATCTCATTCAGCCAACGACGCAGTCCTTTCCCGCGAAGAAGGTGTAGAATCGCGGTTATGACATGTACCGTATCGTCGTCGGGCATAGCATCCGCACGTCTCCATGATTTATTGCCGTAATGCGCAAATTCCCACCGCTCATACGCAGCGCCTACAGACACAGACGCGACACGGGACTTGCTGCATATCCGCAAGAATATCCGATACGGCTCGGGCATTAATTCCCGCACATAGTGCGTATCGCGAAAAAAGTGGCAGCGATACTGTTCAATCCAGTATCCCTCTTGATGGCCTTCCGGAATGGGGAATTCCCGAACCCGAAACCGTAGTTTAGGCTGCAGACGCTTCCCCGGTATTGCGGGCAGCACGATCAGACGACCGTCAATGCTTCCGGAAAATTGTCGGCTCGCAGAACAATCACAGCGACAAACACGCAGAGTCTCTTCCGGGTATAGGTGCGGATAAATCAAACGAGGCATACATCTACTCCTTGTCCAGATGCATCCTCGGCTTCTGCGGCATCAGACGGGGGTTGCCACCCTTTCGGAGTCATCCGCCTAAGATACGGGCCAAGCGGATGAGCGCGATTCAGGCGCTGAAACGCTCTGCCGATTTCTTTACTCACGTCTCCGAGAGCAGGCGGCAAACCGCTCCAGATATGGTACATGCGCACCACAACGGCTTGCTGACTCTCATCCTCAACAAAACAGGCATACCCGATATTGCCTGCCGCACGGACGGGAACAATATCGTAGAGCTGCAAAAAAGAGAGATATCCTCCGGCCTTGGATGAGCGGTGCGCATCAAAATCCAGATGATAGCGCTTGTCAAAGATGATGCGCTCCACTCTCCCGCCCTCCGGCATTACTTCCCATTCCACGGAAAACTCTCTGGTGACGAGCTTACCATTGTGCCGGAAGCGCACTGCGACAAGCTTAGGCAGAAAATCATCGTGCGGCCATGAAATACATTCGCACACCGCACCACGCAGAACAATCGGCTTAGCCATGATCCATCCTTTCAGAAAAAGATTTTTCAGAAACCAATCTCAGCCACTGACGCAGTCCGGGTTCGTCCATACAACGGATGAGCTGAACCATTCCTTCTTTGTCAGTTCTCCTTTTATGCTAGGGAAGAGATATATGGTACTACTTTATTATATATCAGTGATTCAGCAATTTCGCAAGCAAACTATGTCCGGTCATCTCTTTGGGCTTGCCGAGTTCCAGAAGCTCCAATATGGTGGGCGCGATATCCGTGAGAATGCCGCCTACTTCGGATTTTTGACGGCGGACTTCTTCATCCGTGCGCGGGGTCGCGCGCCGGAACTTGTTTCCTACGAGAATCAGCGGCACCGGATTCAAGGAGTGCTCGCTGATCTTCTCTCCACTTATCCTGCCGCGCTTGGCTTCCACGTTGCCGTGATCCCCGGTAACCAGCATCACACCCTCACCCGCCAGCACCGCATTGATGAGCTTTGCGAGGGCGCTGTCCAGCGCTTCCACGGCTTTCACCGCCGCAGAAAAATTGCCCGAGTGCCCCACCATGTCAGCATTGGCAAAGTTGGCGATAATCACATCATACACGTTGAAGTCGTCCAGAATGCGAGCCGTGATCTCCGGAGAGCGCATCTCCGGCGTCTCGTCAAAATGCGCGGTTTCAATTGATGGCACCAGAATCCGATCCTCTCCCGGAAATGGCGACTCCTCTCCGCCGTTGAAAAAATAGGTGACGTGGGCGTATTTCTCGGTCTCGGCAATATGCAGATGACGCAGCCCCGCATCGGACAGGACGCGCGAGAGCGGATACTCAATGTTGGTAGCCGGAAACGCCGCCAAATCCGCCAAATCCTTTTGGTACTCGGTCATAGTTACGAGACACAAATTTGCGATTTTCCGGCGCGGGAACTTATCAAACGACTCATCCGCAAACGCATGCGTCATCTCGCGCATGGAATCCTCGCGGAAGTTGAAAAACACCAGCGCGTCGTTGTCGCGGATCATGCCATCCCTATCCAGAACCGTCGGCTCAATGAATTCATCGCTAATACCCGCCTCGTACGAACGCGCCATATACTCCGGGAGAGAGCTGACTTCCTCTCCCCCGCCTTGAGCCATCAATTCGTACGCACACTGGACCCGATCCCATTTTTCATCCCGATCCATAGCAAAAAAACGCCCCTGTACTGTCGCTATCCCTACTGCAGGGTATTCTTTTTGCATAATCTCCTGGAGTTTAGCCAAAAACTGCGCGCCTTCCCGGGGCGGCGCATCTTTGCCATCGGTAAATGCGTGCACATATACCCGTTCCAGATTCTCGCGCTTGGCAAATTCCAGCAGTGCAAGAAGATGATCAAAATAGCTGTGCACCGAGCCGGAAGAAACCAAACCTGCGATATGCAGACGCGAGTGATTGGCGCGAACGTGATTTGCGACGCGCATAAGCGCGGGGCTTGCAAAAAACGATCCGTCGGCAATGGCATTGATAATCCGCGGCAGATGATGGTAGATGACACGGCCCGCGCCCATGGTGAGGTGGCCAACCTCGGAATTGCCTGCTTCCCCCCACGGGAGCCCTACGGCAACGCCGGATGCCTGCAGGGTCGTAAACGGAAAATTGCGCTCCAGCTCGGCGAGTGTAGGCGCATGGGCCGCAGCTACAGGATTACCCTCCCGCTCCCCAGACACGCCAAAACCGTCCAAAATAACAAGTAAAAGAGGTTTGGGCCGAGACATGGAAAAATTATAGCACAAACACGGCGAATGAAAATGATATTGACATAAGAAACATTCTTTTGTTATGCTGAACGCAGACAAAGTTAAAAACGTTGATCGTGCATTAATTCAAGAATAGAGCCTTGAATCACGCCTGTCCGGCCTGCCTGCGCAAACAGGATCTGTATCGGGCAGGTGATACGCCGCTGAAGAATCTGAATACGCAGAAGTAAAACCGACATGAGCCATCTATTGCTTTTTGATCGCCATAATATCGCGCAGGGCGCTCCCCTGACTCTTGTCAAACCGGCATAGTCAAAAACCGGCTGATTTTCGTATTCTCTCCTCTTCTCTGTACGTGAGGCGTATCACGGGTGATTTTTCTCGTTCTCATCATACGTATGAACATAACATTGCTTATCGGAGCCGGAACCCTGGTGGTGCTGGGTGCGGGCATCGGCCTCGGGTACCTTATCCGCCAACTCATTGCGCAGCAGCGCAAATCGTCCATTGAGGCAAAACTGAAAAAACTCATTGAGGACTCGCGGGCCGAGGCCAAAGAGACGCTTCTGGATGCCAAAGAAAAAGCGGCGAAAGTCCTGGATGAGGCAAAGCAGGAAGAAAAAGAGCGCACGCGCGAGGTGCGACGCATGGAGGAGCGACTGATGGAACGGGAAGCCACGACTGATCAGAGACGCGAAGACCTTGGCCGCAAAGAAAAAGAACTGGAGGAGAGGATTGAACGCGTAAAAACCCTGAAAGCCGAGTATGAGGAAGCGCGTGCAACCGTCGCCGGAGAATTGGAACGCGTGGCAGGCATGACCCGCGAGGCGGCAGTGAAGGAATTGATGACGGATATAGAAAAAAATCACTCCGAAGACCTCATGGGCAGAGTGAAGAAAATGGAGCAGTCCGGCATTGAGGAACTGGAGCGCAAGGCAAAAAATATCCTCGCAGCCCTTATCCAACGGCTTGCCACTGCGACCACGTCGGAGGTTACCACGACTACAGTTACCATTCCCTCTGACGACCTGAAGGGTAAAATCATCGGCCGCGAGGGCAGAAATATTAAATCGCTGGAACGCGCGGCTGGCGTGGAGATAATCGTAGATGATACCCCGGGATCCATCGTGATATCGGCGTTTGATCCGGTGCGCCGGCAAGTCGCAAAAGCGTCTCTGGAGATGCTGATCCACGACGGCAGGATACAACCGGCGCGGATTGAAGAGACTGTGGAAAAAGCTCGCAGCGAAATTGAAAAACAGATCAAAGAGGCCGGGGAACAGGCCGCATACGAGGTGGGCATCTTTGATCTGGATCCGCGACTCCTCACGCTGGTGGGCAGACTGAAGTTCCGCACGAGCTACGGGCAAAACGTACTCCAGCACTCGGTAGAGATGACGCATTTGGCCTCTATGCTCGCCGAAGAGCTCGGGGCGGATGTGGCAATCGCCAAGAAAGGAGCGCTCCTGCACGATATCGGCAAAGCCGTAGACCATGAAGTAACCGGCACGCATGTGGAAATCGGCCGGAGGATTTTGCAGAAATTCAGCGTGGACAATCGCGTCATCCTTGCCATGCAGTCCCACCACGAGGAATACCCGTATGAGACCATTGAATCCATTATCGTGCAGACCGTGGATGCCATCTCCGCGTCCCGGCCCGGGGCCCGGCGCGACACCCTGGAAAACTATCTCAAACGACTCGGGGATTTGGAAGCAATCGCGACATCCTTTGCCGGCGTGGAAAAAGCGTACGCCATATCCGCAGGCCGCGAGATACGCATATTCGTAACTCCGGAGAAGATAAGCGATCTGGAAGCGCGTGATCTGGCGCGGCAAATCGCAACACGCGTGGAGAGCGAACTGAAATACCCGGGCGAGATAAAGGTAAACGTCATCCGCGAATCGCGCACAATTGAATACGCGAGATAGCGGATGCTATCTCGCGCGTATCCCGGTGCTGATAGTTGATATCGGCCTTTTGGCGATTGTCCCCACGCCGAAGTTGCAATATCGACATCGGCATTGCTTCGGCAGCGGTTATGGGACAATCTCGTGGAATTGCGGCGGAGGGCCTACCCGAATTATCAGATTTCTGCTTTGCTGCAAGCTGTCATTTGACCTGCAGGTAAGAGTATAGGTCGTATTGTGGGTCGGACTCACGGTGTCTTGCGAATCCGGACAATTCGGAGGATTGCATGCCAGAGGCACTGCCTGGGGTCCTCCGGTCCCCGAGTCTATGGTGCAGGAGGAGAATCCGATGCTTGACCATGAGAGAGTGGTGCTTTGTCCGCTGACAATGGTTGAGGAGCCGCTGCTGAATCCCAGAATCCCAGGGCCTACACTTACTCCGCCATTCGGACCGCATGTCGCAGTTTTCGTATCCGGACCAGAGGTCACTGTTACCGAACCTGTTTTTGTCCCAGTCGTATCATATGAGACCACCACCGGATTTCCGGTTTTTCCCTCCAGCGGCTGATCTCCGTGCCACAGGAACGTATAGGCGCCAGTGCCGCCGGTCGGGAACGCAGACCACGTGACTGAATCTCCGGCATGAACTGATGAGGGAGAAAACGAGCAGGAAACTGCAAGCGGACCCGCGACACTATTTTGCGTGATCGCGATCGGCGCGCGACTCTCGGCAGGAGTATCGCTCCCCCGCTCCACAATGACTTTTGACGTAACGCTTCCGGGGTCGCCGTACGTATGGGATACGGATTTGGACAAACTATCTATGCCATCACACTTGGCGCCCGCAGCGTTTGACACGCAGCTGCCCGAGACCGGCAGAGGAAGGGCACCGCACGAGGAGGCCGCAACACTCACGTTGTTTGTCGGATCATTGCAATTCCACCAGAAGGAGTAATTGACAGGTAAGCCCTGTGCGCCTGGAACTGTTGCGGAAAGCGCCACGGACTGCGTCGTAGTCACGGAAGACGGATTTGCCGACAGAGCGACCGAGAGCTGCTGGCTGGATATGGTGATGATAAGCTGACCAGTATCGTTGGTCTTGTTGGACTCAAGCACTGATCCATCCGTATTGGTCATGAAGATGATGCGATGAGTGCCCAAAGGGATATTATTCCAACTGCTTGAAGTCACACTAGACTGATCTCCCGATGCAAGATTCTGCAAAGTCGGATTGCCGATAGTCAGATCAATGGTTCCGTCATTTCCCAGATCCACCTGGAATCTATTGGGAATAGTCCCCTCGGCGGTAATATCTCCCCGATTCTTTACGGTGTCCGAAAACGTCACACTTCCGCCCTCTACTAAAGCGCCACTCGCAACCTGGGGTGCCGCAGGCACCAAATCAGGAAGCCCAACCCGTATCCGGACAATGGCGATGTTGGATGCAAGACCGCCTGCGTCGGTTATTTTTACAACACCGTAAGCATAGGTGCCGGGGCTGTCATTGAGTGTTCTGTTCCCAAGCGATATACGGCAGTCGGCCGGCGTCGGAGGATTCGTGGTCGCCGGGTCTTTGAATACCGGCTCGGAAAGTATAAGGTCACGGTTCCATTCACATTTGCCGCCGTTGGATACACCGTTTGAGCGATCAGTCCATCCGTCCGGATCCAAACTTTCCTTTGTCGGATTCTGAAGAGTACCCTGAATTGCCGCCACAAAAATCGGTGTGGCGACCCCCTGGGGCACTTCAATCAACGGCTGGTATGTACGGTCAAAACTCGGATCCTTGCTCACTCCGGCAACTGCCACCGGCGCATGGCTTGCCGCAACCGTAATCGTAATCGGAGCAATGCTTGAACGCAGGCCTTTATTATCCGTGATCCGCAGCATGCCGTAGACATAGTCACCCGGCGCGTCATTGAACGTGAATGTCCCAAGAAAGGCATTGCAGTCGCTCGCACTCTGCGGACTTACCACTGCCGGCGACTCAAACGACACCGGATCGTCCTGGGAGAAATCGCGATTCCATTCGCACCTGCCGCCTGCAGACACGCCATTATCCGACGTCCATCCGTCCGGATCATAACTTACATTGGGCGCGCCAGTTCCATCGTCTGCGGCCATATAAAGGGGCGTACTCTCTCCCCGCACCACTGCCAGTGAATCGCTGTACGTGCGATTGAAATTCCGATTTTTGCTGATGCGTGCGTGGGCCACAGGTGCATTATTGCCCGGGCCCGGCGGAGTTGTAGTTACGGTGATGATAATAGGCGCCACATTGGACCGCAGTCCCGTCGCATCCGTGATGCGAAGCGCCCCATACGTATACGTACCTGGCGCGTCGTTGAATGTAAACACTCCAAGAAAAGCATTGCAATCCGCAGGCGTCGCCGGATCGGTTATTGCCGGCGACTCAAACGATACCGGATCGTCCTGGGAGAGATCGCGATTCCATTCACATTTGCCGCCGCGGGATACGCCCAGATTGCCGTTATCCCAGCCATCCGGATCCGAACTCAACGCGGCAGATCCGTAGATGGAAGTCGCAACTCCTCTTTGTACGCTTACCGAATCAAAGTATGTCCGATTGAAATTTTTATCAGTGCTTACCTGCGCGCGCGCCACCGGCCGGTTATCTGAAGGGATCAACTTGTTAGCAACCACGATTCTGATGGTCGCAATATTTGACGGTGTTCCCTGATTATCCGTAAGGCGCAACACGCCATAGGTATAAGTGCCGGGAGCGTCATTAAACGTCATGATGCCCAAGGACAGGTTGCATGAGGCGGCAGAACGTGGAGCCGAAATAGATTTATCAAACGGCACCGGGTCTGCCTGCGACAATGTCGTATTCCATTCGCAGAGACCGGAGATAGACATTCCGGTTGCAGACGTCCATCCATCCGGGTCATAACTTTTCTCCGCAGTGCCGTCATCCGCCGCAAGATATATGGGTGTCGGATCTCCGCGGACTACACTCACGGAATCAAAGTACTGCCGGTCAAAATTCCCGTTCGTGCTCACTTTTGCCACTGCCACCGGCGGATGATCAACCACCGTAATCTCTTCCACTGCGATCCGGATGCGGGCCACGTTGGATCTAACACCTTTGTTGTCGGTAATGCGCAACACGTCATACACATATGTCCCGGGTGCGTCGCTGAACGTCTTGTTGCCGATGAACACGTTGCACTCCGCGGGATTTGCCGGCCGATTAAATACGGTTGCAAAGGGCACTGGCAATGCCTGGGACAGCTCGCTGTTCCACTCGCATTTGCCCAGAGCCGCCACGCCATTATCCGACGTCCATCCGTCAGGGTCGTAGCTTACGTTGGGCGCACCGGATCCATCGTCAGCCGCAAGATACAGAGGAGTTGCTACATTGCGTTGGACCGTCACGGAATCCCCGTAGACGCGGTTTGCGTTGCGATCCGTGGACACGCGTACCGCGGCAACGGGCGCATTATTTACAATTATGGTTTCGGCAACGGTAATCCGAATCCGCGCGATGTTTGATTTCAGTCCCTTATTGTCGGTAATCCGTAGCACGTCAAACACATAGTCCCCGACCGGATTGGAAAACGTCTTGTTGCCGATGAACACGTTGCAATCAGCCGCGGATGCGGGACCGGTAAACTGCTTGTCAAATGGCACGGGCAAATCAGTGCTCAAAGAGCTGTTCCACTGGCACACACCCGTCTGGGATACGCCGTTTGCCGACGTCCATCCGTCCGGATCGTACGATCCGGTGCCGGATCCGTCGTCTGCGGCAAGATACAGGGGAGTTGCGACATTGCGCTGGACAGTCACGGTATCAAAGTATGCACGGTTGGCGCTCGTATCAGTGCTCATTTTCACCGCGGCAACTGGTGCCGTATTGACCGGCTCCGGAGATACGGTAATTTTTATCCGCGCGATATTGGACGGCAATCCTTTGTTATCCGTAATGCGCAGGACGTCATACGAATACGTCCCGGGCGCGTCGTTAAACGTCATGGTGCCCAGATCAATGTTGCAGGCAGACGCAGTCCGAGGAGCGGAAATCGCTTTATCAAAAGGCACGGGCAAGGTCTGGGCAAGAGCCGTGTTCCATTCGCATTTTCCCGAGGCCGACACGCCGTTGGGCGATGTCCAACCATCCGGATCAAAACTGCCGTCCCCTGTTCCGTCATCAGCCGCCAGGAATATACGGGTCGGCTCACCCTTCTTCACGGTGATCGTATCTTGATAGAGACGGTCCGCATTGGGATTAGTGCTGATTTTTACTTTTGCGACAGGTGCTCCGCCTGCGTTGGCGGGCGAGATCGTGATACGCGCCTCATCCATAGCAGAGCCGCGTTCAATCACCACTTTGCCGGTGTAGGATCCGGATGCGACATAGGTATGCACCGGCGTATCTTTGGTCTCGCTCTTTTCTCCGGGGAATACGAAGCCAACAGAGTCGCTGGAAGGATCGCCGCATCCTCCCTGATCAACTGATTTTTTGAGGGCAGCCAAATCAGTACCGGTTTTATTGCAATCCCACCAGAATGTATAGGTTAAAGGATCAATCGGATCACCAGTGTAGCCCGAAGTATCGGCGGTTAACTTGACGTCCAGAGGCGCAAATCCTGTGGTCGGCGTGGCGCCCAATCCTGCCGTGATGCGTGAATTGATAGTCAACGTAAGAGTGGTCGGAGTTGACGTAAAAGATGCGGAAGTGCCGGTAATGGAAAGCGGATAGGAGCCCGCAGGAGTGGCGCCCGAGCCCTTGGTGGTGGCCACACTCATGACACTCGTACATGTTGCCGGACTGCCGCTCGTGGGCGTGCAGGTTGCCGGAGTAAACGCGGCATTCGCACCTGACGGCATCCCGACCGCAGAGAAACCGACGGGCGCTGCACTGCCGCCGGTCTTTGTCACGGTAATGGTGGATGCATTTTGTGTGGCGTCTCCTTGTGTAACCGTAATATTGCCGGAATTGGAAAGCGAAAACGCGAATGCCGCACCAATCGCAATCGGACTCGCCCTATCTTCTCCTGCCGCAGCTCCGCGCTGGACGAACACCTTGGGAGTGAAAGAGCCGGGAGCGGCGTAGGTGAGGGTCGCGGATTGCGGATTGGCGGACACTCCGTCAAACGCGGCATCGGGATTGCCGCAGGCAGTGATGATAACCGAGAGATTCTGAGATTCCGGGCTGACGCAATTCTTCCAGAACTTGTAGTTCATGGTGTCAGTCGGATCACCCGTGTAGTTGGAGACAGCGGCGGTCACGGTGATCGGGGTATTGACTACGGCTGATGAAGGAGCAGTCAATGCCACATCCATGCGCGAAGATACAGTCAGGGTAAGCGGAGTGTTAGCAGTGGATCCTCCGGCCGCGGTGCCGGTGACCGTGATCGGGAATGAACCTGCGGGAGTAGCGCCTGATCCTTTGGTGGTGGCAATCGTGATAGTACTGGTGCAGGATGACGCTCCGGGAGTGCAGGATGCGGGAGTGAAGGATGCGGACGCTCCGGCAGGAAGACCGGATGCCGAGAATGTGACCGCCTCGCCCGTACCTCCGGT
>Ga0209515_10009373_pt1 | contig 11150 bp, 9 predicted proteins | sample Subgroupgradi54m_FD_187454 | JGI IMG/M metagenome (GOLD analysis project Ga0209515, IMG submission 187454) | Subsurface groundwater microbial communities from S. Glens Falls, New York, USA - GMW60B uncontaminated upgradient, 5.4 m (SPAdes)... ...
GTTTAAGGTAAATAGAAACAAAGAAGCGATACAAAAGATTAAAAGAAAGTATAATCTTCCTGATAAGTTTGTCTTGTATGTTGGGGATGTTACGTGGAATAAAAATTTACCTAATCTTGTAAAAGCCGTTCAAAGTATAAAAGTGCCATTGGTTTTGGTTGGTCAGGCTTTAACTAATAGGGATTTTGATAGAAATAACCCATGGAATCAAGATTTAGCTAGAGTTCAAAAACTAGTTGAGAATGATAAAAATATTTTTACTTTGGGCTTTGTGGAAAAAGAGGATTTAGTTCTTCTTTACAACAGTGCTACGGTATTTGCAATGCCCTCATTTTATGAGGGCTTTGGCTTGCCAATTTTAGAGGCAATGGGTTGTGGGTGTCCAGTTGTTACTTCAAAACAGGGTTCAATAGAAGAAGTAGCTGGGGATGCGGCTTACTATGTTGATCCATACAGCAGGGAAAGTATAGCGGAGGGGATTGATAAAGTTTTCAAAGACTCAACCCTTCAAAAAGGACTATCAGAGAAAGGAATTATTCAATCAAGAAGATTTTCATGGCAAGATACGGCAGCCGAAACGGTGAAAGTTTATGAAGCCATCATTAAATAGTATCAAAAAAATTACCAAGAACGAATTTTTAAATGCAAGCATTTGGGTTTTTTTGGCTGTAGGAATTTCAAATGTTGGCAATTATCTTTACCATCTCTTAATGGGAAGAATGTTGGGGCCAGCATCTTACGGAGTTTTAGAAAGTACTATCTCATTTTTGTACATTCTTTCGGTTCCCTTCATGACTCTTACTTTAATTATTGTTAAATTTGTTTCTTCTTATAATGGAAAACAAGATTATAAATCGATATCCGGATTTTATTTTTATATTCGCAAAAATCTTCTTATTTTCGGATTAATTGCGACCATAATTATCTTACTACTTTCTCCCGTCATTATTTCCTTACTTCACCTTCCGTCCATATTATTTCCTATTTTCATAGCATTAAATTTTTTTATAGGACTTTTCTCCATTTTAGCAAGAAGTATGCTGCAGGGTTTTCTTAAATTTTTTGCTTTTTTTGTAACAAATGTTATAGAGATTTTCATCAAAATCGTCTTGGCTGTCATATTGGTTGTTTTAGGGTTCAAGGCAATTGGTGCCTATTTTGCTCTTGTTTTCTCAGTAATGGCCGGTTATCTTGCGGCATCCTACTTTTTAAGAAAAGAGAAGTTGAGCTTTGAAAAGTTTACTGAGAGTAGAAATATCCTAAAATATTCTATCCCTGTTTTTCTGACTACGCTGGGTCTTACTTCTTTATTTACTACAGATATTATTCTTGTTAGATTCTTCTTCCCGGGTGTAGAGTCGGGTTATTACGCGGCTCTGTCGGTTTTAGGAAAAGTAATATTTTTTGCATCCTCCCCTTTTACTATTGTTTTGTTTCCTATTGTTTCTCAAAAACATGCAGTAGGAAAAAAATTTCAGCACCTTCTACTCATTAGTTTTAGTTTAACTGCAATAATTGCCTCAGTATTTGTCGCAACGTACTATATATTTCCTAAATTTATGGTATTAATATTATTTGGCAATCAATATCTAAGAATAGTTCCACTTCTTGGTCTTTTTGGAGTTTTTATAGGTATCTATTCTCTTTGCGCGCTTCTTGCAAATTTTTATTTATCAATCCAGGGGAAAATAGTTTCTTTTTTTGTTATGGCTGCTGCTATTTTACAAATTTTTTTAATAGTACTATTTCATAAAGATTTGCTTCAAGTCATAAATGTTTCCATAATAATTGCATCAATTCTTTTCATAGCTCTTATTGCTTATTATCCTTTCGCAGTAAAGCAAAAATAGTTTTTATGCTGTATAATTGAACCTAATGGAACTTATTACTCTTAAAAATAAAAACAGCGTCAAACTGATAAAAGACGTAATTATACATAGCTATAAAGTGAATAAAGATTCTTCTGGAGTTTTGGTGGAAACCCTAAGACGCGATTGGGAGGACGTTTACAATGAAGGAAGGGAATTCTCTATGCAATACTATTCAGAAACTCCGCCAGGCCTTGCAAGAGACGAAGATGTCTGGCACTTCCATCCTACAGTTCAAGATGATAGATTCTCGGTTATTAAAGGAGAAATAGTTGTTGCGGTTGCCGACAGTAGAAAAGATTCTGAAACGTTGGGACTCCTAAACTTGTTTTATATTAATGCAAGAGTCGACCCTTACCTTGTTTTAATTCCAAGAAGGACATTGCATGGATTTTTAGTAGTTTCAAAAGAGCCTGCAATACTAATTAATTTTCCAACCGCCGTTTATAATCCCAAAGAGGAAGAAAGAGTCCCCTACAAAGAAGTGGACATTAGGCTTCCAAATGGCGCTCCTTTTAGTTGGGACTTGGTAAGAAATTATCTTCAAAAAACTAATGGATAGCATAAAATCAATCTCCATCATAATTCCTGCGTACAAACAAGAGAAGATTATAGCTGATAACATCCGAAATCTAGATAAAACTTTTTCGATATTGCCTTACAAATACGAAATCATAGTTGTAGTAGATGGATTTTTGGACAAAACTTTTGATAATGCAAAAAAAGCTAAAGTCAGGAATGCAAAAATATTAGGTTACGAGAAAAACCTGGGGAAAGGGCATGCTGTTAAATATGGGATGCTGAAAGCAAAGGGAGATATAATTGGTTTTATGGATGCCGGTATGGACATAAATCCTGCAACAATTCCTTTGCTTTTGGATCTTATGAAATTTCACGATGCAGATATTGTAATAGGAAGTAAACTTCATCCGGAGTCTAAAGTAAGTTACCCGCTGGCTCGGCTTATTTTGTCTTGGGGCTATCGGACTTTTACCGAATTTCTTTTTGGTTTTGATGTTCGCGATACACAGGTGGGGCTTAAATTCTTCAAAAGAAATGTTGTAAGAAAAGTTTTTCCAAGGATTGTAGTTAAGCAATTTGCATTTGATGTTGAGGTCTTGGCAGTTTCTAGGGCTTTAGGATTCACAAAAATATACGAAGGACCGATAGAACTTGATTTTACGGGATTAAGTACCATTACCTCTACAAATTTTTGGAAAATAATCCTTTTCATGCTTTGGGACACGCTGGCAGTTTTTTACAGACTTAAAATTTTACACTACTACGACAAACCCATAAATAAAACTTCATGAACATTTTGGTTTTAAGCTGGAGGGATATAAAAAATCCAAAATCAGGAGGCGCGGAAGTTCTTACTCATGAAATTGCGAAACGCTGGACAACGCTCGGACATAAAGTTACTCTTTTCTCTAGTCTTTTCCCAAACTCAAAAAAAGAAGAAGTAATAGATGGTGTAAAATTTGTTCGGGAGGGCCATCCCGATGCTCGTTTCTTATTCTCATCCGTTCATTTTTTAGCTTACAAATTTTACAAGAAAAATCCGGGAAAGTTTGATGTGGTCGTAGATGAAGCTCATGGGTTGCCCTTTTTTACGCCTTGGTATGTAAAAGAAAAAAAAGTTATTCTTATTTGCGAAGTTGCCGGCGATCTTTGGGGAAAAATGTTCGGAGTTTTTTTTGGACTGCTTGGAAGGTTAACAGAACGCATCTATCTTAGGTTTATCTATAAAAACATTCCTTACTTTACTATTTCTAGCTCTACGCAAGAGGAGCTTGTAAGAGAAGGCGTTGAGAAGAAAGATATAACAGTTTTGCCAATGGGCATAACGGTTCCCAAAGAAATCAAGAAAACTGAAAAGGAAAAAGATCCAACTTTAATTTTTGTTGGTAGATTATCAAAATCAAAAGGAATAGAAGATGCAATTGATGCATTAAGCAAAGTATCAAAGACGTACACCAAAATAAAACTTTGGATAGTTGGAGGAGGAGACAAGGGTTATGTAGAATTTCTTCAAAAAAAGGCAAAAAGTCTGAATGTTTTTGATAGAATAGCTTTTTGGGGATATATATCTCAAGAGAAAAAATTTGAGCTCATGGGGAAAGCTCATATTTTGCTCGCCCCATCCCTTAAGGAAGGTTGGGGATTAATTGTTCCAGAAGCGGGATTCGTAGAAACTCCGGCTATTGGATACGATGTTCCAGGATTGAGGGAAGTAATTAAAAATCATAAAACTGGATATTTAACTTTGAGTAATAACGCCTCAGAGCTTGCTAAAAGCATAAATAAAATACTAAAAAACAAGTCCGAGTACAAAAAATTAAGCAGGGCTGCAAAAAAACTAAGCTTGTCCTATAATTGGGATAATACAGCAGAAGTTGCCTTAAAAGTTATGAGAGAAAGTTTATAATGGAATATTCATGGAAGCTCGATAATTTTGACTGGGGAGTCTTTGGTTTTAAAGTTGCTAAAATTACAGATATCGACGCCTCAGGATCTACGGAAGCATTAGCTAGACGAATCGAAAGTCTCATAAATGAACTTATTAAAAATAAAATATCTTATGCAACATATAGAGTTTCCTCGAATAACTTTCCAGTGATACATGCGCTGGAGGGGGCGGGATTTATTTTGGTTGATGGACTAATAAATCTAGTGATCGATATATCTTCAGTAGATTTAGAAGTTCCACCAGAGATAAGAGAGGCACGTAAAGGTGACCTTTCCGAATTAAAAAAGCTGACATCAGGTTTATATTCGTTCTCTAGAGTTGATAATGATCCTTTAATATCAAAAAATAAAGCAAATGAATTCTATGAGAAGTGGGTGGAAAATTCTCTTTTGGGAAAAGCTGCCGATTCGGTTTTAGTTTGGGAAGAGAAAGATAAAATATTGGGATATGTGACGCTTCAAAAAAAAGGACAAATACCTCTTGTTGGAGTTTCTCCAGAAGCTCGTGGAAAGGGAATTGCAAAAAAACTGATCGATGCTTCATTTAACAAATTCAGTGAATGGAAAGTTGAAAATATTACAATAGAAACCCAAATGGGAAATATTCCGGCTCTTCGTGCTTATCAGAATTGTGGTTTTAAAATAGTAGATTCTTTCCTGACTCTAAGATGGGCGAAAGATGATTAATCTGATTTTAATAAGCTTAATTCTTCCTATTTTCGCTTTTATTTTTGAAATATATCCAAGAATTTTTAATAGAAAATTCGGGGTTGATATTTGGACTCATCTTTTGTATCTTAAGGAGTATCACAAGCAAAAAGGAATTCCTAAAAACATAGAGAATGGATTTTTGATTTCAGGAGATTACGACTATCCGCCAATTTTTATTTTAATTCTTTCAAAATTTCCTTTTAGACTAGTTGAGAAGTACGAATTTATTTTTTCTCCTTTTTTTGACTCACTGCTTGTAGCTTTAGTTTTTTTAATTAGTTTTTATTTAACAGGAAATATTTTACTCTCTGTGCTTACTCAAGCAATCTATGTGTTGACCCCAATTATAGTTTTGGAAAATGCAAGCGCAACTCCAAGATCTTTGGGGTACAGTCTTTTTACAATTCTATTTCTATCCCTTTTTCTTTACGTTCAAAACGGACAAACACTTTTCCTGTTTCTTTCAATTATTTGTGGGAGTTTGATCTTTTTATCGCATAGGTTTACAACTCAAGGATTTTTATTTTTTTCCATATTCTTTAGTATATTTGAGAAGGATTTAATTTATTTAGAAGTTTTTCTTCTGTCTTTGCTTTTGGCGATAATTTTTTCTAAAGGATTTTATTTGAAAGTTTTTAAAGGTCACATTGGAAATCTGGCCTTCTGGTTTAAAAATATAAAATATCGTTTTTACCATCAAATAAAAGGAAGCTATAAGCAACACAAAACAAAGGATTTTATTTTTAAAACTTATAACCAATTTCTAAAATTTCCTCCTTTTGTATTAGCAATCACAAATCCATGGACAATACCTGTTTTTTACATTTTCTTTTTTGTTAAGTTTTCGGATCCTTTGATCTCTAGAATGCTTTTGTGGGTAGTTTTGTCATATATTTTAGCCCTTTTAACAACTTGGATTCCAAAGCTTAGATTTTTAGGAGAAGGACAAAGGTATCTTGAATTATCAGCTTTCCCAACTGCAATTCTTTCTTCAAAACTTTTTTTTGAAGTTTTGAAAACCGATTTTAAGAACATTATAATTTTGGGATACGCCCTTATGGCTATAGCATCTTTTGTTACAATAATTGTTATTCAAAGAAAAGGAATTATAAAAGATAAGCTGCGGACAATCACTCCCAGCATGCAGAATATGTTTTATTATTTAAAATCACTAAAGGTAAAACCAAGACTCTTATGTATCCCACATCAAATAACAACTAACACTATTTTTCACACGGGATGCCCAGTTTTTGTTAATGCAAGCTATGCAAATATTAACAAAATTTCCGAAGTTTACCCATATCTTAGAAGGCCTATCTCTCAAATTGTAGATAAGTACAATTTGGATATGATTCTTTTAAACGAAGATTATGCAGATATAAAAGATTTAAAATTGAAGAAATATGAATTAGTTAAAAAGTTTGATAATTTTCTTTTAATTAAACTGTTATGAAAAAATTCCTTAGGAATTTAAAGTTTGACAGATATCTTTTTTTCTTAACAATTATTTCACTTGTTATTTTAGCAAGTGTCGTACGCTTTGGGCTACGAACCTACAAAGTTCCGGAATGGGATGAGCAGCATTATATGCGCATGGCAACGGAGTTCTTTAGACTCTTTAAGCATTTTTCTTTTGGCACGCCCAATGAAATGTTGCAAGTGGTGCCCTTTAGGCAACCAGGCTACCCTTTGCTTATTGTGCCGTTTTTAATGCTGTTTGGTTTGTCTAATTCTTATTTTTGGGGAATATTTACAAACGGCTTGCTTTACGTAGTAAGTATTTTTGGAGTTTATTTCCTTGCCAGGCATTTTTTAAGCAAATTTCCCTCATTTGCAGCAGCTGTAATATTTGCTTTTTATGGATGGGCCCTTCTTCATCTTCACCTTACATACTCAGAAACGGCTGATTCCGCATTTACTATTTTGACTATTTTGTTTTTAATAAAATCTAATTTATTTCAAAATAAAAAATATTCTATGCTTTTTGGAGTGTTTTTAGGATTAGGAATGTTGGTTAGATGGGTTATTGCGATGTATATTCTGGGTCCCCTATTTTTTGTCCTCTATCTACTAATAAAAAAGCGTCTGTTTAAAAAAAGGAAAGTAATAATTCATTTATGTGTGGCATTTTTAATAGCTCTTGTAATTTCTTTTTATCCTTATCTTCAAAATAATTATTGGATTTTTCAATATTTTTATGGCCATCATGTAGGAGGTCAGCTATGGCAAGCACTTCCTCAACAAGAAAGTAACCCTTTCTCCATTTATTCGCTGACTTTTTATCTAAATACTTTTGCTCAACTTGGAATTTTCTTTTTCATATTGATAATTTTTGGGTTTGTTTTAGCACTAAGAAAAAAAAGCAATATGAAACCAATTTTGTCTGTTGTGACAATTGGATATTTATTTTCTGTTCTAGCTCCTATTAAAGGGGAGAGATATATAGTTCCGATTTTCCCTTTTCTTGCTATTTTATCTGCTTCTGTTTTTGATCATATAAAAAACAGAAGATTTTATTTGTTTCTGATTTATTTTTCTATTGTTTTGTCAGTGTTGTCGTTTTTGGGAAGTGTTTGGGGAAAGGGCCCAATGAGAGAAAGCTTAGCGTCGCTTCCAATCGAACTTCCCTTTGGTCAGTGGAAAAGGATTTATCTTACAACTATCTCTAGCCCTCCTTATATCTATAAAATCAGCGGTAAGGAAATTCTTGATTTTATTGCTAAAGACAGTAAAGCTAGTGGAATAAAAAATCCGCAAATCATATCCTTATTTTACTACCGACCCCTAGATGAGCCTCTTATGACATACAATTTATATAATGAAGAGAGTCCATTACAGATTAACAATTTGGTTGGAACAGTAATTAATGACCCAAAAGAACAATCAACGTACTTTGTAAGTATTATTAAAAATTCTGATTATGTGTTAACCAAAAGTGGTAAAAGAACAGATGATTATTTTTCAGAAATTAATTACAGGACTCTAAAAGCACTGATTACTTTGTTCGATAATAATTTTAACATCTCCGATTATTTCGAAGAAAAAGCAAAAGTATGGATAAATCAAGATAGCAGCACGGTTACAATTTTTAAGAAAAAAAAGGAAATATCTCCACAAGATTTAGAAAAGATAAAGCTAAAATTTATTGAAAGTCTAACAAGGGGTGTTTAGGATCTAATCAAGTTTTATGAGCAGGACGTCCCCTGATTTAAAAACTATTTTAGGATTTTTTAAATGCAGATCTTCCAGTTTGACAAAACTTTCCCTAAGAAGTAGATATCCCAAGGAGTATTTTTTTTGCAAGATTGATATGGGCTTTTTTAGAATTGGGTAAACATCTTGTATTTGCATAAGCCCCGGATTGTCTGCATTAACTAAAACATCGGCTTTTGTGTTATATACAGTCATTGTAGTAATTTGATGTGGAATACAAATGATTCTGGGGGTCCCCTTTAAAGAATTAATAAATTTGTATGTTTTTTTGAGATCATAAGTTAAAGAGCGGTTTTTATCTCCAATGATTCCTTTAATTTGAACAAGTAGTACAAATAATAAATTGCTAAGCATTAAAAAAATTAGCACTGCTATGGTAATTATTCCAAACTTATTGAAAAAGTAAAAAAAGATAACTGATGAAAGAACTACAGAAGGAACCGAAGCCATTTCCATGTATCTTTGGCCCTCGCCAATTGGTATCAGCCTTTTTATTTTTAGAACTATAGACCCAAATATATAGAAAAAAATTACCCAGAGGCTCATCTTAAAATAAATAACATTAATGGGAAAATCAGGGATTTTCTGAAGATATAAAACCAAATAAATAATAGCTGAAAATGCCCAGATGTTAACAGCAAATAAAAAAATAGGTGAAAGAAGCGACAGAAGTGAGTAAATTCTTCCTACCCAGTCCATTCTTTTAGCGGATTTTAATCCATATATTTGATGAGCAAATCTAAATTTATAGTTAACAACCCAGAAGTAAATATTGTAGAGATGTCCCTTAGCTACCCTTAAATAAAACCCCTTTGTTAGGATAAGCACAATAAGAAAACCTAGAAGAAGATTTAAGAGGTAAATAAAGGAATGGTCTACAATAGAAAAAAATATTGATATAAATATTAAAGATTGCAAGGCAAACCTATGAGTCAGAAATAAAGCACAAGTGGAAAAAAGTGTTATTATCAGAAAGATTATATTATGACCTTGGTGATACAGAAGAATAGGATAAAATGCCAGAGTGAAATTAAGATATCCTAAAGACCTGGGAGTAAGATAGCTGTTTTCAATAGGAATAATAGGAATTAGCGCGTACATAGCTTGAGCAAGAAGAGCATTTGGCAGGCTACCAGTTAAAGAAAACGTAATAAAAAAAACTACAATATTTTGCAGTGCATCAAAAAAGGGAGACACGAGTCCTTGAATATTTAAAAGAGTTTTTTTTGGGAAAAAGGAAAATAGCCAGGGAAATATAATGGGATAATCAAAGTAGCCTTCAATGATAAATCCTTTTTTTATTTTTCCGGGGATTCTATGATGGCTTTTCCTAACGTGTTCTATCTCAAGAAGTCGTGTCCATACGTCGACCCCGAAATATTTATTAAAAAATCGGGGGTAAGATTGCAGGAGAATACTTATGAATGGTATGATGAGACTTATCAGATAATGTGAAATCATTTTTTATCAATAAAAAGCATTATACAACAATAGTCCTTTTTATTGCCATACTGTTGCTGGGTATAATTCTAAGGCACGACAGATTTAGAACAATTCCCCGTCATGGTGCAACGTTTGATGAATTTGCGTGGACTTGGCTTGGAATAAATCTTATCCAAAAACATGAGCCTATTTCTTGGTCTTCTCAACCTCAATATAATAACAGAGTTCATCTTAAATATCAGGGAGCAGCTTTTTGGATTGTAAAGCCGTACCTTGAACATCCACCCCTTTTCGGTTTAGTTGCTGGTTCATTTGCTCTAGCTAATGGAGTAAACAATATGTATGACGTGACACTAGCCAAAATAAGACCACTGGCAATAGCTCTTGGTGCATTTTCCATATTTATGGTATTTGTTTTGTCAAAAGAAATTTATGGCAGAGAAGTTGGACTGCTTTCAGCCTTACTTTTTGCAACTGTTCCAACAATTGTTCTTGGATCAAGGATTGTTCAGAATGAAAACTTTTTAATACCTCTTTGGCTGTCTTGCTTGTATTTGATTTTAAAATACTTAAAAAGCGGAAGAAAGAGATTTAGAAATGCGGCTGGAATTTTAGCAGGGCTTTTATCCCTAGCTAAAGTGCCATGGTTGGTTGTTGGACTATCTTTATCCATGATTTTATCCTTCAAGGGCAAGTGGAAAGATGCTTTTTTAGTTGGAGGAGTAACGGCTCTTATTTTTTCAACTTTTATTATTTATGGATTACTCCTTGATAAGGAATTATTTCTAAATCTCTGGAAACTTCAATTGGCAAGATACGATATAAGTTATGCGGGCTTCTTTTCAATTTTTAAAGATCCGCTTTTGGTTGACAGGTATTACTTAGATGGGTGGATATTTTTTGGTTGGTTTTCAATCTTACTTCTTATGCGCGACTTAAAGAAAAATTTTATGATTCTTATTCCTTTCATTGCATATTTTATTATGTTTATTTTTGCGGTTCCAAACGAGCCCGCACATGGGTGGTATAGATATCCATTTTATCCGTTTTTAATCATTGCGACTGCCGTAACTTTGTATGAGGAGTTTAAAAAAATAAGCCTAGTGAGTATCTTCTTTATATTATTTGTTGGACTTTCTCTTCTTTCAAACTTTTGGCAAAGTTCTTTTGGTTTTTCCTACTTAGTATATAGGTTATTTATTTTACTTGTAGCAGTTCCTGTAGTTATTATTTTATGGAAAGATATTAAAGGAAAGTTTCCGCGTGTGTTAATGTTTTCTTGGTTAATACTTCTTATAATATTTAACATTGCAACAGTGCTCTCGTACATAGAGTAAAAAATTATGAGAAATCCTAAACCAATGTCATTTTCTAAAAACATAGATAAAACCGAAGCAAAAGGAGAACACAAATTTTATCTTTCTTTTTCAAAGGAATATATTAGAA
>Ga0209515_10009374_pt1 | contig 11148 bp, 12 predicted proteins | sample Subgroupgradi54m_FD_187454 | JGI IMG/M metagenome (GOLD analysis project Ga0209515, IMG submission 187454) | Subsurface groundwater microbial communities from S. Glens Falls, New York, USA - GMW60B uncontaminated upgradient, 5.4 m (SPAdes)... ...
TCACACTCCAACTGCTTTTGTTCGTGTGTTCGCGGATGCCCGCAGCGGGATATCATCGAGAATTGCCGGGATATGCAGGCTAAAAGCAAAACCGCCGGGCGGTTTTGCCGTTAGCCCGGATGCACCGTTCCGGCCTGCTGGCCGGCCGGTGCCGGTCTCCGGCACGCTCACGGTGTGGGTGTGGCCGCCAGTGCAGGCGTTTTGTTCAAACAGCGTCAGGTCAAAGTGACGATGGAGAAAATGGGCGGAGCCCAGGCCGGCGATGCCGGTGCCGATGATGGCCAGGGAAGACATGAGGAGTGATCGCCCGGAAACGGGCGGTCTCCTCCTTACGCGCCAGGCTCGGGCGCGGATGCTTCGGACGGGCCGTCAGTGACGAGTCCGCTCACGTCCTTGTGGATCGCGGGGCTGTCGGCTTTTTTCAGCTGGGCGGCGACTTCGGGGGGATTGACCGTGGCAATGGCGATGGCAGCGGCGGTGGGCACAACCTTCCGCAGGGTGTCGATCTCATGCTGGACGGAGGACATCGAGAACCGGGCGACGGTGTCGTGGTGGTTGCGCTGTTCGGCCTCGTCGTAAATCGACTTCGGCACCGGCTTGAGATTCCAGATGAAGCCGGTCCAGGAGAGGGCCTTCAGGACATAGTAGGTGATGTCCAGTTCCCACCAATAAAAGCCCTGCCGGGTGGCGGACATGTAGCGGTGGTGGTTGTTGTGCCAGCCTTCACCGAGCGTGATGAGGGAGAGGATGAAGCTGTTGCGGGAATCGTCGCTGGTCTCGAAACGGCGGCCGCCCATCAGGTGCGCCAGCGAATTGATGCAGGAAGTGCCGTGGAACAGCGCGGTGGTGCTGATGAAGAAGCCCCAGGCGAGCAGCTGGGCGCCGCTGGTGTGGAGGGCGGGGGCGGCTTGTTCCAGGAAGCGGCCGAGGATAAAAAGTCCGGTCGCAAACAGGACCGGCACGACCACGTCAAAGCGGTTCAAAAACACCAGCTCGGGAAACTTCGCGAGATCGCGAACCTTGGAGTAGTCCGTGGGGAAGTTGCGCCGGCTGGTGATCCAGCCGATGTGCGACCACCAGAAGCCGTGCACATGGGGCGAATGCGCATCCTCAGGTTCGTCGGAATGCTGGTGATGATGCCGGTGATGGTATGCCCACCAGAGCGCGCCGCGCTGGACGCAGGTGGCGCCAAGCAGCGCGAGCAGGAACTGGCCAAAGCGCGAGGTGCTGTAGGTTTTGTGGGAAAAATAGCGGTGGTAGATTCCAGTGACCGCAAACATCCGGATGAAATAGAGCGCGACCGCGAGCCAGACGGCGAACCAGCTCCAGCCGACCCACCACACGCCGAGGCAGCCGAGATGGAGGATGACAAACGGGATGCAGCGCACGAGGTTCACGCCGTCGGGCCGGGCACGGATCACCTCGGGGGACTCGGCGGAGTAGTCCGAGTCGATCCACTGAAAAAGGGAGCCGAAGAGATGGCGGAGGGGGCTTTTGAGGGTTGGCACGTGGTATCGGAAAAAATGGTCGGGCAGCGAAACTTGCAGACCTCGACGGCGCAAGCCGGGTTTCACGCGTTGCGGCCAACCGCCATTGGACTACGTTTGTTCCCGGCTGACGGATGCGCTCAGGGTCGTTCGCGCAAGGCGAGCACACGCCATCACTGCTCGGGGTCAGTGGCCACGAGCAGTGAAATGAGGGCAATGACTATCACGGAAAAGAGCATGGCTTGGTGTTGGTGTCGCTGGGTCAGAGCGACGGAAGGAGGGAGTTGTTCCACGCCACTCCGAAACGTCTTGGAGAACGGCGAAGTTGCGTGGGAAATCCCAGCGGCGAAAGCGTGGTCAAGGCCTTCGACTGCCAGCAGCAAGAGAAGCAAATTTCCCCCCACGGCAAGCCGCGTGATCAAATAAAATTTCCTTAGCACTGGAGCCGCAGCCTTGGATTAGAAATCCTATCAGGTAACGACCTGCGGTTCACGGCGTTGGCTCGACGGAAACGGGCCGGCCCGTGCGATTGCCGGCGTCGATCCGGGGCAAATACTCGATTTGAATTGTCCCGGGCCCTCCAGGCAAACCGCTGCCCGGCTGGAGCTTGAGCGACAGTCGGCGCGATTTCACTTGCGTTACAGGCCGGGCTGGGCGTTCTTACGCACCTCGTTAGAGATAGCGTTTTGATGACAGGATCTGGTGAGTCGTTGGCTGAGCATTGGCTTAAGTGATGATTTCGAAACCCATAGTGGGAACGGACTGGCAGATGGCGAAGGATCTACGAATTATCACATGAGTAATTCCAAACTATACGTTGGAAATCTATCGTTCAATACCACTGAGGGCGAACTTCGCGCTCATTTCGAGCAGTTCGGCTCCGTTTCCGACACCTATGTTGCCATGGACAAGATGACCGGCCGCCCCCGCGGTTTCGCGTTCGTCACCATGGGCACGCCTGATGAGGCCAAGCTCGCCATCGAGAAGACCAATGGGGTCGAACTCGGCGGCCGCGCCCTGCAGGTCAATGAGGCCCGTCCGAAGGAAGAGCGCCCGGGTGGCGGCTTCGGCGGCGGCGGTCGCGGTGGCTTCGGCGGTGAACGCCGTGGTTTCGGCGGCGGTGGTGGCGGTCGCGGTGGTCGCGGCGGCGGCGGCGGCTACGGCGGCGGCGGTGGTGGTGGCGGCGGTCGCTACTAATCAACCGTTCGCTTTCGCGAACAAACTTTCGAGGCGGAGCCCATGCGGCTCCGCCTTTTTCTTAGGCCCGTCGGACCGGGCTTGCCGGCGGCCGGCGTCGCTGCAATGCAACTGACGTGAGCAAGCCCGCATCCCAGTCTGCCGCCGTCCTCAACGCCGCCCTGACGAGCCACCTCGCGAGCCTCCAGTCCTGCCGGCTCTGTCCGCAGATGCAAAAGCCAGTGGTGGTCGGCCGGACGGTCGCCAGCCGGGTCCTGCTCATTGGCCAGGCGCCCGGGGACAAGGAGCCGAAACTCGGCCGGCCCTTCGCCTGGACGGCGGGGAAGACGCTCTTCAAGTGGTTCAACGAGGCCCTGGGTTGGAGCGAGGAAGAGACGCGCGATCGCATCTATTTCGCCGCGGTCTGCCGCTGTTTCCCCGGCAAAAAGGACACCGGGGGCGATCGCGTGCCTGCCGACACGGAAATCGCCAATTGCGCGCGCTGGCTCGCGGCCGAGTTTGCCCTGCTGCGCCCGCAGCTGGTGCTGCCCGTGGGCAAGCTGGCGATCACCCAACTCATGCCGCCGGCGCCGTTGAACGATCTGATCGGCCGGAGTTTTCGCATCGACTACCGCGGCCATCCGGCCGATTGCATTCCCCTGCCTCATCCGTCGGGCGCCTCGCCTTGGCATCGCATGGAACCAGGCAAGTCCCTCCTGCGCCAGGCTTTCGCGAGGATCGCCGCGCACGAGGCGGTGAAAGGTTGACCATGCCGGCGGGTGAGACCGCCGCCCACCAACGGCTCAAGGAGCTCGCCATCACTTGGGCGAGAGAGGCCGGCTTACCCATCGCGGCGAGGGAAGTGCGCGTGTCCCGCTCGGGTTTTCGGGTCGACGTGGCCGCCTATGCGCACGGCACAAAGAATCGGCTCGCGCGGACGGCACTGTTCGAATGCAAGCAGACGCGGGCCGATCTGTTGAAGGACTCGCGGGCCCAGGCGACCACGCGGGAGCGGCTCGCCGGGTTGAATCCGTTTACCCGGTTCCACCCCGGCTGGCCGAGCACCGCGGCTCGCGCGATCCTGGCGGAGGTGGTGCGCATCTCAACCATGCCCTCCGGGCTGCAGAACGCGGCATGAGCAGGTCACCGCTGCCGGGAGTGCATTGCAGGGTGGCGCTCGCGCTCCAGACGCCCTGTTCCGTCAAGTTTCGGCTTGCTATCCATGCCGTGAATAAAATCTATTCACGGCATGGATAATATCCGCCCGCGCTGGCTTCAGCCCCTGCTCGCCCGGGCCTTGCGCGCCCTGCCAGTGGTCGTCGTCACCGGCGCCCGGCAGACGGGCAAGACCACGCTGGCCCATATCCTCACGTCGGGCCGGCGCTACCTGTCGCTCGATGATCTCGGGGTGCTGGGCCAGGCGGAGCGCGATCCGGCCAGTCTGCTGGCCGAGCTGCCCCTCACACTCGATGAAGTGCAGCGCGCCCCGGAGTTGCTGCTCGCGATCAAGCGGCGGGTGGATGCGGGCCGCAAGCCGGGTTCACTGCTGCTGACCGGCTCCGCCAACCTCGCACTCATGCACCGGGTGTCCGAATCGCTGGCGGGGCGGGCGATCTATCTGGATCTGCCGCCGTTCTGCCCGGCGGAGTGGGTGGGGAGGCCCGTTGCCGCCATCGGGCTCGATTCGCTCTTTGTCGCCAAGTATTCCTCGGACGATTGGCCGGCAGGCAACTGTGATTGGGAACCGTGGGTGTCATCGGGCGGGTTCCCTGACGCCCTGCAGGCCCCGGATGTCGCGGCTCGTTCGCTTTGGTTCGCGGGTTATGTCCAGACCTACTTGGAGCGCGATCTGCGCCAGCTGAGCAACGTGGGCAGCCTGGTGGATTTCCAACGCCTGATGCGCCTGCTTGCGGCCCAGACCGCGCGGACGTTGAACCAGTCAAATCTCGCCCGGGACGCCGGTTTGCCGCAACCCACCACGCACCGCTATTTGAACCTGCTGGAGACCGGCTGTCAGATCGCGCGGCTGCAGAACTATCAGCGCAGCGCAGGCAAGTCCGCCGCCAAGGCCCGCAAATTCCTCTGGCGGGACGCCGGATTGGCGGCGTGGTTGGCGGGACTGCAACCGGGTGCGGTGGCCGGCCGGTCGGATGCGGGCTTCTGGCTGGAGCAGGCGGTGTTTCAGACCCTGCAGAGCTGGGCGTCGCTCGATTCCGGCCGCCGGGTCCACTACTGGCGTGAGGGTGATTTCGAGGTGGATTTCGTGCTGGAGCAGGCCGGTGAACTGGTGGGCATCGAGGTCAAGGCCGCGCGCAAAGTCACCGAAAGCGACCTTCGCGGGGCGCGGGCGTTTCAAGCCGCCTTTGCCCGGAAGGGGGCTGTGCCGCGCGTGGCCGTGTTGCACACGGGAAACGAGGCGCGATTTCTGGGCGACAATGCGTGGAGTCTTGGGTTGGGTCCGTTGCTGCCCAAGAAGTGATCGCGTTTGGCCGGAAATTTGGTTGCACGGTTTTGCCCGGGTCGCTCCCTTGGCGCGTTGTCATCATGAACCTGCTCCGCTGGCTCCTTGCCGCCTCCCTTCTCAGCCTCAATCTCGCCACCGCCGCCGCGGCCGAGAAGGCCGCCCCGCGGGCCTACCTCGGGGCCATCGTGATCGACGCGAACAGCGGGCAGGTGCTGTTTGAAGACAATGCCGACATGCAAAACCCGCCCGCGAGCATGGCCAAGCTCATGGCCTTTGCGGTGCTGCACGACCGCCTCGCGGCCGGCGCCCTCACCCTGGAAGCCCCGGTCACCGTCACGGCCGCCGACGCGAAGATGGGCGGCACCCAGGTGTGGTTGAAGGAGAACGAAATCTTTTCCGTGGAGGAACTCATTTACGCGATGATGATCCAGTCGGCCAACGATGCGTCGCACGCGCTGGCGCGCGTGGCGGGCGGCTCGACGGAGGCCTTTGTCGAGTGGATGAATGCCAAGGCCCGCACGCTCGGCATGGCGCGCACGACCTTTCGCACCCCGCACGGTCTGCCGCCCGCGAACCGGCGCGTTGCCGACGGCGACCTGACCACGCCGCGGGATTTCGCGCTGCTCTGCCGGCATCTGCTGACCAAAACGGACGTCACCAAATACAGCGCGATCGCCGAACGTCCCTTTGGGTCCGGCCGGCCGGCCGGGGCCGTGGCGATGAGGAATCACAATCACCTGCTCGGCAAAGTCGCCGGATTGAACGGGCTGAAAACCGGCTTCACCAATGGCGCCGGTTTTTGCCTCTCCGCTTCGGCCGAGCGCACGGGCCGGCGAGTCATCGTGGTGGTCATGGGGGCATCCGATTCCAAATCCCGCGATCTCAAGGTGGCGGAATTGATCGAGCGCGGCTTCGCGGTCCTGCCGGCCGCGGCGACGACCGCGCCAGTCAAGCCGGATGATATTCCCACGGTGAAGACCGACAAGACCCCTCCGCCCGCAAAGCCGGCGGATCAATCCTCGACGAACAGCGACGCAGGCCTTACCTTTCGCGTCATTCCCCCGAATAAAAAACCATGAGCCCCATCGTCCGCCGTTTTGCCTTCCTTGTTGCCTTCCTGCTTGGTCTTGCGGCTCCGGCCTTGCACGCCCAGCGCGAAAAGCTTCCGCCCGACGATCTCGAGATGGTCGAAAAGAAATGGCCCAACGCCAAGCGCACCTACACCGGGCTCCGCTACATCGTGATCGAACCCGGCAAGCAGGACGGTCCCACTCCGATGCCGGGCATGATGGTCAGTGTCACCTACAAGGGGTCGCTCCTGAACGGCACGGTTTTCGACGAAACCGACGCCACCAAGCCGCTGAAGGTTCGCCTGGGTCGGAGCAACCTGGTGGCCGGTTGGGAGGAGGCGCTGCAGAAAATGCACCGGGGCGAGAAATGGCTTCTCATCGTTCCGCCTGAGCTTGGTTACGGCAGTCGCGGCCGGGCACCCACCATTCCGCGCAGCGCCACGCTGGTCTTTGAGATGGAACTGCTCGAGTTCACCGAGGACTGAGACCGGTCGGGGCGCCTGGCCGGGCGGATCGCGGGCGCCTCAGCCGGGATCATGCAGTTGCCTGTGGGCCAGCGAGCTTGCTCGCGCTCTTTGGGCGCCCGCAAGCGGGCTGGCCTACCGTCGCACTTTTCAGTTTCGCAAATTCCGAGGGAAATAGCAGGCAACTGCATGCGTGTGGCTCAGGATTTTGACCCATTGAAGGCCGCGATTCCTCCGAGCCGATGGCGTTGCGCCCACAGGCCGTCGGCGCTGTAGAGCGCCAATCCGCACCAGATCAGGGCAAAGGCCTGCAGGCGGGCCGTATCGAACGCCTCATGGTAGACAAAGAGCCCGATCAGAAATTGCACAGTGGGCGCGACATATTGCAGCAGCCCGATCGTGGTCAGCCGGATCCGCTGGGCGCCATAGGCGAAGAGCAGCAGCGGGATGGCCGTGACAACGCCGGCGGCCAGCACGAAGAAATGGGTGCGGGCATCCACCCGGCCGAGCGCATCCACTCCGGTCTGGTGCCACCAGAGCAGCAGCGTGGCGGCAACAGGGAACAGCAGGATGGTCTCGACCGTCAGCCCCGCGATGGAGCCGAGCGACGATCGCTTTTTCAGCAGGCCATAGGCCGACCACGTTCCCGCCAATGCCAGCGCTATCCAGGGCACATGCCCGACGCGCAGCAGCAGCACCGCGACCCCGATCGCCGCCAGAGCGATCGCCAGCCATTGCAGCGGCCGCAACCGTTCGTGCAGCACGACCGACCCGAGCGCGACATTGACGAGGGGCACGAGAAAATACCCGAGGCTCGACTCGATCACATGGCCATGGTTGACGGCCCAGACGTAGACCGTCCAGTTGACCGACAGCAGCAGGCTGCTCAGCAGGTTGAGCCCGAAAACCCGGGCATCGGTGAAGGCGGGTCTCAGGGAGCGGAAATTGCGCTGCCAGGCGAGCACCCCGAGGAGAAAAAGCAGGGACCAGGTGATGCGATGGGCGATCAGTTCGAAAGCCGGCACACCCTGCATCTGTTTCCAATAGAGCGGAAACACGCCCCACAGGAGAAACGCTCCCGTGGCGGAGAGGGCTCCACCGACATCACCATGGGAATGTTTTGAGGAGGACAAGGCTGGTCAAGGTGGGCGGGCGCGAGGAGGGCGTCAAATCGCGGCTGGGGCAGCGGGTGCGAAAACCGACCGACACAACGGGGTTATGCGTAAGGCAGCGAAGCAAGTCCCGGCTGCCTGGTTGGAGGCGGGACCATCAGTCCCGTGGGAAGGGACGGCGCGGCCGCAGCGTCGCGGGGCTGATAGCCCCGCCTCCACTCGAAAAAGCTCCTGCATGTCACTTCGGCGCGATCGTCGAGTGATACGAGGTCAGCTTCCACTGGGCATCAACCATGACGTAAACCGCCGCGTAAACTAGATCCTGGTTGATGGAACCGCCGGCTTTGCTCGTGGCCTCGACATGGGTGCGGCCGGTCACGACGGCGGTGTCGCCGACGAAGAGCCGGACCGTGCGGAGGCTGGGCCTTCAGCGATGCACGGCCTGGGGGCGGCCGTTCTCGTCGATGGCGACATAGGTGAACACGCCCGCGGTGACACGGAGCAACCGGCCGTCGGCGCCACGCTGCACCCAGGCTTCGAGGTCGATCTTCATCGAGGTCCGGCCGACCTTCAGGAGCGAGGCGTAACAATTGACGATATCCCCGACGCTGACCGGAGTCAGGAAAGCCATGCCATCCACGGCGACGGTGGTCACGCGGCTGCGGGAGAGATTGCGCGCATAGATGGCCGCGCCGAGATCCATTTGCGACATGAGCCAGCCGCCGAAAATGTCGCCGCTGGGATTGGTGTCGGCGGGCATCGCAATGGTGCGGATGACGAGCTCGCCATGGGGTTCGGTCGGCGGGACGGAATCACTCATGGCCGGATGCTGGGCACCGGCGGAGAGGGTGGCAAGCGCCGGCACGGGTCGATGTTTGGGCAGGTCGGGGTTTACGCCCGACATCACGGACAACCGATCAGCCGTCTCTCTGCGAGCCATGGCTGACAGGCGGGCCCCGGCCTACACCGGGCACGTCGTCGGGCGGAACCAGGCCGACCCGCGCGCTCCCGGCGCTCAGGGTCGCTCATAGCGCAGCAGGTCCCGGTTTTTCTCCGAACAGACCAGGATCACGCGGCCATCGCGGGCGAAGCACGTCCCTTCTGCCTGGGGCAGCCCATGGGGCGCCAGTTTGCGCGGTTTGCGCGCCAGCGCCTCCGCCCAGGGTTCACCGGCCAGCCGCGGAAACAGCAGGATGTCTCCATAGGTCAGGACCAGGGCCAGCGTGCCGTCGGGCGAAAAATCCATCGCGGTGGGCTGGCCCCGATAGGCATGGAGGGGTCCTTCAATCATCCTGTCCAGGACGGTGGGTTGGGGGAGGTGCGGCACAAGACCCACGCGGCGCGCCACCGCCGGCAAAGCCGGAGTGGCGGCGATCATCGGCAGGCGATAAAGCCGGGGCTGCGGCTCCCGCTTCGAAAGAAGGTAGACCGCCTTGTCCCTGGAGTCGACGGCGATTCCCTCGATATCCCGCGCGCCGTCTTCGTAGACGAAATGGATCGAGTAGTCCGGGCGCAACATCAGCTCCCGGTCCGGCACGAGACTGGCCGGGTCGGGTTCAGCGACCACGTGGATCGTGCGCTGCGGTCGTTGCGCAAAATTGTCGCCTGTATCGCCGACGAACAGCATCGGCCGGCCGTCGATCAGGGCGGCCGCAAGGTCCTCCCAATCGATGTTTGTCACCCCGGCCAGCCGCACTTTGCCCCGCAGGGAGCCATCGGTCCCGAGCGCGAAAAGCACCGGCTCGCCGTCGCTGTCGTTGTGCGCCCAGATCAGGCCGTCGGTCCGGGGTGACGCGGCCAGTCCGCTGGCCTCGGAGTTGGCCGGCTCGGCCATGGTGCCGGCCGTCACGGGGCCGGTGAAAATGTCCGAAACACTTGCCGGCCCGGCGCAGCCGGCAAACACCAGCATTCCGAGCGCGGCGAGCGCCGACTTTGGCGTTGTTTTCAGAGGGCTTCGAACGGATAGTGAACAAACCATGGCAGCAACAGCACATGCCGATTTCCTGCGTTTGTTCAACGAAATCGGCACGGTCGATTTCGTGGGCATCGAGGAGCGGGTGGCCAAATACGCGACGCGCAGCATCAAGAAGGGTTCGAAGCTGACCGGCCTCAGGCTGGTCACCTCCATGGTCGATCTGACGACCCTCGAAGGCAAGGACACGCCCGGAAAGGTCGAGTCGCTCTGCCGGAAGGCGCTCAGTCCGCACGACGACCCCGCCATTCCCACCGTCGCCGCCGTCTGCGTCTATCCCTCCATGGTGAAGCACGCCCGCCGCGCGCTCGGCGAGGACACGCCGGTGCGCATTGCCTCCGTGGCCACCGCATTTCCGTCCGGCCAGGCGCCGCTCCGGACGCGCCTGGCGGAGGCGAAGTCAGCCGTGGCCGACGGCGCCGACGAGATCGACATGGTCATCAACCGCGGCGCGTTCCTCGCCGGTGAATTCCAGCTCGTGCAGGACGAGATCGTCGCCGTGCGCGATGCCTGCGGCGGGGCGACGCTCAAAGTCATCCTCGAGGTCAGCGAACTCGAGACCTACGACAACATCCGCGCCGCCTCCTTCATCGCCATGCGCGTCCTGCGACCGAACGATTTCATCAAAACCAGCACGGGCAAAACCACGCTGAACGCCACGCTGGGCAACAACCAGGTGATGCTCGAGGCGATCCGCGATTTCTACCTCGATACCGGCGTCCCCATCGCGATGAAGCCCGCCGGCGGCATCCGCACCGCCAAGCAGGCCCTGCAGTTCCTCATCGCCGTCAAGGAGACGCTGGGCGACGAATGGCTCAACAACACCCGCTACCGCTTCGGCGCCTCCTCGCTGCTCAACGATCTGCTCCGCCAGCTCGAGAAGGAGCGCACCGGCGCCTACCAGGCCCCGTATTACTTCAGCGAGGCGGCCGAGAGCTACTGAGTTTTTAACCACGAATGGACACGAATAGACACGAATCTGAAGACAGCGTCCTGCATCGTGATTTGGTGTTCCGAATCGTGGGCTGCGCCTTTGATGTGGTCAAAGAAGTGGGACACGGGCTGCACGAGAAGCCCTATGAGAATGCCTTGGTGCTAGCCTTTCAGGACACCGGCATCGCAGTTCAACAACAGGTCGCTTTCCCCATTCGTTTCAAGACGCGTCAGGTTGGGGAGTATATTCCCGATTTGATCGTAGATAACGCAGTCATCCTTGATACGAAGGTGATTGATCGCATCACCGACCACGAACGCGGACAGATGCTGAATTACCTGCGTATCACCGGACTGCGAGTCGGTCTGATCGTCAATTTCAAACGTGCGAAACTGGAATGGGAAAGGGTCGTGCTATGATCCCATTCGTGTGAATTCGTGTCCATTCGTGGGTAACCCCCTCTTTCTCA
>Ga0209515_10009379_pt1 | contig 11147 bp, 7 predicted proteins | sample Subgroupgradi54m_FD_187454 | JGI IMG/M metagenome (GOLD analysis project Ga0209515, IMG submission 187454) | Subsurface groundwater microbial communities from S. Glens Falls, New York, USA - GMW60B uncontaminated upgradient, 5.4 m (SPAdes)... ...
AATGTCCGGGCCAGTCGCCCGGCAAAGGCCCCTAATGACAGCGAAGGCGGAATGAATATTCTCACAGGGTGTGGGTGGGCCGGAGAGGAGAGGGTAAAAATATCCGGGTTAGGGGATATCAATGGGGTGCGTTGGAGTTACGTTCCCAGGCGCGGGGTTCGCGGCCCGGGATCATGGCTTTCCATGAGTTGAACTATTGTGCGATGATAACCACAAGACTGTTTTGCATGCTCTGGCGCACCGCATCTCAGTTTCTTGCATTTTGTAGGGCTGCCGCTGGTCGGCAGGCCGAGTTTGAACGTCACAGCCCACCGGCACGCCGACCAGCGGCGGCCCTACAAGACGGGAATCGCAGGCAGCAGGATTTTGAGATGCGCCCCGCCGGCCGCGAGGACGCCGCGCTCGACCGGAATGCCTCGCGCAATGCATCGCGGATCCGGCCCGCGCCTCGCATTCCGCAAGGGCGCCCCGGGCGGGACCCGGCCGCCGGGCGGCCGCCGACTTCCTGATGCTCTTAAATCGGAACGAAATAAACCGGGCCCGCCGAGGGGAACTTTCGTTGGCATTCCTCAAGCGGCATCCGGCTCGCAGAGCACAGCATCCCCTCCCGTCGGTGACGGGCGGGTTGGCATCTGTGCCTGAGCGCAACCTCAACCAAAGTCCCATGAATACCACTCACACAACCCGTCAGCTCACCGCCGTCTTTCTCACCGTGAGCCTGGCCTCATTTGTCTCCGGGCAGACCGCCACCACCAGCGCCGCGACCACCGTCAATCCTGTCATCAAGACCGCCCCCGCCCAGGTGACCGGCGCGGCTGCGAGCGCGACCGGCCAAACTCAATCCACGGCGCCAAACGCTGCGACCGCGGTCGCCAATCCGCCGAACCCCGCCGGCACCGCCCCGGCGGCCACTGTCACCGCCGGTGCCCAGACAGCGCCGGGGGTCGTGGCCAACCCGCCGGCGGGCAATGCGGGCGTGACGGGCAGCGTGACGGGCTCGACCGCCATCGACCGCTCCGGCGCGTCCGCCGGCACCACCACCAGCGTCGATCCAGCCATGGGCGCGCCAATGCCCGGCGCTGACGCGCAAATCACCGCATCCGCGTTTCTGCAGGCCCGGGCCACCGCCGACCAGATCCGCGTTGCCGGATTCGAAGCGCGTGACGAGCTGGCCACGAATGTGGAGTCGAAGGTGGATGCGGCCAATCTGGCCGTGGCCAACATCCGGGGCCGCGCCGGTGAACTGCGCAGCGAAGCCCGGGCCCAGTTCCAAACCGCGCTCAACGCCGCGCGCGATCGCGAGGCCCAGGTCCGCTCCAGCCTGCGGGAACTGAAACTGGCGGCCCGCGAGAAATTTGCGGAAGCCCGCAACCAGCTCGCCGGCGACTTCGAGGCCTACGCGTCCGCTGTCGCCGAGGTCGAGGCCACCGGCATCGCGAACGCCGCCGGCAATCCGTAGGCCTTCATCCCCCGGGGCTGGCCAGCCTCCTGCGGGCGCCCAACAAGCGCGCGCCAGCTCGCTGGCCCACAAAGGGTCCCGCCTCCAGTCAGCCGCCACCAAACGGAAACGCCCCCGGCGGCCGTCGGGGGGCGTTTGAGGACCAAAAAGGCAACCCGTCCATTCAGCTCAACAGATGCTGCCATTGGTCTTCGCGGGCGGCACGGGCGGCCTTGAGGGCGCCCACGGCCACGAAGCGCTTGTAGTCCTGCCCGGCGAGGCGGACCTTCGGGCTTTCAAAACCATCGGCCTCGAGTTTTTGCTGCAGCACGGTGTCGAAGCCGCGGATGCAGCTGCCCCCGCCGGTGACCACGATATTCTGCAGCAACTGCGCGACTGAATCCGACGAAGCGCGGGTGATCAGGGTCGTCAGGCCCGGGTAGATTTTTTCCAGCAGCTTGTTGCAAGCCCGGCCGATGACCTCGCCCAGCTCCAGGGTGTGGCTCTTGCCGCCGATCAGCACCTTCACGTCGATCGGCTTGCGGACCGGCCCGACGTAGGAATGCTCCTCCTTGATCTGGCGGATCGTGGCTCGCGACAGGCCGTTGTTCGGATAGGTGCGCTGCAATTCGTCCTCGATGATCTTGTCGACCGCGTCGCCGGCGAAGGACAGGCTGATCTGGTCCTCGGTCGTCGGAAAGTAACCCTGGATCAGGCAGAGATCGCTCGTGCCGCCGCCGATGTCGATGAACAGCGAGTTGGTGACCGGGTCCACGTAATTGGCCTGGCCGAGGCGGGCATCGTCGCGAAAGCCGAGGGCGGCGAGGAATGGCTCCGGAATCAGCAGTACGCGGTCGAACACGCCGACGGCGCAGCTGCGAATGTCCTCGCGGGCCTGGTTGCCGGCGTTGGCCGGCACCCCGATGACGGCCCGTATCTCGGCCGAGCCTGAGGGGTCGATCACGGAACGGAGGCGTTGGATGAAATCGCGCGCGGCCGAAGGCTCGGCGATGATGCCGTCCTCGAGCGGTGCCACCATTTTCAGCTGCAGCCGGTGATTGAGCGCCTCTTCGCCGATGAGTGTCGTCGCGTTGTTGGCGATGATGCCGTCCACCAGCCCCTCCCGCGCGTAGCCCACGACCGTGGGAATGATCTTGCTGATCGCGAGATCCTTTGTCTCGGCGGGCCCCGCGAGCACGCAGGAGGCGTTGGTGCCGAGGTCGAAGCCGACGAGGATCCTTTTGCGATCGCCGGTCCGGCGGGCGGGCGCCATGGCTTCAGCGGGACGCTCAGTTGCAACGGGAGCCTTTTTTTCAACAATCGTGGTGGTGGTCATAATCGGGGATGGGAGGTTTCGGGTGCGGGCGGTATCGGTCAAAAGCGGCTTTCGGCGGCGGTCAGGGGCCGCCGGGCGTCGCGCTGCGCGGCCAGCATCGCGTCGAGCAGGTCGGCAATGGCCGGGGATCCGGTCGCGACCACGGCGGGCCGGGGCGATGCCGGGCTGCTGCGGGTCGCCGGGGCCGGCGCAATCCCGGCCGGAAGGGAAAGCCGGGCGGCCAAGGGAGGGGCGAGCAATTCGCACAGAATCGTCGCGTCGGCCACGCGACCGGCCTCGGCGGAAAAAATCGCACGCAACTCGCTCTCCGGCAGGGCATCCGGTCCGTGGGACAGCCGGTGATTCCGCACCGCCACGGCGAGTTCGCCTGTTTCCACCCGCGCGGCTTCCGTTTCACCAACCTGCTCGCGCAGAAGGCAGATACGACGAATCAAACGAGCAAGGGCGGACCGGCTGGCAGCCTCTGCCGGTCCGTGACTGAGGGAAGGTGAATTCAAGGGTGGGTTACAATGAACGACCCATGCTTGAATTTTATGTTCGGAATTTTTTGGGGGGAAATTCCGTCTGCCAACCACCGGGCGCTGCCGGGGATAGGGGCGCAGTCTTGCTGCGCCAATACGTGTCAACTTAAGCGAGGTTAGGGGGTGGCGGCGGGGGTGGTGCGGTTGGGGGCGGAGTTTACGGCGCGGCGGTGGGGGTCGGCCAGTAGGCTTGGAGGGTTTGCCAGGTGGTTTGGCGCGTGCGCTGGCGGCCTTTGCGGGTGGTTTTCAATAAATGATTCCACGTGGACCACAACTCGTCGGCCAAGCGTTGCGCGCCGGCGATGAGCGCTTGGGCCAGCCGCTGGCCGCGCGCTTGGAGTCGCCGGGCGATCTGGCCAAAACTTAATTCGGCTTTTTCTCGGGCCCAACTCGCCGCTTGGAGGTGACCGTGCCAGGCAAACACCACCACGGCTCCGATGAGGCGCGCCCAGATTTCACATTGGACGCGGAAAACATTCGTGTGGACTTCGGTCACATTGATCCGCAGCATCGATTTGCATTGCTTGAAAACCAACTCGATCTGCCAGCGCACCCGGTAGAGATACGCGATCACCTTGGTCGGGAGTTTTTCCTCCGGGGCGTTGGTGAAGAGGATGAGCCAGCCGGCCAGTTCGAGCGCGTCTTTGGTGGGCGTGCGGCCTTGTTTGCGTTGCGCTTCGCGCAGGCCCGCGTGCGCGCGACTGGCACTGGCCGCGCTTAACCGAAACGCGACCGCTCGCACCACGGGGGCTTCGGCTTGGGCCCCGAGTTGAACGGCTGACCAGGAGACGCACGTCTCCGTCTCGGGGGTGGCGCGCAAGAGCGCGGCCAAGTCCAGCGCTTGCGGCGGGCCGCTGGCCTCGTCCGCCGGCCACTGCCACAGGCCGAGAGAGCGGGGCCAGGGCAGTAAAAAATACGCACCCGCTTGCGCGATCTCACGCAACGCCGAGACTTTCACGAAGGCTTTGTCAGCGATCAGCAGTTCGTTGATTTTCATCAGGGCGGGCAGCGCTCCCGCCAGGCCCTGATCGGAACGTTTCCCCGGCACCAGCGCCACCGGCACGAACTGGCTGCGCAGATACTCGTAACGCAGCAGGAGCTTCACGTTGGCCGCCGAGGCATCGCCGCCGCAGCCGGGATACAGCGTCGCGAGGCTGGCGGGACAGTCGAAGGCCGTGGAGTCCACGAGGTGGACCGCGGCAAAGTGGGTGGCCAGCGTGGCGTGCAAGCCCGGCGCCGGCGGCAGCGCCAGACTGCGCTCCAGGCAATGATCGAAGGCGCTCCGGCAAAACTCCACCGTGCGTTCGTGGTAACGTTGATCCACGGCCTGCCGGCTCACCGGCGCGGTGTAGCAGTCCGCCTGCGCGTGCAACGTCAGCCGCAACGCGCTCATCTGCCCAAAAATCAGCCCGGCGATAAATTCAAAGGCGTCGATTTTGCTTTGGCGCTGCAGCCAGCGGGCCGCGCGGGCGCGGGCCACGAAAGCGCTCCGTTCGAAGGTGCGCGCGAAGGACTCGATAAAATCAGGCCGCTTCATCGGACCACGGCGTTGAGCGTGAAAGGGGCGCGCTCCGCGAGAACCGGCGAGAGCGCCGGCGCGGACTCCGCCGGGACGACCGTGATGTCCAACCGCGCGCGGAACTGCGGATGCAGTGGATAAACAAAAACCGCTTTGCGCGGCACCGCCTGCGCCAGCGTCTGGCGCGAGCGGCCGGTGGTCGCCCCGACCTCCACCCAGTTCGCCGCCCGATAACAGGTGCCGGCAAAGCGCCCGATTTCCACAAACGTTTCCACCAACCAGACCGGATGGCCGTATTTATCCAACCAGTCACCGCGCAGCCGCCGGGTGAGTTGCGCCAACACATGACTCGCCAGATGCGGCACCCGCACCCAAGGCAGAATCAGAAAACGCGCCTGGTTCGCCAGACCGGGCAAGCCGCGCGCGCGCTGCGCCGCCGTCCAGCCGATGAACCGGTCGCGCGCCGCGCACTGCCACGCCGCCGCGCCAAACAACGCGCAGGCCAGCAGGCGGCCGTGACGATCATGCACGAGATATTGCAGGTTTTCGCCGACCGCACTGCGGTAACTCAAATAATGATACCGGTGCAAAGCCGCCTCGAAAATCGCCCGTTGCGCGGCCGCACTCACCTCCGTCACCCGCAACGGCATCAGCGCCGCCAGTGACTCCGTGAGCGGCTCGCCCAGCGGCAACAAATCAGCGGCGGGCGAGCGTTTGTGTCGCATCCGATTAGGCGAGGCCCGCCGACACGGTGGCAGCACAATCAAGCCGCGCCGCTCCAGGGTGAGCAACAGCGTACGCGCCGCCATATCCTTGAGCTGTCCGCGCGCGGTGCGCCACTCCCACTGTTGCGCCAATTCGCGGCTCAAGCGCCAACGGCTCCACTCGGCCTGCGTGGCGAGGAGGTGGCGCACTTGTTGCAGTTCGGCCGGGCCGAAGTTACGGCCTTGGAGGATACGGATTTCTTGGTTTATCCGTCACGGCATAACAGAACGCGGGGACAGAGTCCCGACAAAAAACCAGAAATCTCCCCATGCACACCAGTCGAACCGCCCACTTCACGCGGCCCAGAGCTTAAGTTGACACGTATTGGCGTCCCTGCCTGCCGGGATCGAATTCGGCAGGCAGGGACGCCTGCCGCTACCGAGAGCGACCAACAGCCTTGGGCCGCGCGGGCGCGGGGACGAATTCTCCCTTGACTCACCGCCCGGCCTCTGAGTTTTAGCCCCTTCCAACCTATTCAAGACCCATGGCCAATACCAAGTCCGCTATCAAAGCCGCCCGCAAATCGCTGCGCAACGCCGCCCGCAATCAGGCGACCAAGACCCGTCTGAAATCCCTGGCCAAGTCCGTTCAGAAAGCCGCCGCCGGCTCCGATCCCGAGGCCGCCCGCGCCGCCGCCATCGCCTACAGCTCCGCCCTCGACAAGGCCGTCAAGAGCCAGGTCATCCACCGCAACGCGGCTTCGCATCACAAGTCGCAGTATGCGAAATTGATTTTCGCCCCGAAGAAATAAACCGGCTGGCATCCGATTCCCCTTGCCCCGCTCCTCACGGTCGCGGGGCTTTTTGTTTGGGTCAGCTGGAGGCGGGACTGAAGCGGGTCGGCAAAATCCCATTCGCCCGGTCAAGCCCCGGCAGGCGGGCTGCGGATCAAGCGCGAGCAAGCTCGCTGGCCCACAAAATCCAATTTGGAGCGGCAATGCAATGTCGGGGGCAAAGCGCGGCCTGCATCAAGGCAGCCGGTTGCCGGCCCGCTGAAACAGATTGAGCCGCGCGCGGAACTCCGCGTTTATCGGGAAACACGCGGCATGACCTCTCGCCAGCATTTCCTGCCTTGGGACCGCCTGCTTCTCCCGCAGGCCGTGGATTTTCTCGCGGCTGGCTGGCCCGGCGACCGGTCGCTCGACCTGTCGGCGGTCATGATCGTCGTTCCAACCCGCCAGGCGGGCCGCCGGCTCCGCGAAGCCCTCGCGGAGCGCGCGGCGGGGCGCGGCCAGGCCGTGCTGGCGCCGCGTGTGTTGACTCCGGAAGCCCTGGTCGCGGTGGAGCCCGGGGGCAATGCGGCCTCGCGGCTCGAATCGCTACTGGCGTGGACGGAGGTCCTGCTGGCGCTCGATCCCGGCGAATTTCGCGCCGTCCTGCCGGTCGATCCGCCCGCGCGCAACTTTGCCTGGGCCTGGCGGCTCGCGCAGGAATTTGCCCGGCTGCAGAGTTCGCTCGCGGAAGCCGGGCTGCGTCTGGTCGACGTGCCGGCGCAGGCCGGCCCGGATTTCCCCGAGATGGACCGGTGGAGCCAGATCGCCGAGCTGGAAAAGCGGCATGTGGCGGCGCTGGCGGCGCGAGGGTTGCGCGATGGGCAGGCGGTCAAGATCGACCGCAACCCGCCGCTGCCTGCCGGGATCAACCGGATCATCCTGCTCGGCACACCGGATCCCATGCCCCTGGCGCTGCGCGCGCTCTCGCGCCACGCGCAGACGGTGACGGTGGACGTGGTGGTCTTTGCTCCGGCCGGCGAAGCAACGGCCTTCGATGCCTGGGGCCGGCCACTGGCCGACGCGTGGGCCGGCCGGGAACTCAATCTGCCGGACTTTGCCCGGCGCGTCCACCTCTGCGCCGATCCCGGGAGCCAGGCGGACCAAGTGGTCGCCGTGGCCGGCGGATATCCTTCGGTTGAAGGCATGCTCGGCGTCGGCATTGCCGACGGGGAAGTGATGGACCTGCTGGAAACCCGGCTGCGGCACGCGGGGGTGCCGGGCTTCAATCCCGAGGGGCGCCCGCGACAGTGGGACAGTCTCTATCAACTGCTCTACGCCCTGGCGGTGTTCGCGCGCGAGGACACCTTCGCGGCGGTCGCCAGCCTGGCGCGCTGCCCGGATATTCTTGCCTGGCTCGAAACCAAGTCGGCCGGCGATTTCTCGGCGGCGCGATTCCTGGCCCGGCTCGACGAGCTGCATGCGCTCCACCTGCCCCCGGACCTGACCGCGGCGCGCCGGCATTGGCCGGACAGTCCGGAACTGGCGGCGATCGGCGCGTTGCGCACGACGCTCGCCACCGGGAAATTCCCCGCCAATGCAGCCGCGGCGCTGCGCGAGATTTTCGCCGAGCGGCGCCTTGACCTTTCGCTGCCGGCGGAGACGCGAACGGCGGGCGCCATGGAGGCCTGGACGGAAGTGATGCGCGAAGCGCAGGCGGTGGCGGCGATCTTTCCGCAGGTCACGAGCGCGGAGTGGTGGGACGTGGCGTTGCGGATTTACGGCGAGAGCACGGTGTCCGACGCCAGGCCGCCGGGCGCCCTGGAACTGCTCGGCTGGCTGGAGTTGCTTTGGGAGGATGCGCCGCATCTGGTGATCGCCGGAATGAACGAAGGCCAGGTGCCCGAGGCCGTGGCGGGAGATCCGTTCCTGCCCGAGTCGTTGCGCGTGCGGCTGGGCTTGAAAACCAATGCCGCGCGCCTGGCACGCGACGCCTATCTGCTGCAGGCGCTCGCGGCCTCCCATGCCTCCGCGGGGCGCCTCGATCTGCTGCTTGGCAAAAGTTCCGCGGCCGGCGATCCCCTGCGGCCCTCGCGGCTGCTGCTCCACTGTCCGGACGAGGCATTGCCGGCGCGGGTGGAATTCCTTTTTCGAGCGGTGGAGGCGGGGCGCGTGAGCCCGCCCTGGCGCCGGGCCTGGCGGTTGCGGCCGGCGCCGGCGGCTCCGCCGGCGCGACTGGCGGTCACGGCGTTGCGGGCCTGGCTCGAATGTCCGTTGCGCTTCTACCTGGCGAAGGTGCGGCGCCTGGCGGTGGTGGATCCGGCCAAGATCGAGCTCGATGCGCTGGATTTTGGCACGCTCTGCCATGCCGCGCTCGAGGCCATGGGCAAAGAACGGGGCCTGCGCGATTGCACCGACGCGCGGGTGTTGCAGGAATTTCTCACCGACCGGCTCAAGGCCGAGGCGTCGCGTCGCTACGGTTCGGCCCTGACCCTGCCGCTCCTCATGCAGATCGAATCCGCGCGCCAGCGATTGTCCGCCGCCGCCGCGGTGCAGGCGCAGAGCCGCGCCGGCGGTTGGGTGATCGAAAGCGTCGAACGAAAGTTTTCCCTGGGGATCGGGGGGCTGGCGGTCACCGGGCAGATCGACCGGATCGACCGCCACGAGATCACCGGGGCGATCCGGGTGCTCGACTACAAGACGTCCGACCAGCCTGCGCGGCCGGAGGCGGCACACCTCCGCCGGGCGCGGCGCGACGAGCCGGTGCTGGAGTTTGCGCGCTGGCCGGCCGACGGCTCGGCCAGTCTGGTGTGGCGCGACCTGCAACTGCCGCTCTACCTGCGCGCGCTCGCGGCGGACTACCCGGGCGAGCTTTCGTGCGGCTACTTCAACCTGCCGAAGGCGGTGAGCGGCACGGCCATCGTGCAATGGGGGGAATACACCCCCGCGACGGCCGCCTCCGCGTGGCACTGCGCCGTCGGCGTGGCGGCGGCGATCTGCGCGGGGGAATTCTGGCCGCCGAACGAACAGGTCGATCCGCGCCAGGACGACTTTGCGGCGCTCTTTCATCATGGTGTGGCCGCGAGCGTGGCTTGGGAGGATGGCAGCCCGTGAAATCGCCCGGTCATGTGATGATCCTCGCCTCGGCCGGTTCCGGGAAGACCTACGCCTTGACGAACCGGTTTGTGCGGCTGCTCGCCGGCGGCGCCCGGCCGGAGCGCATCGTGGCGCTGACCTTCACGCGCAAGGCGGCCGGCGAATTTTTCGACGAGATTCTGAACAAACTCGCGCGGGCCGCCACGGAAGGGGACTACGCGGCCCGGCTGGCGGCCGAAATCGGCGGGCCGGAGATCGGGCCGGGGGATTTCCTGCGGATGCTGCGCGGCGTCACCGAGGCCATGCCGCGGCTGCGGCTGGGCACCTTCGACGGATTTTTCGGGCGGGTGGCGCGGAACTTCCCGCTGGAACTCGGCCTGGCGGTCGAATTCGAGATCCTGCAGGAACATGCTGCGCGCATGGAGCGCGGGCGCGTGCTGCGGCGGATGTTCGCGCAGGCGGGGGAACTCGCCGACGCGCAGCGGGAGTTCATCGAGGCGTTCAAACGGGCGACCTTCGGGGCGGAGGAGAAACGCCTCGGGGCGCAGCTCGATCGGTTCATCGACGAGCACCAGGAGGTTTTCCTCGCCACGCGCGAAGGCGGGACCTGGGGGAATGCTGCGCGGATCTGGCCCGCCGGCTGCGCCTGGCGGGAGCCGGCGGGGGATGCGGGGGCGGCGCGGCAGGCCTTGCAGCGTTGGATCGATGGCGCCGCGGTCGGCGACAAGCAGCGCAGCCGCTGGCGGGAATTCCTGGATGCGCTGGCGGCCTGGACGCCCGGGGTGGCGCCGCCGCGCGCGATGCTCTATGTGTTGGAAAAGGCCTTCGCGGCCTGGCCGGAACTGCAGGCCGGCCGGGGAATGCTGGAATTCGATCGCGAAAAGCAGGAGTTGGACGCGCCCGCCGGTGTCGCGCTGGCGGCGCTGGCGCGGCAGGCGGTCGGTGCGGAGATCGGCCGGCGCCTGGAAATGACGCGGGGCATCCATGCCGTGCTCCGCGGCTACGAGGCGATTTATCACGAGACGGTGCGCCGCAGCGGCAAACTTACCTTCGGGGATGTGCAACGGCTGCTGATGCCCGGCCCCGGCGGGGCCCGGCCGCTGTCGCGCGACGGCTCGGACGACAACCGGCTGTTCATCGATTACCGGCTCGACGCGGAAATCGACCACTGGCTGCTCGACGAATTTCAGGACACGAGCTTCGGGCAGTGGTCGGTGTTGAGAAATCTGATCGACGAGGCCGTGCAGGATCCGACCGGCGCGCGGAGTTTTTTCTACGTGGGCGACGTGAAGCAGTCGGTCTTCGCCTGGCGCGGCGGCGATCCGCGGCTGTTCCGGGAGATTTTCAACCACTACAACGCTGCGCAGCCGGGGGCCATCCGGGAGGAGCACCTCGTCAAATCGTTCCGTTCGGGGCCGGCGGTGATCGCGATGGTCAACCGCGTGTTCGGCGACGCGGCGGCGATCGCCCGCTTGTTTCCGGGCGAGGCGGCGCGGGCCTGGAACGCCGAATGGCGCGACCATGAGACGGCGCACCCGCAGTTGGGCGGACACGTGGCCTTGTTGCACGCGGCCGATCCGACCGGCTCACGGCAGGCCGATCCGGACCGGGACGAAGCCGCCGACGCGGGACTGGAAAAGGAGTCCGGCCGGTTTGCGCTGGCGCTGCGGCTGCTGCAGGAGATCGAGCCGTTGCGGCGCGGCCTCACCTGCGCGCTCCTGGTGCAGAAAAACGACACGGCGGCACGGCTCGCGGATTACCTG